>WNFA01005699.1_pt1 | contig 10405 bp, 7 predicted proteins | sample 5400481 | NCBI WGS metagenome assembly WNFA01 (sample SAMN13153340, study PRJNA577476) | soil metagenome | isolation source: 120 cm saprolite under Douglas fir tree site 2 hole 1 replicate 2 | place: USA:California | collected 2015-04-18 | reverse complement strand
TGCCGCTAATGGAAAGCCGACGGTAAGGAACACGAAGAACGCGGTTGCCAGAAGTGGATAGTCACGCAGGAACTGGCCAAGGGGGTTGTCAGTAATGGTGGCGGCAAAAGCGTTCTGGTGTCCTCGGAGAATGCCGAGAGAGATGAGCGCGACGAGTGATCCCAGACCTGCGGCACGCGAGATCAGGGTCTTGGCTCGTGAGAAGCGGTTGTCCTGGAATGTTTCCCAGGCAAAGTGCAGCAGTACTGCCGAGACAATGCCAATCACGAACGCCACCACGCGCTGTTCAAAGGGATCAGTGACGTTGAGCAAATCCAGGCTGGGCGCAAGCATGTAGGCCTCGGCAAGCATGGCTCCTGCGCCAGCAATTACGTAGAAGACGGGGCCGGCGATGCTAGGCTCCCGACCTTCAAATCGTTGCTGCATTTCGCGCCAGCGTCGTTCGACGTTCGATGCGATCTGGGTTAGGTACTCAATGTGGGCCTCGATGGGCTTCATTCGCTCGACTGCGGTTTTGTTGGTTTCGGCACGACGGCGGGCAAAGAGCGCCCGGATTTCGTTGAGCACGTGTTCGCGGTTTGTCCCGTGGGCCCCTTGGTAAAAGCCTTCGGGTTCCAGCGCGCGTGCCGTCTGTTTCTGGTCTCGTGCGATCATGGATTCTTCCTCCTTGGGTCTTATGGAAAAGGAGTCTGCACGTTGGCAAACTCCGGGTTGGGTTTAGGCGCTCTCAAGGAGTTTCTTCGCGTCCTCGAGCTTCTGCAGCTGGCGCTTCGCCACCTTCAGCGCCTCTTCTTGCGCCGTAACTTGGTCCCGCACCTTCTCTATTTGGTCGAGGACTACTTCGACCGGGGTCTTCTTCTTCCACGGCTTGCGCTCCGTGGTTCGGGTCGTGACCGAGGTCGTGGCCGTGGGCCGGGCTGGTGTGTGGTCGGTTGATTTCTGTGCGGTCATTCAATTCTCCTTTTGGGGTTAGGGTTTGGGTTTTCACCCACTGTTCCAACTTGCGCACGGCTTCGCGCTTCGCTGGCAACTCCACGTGGGTGTAGATGGAATTGATATCTTCACCGCTCGAATGGCCCATAAGAGCCTTGCGGATTTCCTGCATGACTCCGGCTTCCATGAGCCGGGTGTTAAACGTGTGACGCAGGTCGTGAAAACGGAGCGGGCGGATAGCTGCCCGGCGCAGGGTGGCTTTCCAAGCGGTCTTGATCCGGTGGATCGTTTTGTCTTTATACGTACAGACGGGGCCAGTCATTTTGCGGATGTTAAGGAACAAATCTCGAAGGCGAGTGGTGAGCGGAATCTCGCGGGCTTCGCCTTCGGGCGTTTTTGAGTGCGTGACGTTAAGCAGGTCTCGCGCAAAGTCGATATCTTCCCAAAGCTGCGCCAGAATCTCGCCCCGCCGCATGCCCGTGTCGAGTGCGACGGTGATGATCTGGGCGAGGTGCGGCGAGGCTGCATTAAGCAACAATCTTTCTTCTTCCAGGCTGAGAACGGGGCGTTTCTTCCGGCGCTCCCGCTCGAACTTCATTCGACTGAGCGGGTTTGCGAGGATCACGCCTTCATCTAGCGCCCAGTAGAGGAGGTGCCGGAGAGCTTCCAGATCCCGGTTGACCGTTGTTTCCGAGAGTTTTCGCTGCTTGTGCCGGTACTTGCGGTATTCACGGGCCGTGGATTTGGAGATGTGGCTGATCGGGATATCCGCGAAATACGGAAGCAGTACTTTCAGACGGTCGAGGTGCCAGGCTTTAGCATCGCCGTTGGCAAGAAACCTGGCGGCAAGCTCGCCAAAGGTGAGGTTCGGTTCGAGCTCTTTCAGATGATGGCGGCGGAGATTCAGTTCCTCCTTAAACTGCTGCTCAATGAGCTCCGCCTTCCGGCGATTGGGCGTTCCGGTGGACTTATGATGCCGGATGCCATTGATCCACACGTAGGCCCAATAGACGTTGCCACGCTTAAAAAGGCTCATCGGCTGTGTACTCCTTGGCGTTGGCATTCGAGAATCCAGCGGACGACTTGGTCGCGGTAGAAGATCAGTCGGCCGCTCGGTCCGGACCGAAAGTGTGGCAGTCCTCTGGGGACGTGCCGCTGCCGGACGGTCCAGGCCGAGCAGCCGATGAGCTTCGCTACTTCGCGAATGCCAAGCGGTTCGCCGAGTTCTTCTGTCGCCTTCATGGTGTTCGTGGTTCTTCTTTCGTTCCGCCCTCGGGTACTGCCTAGGGCAGTGGTGCCCTAAGCAGATTTGGGTAACTTGCTGAAACTACGTTCGGTTTCTCACTCCTTTGCTAGGCCTATTCTTGGAAAAGAAGAGGCGGATTGTGGCTTTGAGCAAAACTGCAATCACATGAAAGCTTGTCTTGAGGAATCCCTGGAGCCACTTCGGCATTAGCTTCCAGATGAGCGCGACAGCGACAGCTAGAAATAGAAGGCAGACCAGCCCCTGCAGAAATCGAGGATCATGCGAAATCGCGTGAAAGAGTAAGTAAAGCGCACCAGCGAGCAGCGATGTGCCTATGAGTCTGGGGGCAACGTGCAGTAGTGCGACGAAAGGCCGGCAGATGATTGGGATCTTGGGTTGCGGCGTCGAGAAATCCCGGCTGCCGCATTGTGAGCAAGCCTGGGCGGATCGCGGGTTCGGATGGAGCCGTCCACAAAGCTTGACGGAATAGGTAGAGCCGCAAAAGTTACAGAAGACGGGCTCCCCGAGCGTGAGCTTGTGGCAGCGGTGGCAATACTTCATGCTTCACCCCCGAACAGGGGCTGAGGCTCGGTGCTTCTTGGCCGAAACCAAATGGGTGCCCAGAAGCTTTGGCTTTCGATCAGATCGAAACTGGAAATCCAGAAGATTTTGTCGGTGTGTTTGGCGATGACAACCCGGATCGAATGCAGTCGGCGCTCAGAGTCGGCAATCACCAACACCCGAAATTGCGGACGGCGGAACTGGGTTTCAAACGAGCCGGAAACGGCGTAGCTGAGATAAGGCGCTCGTGTGTTCTTCCTAATGAACTCAGAGAGAACAAGAAGATCCTAGCTCACTCCGTCCTCCATTTCTACCCGGCCCGAGTCGATACGTCGCACTACAGAATCTGCAGGAAAGAGTCGGTGCCGGGCGTTAAAATGAAGCCAAGGAGGCGCCTTATATGGCCAGCTTACCCAATGCAGAGAATCGAGAGGTTCACGCTATGACCCGCTATCTCAAGTGGTCACAAACGGAAAAACGTATCGCCCGCAAGGCTTTTGAGCGAGCCCCGGATCGGGAATTTCAAGCGGTGATACGGACCGCAAAGGAAATGGCCGGCAAGATAGAGCAACCGGCGGACCTCTGGGACTTGGAGTCCTATCTGACCCAAAGCCGTAAGGAGATCGATCGCAAATACAACTATCGCTATTCGGGTCTCACTGACGTCTTCGGGAAGCTTGTCCGAGAAGGTCGTTTGAGCGAAGAAGAGTTGGCAGGTCTGAGGGAAGATAAACCGAAGTCCATTCGCTCCTACGCCAAGCTTCTCGCCCGGCTCGACGCAGTGGCTTGAACGCAGAGAATCTCCGGGATGAGCCTTCGAACTGGCGATTTACCGCAGGACGCATTTGACTGAGCGAGCAGGCCTCTTCCGCGCCGTGACTGTCCGCTCTGGGCCCATCCCGCAAACCGCAGCCTCTAACTAAGAATCTGCCAATGAGTTGAGGACAGGATGCTGGCTGGCTTCACCCCAGACCGCGGACCACGCGGTGTCCACCGGATAAAAGATGATGCGGAGGCCCCAAAGGACCGGTGCTGAGAGGACGAGTCCTATTGCAGCCATGACGCGCGATTGCACCCGATGAGTGCGATCACACGCTCCTGGACTGTCTGGCAGCGGCAAGGCAAGAAAGACGAGCGTTCCAGCTTCCGCATCGCCGAGTGGAGCGGGTACGAAGCCGGTGAGTGGAACTACGATCACCATGCCGCCAGCGGTGTCCCCGACTTGCTGGTCATTGAGGACAGCGGGCTCGGCTTCAGACGCCACGCGGCCGGTTGGCCTGAGGCGCTCCGCTCCACCGCCAATGGCGAACCTCAACATATTCTGGCCAAACTTTCGCTCTACGGAGATGGCAAACGCTCGGACGTTCTACAGAAGATCGTGGATATCGGCGTTGCCGATCGGACCACGATTCTGACCGCCGTCAGCGATGTGCGCGCCTGTGACGTCAAGGTGGCCGAATCGCTTTCTTGGGAACGGATGCTTGAGGACGTGGTAGCCGCCGTCCACAGCCGGGCCTGCCCCTTCGTGGAGGAAGGAACTGGGGAGCTGGCTTTCCGTCAGGTGATCGTGACCATCGGGGCGGCGGGAGCAATTCTCGTCGGCCAGGATGGCAACACGTTGATCTTCGATCGCGCTGGACAGGAGGGCGACTTCGAGCGGCAACTCAAGGGCGGCATGATGGGCTATAACACCGCCGTGCTTGGCGCCTTGGGCGCGGCTTGGGCTGCGGCATCCGAGAACGTCGACTGGAAACAAGCTGTTCTGGATGGCATCGCGCTGGCGCGCTACCTTCATCTGGCCGGGTACGCAGCCACTCACCTGTCGTCGCGCGCTCAACTCCAGTTTCCCTTCGCGGGTCTTGCGGAGGCCTACGCAAAACGCAATTCGCCGCCCTCTGAACGAAAGAATGAGTTCGCGCGCGTGTGGAACCTCGGGATTTTCGAAGACTCCGCTGGAACGGCGCGCAGCCAGCCTGGAACTTGGTCCATTTTGAAGCAAACGGTGCTTAGAGGCGGCGATTGCAGATCAGTCGCTGCATCCACGCTGGCCGAGCGGGTCTTCGGCTGCGCTCGGAGCATTGCCCGCCAAGGCCCACAGGCGGCTCTGGCGAATGTGCCCATTGAAACGATCGGTAAGTGGCGCAGCGCGGACCGGCACGAGATCGAAGGTGTGCGCGGCGTCAAGAATGCCATGCAGGAGTACCTGCAACTCAAACGTCCGGAGACCCCGCTTGCCGTGGCCGTCTTCGGCCCTCCCGGCGCCGGGAAGTCCTTCGCGATTAAAGAAGTCGCGAAGGATCTGGGCGTGGACAAGGATGCGCAGTTGACTTTCAACCTGTCTCAGTTCGAGTCCCCGGAGGAATTGGCGGCTGCCTTCCACCAGGTTCGCGATTTGCAGCTGAAAGGCATGACGCCGCTGGTGTTCTGGGATGAATTCGATACGCTGTGCGAGGGAAAGCCGCTGGGATGGCTGCGCTACTTCTTAGCGCCCATTCAGGACGGGCAGTTCTCGGATCGCGGGCGCTCGCATCCTACCGGTGGTGGCATCTACGTTTTTGCGGGAGGCACCTGCCGTTCGTTCCAGCAGTTCGGGCATACTGCCACGGAGGCCGACCGAGCCGCTAAGAAGCCCGATTTCGTCAGCCGGCTGCGCGCCTACATCGACGTCAAGGGCCCTAACGGGGATCCCAACAACGTCGAAGATGAACTGTTCATGATCCGGCGCGCCTTCCTGTTCAACGCCTTTCTGGAGCGGCATGCTGCGCACCTCAAGGTGAACAAGGAGTTCCAGATTGACGACGGCGTTTTGGATGCGTTCCTGCGCACGACGAAGTATTGTCATGGAGCCCGCTCAATGGAGAGCATCGTGACCATGAGCGCCCTCAAGGGGCGACGTAAGTTCGAACTCTCCAGCCTGCCGCCGGACCATCTGCTGGCCATGCACGTCGATGCCGCCGACTTCGCCGCGCTGACACAGTTGGGGCACCGCGAGATGCTGCGTGTCGGTATCACGGGCCACATCGGACTTGACCCAGCGAAGATGCCGGAGCTCGAAAGCGGGATTGAGGAAACTATCCGGCGAATCGAGCAGGCCTTTCCCGACCGCTATTTGACTGTGTTCTCGCCGCTGGCAGTGGGAGCGGACCGTCTGGTTGCGCGCAAACTGCTGGAACGGGAGGCGACGCGGTTGATCGCCGTCCTGCCCGTTCCTGCAGAGGATTACCTGAACGATTTCGGACCGACCGACCTGCATCACGTCGACTACGAGAGCGCCGAACTCCGGCAGGAGTTTCGCCATTGGATCTCTCAACGTGCGATCGAGGTTATTCAAATGCCGCCCTCGGCGAGTCGCGACGAGGCATACGAAAAGACCGGTTTTTACATCGCCGAGCACAGCGATGTGATGATCGCGGTGTGGGATGGTCTGCCCTCCCAAGGGCGCGGAGGCACCGCGGAGATCGTGGCGCACGCGCGCACTCTGGGCAAGCCCATTTGTCACGTATGGGCGGGAAACTACAAGAAGGACCCTGCGAAGCGTACCGACGTCGGCCAAAAGCACGGGACGGTTGAGTACATCAACTTCGGGTAGGGCTCTTGAATGAACATACGACCACGCGAAGCATGCACTGGCTCGGCACATGAATTAGATGTACACTTTGCCATCGCGCGCACGACCGCAGCGACAGTCGTGATTTAGTAGATAACTCTGGCAGCATCGCCAAGGAAACACGCGCCAATCGCCAGCCTGCTCTGCCAACGCTACGGCGGAACCCCGGCGCCGACGCCTTCACTCGATCAGCTTGAAAGCCTGCCAGATGGATTAAGCCATGGCCTACGACCTTTTCATCACCTATTCACGCCGCGACAATGAACAAGGTCGCATCACGCAACTGGTTGACCGCATCAAACGGGACTTCGCTTCGTTTGCCAAGCGCGAACTTGTTCCCTTCTTCGACGTAGATGAAATCCATGGGATGCAAGATTGGCGCCAGCGCATCCTTCAGGGTCTCCGGGAATCGAGGCTGCTTCTGGCGTGTCTTTCGCCGGCATACCTCAAAAGCGACTATTGCGAGTGGGAGTTCGTGGAGTACCTCAAGTACGAAATCGGCCACCTTCATGGCTTCAATGGTGTAGCGCCGATCTATTTCGTCGTGGTTCCAGGATGGGATGACAAGGACTTTGACAAACGCTGTTTCGGGTGGGTGGCCGAACTCCGACGTCGCCAGAACTTCGATCTGCGCCCGTGGTATGACGAGGGCGAGGATGCCCTGCGCCAGGCCGCCGTGCGCGAGCGCATGGGAAAGCTCAATCACCAGATCGCTGAAACTATCCTTCGCGGCGAGCGGGCCGAGAAAAGCCTCGGCAACGTGGATGCCCACAATCCGCACTTTATCGGCCGCCTGGCCAACCTGCGGATGCTGCGCGACAACTTCGTCAAGCCCGGACACATCGGCGTGGTCACTGCCGTCAATGGCGTCGGCGGGTTGGGTAAGACGGCGCTTGCCATCGAATACGCCCACGCCTTTGCCGACGAATACGGCGGCGGGCGCTGGCAGGTGCGCTGCGCTGGTAAAGACGACCTGGGTCTGGCCCTCGCCGAGCTCGCCACGCCCATCGGCTTCGAGTTCACTGAAGACGAGAAAAAGATGCCGACCTGCAATTTGAGCGCACCCGCCGCGAGTTGAAGAAGCTTGCCGACGCCCGCGAACCGCATCGCTGCCTGCTCATTCTCGATAACGTAGACCGGCCAAGCCTGCTGGGCCCGACCCAAGTCGCGCGGCTTAGCGGCGGTGATTGGCTGCATGTCCTGGCCACCACGCGGCTGGGGGAGAACGAGCTGTACGGCTCGCACCGAGACCGCTCGTTTCTGGCCGTGGACGAACTGCCACCGGAGGACGCGCTTGCGCTCATCGAAAGCTACCAGCCCAATGGACATTTCCACGGCGAGGCAGACCGCGACGCAGCACGCGAGATCGTGCAGCTGCTGGGCTGCTTCACCCTTGCCGTGGAATCCGCTGCGGTGTACCTCGGTCAGTTTGCGAACGATGTGACCTGCGCCGCATTTTTCGCGCGGCTCAGGAAGGAGGGATTGGTGGGACTCGACGCCGCCGCCAGCCAGAGCAGCGAGGGCGTGTTGCACGGAGAAAAGCGCCTGAGCGCGACCCTTCAGCCGACGCTGGAACGTTTGGGTGCCGCGGAAAAGCTGGCGCTGGAATTCGCCGCCCTGCTGCCGCCCGATCAGGTGGCGCTGCCGTGGCTGCGCTCGCTTGTAGCGAAGACGTTCCCCGAAACGGAGCGCGACGCCGAGCCGGGATATCCCGACCCGTGGAAGAATGTCGTCCGCCGCCTCATCAGTCTGCGCCTGCTGCAGGCCACGGACGTGGTAGACGCCGACAGACAACCGCGCGTGGTGCGCGTTCACCGGTTGGTGCAGGAACTGGTGAGAGCGAAGTCGGAAGAGGAGGTAAAGCAAAGGCATGGTGCCTTGGTTGCTCATGCTTTTGAGCGATCTGAGGAGATTGAGAAGCACTGGTACGAGCCGGACTGCCAGTGGGAAATCGCTCCTTTGCTGGCCTTCCTAGACCAACTACTCGACAGCAAAGATTCTGAAGCACCCAGACTGGTTAAATGGGTTTTCCAGTGGTTGGGTTACTTCGGCACCGCGATGAGCCCTGAGCCACTCCTCCGGCGGGCACTTGCACAGCAGGAGGCTGACACCAATACAGAACCAACCGAAATGGCAATTACTCTGAGCAACCTGGGATTGGTTCTGAAGTGGCAAGCGAGGTACGCGGAAGCCGAATCCCTGCTTCGAAAAGCTCTCTTGTGTGACGAAGAGCATCGCGAACGAACTCACCCGTTCATCGCTATCCGCCTCAACAACCTCGCATTATTGCTGCAAGACACGAACCGGCTGGCAGAAGCCGAGCCGCTGATGCGCCGCGCGCTGGCCATTAACCAGGAGAGTTTCGGCCCGGACCATCCCGCCGTCGCTAATAGCCTCAGCAGTCTCGCGTCCTTGCTGCGAGAATTAAACCGGCTGGCAGAAGCCGAGCCGCTGATGCGCCGCGCGCTGGCGATTCGCGAGGATAGTTTCGGCGCGAACCATCCTGACGTCGCCATCAGCCTCAACAACCTCGGGCGATTACTGCAAGCCACCAACCGGCTGGACGAGGCCGAGCCGTTGACGCGTCGCGCGCTGGCGATTTGGGAGAAAAGTCTTGGAGCGGATCATCCGCATGTTGCCATTGCCCTCGACAACCTCGGGCGATTACTGCAAGCGACCAACCGGCTGGACGAGGCCGAGCCGTTGATGCGTCGCGCGCTGGCGATTCATGAAAGAGCTCTCGTGCCCGACCACCCTGACATCTTCCAAAGCGTGGAGATTCTGGCAGCACTGTTGGAAGCGACGGGTCGTTTCGAAGAGGCCGCTCCCTTACGTCGGCGCATCATGGAGCACAAGCTCGGCCCGGAGCATCCCGACACGTTGCGAGGCTGGAATAATCACACCATCGGATTGCGCAAGCAGGGCAAGGCTGGACTGGCTGAGCCGATTGCTCGCAGAGTAGCTGCGATAACGGCAAAGACACTCGGCGACACCCATCCGCTCACCATCCATCGACGCAACAATCTGGTCCTCACCCTCATCATGCTCGGCAAATTGGACGAAGCCCGGCAGGTTCTCGCTGCGAACTGGCATCTTGACGCTCCGCCCTATGCCAACACCACACCGCGCATTGCTTTCCTCCGGAAGGTCATTGCAATGCTCGAAGAACAACCGATTACTCCCTTTCTTGGCCAACTCAAGACACTCATCACTGGACCGGAGCTTCCTGTGAGTCCAGAAGTGGCGGTACCTTGGGACATCGCATATTTCATCGAACATCTTCGCCCCAAGCTCCAACCCGGCAGCGCCGAATTCCTCACAGCCGTCCTCGCTGCGCTCGACGAGCGCAAGAAGCTGGCAGACCTGGACCGCTTTCCTGAATGGCGCAACCAAGCGCACATTCCGCTCGATACACCTTGGCCCAATGAGCCCGCTGACCACGAAACGATTGAGGCAATTGCATGAAGCTGCGAATCCTGCCTGCTATTCGCGTTTTTGTCAGTTCGACCTTCAGCGACATGAAAGAAGAGCGAGATGTCAGCGTGAAGGATTGCCCTTACCGGAGGTGAAGCCATGCTCAGCACCGTGGCACCTATTCCTTCGCCGCAGCAGCGGGTCATCCGCGTCTTCGTCTCTTCCACGTTTCGCGACATGCAGGCGGAACGCAACGAACTGGTGAAGCGCATCTTTCCCCAACTGCGCAAATTGTTGTTCGCATAGGCGGAGTTCGCGGTGAAGAGATAAGAATTCACCGTTTCGTGCAGCAAGGGGCCAGAGGCACCACTGCCGTAGTCGTATTCCTTCTGGTCGAACAGATTTCCGTAGACAGCGGTGCTATTTCCTAAGTTACCAGGATAGATGAAGGTGCCGATACCGTTTGGTCCGTCCCAATCCTTGACGACCTGGCTCTCAGTGCCGTTAGGCCAGATCGTGGTGATCGTCGTCGGGCGGACGCTGGCCTCGCCAAAATACGACTCCGGGTTCGATCGATATTGAGTCTGTACAGTCTTGAGCAAGGTCCCGCCGGTGTGGGAACCCTGGTACGTTTGAAGCTGCGT
>WNFA01005697.1_pt1 | contig 10406 bp, 9 predicted proteins | sample 5400481 | NCBI WGS metagenome assembly WNFA01 (sample SAMN13153340, study PRJNA577476) | soil metagenome | isolation source: 120 cm saprolite under Douglas fir tree site 2 hole 1 replicate 2 | place: USA:California | collected 2015-04-18 | reverse complement strand
GCGCCATCGCACGGCAAAGAGACAACGCACCCTGCACGTTGTTGTCGTAGTATTCGAGCGGCTTTTCAACCGATTCGCCCACGGCCTTCAGCCCGGCAAAGTGGATCACGGCATCGAATCGGCGCCTCGTAAAGACATCCCGCAACGCGCCGGTATCGCGGACATCCGCTCTCTCAGCTTCGGGCGTCTTACCGACGATCCGCCCAATGCGCTCGATTGCCACAGGATGGCTGTTGCAGAAATTGTCGAGAATGACTACTTCGTGCCCCACCTGCATCAGCTGGACGCAGGTGTGAGATCCGATATACCCGGCTCCGCCGGTCACCAGCACTTTCATGGCAGTTTGCGCGCGTTCAGCTTTTGGTTTGAAGGGTGTTTTCGACTTGTTCGCGGAACGCACTATAGATTCCCAAGCGGTTCAACGCGGGCGTGTTGCGCAATGATGAAGTCGTTGGGCAAGCCGGGTCAAGTGCGCGGCGAAACGCCATTGAGGGGCGCGGCGGAGCAGGCTGTCCCCCGCGCGCGGGGATCACACTTCGCCCGCCGGCGCCCGGAAAGCCGCTGAATGCTAGAAGGCGGGCGAGCTACCTTGGCGCCATGGGACCTCAGCGAGAGCCTTCGCAGGAAGCGTACAGCCTGGAAGCACAGCGCTCCCGTAGAAGCCTAGGGGGCAGTCGAATCTAGAGAAGAAGCGCCCGTTCGCGACATGCCAGGCGCGCGGAAACCGGACGACTCAGTGCCCCCGGTGCCCGCCGGCGACCTCGCCTCGTCCCTTGACCGGAGTGGTTTCGCGCAAGCGCAAAGTCCTGCCGCGCTTGTCGCGACGCAGATAGCTCAACACGGGAGGCACCAATTCGCCTGCGTCGTCCGGGGCCTCCGCTCCGCTGATAAAACGGCCAAAGAGATAGGCGACGCCCACCCCGAAAACAGGCCATGCAACCAGTATCGCGATCCAAATTATCCAATTCATAAGGCCGCAAACCGACTAGGAATCCGCCTGCCCCGCTCAGCAGCCCGACGTACATCCCGTAAGCGCCGCTGCGTTTTATGACAATATCATGAAGTTGCCGGGCGTGCCAATTCTCAAGCGGGAGACCGCTAGGGGCGGCTCGTCCTGATGCTCAGCCCGGAGTGTGGTTCGCCCTCGTACTGATCGCTTTGACCGATTGCCACAGATCGCTGGCGAGGGCATGTCGCATCCACCACACCTGGCGGGCGCAGTGGCGAATCAGGCACAGTTTGTCGGCGAGTCCAACCGGGGCACGGCGCCCGGCCCTGAGATAGCTACCCGCGAGCTTCCATGCCTGAAATGGCAACATCCCGCCCCCACGTTGGGGCGCGTAGTACTCGCTGATCTCTGCTGCGGACTTCAATTTCGTGGAGCTCCCCGGCGTCATGCGCCGAAAGAAAAGCGACTCGGGTACCTCGAAAAATTTCCCGCGCACCGCCAGCTCCGCGACCAAGACCACGTCGGAACCCTGGTGGAAACGCAGCAGACCAGTCTGTCGCAAGACATCGGTGCGGATCACCCCGTTTAGCGCGTTGTTCAACCGCATCTCCTTCAGACAACGCCGGAAGCGACTACATGGGCTCGATTCCTCGAGGTTCAGTCCATCGACGTAGGGCTCGAGCGTCCCACGATCATCGACGATGAGCTGAGTGCGTGGATAGCACAGCACCACGTCCGGTCGCCGTTCGAGGACGCCGACACACGCGCTGAGGAACTGCGGGGCGCACAGGTCATTCGACGACGCCCATTTGAAGTAGCGTCCTTTCGCGAGCTCCACAACCCTGTTGTAGTTGGCATCGACCCCCAGATTCCGTGCATTGCGATAGTAGCGCACGCGTGGATCGGCGGCAGCGATTTCCCGGCAGATGTTCTCGGTTGCGTCGGTCGACTCGTTGTCCGAAATGATCAGTTCCAGGTTGCGGTGATCCTGGGCCAGGATCGTCTCGATTGTGGGCCGAATCAGGCGCTCGCCGTTGCGCACGGGCATGCCGACGCTGACCAGGCGGCTTCCTTCGTCATCGCTTGACGTGCGGTTGGGAGTATCAGGAGGCACGGCGTCTATTTCGGCGGAAAGCGGCCGGCGTGAACCCGCCGGCGCCGGTTACCCTGATGGAGCGCGTCGATGATCGCGCGCATTGCGTCGTGGTACGCGCCCAACCCGAGCGAGGACATTCACGAACTGACGGATAAGCGGATGATTCGACGTGAAAAATTTTTGGTGGTCGCACGTTGTTGAAGGAACTCACGTATTGTATTGCTCGGGATCAAGTTCGTCGCCGCGCCCCATGAGGCGCTCCGGCAGGGCGAGGCCGAAATCATGTAGTCCCCGGGCAAGCCAAGTCAAGCGAAGCGCACCGACCTGGCCTGGGGGGCGGCGCGACAGACTCAGCGAGGGAAGGACATGGTTGGCGGCGACCTGAGGTTGGGAAGCGGCGAGTCCGAGGACCGGGCCGATCGTTTGACCTCTCTCGATGCCTTCCGCGGCGTCGTCATGCTGCTGCTGATCCCCAACGTATACGGCGGCTTCTCGTTTTACCAGATGGCGCGCCAGCACCCGGAAGACACGGTCTGGGCATCTCTCGCCCGCCTGTTTACCCATGTGCAATGGACCGGGTGCTCGATCTGGGACCTGATCCTGCCCGCGTTCCTGTTCATGGTCGGCGTGTCGATACCCTACTCGTATGCTGCTCGCAAGCGGCGCGGCGATTCTGAAGCCGAAATCATGGGCCACGCCGTGCTGAGAGCGGTGGCGCTATTGATGCTCGGCGCTTTCCTGCAGGTGCCTGTGCAGACACGTCTGGACTTTCTGTGGCCAGCGCTGCTGCTCGCGCTGGGGCTTCCGCTCCCCGAGAAGCTAGCCGGCCTTCTGCCGGGAAATCGGGCGAATGCCGCGCCGGTCCTGCGTGGCCTGTGGTGGGCGGCGATCCTGTTCTCTTGCGCGATCGCCTTTGTCCTGAGTTTCAATCGAATCGAAGACTTTGCGCTGGGTGACGTATTGCCGCAGATCGGGCTCGGCTATGTTTTCGCGTTTCTGCTCGTGAACCGCGGGTATACCGTGCAAGGACTGGCCGCGTTTTCCATCTTGGCGCTGTACTGGCTGGCATTTCTCCTGTACCCGCTGCCCGGTGCCGGGCTCGACCTATCCAAAGTTGGCGTCATGCCCGGCGATGAGATTTTCGACGGCTATTTCGCGCACTGGAACAAGAACACCAATCTGGCCGCGGCCTTCGACGTGTGGTTTCTGAATCTCTTTCCGCGCTCGCAACCATTCCTCTTCAACGCACACGGCTACCAGACTCTCAACTTCATCCCATCGATTGCCACGATGATCTTCGGCGTGATGACCGGAGTGTATCTGCGCACGGGCGGGCCGAAAGCGGTGCTGCGCAACGGGCTCCTGAAAGCGGGCGCTCTCGGAATTCTCGGCGGTCTGCTCGCGGGATGGTTCCTGTGTCCGATCGTGAAAAGCATCTGGACCCCGTCTTGGGCGCTCTTCAGCACCGGTTGGGTGCTGCTCTCGCTAGCCTTGTGCTATCAGGTCATAGAGGTTTCCGGCCGCCGCGGCTATGCGCTGCCCTTTGTAGCCGCCGGCAGGAACGCGATCCTTCTTTATTTTGTCGCGCACAAGTACGACTGGTGGGTTCTGGAAGCGTGGCGGCGCGTATTCGGACCTACAACGTTCACAGGGTATTGGGAACCGATTTTGGAGGCGTTGGCGTCCGGGTTCACGCTTTGGATAATGGCCGTGGTCCTATATCGCCTGCGAATCTTCATCCGCCTCTGAATACCCGTTCTCCGGGACGAAAATCAAATGTACGCGGTTATCCCGCTCACGCAAGACGAAGCCTGAGAGCGTTTGCCAGCCTTGTTCTCTCGTCGGATTTCAAGCCAAAAATCCAACTGCCCAAGATCGCGACCGGCATCGCAAGAGCCACCTGAAGAAAGAACAATGCCAGATTGCCGGCAGGCCACGCCGTTTCAACGGCGTAGGACACGGCAACGAATGGAAGAATCGCCACAATCGGGCGCCCGATCGAATCCACGTAGTACTCCACTATCGAAATATTGAGCACTTTCTTCGCATAGAGCACGCTCATTACGAACGCCACAACCAGCCTCGGAACCAGGATCCCCCATGCGCTGCCGAGAACCCCGATTTTTTGTATCAGGACAATGCTCAAAGCTATGCTTGCCACAGCCTCGAACGCGAATATGGGAACCATACCCTTGTGTTTTCCCAAGCCCATCATTGTGGTCGTGCAGACTTGGTACCCCACCATGGCCCAAAGCGCGACACTCAGTACCGTCAGAATCTGGCCGGAAAGCCTTCCATACTCCGCTCCCATCCAAAGCGATATGAACGACTCTCCGCGGACCATGAATGTCGCAATGATGGGGAGGACAACCAGGCTTGCATAACGAGTTCCATGCACCAGAACGCGCCTTACGCTGTCGATCTGCCCCGCTCCCTCCATGGAGCCGACCAAAGGCACCACAGTATGCGTGATCCCGCTCAACAGCTGACGCGTGTACTCGGCCAGCGATTCCGCGATGCTGTGGTAGGTAACCATGGCCACGGGCAGAAAGGCCCCGATCAGTATCAAGGCGGAGTTGTGGGCCAGCGCACCCAAAACATGTATCGCCGAAGACATCAATCCAAATGAGAAAATCTTCTTCATGCTGTCCGGGGAGAATGCCCGGCGAACGTTGGTTTGGGCTTCCCGATAGGCCTTTCTGCTCAACATCTGGGCCAGCATCAGCTGGATTATCGAACTTGACAGTTGGATTACGGCTAGGATTATTATTCCTTGATCAGTCTGATGCGTTATCGTTGTTCCCCACTCAAGAACGATCACTATCGCCGAGCTTCTGATGATCACGCCGACAATGTTTATCGCGTTGGACAGGTCAAAGCGATGCCGTGCGGTCAAGACCCCTCCGTAGACGCCGGTGATCAGCGCAACCGCGATGTTCACCGCCATGATCATGATGGCGATCCTTGCGACCCCCTCTGACCCGGACGGTATCGTGAATATCCGCGCGACAAACAGGCTGACTCCTGCCGCAATGACGATTGCCAGGAATCCAGCTACGGTGAACGCGAGCAGGGCCGCCGACTTGACGTCACTTGCGCTTTCGTGGTCGCCGGCACTGTGATAAGACGCAATAAACTTGGTTACCGCGCTCCGTACTCCCAGATCGAGCAGGCCGAAATAGCCTACAAGCGAACCGATGAGCGCCCATATCCCATAGGATGTTGTGCCCAGCTTGCCGAGTATGTAAGGGCCCAGAAAGAAACTGACGACTGCGCTGAAGAGGAAACCTCCCCAGTTCGAAAGTATGTTGCGCACGGGCCGGGCGTCGATTTTCTTCGAGTTGCTACTCATGTGTTTCCGAAATTTCGCCGACGAAGGGAGGCGCGCGCAAGCTGAGCGGCGGTAACATGTTCAGTCACATACATATTGCTACTGTGCGGCTCACGCGCCCGCACCGTCAAGTTGGCCAATTCGCCGTGATACGGTAAGATTCCCGAGCGTTTCCTCCCGTCGCCGGACCATGGGAAGGCGTTTGGCGCGAGGCCGTGTTCCACAGGACGACCGTCCTGTCGTTGTCCCGGGTGCGATGGACATTGAGCGTGGCGAGCTGTTGCGGTCGAGGGGCGCTTGATTCGGGGACGCGGGGAAGGGTCCGAGTGTAGATGACATCCGTAAACGCCAAGGCGCTCGGATTGCGGCCAGGAGAATGGGTCGAGGTTCGAAGCAAGGAGGAGATTCTCGCGACGCTTTCTTCCGATGCGTCGCTTGATTCCCTGCCTTTCATGCCCGAAATGTTTCAATTCTGCGGGCAGCGCTTTCAGGTATACAAGCGGGCCGACAAGACCTGCGATACGGTGGACAAGACCGGTGGGCTGCGCTTGCGCAATACCGTGCACCTTCCGGAGCTGCGTTGCGACGGGTCGGCGCATGGCGGATGCGAAGCGGGTTGTCTGATGTTCTGGAGAGAGGCCTGGCTAAAACGGGTCGGCGACGAAGGGGCACCCGTGAGCAAGGGGGCGGCGACCAGGGTCGGCCAATGCACCGAGCTGGATGTCGCGCGGGCGGCAGTCGTCGACGCGAGCCAGCAGATCTATCGCTGCCAGATCACCCGGCTCAGGGCATTCACCGAGCCGCTTCCCTGGTGGGATGTCCGCCAGTACGTGCGCGATGTGGCGGTCAACGGCGTGGGTATCGGCAAGCTGATGCGTGTTTTTCTGTTTGCAGGTTATCGCAAGCTCACGCAATTGGGATTCGGATACCGGGCCTTGGTCTCATTGTACGATTGGTTCCAGGCGCTTCGCGGTGGAGTGCCGTTTCCGCTTCGCAACGGAAAATGCGAGAAAACGCCGACCGCCGTGCTCGGCCTCCAGGCAGGGGAATGGGTGCGGATCAAGTCGTATCCGGAGATTCTCGCGACGCTCGGCCCGAACAACAAGAATCGCGGATTGTGGTTCGACGCGGAGATGGTCAAGTATTGCGGCGGGACTTACAGGGTCGCCAAGCGTGTCCGGCGTATCCTCGAAGAGAAGACCGGCAAGATGCTGGAGTTCTCCAATCCATGCATCGTGCTGCAGGGTGTCTATTGCCGTGCCGAGACAACCGAAAACCGGCTGTTTTGTCCGCGCACCATGTGGATTTATTGGCGCGAGATCTGGTTGGAGCGGGTTTCCAGCCAGGAGGCCCCGCTCAACCGGATGACCCGGATCGATCCCCCACTCACGAGGCGCGGATAGACTCTATGAATAGTCCGGTCTCCACTCGGGGCCTCCGCGTCTGTCGGGCCTGCAGCGCGCCTTTGCAGCACACCTTTGTCGATCTTGGGATGTCGCCGCCGTGCCAGACGCATATCGAGCTCCACCAGCTCAATCACATGGAGGCGTTTTACCCTTTGCACGCTTACGTGTGTCACAAGTGTTTTCTCGTGCAATTGGAGGAATACGTCTCTCCCAAGGATATCTTCACCGAGTACGCCTATTTCTCATCGTACTCCGATAGCTGGGTGGCGCATGCGAAGCGCTACGTCGACCTGGTCACCGAGCGTTTCGGGTTGAACAAGACCAAGAAGGTGATGGAGCTGGCAAGCAACGACGGTTACCTTCTGCAGCACTTCGTCAAGCTCGGCATTCCGGTGCTCGGAATAGAGCCGGCGGCCAATGTGGCCAAGGTCGCGGTCGAGAAAGGAATTCCTACGACGGTGCGCTTTTTCGGGGTGCAGTCGGCGCGCGAGATCTTGCGCGAAAACGGCCATGCCGATCTGTTGCTCGGCAACAACGTGCTTGCCCATGTACCCGACCTGAACGATTTCGTCGGCGGCATGAAGATCGTGCTTGCGCCACACGGGGTGATCACGATGGAGTTTCCGCATCTCATGCGGTTGATCGCGGAGAACCAGTTCGACACCATTTACCACGAGCACTTCTCGTATTTCTCCTTCATTACCGTAGAGCAGGTGTTCGCCGCTCACGGAATCACCCTATTCGATGTGGAGGAACTTGCCACGCACGGAGGCTCGCTGCGCATCTACGGCCGTCATGCCGACGATGCCTCCAAGCCGGTGGGACCGCGGGTGGTCGACCTGCGCACGCGCGAGATGCAGGCAGGATTCAACCGAATCGAGCACTATTCCTCCTTCAGCGAACAGGTCAGTGAAACCAAGCGCAAAGTGCTCGAATGCCTGATCGGCATCAAGCGCCAGGGAAAGCGGATCGCGGGCTATGGTGCTCCGGGAAAGGGCAACACCCTGCTCAACTACTGCGGCATTCGTACCGATTTCCTCGACTACACGGTGGACCGCAATCCGTACAAGCAGGGCAAATACACCCCGGGCACGCACATCCCGATCCACCCACCGGAGAAAATACGCGAGACGCGGCCCGATTACGTCTTCATTTTGCCCTGGAATCTCAAGGATGAGGTCACGCAACAGCTGCACTATATTCGCGACTGGGGTGGGCGCTTCATTGTCCCGATTCCGACCGTGGCCGTGTTGTAGCGGATGAACAAACTGGCGAGCGAGCACGGCGCGGCGGCGACGAACGGCGAAGGAGCGGAGCGCATCGGCGAGGAGATTCACGGCCTCATGCGGCGGCTCTACCCCATCTGCCGCAGCATTACCGGCGATGGCGTGCGCCGCAGCCTTGCGATGATGCGGGAATACATACCGCTCGAGATCTTCGAGGTCCCCACCGGCACTCCCGTATTTGACTGGACCGTTCCGAAGGAATGGAACGTTCGCGACGCCTACGTCAAGAATTCCAGAGGCGAGCGCGTTATCGACTTCCAGAAACACAATCTGCATCTGGTCAACTACTCAGTCCCGGTTCGCCGCACGATGTCGCTTGCCGAGTTGCGACCCCACTTACATACGCTGCCCGAGCATCCCGACTGGATTCCTTACCGTGCGTCGTACTACAAGGAAACCTGGGGCTTCTGTCTGACGCAGCGCCAACTCGAGGCGCTCGACGAAGACGAATACGAGGTATGCGTGGACAGCACCCTCGGCGACGGGAATCTGACGTACGCAGAATGCTATCTCGCCGGGGATCGCGAAGACGAAATATTGCTCTATAGCCACATCTGCCATCCGTCGGTGTGCAACGACAATCTCTCGGGGATGGCTCTGCTCACGTATCTTGCGCGTGCGTTGCAGGGTGAGCGCCGGCGGTATTCGTATCGCTTTGTGTTTGCACCGACGACGATCGGGTCGATTACCTGGCTCGCCCGCAACGAATCGCGTCTAGGGCGGATCAAGCACGGGCTGGTCATCGCTTTGGTCGGCGACCCGGGGCCCATGACGTACAAGAAGAGCCGCCGTGGCGACGCGACGGTGGATCGCGCCGTAGCGCATGTGCTCAAGCACAGCGGGCGGCCGTCCCAGGTGCTCGATTTCTCGCCCTACGGATATGACGAACGGCAGTTCTGCTCGGCGGGCATCGACCTGCCCGTGGGACGGTTGACGCGCACGCCCAATGCCTGCTATCCGCAGTACCACAGCTCTGCCGACGACCTGGATTTCGTCCGGCCCGAATTCCTGGCGGATAGCCTGGGGATCTGCCGCACGTCCCTGAACGTGCTCGATCGGGACGGACGCTATGTCAATCTAAGCCCCAAATGCGAGCCGCAGCTCGGCCGGCGCGGGCTCTACAGCAAGACGAGCGCGGAACGCGACGTCGGGCAACGCGATCTGGCCATGCTGTGGGTACTGAATCTCTGTGACGGCCGGCATTCGCTGCTCGATATCGCGGAACGGTCCGGGCTGGCGTTTGGTACTATTGCGGCCTCCGCCGACGACCTCGCGGAAGCGGGTTTGCTTCGGCCGGCGGCAATAGGGGACAAGGAATGAAAGTCGTGCTTTTCTGCGGAGGGTTGGGGACGCGCATGCGGGAGTATTCCGACACCATCCCCAAGCCACTGGCCAATATCGGTTACCGCCCCATCCTGTGGCATTTGATGAAGTACTACGCGCACTACGGTCACACCGACTTCATTCTGTGCCTCGGGTACCGGGGCGATCTCATCAAGGAATTCTTCGTCAGCTACCGGGAATGCATGTCGAATGATTTCCTGATGACCGATGGGGGCAAGACGATCAAGCTTTTCAACAGCGACATCGACCACTGGCGCATTTCCTTCGTGGATACCGGGTTGAACTCGAACATCGGCCAGCGACTGAAGGCGGTTGAAGGATACCTCGACGGAGAGGAAGTATTCCTGGCGAACTACAGCGACGGCTTGACGGATCTGCCGCTGGTCGAATATGTCGAAAGTTTTCGGAATACGAAGGCCGTGGGCACTTTTCTGAGCGTTCGTCCGTCGCAGACCTTTCACAGCGTCCTCGTGGACGACCAAGGTTACGTGAACGACATCCGGCACGTGCGGGAGACGGATTTCCGGATCAACGGCGGATTCTTCGTGTTCCGCAAGGAAATCTTCGGCTATCTGCGCGACGGCGAAGAGCTGGTGGAGGAACCGTTTCAGCGATTGATCGCGGAGCGGCGTCTGGTGGCACGGCCATACGATGGGTTCTGGGCCGCCATGGACACGTTCAAGGACAAGTTGAATTTCGACAACATGTACGCGCGCGGAGAGACCCCGTGGGCGGTGTGGAAGAAATGAAGCGCCGGGACGCAACGGCCTCCACGCCGGCGCCAGGATAGCGGCACATGTTCGAATTTCTACTGGGCGCCTCGCCGCGCGGGCTGCGAACGCTCCTGTGCATAGGTGCGCACTGCGACGACATCGAGATAGGCTGCGGGGGCACGGTGTTGCGGCTGGCCGAGCACTGACCGGAACTGCGCGTGCACTGGGTAGTGCTCAGCTCCTCCGCAGCGCGCGCTGCTGAAGCCGGCCGCAGCGCGGAA
>WNFA01005696.1_pt1 | contig 10410 bp, 9 predicted proteins | sample 5400481 | NCBI WGS metagenome assembly WNFA01 (sample SAMN13153340, study PRJNA577476) | soil metagenome | isolation source: 120 cm saprolite under Douglas fir tree site 2 hole 1 replicate 2 | place: USA:California | collected 2015-04-18 | reverse complement strand
TCGAGGTAGGTGTCCAGCGGCGCATCGAGCGCGCGCGCCGCCGCCAGCATTCCCGCGTGCTTGCCGGAGCAGTTGTTGAAGACGGCGAGGGGCTCGTCCATTTCGTGCCGCGCCGCGGTCGCGGCCGGTTCGTAGTACGGCCAGTGGGCGCCACATTGCAAGGCCGATTCCGTGATCCCCGCGCGTCGCAGCAGGTCGCGGACGATCTCGACATGACGCGGTTCACCGTTGTGCGAGGCGGCCATGATGGCGACGTGGTCGGCGCCGAGCTCATAGCGCGCGGCGATTCCGGTCCCCAGGCTACCGATCGCCTGGAAGGGCTTGGCGCAGGATCGAAAGTACGTGACATGTTGCGGATCGCCGAGGCTGGCATGGACCCGGCCCTCCGCATCGACGACCGCCACGTGGCCGAGATGGATTCCCTCCTCGACCCCGCCACGCTCGACGCGGACCAATGGCGCGGCCGAGTTCGGCATTCGGCTGAGTATAAAGAGGGTAGCCCGATTCGCTTTGGACGCAGAGTGAATGGACGCAGCAATGCGCGACGAGATGCCCTATACTGCGCGAGTCATACGGCCCGCAAGGGCCCAGCCTGCCGTGGCCCCGGCTTTCGGAATGGATTTGTTCACGTGCCAGCAACAATCACGACCCAGCCGACACGGACGACGCTGCTGCCAGCGAAGGCACGCGTGGCCTCGGTAGTCCCGGCTGTCCCGCAGATCAGCCTGCAGGGCGTCCAAAAAACCTATGCCAACGGCACCGTTGCCTTGCGCGATGTCACGCTCGAAATTCCCAAGCAGGACTTCGTCTTTCTCGTTGGTCCCAGCGGCGCCGGCAAGTCGACGCTGGTCCGCCTCTTGATCCGCGAGGAGAAGGCGACCGCCGGCACCATCCATATCGAGGGGCAGGATCTGAGCCGCCTCAAGCGGCGCCATCTCCCGTACCTGCGGCGGAAGATCGGCATGGTCTTCCAGGATTTCAAGCTGCTGCCCAACCTGACGGTCTTCCAGAACGTTGCCTTCGCATTGCGCGTGACCGAGGGCGCGCTGCGCCACCTCAAGCCGAAGGTCGAAGAAGTGCTCAGCATTGTGGGTCTCGAAGGGAAGGAGAACAAGTACCCGGACCAGCTTTCGGGCGGCGAACAACAGCGCGTCGCGATCGCGCGGGCGCTCGTTCATGACCCGCGGATCTTTCTCGCCGACGAGCCCACAGGAAACCTGGACCCCGCCACCTCGTGGGAGATCATTCAGCTGCTCCTGCAGATCAATGCGCGCGGCACTACGGTCATGATGGCGACCCACAACAGAGAGATCGTCGATGTCATGCGACGCCGGGTGGTGGCGATCGAGGGCGGCCAGATCGTCAGAGACGAGGACGCAGGAGGGTACCATGCACCGGCTCTGGAATCGCATTGATTTTGCCTTCAGCAGCGCGTGGCAGAACTTCTGGCGGAATGCCGCCGTCAGCATCGCCAGCGTGCTCATCGTCTGGGTGGTCTTGCTTGCCCTTGGCAGCCTGCTGCTCGTCCTACACTCGCTCGACCAGATCGTCGCGCTCGAGAAAACCAAGGCCAGCGCCATCTCCGTCTATCTGGCCGATACCACACCGCTCAGCAGCGCCATGGATTTCAAGCTGCAACTGGAGAGTGATCCGCGGGTGACCAGTGTCGTCTACGTTTCCAAGGACCAGGCGATGGCACGGTTTCGGCAGCTGCCGGCGTTGGACCCGAGCGTGATCGATACGTTGGGCACGAACCCGCTGCCGGCCAGCCTCGATGTGACTGTGAAGGACATTCGCGACCTCGCGGCGATCGACCAGGAAGTGCGGTCCTCGCCATTGGTCGATAAGTCGCCGGCAACGAATTACGAGCCCAACGTCATCGACAAGATCATCCTGCTCGCCCGCGTGGCAGGGATTGCCGGGCTGGTCCTCATCGTTGGGTTGACCGGACTATCCGTCTTCATCATCATGCTCACCATCCGGACCGCCATCTATCTCCGCCGTAAGGAGATCGAGGTGATGAAGCTGGTCGGCGCCACCGACTGGTTCGTGCGCTGGCCCTTCATCGTCGAGGGCCTGATCGTCGGTATGGTGGGCGCGGTGGTGGCGGTGCTCATCGTCGGCTTCGGTTACCGACCGGCGGTGGTGAACCTGCAAAGCGTGCTGATCTTCGTCCCGCTCGCGTTTGATCCCTATTACCTGCGGCTGGTACTGGCGGCGATGCTCGGATTCGGCCTGTTACTGGGCAGTCTGGGGAGCTATCTCGGAGTAAGGCGGTTCCTCAAGCAATGAGGCCGGCCCGCCGCCACGCGGCCTTCGCCGTTGGGCTGTTGACCGTGATCCTTTTGAGCACGGTGTCGGACACGGTCTACGACAAACAACACCAGTTGCAGGGCCTCAACGGGCAGATCGTCGCCACCCGGACGCAGATCCGGCAGTTGCTCGACCAGGAGCACGCCTTGCAGGCGCAGATCGCCGCCCTGGACGCGCAGCTCGCATCGGTTCAGGCCCAGGTTGACCAGGAGACGGCGAAGCTGGTCCTGCTCGGGCAACAGGTCGACCAGGCCAAGGAGGAGCTGGCGCTCAAGCAGGCGGAGCTCGCGAAGCATATCGCCGACTTCGGCCACCGGATGCGGATCATGTACAAGAGTGGCCAGGTCAGTGGCCTGGAGCTGGTCTTCTCCGCCGCCAACTTCACGGACCTGATGAATCGGATCTTCTTCTTCAACGACATCGTGCGGGAAGACCGCCGCCAGCTCGCCGAGCTGCAGAAGGAGCGGGCCGCGATCGAGACCATGAAGGCCGACCTCGAAGCCAAGCAGGCCGAGCAAGCGCAGGTCGTCAAGCAGATCCAGGATCAGAAGGCGCAGCTGCAGACGGTGCGCGACCAGCGTGCCGCGCGCGAGCAGCAAATCGCCGCGATCGAGGCGCAGTTCCAGCGGCAGCTGGCCGAGATGCAGGCACAACGGGCCGCCTTGCAGGCGCAGATCGCATCGCTCATCCGTGAAAGCTATCGCGCTCGCTCGTCCGGCAAGTGGAAGTGGCCGATGGACGGCGTCATCACCCAGGGCTTCGGTTGCACCAGCTATCCGTTCGAGCCATATGACCCCACCTGCCCCAGCAAGCACTTCCACAGCGGCCTCGACCTGGCCGCCGACTACGGCACCCCGGTGCACGCGGCCGATGGTGGCATCGTGCACAACTTCGCCATGGGTTGCAGCTGGGGAGGCGGGCTTTGTGGTTACGGGCGCTACGTCGTCATCGTCCATGCCGGTGGCTTCACCACGCTTTATGGACACCTCTCCAGCTGGGCCGTTGGCGACGGCGTTCAGATCGACAAGGACACCGTCATCGGATACGAGGGCAGCACCGGAAACTCCACCGGACCGCACGTCCACTTCGAGATCGACCTGGCCGGCATGCCGGTTGACCCGCTCGCCTACCTGCCGGTGTGATCGAGCCGCACGGCGAAGCAAGTCCCCACCCTGCCTCAACACCGGGTCGGAACGATAATCGACTCATGTCCCGAGCCAAGAACATCGCGATCCTTCTTGTTGTGGCGATCGGCGCCTTCTACTCCGGCAGCCTCGCCGAGTTTCAATTCGGTGCCTTCGCGCCCGACTGGGCGAAGTCGCTGCTCTTCTACACGCCGCCGAAGTCCAATGTCGATTACCGCACGCTGGACGACGTCTTCACGACCATCCAGCAGCACTACGTCAAGCCCGATGCCAATGGCGTCAAGCTGACCGAGGGTGCCGCCGCCGGCATGGTCAACGCGCTTGGGGATCAGTTCTCGCGCTACCTGACGCCCGCCGAGTACCTCGCCAACCAGAGCTTCCTCAGCGGCCAGTTCGCCGGGATCGGTGCCTCGGTGCAGATGAGTGGCGCCCAGGTCGTGCTAGTGAGCATCATCACGGGAACGCCCGCGGAGAAAGCGGGCCTCAAGGCCGGGGACGTCGTCACGGCCGTCGACGGGCAAAGCACCACGGGGTGGACTGCCGACGACGCCGTCAACCACATTCGTGGTAAGGCGGGGACCACGGTCAAGCTGCAGGTGAACCGGGCCGGCCAGACGCTCAGCTTCGACCTCACCCGGGAGGAGATCAACGTGCCCAGCGTCGCCACCCATATCTTCAACAACCGAGTGCTCTACGTCCGAATCTTCGAATTCGGCGGACGAACGTCAACCGAGTTCGACCAGGCGCTCAAGGACAACCTCAAGGGATCGGTGAACCAGGTCGTGCTCGACTTGCGGGACAACCCGGGCGGCTACGTGGACGCCGCCAACGACGTGATCAGCGAGTTCGTGAACCAGGGGACGAGCACCATCCTGGTGTCACGCGGCGGGCATGAGGATGTGAAGAAGGTCACGGGCACCGGTCGCGCGTTCAGCAACCCCCTCGTCGTCCTCCTCAACGAGAACTCGGCGAGCGCCTCAGAGATCACTGCGGGTGCGATCAAAGACCATAATCGGGCCCAGCTCGTCGGGGTCAAGTCCTTCGGCAAGGGTTCCGTCCAGGAAGATTTCCCGCTGCGGGACGGCGACCTTCACCTCACGATCGCCGTCTGGCTGACGCCCAATCGGCACTCCATCGAGAAGACTGGCATCACGCCGGACAAGACCGTGACGCTCGCCAGCGCCCAGGACGAATATGCGGTGGACCGCACCCCAAACGACTTCGCAAAAGACACGCAACTGGCCGCGGCGCTGGCGTTGTTGGGGGCTTAGGTGGCCGCCAGGCGGTCGCCTACAATCGTTTTGTATGCCGGACGAGGCGTTTGACGTAGCCGTCATTGGAGGCGGCTCCGCCGGATATGTCGGCGCCATTCGTGGGGCCCAGCTCGGACTGAAGGTCGCAGTCGTCGAGAAGGAGAAGGTCGGCGGCACCTGCCTGCATCGCGGCTGCATCCCGACGAAGTCGTTTCTCCACTCGTCCGAGCTGGCCCACCAGATCCACAGCGCCGGCGCGCTCGGCCTGAAAACCGACGGGCTCCAGATCGACTGGCCGGCCGTGCTGAAGCGGAAGGAAACGGTCGTGAACCAGCTCTGGCGCGGCACGGAGTTTCTGCTGAAGAAGAACAAGGTCACCGTGTTCAAGGGCGAGGGCGTCATCGAGTCAGAGCACAAGGTCGTCGTCAACGGCAGCGGCGAGACGATCAGCGCCAAGAACCTGGTGGTCGCGACCGGCTCCCGGCCCAAGTCACTGCCCGGGCTGACGATGGACGGTGATCGGGTGATCAACAGCGATCACGCCGTCAACCTCGAACAGATGCCGAAGTCGATCGTCATCGTCGGCGCCGGCGCCGTGGGGACCGAATTCGCCTGCGTGTACAACGGCTACGGGGCAGAGGTCACCCTCGTCGAGTTCCTTCCGACGCTGCTGCCGCTGGAGGACGCCGAGGTCGGCCAGCAGCTCGCCAAAATCCTCACCAAGCGGGGCATCAAGGTACTCACCGGCGCCCAGGTCCAGCCGGACACGTTCAAGCGGGCCAACGGCAAGATGACGGTCTCTGTCAAGAGCGGCGATCAGGTGCAGACGATCGAGGCGGAGCGAATGCTGGTGGCGGTCGGCCGTGAGGGGATCACCGACGGCTTCGGGCTCGAGAAGCTGGACATCCAGCTGGAGAAGGGTTTCATCAAAACCGACGAGCACTACCGCACCGGTCATCCCAACGTCTATGCCGCCGGCGACGTGATCGGCAACTTCCTGTTGGCGCACGTCGCCTATTACGAAGGCGAGCACATCATGGAGCACATCGCCGGCAAGAACCCCAAGCCCCTCGACTACAACCGGGTGCCGAGGGCGACCTATACCTACCCACAGGTGGCGAGCCTGGGATTGTCGGAGAAGCAGGCGCGCGACCAGGGTCTCAAGGTCAAGGTCGGGAAATTCCCGCTGGTAGGAAATGCCAAGTCGGTCATCCTGGGCGAGACCGAAGGCTTCGTCAAGATCATCAGCGACGAGGAGTCCGGCGACCTGCTGGGGGTCTTCATCCTGGGGCCGAACGCGACCGAGTTGATCGCCGAGACCGCGCTGGCCAAGCTGCTCGAGTCGACACCCTGGGAGATCGGCGCCAGCATCGCGCCGCATCCGACCGTCTCCGAATCCGTCAAGGAGGCCGCGCTGGCCGTCGACGGCGTCGCGATCCACATTTAGCCGATGGCCCTGAAGACGACGGAGGTCGAAGCGAAAGGCGGCCGGAGCCGCCACCGGTCGCTGGGCTTGAGCGACGAGCAGGCGCTGCGCATTTATGAGGTGATGCGCCTGGCGCGGGCGGTTGACGAGCGGATGTGGTTGATCAATCGCCAGGGTCGCGCGCCTTTCGTCATTTCGTGCCAGGGGCAGGAAGGCGCCCAGGTCGGGATCGCGGCGGCGCTGCGCACGGGTTACGACTGGGTCGCTCCCTATTATCGCGACGCCGGCGTCGTTCTCTGGTTCGGGATGACGGCCCGTGATCAGATGCTGTCCTTCTTTGCGCGGCGCGAGGATCCCAACAGCGGCGGCCGGCAGATGCCGGGGCACTTCGGCAACCGCCGGCTGCACATCGTGACCGGGGGCAGCCCGGTCGCCACCCAGCTGTTGCACGCGGCCGGCGTGGCGCTGGCCTCCAAGCAACGGAAGGAGGATGCGGTGACCGCGGCCTTCTTCGGCGAGGGTGCGGCCAGCCAGGGCGACACACACGAGGCGATGAACTTTGCCGGCATCCACAAGCTGGCTGTGGTCTTCGTCTGCGAGAACAACGGCTACGCCATCTCGGTGCCGCAGTCCCACCAGATGGCCATCGAGAACGTCGCCGACCGCGCGGCGGGGTACGGCTTCCCCGGCGTCGTGGTCGACGGCAACGACGTGCTGGCCTGCTACGAGGCGGCGCGCCAGGCGGTCGAGCGCGCCCGCCGGGGCGAGGGTCCGACCTTGATCGAGGTTAAGACCTATCGCTTCACCGCCCATTCCAGTGACGATGACGACAAGCGGTACCGGCAGGCGGAAGAGGTGGCGATCTGGCGGCAGAAGGATCCGATCCAGCGCTACGCCACCTACCTGCGCGACGCCGGCATCCTCAGCGACCGGGTCGAGGCGGAGATCACCGAGCGGATCACCCAGCAGGTCGACGAGGCAACCGAGTACGCCGAGCAGGCGCCCGACCCGACGGCGGACGACCTGACCACCTTCGTCTTCAAGCAGGAGCTCAAGCCCTGATGGCCGTCAAGACCGTGATCGAGGCGATTCGCGAGGGCATGGACGAGGAGATGGCGCGTGACCCGAGCGTCTTCTTGATCGGGGAAGACGTCGGCAATCGCGGCGGCGTCTTCCTGGCCAGCGACGGCCTGTACAAGAAGTACGGCGAGCTCCGGGTGATCGACTCGCCGCTCGCCGAGTCCTGCATCGTCGGCGTCGCGATCGGCGCCGCGGTCAATGGTATGCGGCCCATCGCCGAGATCCAGTTCGCCGACTTCATCGCGCCGGCGATGAACCAGATCATCGAGGAGGCGGCGCGCTTCTCCTACCGAACGGCGGGCGACTTCAATCTACCGATGGTGATCCGCGCGCCCTGGGGCGGCGGCGTGCACGGCGCTCTTTACCACTCGCAGAGCATCGAGGCGACGTTTGCCCACATCCCCGGCCTCAAGGTGGTCGCTCCCGGGACCCCAGCCGATGCCAAGGGCCTGCTCAAAGCGGCGATCCGGGACCCCGATCCCGTCCTCTACCTCGAGCACAAGCGAACCTACCGGCTGGTCAAGGGCGAGGTGCCGAGTGGGGACCACGTCGTCCCCATCGGCAAAGCCGACGTGAAGCGCGAGGGGAAGGACCTGAGCCTGATCGCCTACGGGCTGATGCTGACCTACTGCCTCGAGGTGGCGGAGAAGCTGGCCGGGGACGGCATCTCGGCGGAGGTGCTCGACCTCCGCACCATCAAGCCCATCGATCGGGATGCGATCATCGCCACCGCGCGCAAGACGGGCAAGGTGTTGGTGGTGCACGAAGATACGCCCTTCGCCGGGGTCGCCGCCGAGGTGATGGCGATCATCATGGAGAATGCGTTCGACGCGCTCGACGCTCCGGTAATGCGCGTCACCGGCCCGGACGTGCCCGCCATGCCGTTCAACCATGTCCTGGAAGAGGCCTTCATGCCGAATCCGGAGAAGATCCTCGCCAAGGCGAAGGAGCTGGCGGCCTTCTAGGCCAGCGTCAGATGTCGACCTCCGTCAAGATGCCGCAGCTCGGTGAGTCCATCACCGAGGGCACCATCTCGAAGTGGCTCAAGAAGCCCGGCGACCAGGTCAAGAAGTACGAGGGCCTGGTGGAGATCATCACCGACAAGGTCAACGCCGAGGTTCCGGCGCCGCTGACGGGCGTGCTCAAGGAGATCAAAGTCCAAGAGGGAGCGACCGTCACGGTCGGCACCGAGATCGCCGTGATCGAGGAATCGGTGGCCGCAACTTCGGCTTCGCGAAAAGCGCCTGATCCACCGCCCGCATCAATTCCCTCCCCCCTGGCGGGGGAGGGCCAGGGTGGGGGGGTGGAGACTCGCACACGGCTGTCACCAGCGGTGCGTGCCCTGATCGAAGAGCATCGGATCTCGGATGCCGAGCTCTCGCGGATCGAAGGCTCGGGGATTGGCGGGCGGATCAGCAAGAAAGACGTCGAGGACTACGTCGCCAAGCGGACGCAGCCGGCGGCTGCCAATGGCGAGCAGCGAGAGAAGACGGCGGCGGCGCCGACGCCGGGGACGACCATCCCGCTGAGCCCGATGCGGCGGGCGATCGCCAGCAACATGCTGAAGAGCAAGCAGACCATCCCGCACGCCTGGACCGTGGCCGAAGTCGACCTGACGAGCGTGGTGCGCTTCCGCCAGAAGGTCAAGGAGAGTTTCAAGCAGCGGGAGGGGATCGACCTGACCTACGTGCCGATCATCGTCAAGGCGGTGGTCGAGGGTCTGAAGGCAGTGCCGGTGCTGAACGCCAGCTGGACTGACCAGGGCGTGCTCTTGCATAAGGACATCAATGTCGGCGTCGCGGTCTCGGTCGACGACGGGCTGATCGTCCCCGTCATCCACCAGGCGGACCGGATGTCGATCGCCGGGCTGGCGAAGGTGATCGACGACCTGGCGAAGCGGGCTCGAGCCGGAAAGCTCGGCATTCCGGACGTCCAGGGGGCCACCTTCACCGTCAACAATCCGGGGACCTTCGGCACCATCCTGTCGTACTCAATCATCGCTCCGCCGCAAGCCGGCATCCTGGCGATGGACGCGATCGTGAAGCGGCCAGTGGTCGTCGAGGGGGACGCGATCGCGGTCCGATCGATGATGAATCTCTGCCTGAGCTTCGACCACCGGGTGCTGGACGGTGTCTCCGCCGCCCGCTTCCTGCAGGGCGTCCGCCGCTGGCTGGAAGGCTTCTCCGAGCAGGTCCCGCTCTACTGAAACAGCCGGATTTCCCCAGACCTCTGGGATACTGATAGCAATGGCTGACGTCGCTCCGATCAAGTTCTACGGCCGTTCGAAGCGCAATGCTGTGGTGCCGATCGACACCCGGCGGCCGGAGTGGCTGCGCGTGCGCCTTCCCGGCGGCGACAACTACGCCGAGCTGAAGGGGATCATGCGCGGCCTCGAGCTGCACACGGTGTGCGAGGAGGCGCGCTGCCCCAACATCGGCGAGTGCTGGCAGGCGCGCACGGCGACCTTCATGATCCTCGGCGATACCTGCACCCGGGCCTGCGGCTTCTGCGCCGTCAAGACCGGTCGGCCGGGCGTCCTCGATCTTGGCGAGCCAATCCGCGTCGCCGAGGCCGTCGAGCGGATGGGCCTGCACCATGCCGTCATCACCTCGGTCAACCGCGACGAACTCGAGGACGGCGGGGCCGCGATCTTTGCCGGGACCATCCGGCAGATCCGCAAGCGGATCCCGAAATGCGGCATCGAGGTGCTCATCCCCGACTTCATGGGGGACGAGGCGGCGCTCGCCACTGTGATGCACGCTCGGCCCGACATCCTCAACCACAACATCGAAACCGTTCCCAGCCTCTACCCGCAGGTGCGGCCCAAGGGCCGCTACCCACGCTCGCTTGAGCTGCTCCAGCGGGCCAAGCGGATGGATGCGACCGTCTACACCAAGTCGGGGATCATGCTGGGCCTGGGTGAGGAGATCGATGAGGTGATCCAGGTCTTCCGCGATCTGCGGGCGCACGACGTCGAGATCCTCACCGTTGGACAGTACCTGCGGCCGAGCCCCAACCACCTGCCGATCGCGCGCTACGTCACGCCGGACGAGTTCGCCATGTTGAAGGTCGAGGCGCTCAAGCTCGGCTTCCGACACGTCGAGTCCGGCCCGCTCGTGCGTAGCTCCTATCACGCGGCCAGTCAGGTCCCGGACCGGGCCGCCGCGGGCTGACGGTGGACGTTCGCCGGCTC
>WNFA01019509.1_pt1 | contig 10413 bp, 13 predicted proteins | sample 5400481 | NCBI WGS metagenome assembly WNFA01 (sample SAMN13153340, study PRJNA577476) | soil metagenome | isolation source: 120 cm saprolite under Douglas fir tree site 2 hole 1 replicate 2 | place: USA:California | collected 2015-04-18 | reverse complement strand
GCAGGCCGCGCCGGTAGCCGAGAAAGATGAGGATGCCGCCCAGCGCGATCCCGAGGCTCCGGTCGCAGCGGCTCCCCTGACTATCTCCATGTTTCCCGCCGCCGCCGCCATCCAGATAATCGAGTTGCTTGGAGACCGGCCCGCGTCGTGGAAGGCCGCCGTTGCCCGTCAAATGCTCGTCATGCTTGGCGAACCGGCACCTGCACCCGACAAGCCCGAACCGCCTGCACCGAATGGCGGAGGCGCGGATAATAATAAGGAGCGCGCCGCGGCGCCTGCCGATCCTGCACCAACCGCGCCTACCCAGCCCGAACCCGGCTTCCCCGATCTACCCGGAAATTTGGATCGCCGAGTCGAGAGCGAGAGTACCGGCTGCCGAGCTTCCCCCCGAGCGCCGCCTGGACGACGATGAATTCTCGGTCCTGTGGACGCTCGAGGACGGCAACATCACGGTTGAGCGGGCCACCAAGGGCAAGCGCCTCTACTCCCATGACCTCGATGCGCCCACCGTTCTCGCGAGGCTAAAGCGCCGGAAGCTGATCCAGGTCCGCAAGGGCAAAATGCTGCTGACTAAGCTGGGCCGGGAGTTGATGACTGAGGCCGATCAGGAACCCAAGCGGCACTGCGAGCAAATGAAATTTGCAGCAAACACGGCCCTGAAAGCTGGAAAGCACGTCTGGAAATATGACGGCGCGTGGTATGCGATCCTCAAGCCGCAAGAAGGAGATGATCCCACGGACTACCCCTACATCTACGACAACGACGACAAGTTCGGTCCGTATGCTACCGCCGCCGAGGCCGAGGCTGCATGGGCCGAGGATAACGCCAAGGCCGAGGAGCCCGGGTCGTCATGATCACCAGCACCGCCGATGTTGTTTGGTGTTTTGTGAGACTGTTTTAGAACATACGGGCGTTGTCATCCTGAAACGGTTCAGTCTAGAGCGGTTGTGATTTTCTAAAACTTCGGCCGGGGGTTGACAGGACTAGCGGCGGCACTATATTTCGGGACGGACGGCGAGCGATTACGCAATTACGCAATTACGGAACGGATCAATGGCGGACAAAAAGGCGGCGGCTGCCCTCACGGTGATCGAGGGCGGCAACAAGAAAACCGCAGAGCAGATCGCCCATGAGCAGACGGCCGAACGCTTTGCCCTGAATGCCTGGGCCAAAGTGGTTGCCATGAGAATCCTGACCGAGATGTCCAATCTTGCGGCCGAGACACTCGCGCGCACGCAAGTCGATGATCAGAACGATGAGGAGACGGACGAAGATTTTCTCAACGAGCAGCGCGACATCGAGAATGAGTTGGTCGAGAAGGAGATCGACGTTGGGTTGGAGGCTTATCCCGATGTCGCCGCGCTCCAGACGGCGCTTGACCAGTCTTTGCGCACCTATCTTGAGCAGGAAACCGCGCTGGAGAAGAACGAAATTGCGAAGCTGCTGGATGAAATCAAGACATTGCTGGCATCCGCATTGGAAGCGGCCAAGAAGGCTGGCAGAGCGGAGGATTTCCCCGCGTTCACGTTCGCGGACAGGTACACCCCGGCCGCCCTCGCGCGTGTGGTGCGAAAGGCCCTGAAGCAACTATTCGAGGACGATCCGGTATTCTCCAAACATGTGCGGGATGATGTGCCCGGACGGAATTCCACGTCATGGGGCCAAAATTGCCGCACCTCATCCTTTGGGACCTATGCCAAGCTCGATGATTTCGTGAGGCAGGGCGGACTGGCCGCGCTGTTCTCGGGCGGCTGGAAGCGGATCGCCAAGGACCGCATCGAACCCTGGGCTTGGTCCTATGAAGTCGCCCCCGAGCGCAAGAACCCGCAGGCGAACTGGCGGCATCGCTTCCATATCACGGAGCGCACTGGTGAGCGCAGCATCTTGGAAATCCCCCGCGAATATCTTGTCGGAAATGGAGGGCGTGCCATCAAGCTGCTGATGAAGGCGGGCGTCCATGTGATCAACCGCCGACCCGAGACCCTGGCGTTGGCGCGACACCTGCATTGGAAACCGAAGCGCGAGATCGTCCGGATGCCGCGCGCGACTTGGCATCAGATCGGGCGACATTGGATTTTCGTGACGGCGGACGAGACGATCATCCCCCCGGACATACGCAGATGATTTACGAATTGGAGACGAAGGCCAAAGCCGACAGCGGCACCCACATCCCCGCCGGATCGACGGTGGAGGACTGGAAAACTGAGGTCGCTAATCCACTCCGGGGCAACAGCAACGTCGCCCTCGCCCTGGGCACGTTCTTCGCCGCCCCATTGCTGCGCTTTTCGAGCGAGCCGGGCGGAGGATTTCACCTTTACGGGCCATCGACCATCGGCAAGACGATGGTGAGCGCGGTCGGACAATCTATCTGGGGCTATCCCCACGAAACCGCCGATCTCACCTTCGGACGGAGTTGGGGCGGCAGCGAAGCCGGAAATGATGCCCTGGCATCGGCGCGAGCCGATCTGGGGCTGGCCCTGGACGAGATCACGCTCACCGATAAACGGACGGCTTCACAGTCCGTGTATAAATGGGCATCCGGCACCAAAGGCCCTCGCGCCACTTCCTCGGGCGACCTGCGGACCACGATGCACTCCTCCGTGCTTGTGCTCTCCACCGGGGAGAGATCGCTTGCTGAATTCCTCGACACGGAAATCCAGGAAGGCTGCAAGAGGCGAATGTCTGATGTTCCCGCCGAAGTAGGCGAGGGAACCGCCTTCGAGACGATCCCGCACGCGCAAATCCACATCGAGAGCAAGCGCTTGTTCGACGCCATGAAGCGACATCACGGTGCTGTCGGGCGTGAATGGCTGCGGTACTTGGTCAATCTCGGCCCCGCGAAATTCATACCGCTTTTCAACGAGGCCCGGCGCGCATGGCTGGCGCTGCCCGAGGTCGAGAAGATCGCGACCGGGGTGCATCCGCAAGTGCGGGCGGTCGTGAACCGGTTCGCGCTCGAGGCGGCGGTCCTGCGCATGGTCATCGCGGCGGGGCTGCTGCCCTGGACCGTCGAGGAGACCGATACGGGCATTATCGCCTGTATGTCGCGATGGGCAAAGCAGCGCGGCAACCTCGATACGGCCGGGGAACTGCTGCGCGGCGTGGACCGAGCGCGCACGACGATCACCACCACGCTGACCGACCGCTATATCCATCTCCGGAAGGTCGCCAAAGGTCGCCTGATCCCGGCAAAGGCGGCCGATAAGGTCAAGCAGAAGACGCCGAAGGAATTCGACGGCTATGTGAAGCCCGACCGAGTCCTGATCTGGCCCGAGGCATGGCGACGACTTTGCGAGGGGCACGACCCCATCAAAGTGGCCGAGCACCTTCAGCGGCAGAAGGTCTTGATGCCGGGGGCGCGGAAAGGCGAATCGGCCAGGACCGAAACCATCCTCGGCAAGTCGGGCCGGTTCTATGTGCTGCGCCGTGAATGGCTTGGCGGCGGCGCGTAATTGCGTAATTGCGTAATCCCCCCACCCAGGAGAGAGGTTCGATGAGCGACAACGACAAACGAAACACCCCGACGACGACGACGAAGCAGAACATTGCCGAAGCGCCCTCGCCTCATGGGCAGGACGGTCATTCGCGGTTCAAACATGAATTGATGAAGCGAATGGTCTACGGCACCCCGGCTCAAAAGAGCGATGGTCCCGCGCGGTTGATCTTCGCACTCGACGCCACCGGCTCGCGCCAGCCGACGTGGGATAAGGCGTGTCAACTCCAGGCCGAGATGTTCCGGTCGGTCCCGGAGGGCCTGGAAGTGCAGCTTGTCTATTATCGGAGTCTTGATGAATGCCGCGCCTCGCCCTGGGTTTCCGGTGGGGACCGACTCGCCAAGCTGATGAGCCGGATCGATTGCCGGGGTGGGGCCACGCAGATCGGTAGGGTTCTGACCCATGCCTGCCGCGAGTCCGAAAAAGCCCAGGTCCAAGCCCTGGTGTTCATTGGGGATGCCATGGAGGAAAAACTTGATGAGCTTGCCGTCACTGCGGGTGAACTCGGGCTGCGTAAAGTTCCGGTATTCATGTTCCAGGAAGGCCCCGATCAGGTCGATCCCCAAGTCGAATATGCATTCCGCGAGATCGCCCGGCTGACCAAGGGTGCTTATTGCCGGTTCGATGCCGGGTCCGCTCAACAACTCGCGGAACTATTGGGGGCGGTTGCGGCCTACGCGGCGGGCGGGGTCAAAGCCCTGGAGACAAAGCCCGGCACAGCGAAATTACTTGAGCAATTACGGCGATGACCGATTCTCTCCAAGACCTAAAACTCGCGCTTGAGGATTTGAGGGCGCGGTATCCTATCGGTGAAGAACCCCCTCCCCTCGTTGCTGCCCGCCTCCTTGAGTTGGCGAGATTGATTGCGTGGAGTAAAAAACACGAACGGCCGACCAGTTACGAAACCAGTCTCGGGAAATAACCTAACAACCCCTCACCGCTTCTTTCCGCGCTCCATCCCCGTTCCCTGCCGCACCAATGCCCGGATCGCCATGGGTCTCGTTATTGGTAGGCCCTGGGCGCTAATCCATTGATCTAAAGCAGCAATTTCGTCCAGGCGCAATCGGACTAGCACCTGCACGACTTCCACAGGCGGCCGTCCTCGACCCCGCTTTTCCTTGCCTTTGCTCTTGACCATGCCATTTTACGTTATTGAATAATAAGGCTTAATCGCATATATTCGTACCTAGATCATAGAGCAAGACCGTTAGCAAATAGGAAATCAGATGACCGCCCCCCGCAGATTTTCCGATGCCCTGGCCATTCAAGCCGGTGCCTGCAATCCCTCTGGCATCGCTCACTCTATCGTTGCCGCCTGTCAAGAAGCCCGCGCCGAACCCAACCATCAGGGCACGGCAGCATTGACCAGCGATCCGGCAAACAAGCTCATGGTTCATCAACTCGCTTTCATTTGCGGCATCGTCAACGGAGCCGAGGAGTTTGCAAGGGCCCCGGACTACAGCACCTGCACGGCGGAATGTGAGCAGCGAAGCAAGGCCGTGGCGTCATGACCGAGTCCGACGTTCATTTCTATTGCGACGGCTCCATGGTTGGGCTGTCCCCCGTGTCATCAGCCGTCCGGGAATGGTTTGCGGAGAATGTGCAGACCGAGCCGTGGCAGTGGTTAGGACCGACTCTGTGGATCGATCAGCGCATGGCCCCACCGCTACTTGAAGCACTTACAGAACAGAGATTTTCAGTGTCATGACGGAATTGCGATTTTATGCCGCCTGTCTCGCCTCCTACAATTCGGGGCAATTACACGGGACCTGGATCGACGCCTCCCCCGACGTTGATGAAATGCAGACGGCGATCAACAGAATGCTCCGCGCCTCCCCATGCCCCAATATCGAAGTGGCTTGTCCCGATTGTGATGTCCCCGACCATCCCGAATGCCTCACCTGTCACGGCCGCCATAAGGTCCCGTCCGCCGAGGAGTACGCCATCCACGACTATGAAGGGCGCTGGAATCTTGGTGAGTATCCTGGTCTGGAACGCATCGCCAAATTCATGGAGTTGGTGGAGAAGGCGGAGGAGCGGGGCATTGATGCAGACGACGTGCAATCCATCCTCGATCATTTCGGCGCGGACTATATCGACACGGCCGGGGATGCCATCGAGAACCAATTCCACGGGACCTATGACACCCTGACCGAGTATGCCGAGCAGTTTGTCAAGGAATGTTATGACCTGAAAAATATCCCGGACCTGATCAAACACCACATCGATTATGAAGGCATCGGGCGGGACCTGGAATTGGGCGGGGGCGTATTCACTATCGACAAGCATCAGGGCAGCGGGGTTCTGGTTTTCTCGGCTTGTTGATATGAGAGGATTTCACCCATGACCGCCACCAAATGGAAACGAGACGGCCCGGGAGATTGGGTGGCGATATGCGATGGAGGAATCGAAGGCCGGATTGATCGAAGGCCGGATTGTCGAATGGGTTTGGCGCGGGGGCTCGACCTTCGCCACCACCATCACCACACCCTGGCGGCACCCCTTCTCCCTGCCCGACCGTAACACACTAACTGAGGCGATGACGGGTTTCGAGGAGTGGGTCTCTTCGGCCCAGATTATCACACAAACACAGACATGGAGGCTGAAATGAAACTTGGACAAATTCATTTTGTGTTGGAACGTGAGACCAAGGGTGCGCTCCGGTATCAGGAAGTCGATGACGCTGGCAAACCCGTCGAGCAGGCGTGGGCCAAGATCGGCACGCTCTACATCCGCAAGACCGCATTCGAGCGCGGCCAGACCCCTCCCCAACGCCTTGCCGTAACCGTGGAAGTGTTGCCATGAGGGCCCTTGAACGGAATGAACGAGATCGCTAGAACACCTCCCCCATGAACACCGCCCTTAAAATCGCCTTCCCTGCCGCCGACGCCGAAAACGCCGTCGCCGCCACCCTCGCTGCGGCCAGTTCCTCGCGCTGTGTCCTGAATGCTTTCGTCGCGGCCGGATTCCAGGAGAACTCGGCCCGGCGCCCTATTCAGAAACAGGCTGCGCACCGAAAGGCTGAGGCTGCTCGCCGACCTGATGATGGTCTACTCACGGTCGGGGATGTTGCCGTCCGTTTGCAAGTTTCGATGAAGCAGGTCCGGAATTTCGTCGATGATGGTGGCCTGCGCTATATCAATGTCGGTCGCGGCTCCAAGCACCGGACAATGAGGTTCACGCCTGCCGATGTCGAATCCTGTATTACCCAACTTGCGAAGAGGAACTCACGGCCATGTCCGTCTACCGCGATCCAAAGTCGCCGTACTACCAATACTCATTCCAAATCCGAGGTAATAGGTTTTACGGCTCGACGAAATGCACATCGCACCGGGAAGCCGAACAGGTAGAAAAGGCAGAAAAGGAAAAGGCGAAAAGACGGGTCGCGGAGCAACAATCTGCATCCACCTCCTTGCTGTTGGACCACATTATCGACAGGTATTGGGAGGAGACCGGACGATATCATATAGGAGCGGACCACACCTTCCGCGACCTGGGGCGACTGATTGATTTTTTCGGTAAGGACAAATTACTGACCGAGATCACCGATGATGACGTGGCGCGGTTAGTGGCATGGCGCCGAGGGCATCGAGTCCGCAATCGAAAACCGGAAGAGTGTTCGCTCATCTCCAATTCGACCGTGAACGTTTCAACAACTGAAGTCCTGAAAAAACTCTTCACCTGTGCGAAGAGAAAATGGAACGTTAGATTCGAGCGGGAGCCGAATTGGAAGGCGCATAGGCTCCCAACACCGACAGAACGGGTGCGGGAACTGGTCGGCGATGAAGGCGACCGGCTGGAAGCGGCGACACGGGAAGACTATCGGCCGTTCTTGGATTTCGTCCGGGAATCAGGATTGCGGCGAAATGAGTGTTTGTTCCTGCGATGGAGTGAAGTCAATTGGGGGGGCGGTCAAATAGTTAAACTCGGCAAGCACGGCAAACGAATCACTACTCCCCTCACCCCTACGATCCGCGCCATCCTCGAACCGCTGCAAGGTCATCATCCTGAGTTCGTGTTCACCTATGTCGCCCAATACACCGCGAGGGGCAAGATCAGGGGCCGCCGCTATCCCTTGACCTTGAACGGCTTGAAATATGCGTGGCAACGCCTTCGGAAAAAGGCGGGTGTTACCAACTACCGTCTTCACGACTATCGGCACGATCTAGCGACCAAATTGCTCCGAGAGACCGGCAACCTGAAACTGGTGCAACGGGCTTTGAACCACGCCGACATCAAGACGACGATCCGATATGCCCATGTGCTCGATGGTGAAGTGGCCGAGGCGATGGAGCAACTTTCCCAGGATCGGCGGGCGTTACGAAACTCCGACGAAAATCACCGGAAAAATCACAGGAATGACAAGAGGAAAACCGGGTAAGTTCTTGAGCTTGTAAGGCAAAACGGAAATACTACCCCATTTTGCTGAAAACGGGCGGGAGCCCCCTCGCCGCGCCGATGCGGCCGAATCCCGCCAGGCTGGACCGCAAGGGTCCTGAAGCGGCGCGGACATTGCCAAAAACACCGCTGCGACGCAACGCCGGAGATGCGCGCCGGCAGCTTCCCGAATGCCGAGCACAGCAGGTCGAGCTCGGCTCAGGCGAACCGCGGCCGCTCGCGCAACACGAGCCAGCCCAGCAGTCCTGCGGCCACCAGCACGACCGTCAGGGTCGTTGGCCGCGGTCCAGCCGAAGCCACGATTCTTCCACTTGAACGTGACGCTTGTGGGCCGCCTGCAAGTATCCATGTCGTTGACCGAACTCACTGGACCAGGTATAACAAAGTTATAACCTGGGTTGACCCATGAAAATCGCAATTCGCAAGTTGGGAAATTCGCATGCGGTGATCATTCCCAAGCCACTGCTGGCCGAAATCGGCGCCAAGGCCGGGGATCGCGTGGACATGGCCGTGCAAGGTGGCAAGATCTTCATTGCGCCGATCAAGAAACGTCCGCGCCAAGGATGGGCCGAGGACAGCAAGGCGGTCGCCGCGGCGGGGAACGGTCGGCTCGTGTGGCCCGAGTTCGGCAACGAAGCTGATGAGGATTTGAAGTGGTGAAGCGAGGAGAGGTGTGGCTGTCTCAGCTCGATCCAACTCGCGGCAGGGAAATCCGCAAGACTCGTCCCTGCATGATCGTTTCTCCGCCGGAGATCCACGATTTTCTCGATGTAGCGATCGTCGCCCCGATGACGACTGGCAGCCGCCCGGCAGGATTTCGCGTTCCCATCAAGTTCGCCGGTAAGAATGGCCTCGTTCTCCTCGAACAGATCCGGGCGCTCGACAAGTCGCGGCTGGTGAGACGGTTGGGATCGGCAGACTCCAAAACATTGATGGCTGCGCTGGCAATTCTGTGCGAAATGTTCGGTGAATGAGATCATAGGGTCCGGCTGGAAGCGAGTCGCTACCGTCTCGCCGAGGCCAATGCCTGTTTCCGAACTGGAGCTCGCACCTACAGATCAGAAATGGCTGAAGGAGGGATGTGCGAACTCGAGCGCATGTCCGTGCCGGTCCAAAAATCGCGGCGCAGTGCGGCCGGCAATTATGCGGCCGATTTCGGTCACGGCAACGCCCGATGCCAGCGCCGCCGCGCGAAAGGCATCGAACTTTTCGGCCGGCACCGTGCACACGACCTCGTAATCATCGCCGCCGGTCACGGCGAGTTCGCTCGCACTCGCGTCGACGGCGATGATTCGCCGGGCGGCATCGGAAAGCGGCACCTTCTCGATCTCGATTTCGGCCGACCCGCCGGAGGCGCCGCATAGCTTGGCCAGATCGCCGGCAAGCCCGTCGGAGACGTCCATGGCGGCCGACGCATAGAGGCGAAGCGGCTCGGACAACGCCAGGCGCGGCTCGGGAATGAGATATCGCGCCAGCAGATGGTCCCGCTCGTGTGGCTCTAGTCGATAGCGCGCCGCGAATCCGGGCTCGCGGCGAAGCTTCAGTCCCAGCGCCGCATCGCCGATCGTGCCGCTCACGAACACGGTGTCGCCCGGTTTGGCCCCGCTCCGGCGCACCATGCCGCCGTGCGGTACCGTGCCGAACGCGGCGATCGAAACCATCACCGGACCCGGCGTCCGGTCGGTGTCGCCGCCGAGCAGTGGGCATCCGTAGAACTGCGCGTCGGTGCGCAGCCCATCCGCGAAGCTCGCCAGCCATACGTCGGGCGTGCCGTCCGGCAGCGCGAGCGAGAGCAGGAAACCGACCGGTTTCGCGCCCTTGGCGGCAAGATCCGAGAGGTTGACGCGCAACGCCTTGCGTCCGACGGCATCGGCGGAATCCTCGGGAAAGAAATGCACGCCACCGATGATGGCATCGGCCTTGAGCACGACATCGCAGCCGGGTGGCGGCACCAGGATCGCGGCGTCATCGGCAAGGCCGAGCGCGCCCGGATGCGATGCGAGCGGACGAAAATAACGCGCGATCAGCCGATCCTCCGCGGAGCCCTCGGCCTTCTTCACCATCGCGCTTAGCCCGTCGCCCGGTCGAACTCGGCCGAACGCAATTGCCGGGCCAATACATCCAGCACCGCATTGACCATGCCGGTCTCCTCGCCGTCGAGAAACGCATTGGCGACGTCGACATATTCCGAGATGACGACGCGCGCGGGAACATCGCGGCGTTGGTCGAGCTCGAAGGCGCCCGCCCGCAGCGCGGCGCGCAGCAGGGCCTCGACCCGCTTGAGCGGCCAGCCGCCGGCGAGCGCGCGGTCGATCAGCGGGTCGAGCCGGCGCTGCTCGCGGACGAAGCCGCCGACGATCTCGCGGAAAAACGCGGCTTCGGCCGGCAGATAGGTCGAGCCCTCGACCTCGCGGCCGAGCCAGTGGCTTTCGAACTCGGCAAGGATGTCGTTGAGCGGCGTCGCCGCGATGTCCATCTGATAGAGCGCCTGCACCGCCGCCAGCCGCGCCGCCCCGCGCCG
>WNFA01007167.1_pt1 | contig 10413 bp, 8 predicted proteins | sample 5400481 | NCBI WGS metagenome assembly WNFA01 (sample SAMN13153340, study PRJNA577476) | soil metagenome | isolation source: 120 cm saprolite under Douglas fir tree site 2 hole 1 replicate 2 | place: USA:California | collected 2015-04-18 | reverse complement strand
ACAGTGGTGTCCTGCTGAGAATGCTCGCGTCGAAGCATTACGCTCCGCTGCTGCTCGTCGAATGGCAATTTTATGGATAAGTATGGTTGTGGTTGCCGTGCTGCTCATCGCGGTCGTAGCTGCAGTAATATTAAGGTGAAGTAAGGTATTGGTAACTGCAAAGCTATTTGTGCGACAAACTAAAGAAATGCTTGGCAGAAGACCATTGTAGTGGAAAATCTCTACCTGCCACGTATTGTATCTGGTTGAATAGAAAAGTACAAGTGTTGTCGACTATTTTTCTTTATCAGTTATTTAGTGAGAAATATAGTGGGCACCCGTCGCCAGGAGCCCACCTCGGTTGTTCTCATTTTGAATTTGATGGACATTAGGGGTGCAATTTATTAACATTGCATCCCTACACATTTGCATTACTGGCCGTTGTTGCTGACCTTGATGGCTGTGCCGGTAGTTCCATTGAACTGCACAGTTACCTTGACGCTTGCACTGTTCCCGATAGACTGAGCGTTATTGTTAAAATCTCCCAAATCCGCCGTGGAAGCAATTGCGTAGTTGAATTTCTTGTTACCGACCGAGAAGTGGATCATACGATCCGAGCTCACCGCACTTGTCGTAACACCCTGAAACTTCACGATGCTGGCATCGTCACTGCTGTCAACGTTCCCAATTTTCGTCGCTGTGAAACTGCCATCGGTATTCGCGGTTGCCTGTACCTTGACATGGGTATTGGCGCCGGGCAAGACGTTGTTGAAGTCTTTCAGGTCAGTCTGGGCGTTGGTGCTCATCGACAGGCTTAAGCCATTAGGCATGCCCACAACGAGGTTGCCGTTGCTACTACTCGTTACGTTACCGATAAATTCGATGCTGCCAGGCTCGTTGACACTGGAGGGAGTCTCGTTGTTACTAGGTGTTTCGTTGCTACTAGGTGTTTCGTTAGCTTCAGGGGTAACATTAGTCCCAGTCACAATGCTATAGGAACTATCGCTATTCTGAGTCACCTGGATGGCATACACTTTGCCTACCTGGTTCTGCAGGAGGGAAGGTTGTTGTGCCGCCTGGAGTGGTGCCAACCCCGGCGCAAGCTGTAAACAGAACCATCACTACGAGTGCTGCTATACCCACCACAATTTGCTTAACTACTTTTTGATTCATTTTGTCTCTCCTTCTTAAATTTGTTTATCTGACTTAATGTGTAGTATACTTTAAATCTCTTTACTATATACGACTATACCCCACTTTTTTTGTCGTTGCTATGCTTTATAGCACAGTACAAATGTGAAGTTATACCTGTTTAATGTGTTATTAACTCCACCATTAGCACGAGTTAAGAAAAGGAGCAGACTATCATGGTGGAATCCCTTATCCTAGGAGGTGGCATTTATCCCCCGCTTCCCACCTTTTTTGATAATCAGGATGAACTGGACCTTGTCACTCTGCGGCGCCATATCCAACGGCTGGCAGGTACTGGTATTGCCGGTTATGTTGTCATGGGTACCAATGGTGAAGCCGTGCACCTCACAAAAGAAGAACGCGCACAGGTGATTGAGACTGCTCGTGCCGCCGCTGGGAAACGGGCTATGATTCTGGCGGGATGTGGTGAGCAATCTACACGAGCCACTGTCGCCAATTGCCAACAAGCGGAACGCTCTGGAGCGAGTGCTGCCCTGGTCTTGCCTCCCTTCTATTACAAAGGCCGCATGGACTCCCGCGCTTTGATTGCTCACTACCGCGCAGTCGCTGATAATAGTCCTCTACCGGTAGTCATCTATAATATGCCTGCCAGTACTGGTGGCTTGGACCTGGATGCCGCGACCATCTGTGCGCTTGCTGAGCATCCTAACATCATCGGCGTCAAAGATAGCGCAGGTAAAATGGTAAAACTCTTGCAGATCTACACTGAAACACCTTCACGTTTCCGCACCTTTGCGGGTAGCGCGAGCTATTTGCTTCCCGCACTTGCTGTCGGCGCAGTTGGAGCAGTTGCCGCGCTTGCCAATGTCTTTCCTCGCGAGGTCTGTCGTTTACAAGAACTCTTCGACACTGGGAATCTTGAGGAATCCCGGCTCTTACAAGCCCGCCTGGTCCCTGCTAATACCGCGGTCACGACAACTTATAGTGTACCAGGGCTAAAAGCCGCGCTCGAACTTACAACTGGCTATGGTGGTCGTCCACGACCACCCCTGTTGCCATTAACTGAACAGGAGCGTTATCAACTTGCGGAAATCTTGAGTGCGGTGTAGGAGCATCGACTACGACTTCTTGTAGAAGCCTGAAAAGGCGTTACGCAACTTTAAAGGTTACAAAGGTCGCAAGTTTAGCATCGCTGCAATTCGATTGCGCGCACCAATAGAGTTCGATAGTACCGGTGGCTGCCTGGTTAAGTTGGGCATTGAAATACCCGTGATCGTAAGCTGATTGCACCGCCAATATCTTGTTGCCAATATAGGTGGTGTTACTGTACAGCTTTGCTTCTGCAAAGCCTGATTGGCTATTCAATGTCAGATGAAATGTCACATAGACGGTCTGACCAATGGTGAAGTCACTTGTCAATTTTGTAGGAAAATAGTTGCTATCGATAGCACTTGCCGTTTGAGCATGAGTGATAATTGCAGCCGCTGTGGGATCGACAGGTAAGCCTGATGGAGCTACTCCCTGCGTTGTGGGAGTCACTGCAGATGACGTTGAAGTTGTTGGTGATGATGGCGTGGTCGTAGCCGTATTATTGTTCACTTGTGAACTACTGTGAGTAGCACGTAACGTTAGAATTCCACCGCCAATCAGTAGGAGCAGAAGGACAACAATACCAATAATTAAACCAATCCTGGGACCTTGGCGGCGAGTTGGAGGTTGATTAGGTGGTATAAATGAACCGGGAGGAGGCGCATATGGAGCACCGTAAGGGTTAGATGGGGGTGGTGAAGCGACATAGCTATTAGGAGGGGGCGGGGGTGGTGTGCCATATAAATTGGGTGATGGGGATACCCCATAAGCATTGGGTGGTGGCGGGGCGTCATAAGAATATTGTTGCGGCGTACTATAGGATGGTGCTCCGTAAGCGTTAGGTGGAGTGGCTGGTTGGCTTGATGGTGAGGCAAAGTGAGCCGGGTCATAGTAGGGTGATGCCGGAACGGTGGGGTTTACCTGCGATGACTCAGGGGGTTGAGTACCTGGGGTTCCCTGGTTGGAGACTTTTGCGCCACAATTTGTACAAAACATTGCACCTGTTGGAAGCGCCATACCACACGAACTACACTGCATAATGTGACCTCCTGATAGGGGATTATGATGTCGCCCTGTCCATCTAGCTGAACAAGAAAATGTTTCAACAGTATAACATATGACTGCATGAAACGGTATATGATTCTGGCTTTTCCTGCCAATCGTAGTATACTACGTTACCTGTTCATTACAAGAGGTTTGTTGGTAGGCTTTTATCATCTTAACCAGATAAATGAATTGTCAGCACATCCTTCAGCCGGTTACAGTAAAACCAACATGTTGAGCCAGTACCTGGTCAGTACATTGTGTAGTACTTGCCCAGTTGATTTCCACGTAGGCTGAACCTGCACTCCCATAGATAGAGTATGCATAACTGAGCTTGCTATTCGCACCAACTGCGAAGCTGTAATGTGTTATTTGCGCGCCATTCAGATACCAGATTAAGCAAACAGCGCCACTATGTCCCGCGGGATGTAGTTGGAAAGCAACATAAATCTTTTGATTGGTTTTGAACGTGGTGGTAAGTTGTGTCGGTTGCAAACTATTTGTATCTACTGCGCTTGCCATCTGAGCATTATCTATATATTGCTGACCAGGATAGATGGTTGCTGTGGGAGAGGGAATAGCTGTGGCAGTGGGAGCTGTTGTGGGGGTAGATACACTTGTAATGCTGTTTGTTGTAACTGTGTTGTTCGAGCTATGCTTAGGTAAACCTATCGCTAGAAAGTAAACAAAGATCAAGATCAGGCCACCTGTGAGAACAAATAGACCAGCCAGGGTAAAACCCAGTATCGTTTTGTGGGAATAATCTGGGGGGTTAGCCTGTATGGGTGGGAGTGTTCCTGGAGAAAAGCCTGGTTGAGAGAGTGGCCCTTGAAACCACATTTGACCTGATTGTGATAGCTGTTGAGGTGGTTGTTGCGGAGTCTGTTGTAATATGCCTGGCAGGTATTCTGGCATTTGTGGCAGGGGTGTATCAGGCGTATTATAGAGATGACCCTGCATATTTTGCGCCCATGGGTCATTTAGGCGAGGTGTACCTGCTCCTGCCTGGACAACATGTTCATTCCCCCAATAGGCTTGTTGATGCTCCAGTGGAGCCTTCTGACCCGAGCCTATGGATGTACCGCAGCGAGGACAGGTGGAATAGGTGCGAGAAGGCGAAAGTGGCAACCCGCAACTGGTGCATCTCATAGTAACAATCTCCAAAATTAAATAGTGGCCTCATTTTCATTACTATTCTCAACGAACAACAAGGTAGTAAGTAATAACTTGCTGAATGGGCTACCCGGTTGTGGTACCACAGATTCCTGATGAGCAGTTCTTTAGTGATGGGGTGATGAAAAATAAAACCGCTTCCTTGACAGAAATACGCAGCCCAATTACAATGATGCAAGTAGGTGAGAGATCGCAATCATTTCCATAGTAGAAACCAGGGATCTCCTGGCGCAATGTACTAATTATTGGTAGATTATAGTGAGCATTTCGTCGGCGAAGAATATGATCCATCTTGCGGATAATTGTAAGGTTGCTCATAGATTTGCTATGAATCTACCTGATCGGGTAAGTTCAGGGAAAAAACGTGTTACAGAGCAGTAAAGTGGAACAGGTTGAGAAGGTACTGGCACAGCATATTGCCAGACTACGTGTTTCTTTACAACATGCTTCGGGTGCACTCACCGGGCCGGAAGAGGGTAGCGATGCCTGGTTGCTCCTCAATGCTTTCATTAGTAATGACCATCCAGCCCTCATCGCAAGTTTTGAGCAATCTGGCCGTGCCCTTGCTGAACAAGGTGGGAAGTTAGAGGCGCGAATCCAGGGCTTACAATCCTATATTGATGCGCTTGCCCAAGAGTGTAAAGAACTTTTCAACGATGCTGAGAATGGCTCTCAACTGTTAATAGAAGCTATTTCTCGCTTGTATCAACTGCAGTCTCTCTGTCTGTCGGCGCTTGCCAGAGGCTACCAGGGAGTAATTGATCATGCTTTGCACGAGCGCCAACAAATTGAGCGGCGTCTCGAACGTCGTCTACAGGCATTGCAGCGCATCAACAGTATCAGTAATTCTACCATGGATCTGGATCAGACGCTCGAAACCACAGCCGGAAAAGTTGCGGAGGAAATAGAGGTTGATTACTGCTCAATCTTCTACTATGACGAATTGCAGCGTACTCTTACTCTAGCTGCTACAAATGGCCCTCGACCACTGGGCGGAATGCACTATATGCTCCACCTGGGCGAAGGGTATAGTGGATGGGTAGCCGATAAAGGCCGTCCCCTACTTGTTCGTGATGCTCTCACCGATGCAAATTTTGCTGCTGAGGCGCGTGCCTGCGGTCCTGAGTATCGTGGGCTGCTAGCAGTACCGATCATTTTCTTCGGTACTGTAGAACGCCTGATTGGTGTCATCAGTGTCCAGTCCCTTGAGCCTCGTGACTTCACTGTTGAGGAAATGGACTTTGTCGAAGTTATTGCAGGTATTATTGCCATCAACAGCGAAAATGGGCGACTCTACGAGCAGACTGACGAGCAGTTGCGGCGTAAAGTTCACGAACTGGCCACCATCCATCGTGTCTCGGGAATCATTGCCTCGACTCTTGACCTGGATCGCGTGCTACAGATCATCACTACACAGGCAGTTCAGCTCAGTGGAGCTGAGCGCTCATGTATCTTCGAATTGGACGCCGAAAAACAGCACCTTCACATCGTATCCCATTATGGGCTCAATGGCACAGATGTCCGTGGTATCCAGATTGCTGTCGGCCAGTGTTGCGCTGGGCGTGCTGTGCAGACTGGACGGCCAAGTATGGCAATAGACTGTTTACATAATGATGAAGAGTGTTTTCTTAGTCAAGACCCGGTGATTTCGTCGGAGATCCATTCTGTTTTGTGCGTACCACTTGAGGTGAAGCGTAATATACTCGGCTGTATTTGCATCTACAGCAGCCATCGCCATCAATTAAGTCCGGAGCAGATGCAACTCGTCATAACATTCGCGAATGAAGCAGCAATTGCTATAGATAATGCCCGATTATATGAAGAGACTCGTCGTGGGCTTGAACTGAAGTCTATTTTACTACGAGAACTTCATCATCGAGTAAAGAACAACCTTGCCACTGTTGCGGGTATTCTCTCTTTGCAGCGTCGACGCACCAAGTCGCCTGAGGTACGTCACATTCTTGCGGAGAGCGTGAACCGCGTTCAAGGATTAGCCGCTACGCATGACCTGCTCTCACATGAGGACGTCAGCGAAGCGCGAGTTGATGATATTGCCCGCAAAGTCGTAGGAATCGCAAATGCAAATCTGCGGCCGCCTGATTCACGCATCGCTTTTGAGGTCGAACCCTGTCCCATCGTCATCCCCTCACGCGCTGTTGCTATCCTGGCGCTAGTACTTAATGAGATCGTATCAAATGCTATCAAGCACGGTATGGCAGGGATGTCTGAAGGAACTGTTACGATACGTGGACGGGAAGAGGATGGTATGGTTATTATCGAGGTACTCGATACAGGTAATGGTCCATCCGTGCCAGTGCCACTCGAGGAAGACAACAATGAGGGTCTTGGTCTCTCACTTATTCGAAATCTTCTGGGTGACATCGGAGGGCAGTTTATGCTACGACGCACGTATGAGTTGCCACCTCGCACCTGTGCCGAAGTGCGCTTTCCTTTGATACGAGGGCCCCTGCAATCGTGATTCTTCGTTAAGTTCTTTATTGTGTCTTCAGAGTGTAGCCACACTGTATGCAGAAGCGATCTTTGGCCTTATTCTTATTGCCACAGTTGGGGCAGGGGTTGAGCAAAGAACCGCAGCGGGTGCAAAAATACGTATCCGGTTTATTGGGACGTTCACAATTGGGGCAAAGGTATAGGGGCGATGTAGGAGCACGAACGATAGAAGCAGGCCGATGTGCTGTTCCAGGGTAGATGCTCCCTCGATCAGGTGACTGAACGGCAGATTCAAGGGCTTCAGCCATTTCATTGGCATACTGATAACGATACTCGGGTTTTTTTTGGAGCGCAATCAGGATAACATCTCGTATCTGTAAAGGAATCAACGGATTAAAAATTCGCGGGTCGGGAGGTTCCTCGTAGATGTGGCTATGGGCAATGGCAGGGTAGTTATCTCCAATGAACGGCGTACGCCCTGTCAGAGCCTCATACAGCATAACGCCAAGGGCGTAGATGTCAGCTCGACGGTCTACTTGTTCCCCTTTGCACTGTTCAGGTGACATATACTCAGGAGTACCTACACCCGCTCCAGGGCGAGTCAACTCTTTGGTACCTGCGAGTACTTTTGCAATACCAAAATCGGAGAGAATGGGACGTCTTGCATGGTCCATTAGAACGTTCACAGGTTTAATATCCCGGTGGATAATTCCCTGATCATGTGCATATGCCAGTGCGCTAGCGAGTTGCTGAAAGACGCGATTAGCCTCTAACACGTTCATCGCACCTATTCCCATCGGGCCATTCTGATGTCCTGTACTTAGCGGGTCTCGTAATGCGTCCAGGAGATGTTTCAACGTGCCACCATCAACTAACTGCATCACAATATAGAGATGGCCATCCTGCTCACTGAAATCGTGGATTGTTACAATGTTGGGATGGGAGAGACGGGCGACCAGTCGAGCCTCAAGGTTGAAGCGCTCGACGAAGTTGCGATCTGCTGCATACCAGGGCGGGAGAACCTTGACCGCAACCTCGCGATCAAGGTTCTCCTGGCGTGCTCTGTAGACATTAGCCATGCCCCCCTGGCCAAGCGGAGCCAGGATTTTATATTTACCTAAAGTGGTACCAATCAAGGGGTCTTGCTGCATAACCTTGTATGTATACCCCTATAGTGTAATCACCGTTTAGCAAAGACCAAAACAGTTTGACCAAGCTGGATCTTATCACCCTCCTGTAGGGGATAGGGCTGGTATTTGTTTACTTGCTGACCGTTCACTTTAGTGCCGTTGGCGCTGCCCTCGTCCCTGAGTGCATAATTATTGTTGCCCAGACTGATGATGGAAGCATGGAGTCTTGATACCGCCAGGTCTTCGAGAAATATATCGCTTTCTCGGCTTCGTCCAATGCTGAGAGATTCCTTATGTACCTCGTAGACACGCCCAGGATCCTTGCCCTCTTCTATACGCACAAAGCCAATGCCTTGTACACCGCTAGTACTGCGTAGCATCGTCCTGTCTGCCTCAGGACTTTCAAATGGACTGGCACCAAAACCTTGTTGTCCCTGCACCTGTCCAAAGCCTTGACCTTGTTGCTGCCAGGGGGTATTACTCCCCGGAGGAGTCGAGGTTGCCGGCTGTTGGTAGCCGGGAGACCAGCCTCCTTGTTGGGCAGGTTGTTGAACAGGCTGACCCCATTGATCGGCAACTGGTGCTGGCTGCCCCCAAGATTGGCCTGAACCAACCCCACTGCCATATGCTGTGGGAGCAGGTTGATTACTCTGTTGACCCCATGCTGATGCCCCCTGCTGCTGTTGTGCCCAGGGATCTGGTGATGCTGGAGCATCCCAAGGCTGTTGTCCACCCATACCTCCTGCACTTTGATTTCCCCATCCGGCTGGTTGTTGCTGGGCCGGACTTTGTGATCCCCACCCGCCAGGCTGTTGTTGAGCAGGGCTTTGCGCTCCCCAGCCAGCAGCTGGTTGCTGTTGAGCAGGACTTTGCATATCCCACCCAGCTGGTTGCTGTTGAGCAGGGCCTTGCGCTCCCCAGCCAGCAGCTGGTTGCTGTTGAGCAGGGCCTTGCATTCCCCAGCCTGCAGCTTGCTGCTGTTGAGCAGAACCCTGGGCTCCCCAGGTGTTGGGCTGTTGCCCTTGTTGACCCCAAGGACTGGCAGCAGGCATACCCATTCCTTGTTGATTCCACCCCCCCGGTGCAGCCTGTTGACCCTGGCGCTGCCAATCCGATGTTCCAGGGGCATTTGCTCGTTTCTTCTTACCACTGCTGCGGAATAGGAGTAGGGCTGCAACAAGGATAATGATCGCTACTACCAAAGCTGCACCCGCAATAATATATGGATTTTTGTAAAACGGTTGTGCCTGATCTGCGACAATGACGATGCCTGCAAATCTGAGAGTCTCTCTCATGTCGTTCACCTCTCTCCATTGTAGGAGCGCAAATGCTGCTAGTAGTTGCGCCCTTCTGGCTTTGGGCGCGAAATATCGCACCCCTACAATTGCATCTATCGCAATTCAAAACGTACCTCAACACTGCCAAAACGTAGAATGTCTCCGTCTTTGAGTGTACGCTCTTCATGCGGCGTTAAGATTACTCCATTTAATCGAGTCTTATTCAGGGCATTGAGGTCCTCGACGGTAAATTGTCCTTGCTGGTTGCGAACATAAGCATGGCGTCGCCCAACCGTCTTGTCCGTCAGGTTGATCTCTGGAAAGATTCCGAGCACCGGGTCCTGACGCCCAACAACCATCAACTCCCCCGTTAATGGAATGGACTGATTATTCGCTAAAACGTAGAAGCGGGCCTGCTTTTGCGGAGTTGAAGAAGGCATAGCAAATCCTGCGTCAGCTTTCGTTTTCTGTCGTCCAGGTTCCCGTATAGCTTGCGCTGTCACTGGTTGAGCTTCTCGTGTTGCTTGCCCTTGCTTCTGGTTATATTCAATATCTGCGACTGGATTGCCCTCAATAGGCTCGCGGCGCTCAGGATACAAAGTCTGAACGTGTTGCTGCAACTGTTCAATGGCGGAAATAAACTCTTGTGGTGTGCTGTAGCGATCCTCTGGGGATTTCGCCATAGCCTTTTGCATGAACTGATCCATCTCAGGTGGCAAATCAGATCGGATGTGACAAATCGAGGGAACTTTTTCGTTCATGTGTTTTACGACAATGTCTACGGCGGTTTCTCCCTCAAATGGAGGACGACCCGTGAGCATTTCGAATAAAACGGTAGCGACAGAATAAAGGTCGGAGCGGGTGTCTGCTGAACGCCCACTTTCAGCTTGTTCTGGTGGTATGTAATAAGCCGTACCCATGAAGACGTTAGATTGTGTCAGCGTCACGGTTTCCCGGCTGCGCGCTAAACCAAAATCAGTGATCTTCACCTCGTCCTTACTATTGATAACGATATTCTGTGGTTTGATGTCACGGTGAACCACACCATGCTTGTAGGCCGTATCTAGCCCTTCTGCTATTTGCCGGGCGTAATCCAGGGCGCGTAAAGCATTCATTGG
>WNFA01014974.1_pt1 | contig 10414 bp, 11 predicted proteins | sample 5400481 | NCBI WGS metagenome assembly WNFA01 (sample SAMN13153340, study PRJNA577476) | soil metagenome | isolation source: 120 cm saprolite under Douglas fir tree site 2 hole 1 replicate 2 | place: USA:California | collected 2015-04-18 | reverse complement strand
CAATCGGACGATTACCTCGTGATATTTAGCCCTTCAATACTATTAATATCTATGCTCCGGTTTAAATATTTTTCGAGAACTCTTACCAATTTGACGACAGTGACCCTCGTTGTAGCTTTGCCATTGCCGATACGGATGATGGTTGCGACGTCAACCCCACTTTGGTCCGAGAGTTCTTTCTTTCTGAGTCCTGCTTCTGTAATGAGATCATTGAGTGTTGCCATTTTTGCTCTCCTTACGCTGTACGAGGCTGCTAAATACATGGTTCTTGTTGCTAATGGTAGCAAAAGGCCCAAATATTGTCAATGAATGACCTTGAATGCTAAAGTATGCAATGGAAAATCATGATAAGCATTGACTTTTCATGACTTGCAAAGTAATATTAGATGTATACCGTGAAACTCGTTGAGAGAAAGCTATATTGAGTGTTGCCGTTAACATACGTTAGCTCAATCGACGAGTTTCATGGTACTCGCTTCATTCAAACGAGCTTCTACATTGGCTTCATGCAATATACAAGTTTATGTAAGGGGATGAGAAGCCCATGCAAGCAACGAAAGGAGGTGATGATAAAACTTGCCTCCGTCTTCCACACGGAGGCCAGCCAAAGGGAACCTCCCGATCTTGGTCAGTTCAGTAGTTCCCATGAGATTCAACCTCATGGCATACCCCTCAGTCAAGATGAAAGACGAAACCATGAGCGATCAGAAAACCAATCACTTCCTTACACAACATTTTGAGCAAGCATTTTGTCCTGGTTGCATACCGATCCCGTCGAAACATGCTCACCCTTTTTTCTGTAGATGGCATACTCTTCGAGAAAGTACGGTGAACGCATGAGAGAGCAGCAAGGGCCAGGAGCATACTTTCCACGGAGAAGCAGTCTCATCACCACAGCGGATGGTGTGTCGGCACGAGGAGCATTCGTCCAGACCAGAAGGCCAGAAACGTCGTCGCAGCGGCACGCAGCGCCCGCGAAACAGCAACACGGGCAGCAGCAGGTACGGGCAGATGAGGAGATGGTGGACGAGGAGGGAGAGGATTATGATGCTGTGTGGCCTACCCGCATGCCCACCAGCACACGACGCTATCGGCCTCTGCCAGCAGCACAGCCCGTGGTGATCCGGCAGGGGAATCGGCAGTATATTCTGCATCCTGGCCCGCCACCACAACAGCGGGCATCAAGGCCATCGCAGCGGCGACGGCAGGATGAGGAAGCGTACGAGGCAGAAGAACCATCCAAACCCCGACGTCATTGGCTGCTCTTTCTTGGGGTGGGGATGTTGGCGATGCTGGCGCTGTGGGTTGGGGGAAGTATGCTCCTCACCTGGTGGCAGGTGACCCAGGACGACTGGCACTATGGCAGGCCGCGCACGTTCCAGACGGATGCTGTCGTTGGACACAACGACTCGGCAGCGAGTCCGAGCCATTTTATTGCCATCAATCTGAACCGTCACGTGGAGGTAATTGAGTGCCCTGGCGGGGACTGTTCGCATGCCGTGATCTATCTTGGACCGATTCTGTTTGGCGATGGGGAGGATCTAACGCCCGTTACGCTGACGTTCCAGGACGTGAGTAGCGATGGCAAACCAGACATGGTGATCCATATCCAGGATCAACGCATTGTGTTCATCAACGAGAATGGGAAGTTTCGACCGGCTAAACCCGGCGAAGTCAAAGGAATCTCGTAGTGCGTACGAGGGCAAACCAGGGGGAATGGAACGTATTCTCCCATCAGTAGATGAGGTAACAATATGGCACACCGACTGCAAGACGACATCAACGCCATCTTGCAATGGCTGGACCACCCGCACGATGCTCAACCGGCAGAGACTCTACCAGAGGAAGACGGGGAATCCTGGGAAAGCGAGGTGGAACCCGCGATCACCGAGACCATTCACGTGTATGTTGTGCGCGAGTCCGAACTGGCGGAACCAGCAGACGAACAGGTGGTAGAGAGCACGCTTGCAACAGGCGACGACGACTCGCAACATCGTGCAGCCCTTGCAGACGCGCCACCAGGCGCTCGTACCCTGGATAGTGCAGAGATGGTTGGACCTGCACACTTGCTCGACCCTCGCACATGCGCCTCCCTTGCTCGCTGGACTGCTGGTGTGGGCGTTGCGCTGCTGCTGACTGGCATTGCCTTCCAGGTGCTGCTGCTGTTCCTGACCCCAACCCCAAGCATCACGCTGGTTCCTGTCGTGCGCAATCTCTCCACAACGGCAACACTGATGGCAGTGTCAGGAATACCGACCGGAGCGCACATCCCAGCGAGACTGCTCCCGCCGCTCACCCTCACACAAACCACAACTGCCCCTGCCACGGGCAAAGGCCACCAGGACGCTCTCGCTGCGATGGGCACGATCACCTTTTACAATGGCCTCTTTACCTCTCAAACCATAGCCGCAGGTACCACCCTGACTGGCAGCGATGGCGTCCAGGTAATCACTAATCAACTCGCGATGATCCCTGCTGCGAGGGCCTCCACCCCACCCACCTACGGACAGGTGACGGTTTCTGCCCATGCGCTCGCGCCTGGTCCACAGGGCAATATCCCTATGCGTGACATTAACCAGGCGTGCTGCCTGTCCTCTGTGCTGGCACAGAACACTGCAGCGTTCCACGGTGGACAACATGAGCGAGATTACACGGTTGCCACCAGGGAAGATATCGACCACGGGGTCGCAAGCCTGACAACAACGCTCATCCAGAGCGCACACGCTGCATTCACCGCCCAACTCATGACGCGTGAAGCGTTGGTCACTCCATCCTGTGCGCGCACTGTGACCGCCGATCATCAGGCAGGTGCAGAAGCGGCAACAGTCACCGTCACAGTGTCGGAGCAGTGTACGGCGATGACCTATGATGCGGCGGCTCTACGGGAGCGAGCCACACAGGTGCTCACGCATGAGCTCGTGCAGCGAGGAGGGACCCACTACAGCCTCGTTGGTGCGGTACAGGTGAACGTGCTGCACGCCAGGATCATAGACCAAAGGCGGGAGGTCGCAAGCATTACTGTGCACATAGAGGGAACCTGGATCTACCAGTTCAACCAGCATGAGCTCCAGCGGATCAAGCACCTGGTTGCGAGCAAAACACCATCACAGGCAGTACGCATCTTGTTGAGCCTGCCAGGAATACAGCGAGCAACCATTGAGGGGATAGGAGAGAACAGAAGCCTGCCGAAGGATAGCTCCCGTATCCAGGTACGCATTCTGTATGGGGGGAGGCTCGTCTGTGATCATCAAGCGGCGATTGGCTCCTGGAGCGAGGATTGTTCGACCGGATGATAGACATGCATCACGTCTATCGGGCTTCTCATCAAGAGTACCGTTCCTTTCAGGATAGACCTACGAAGGAGCAACAGACCATCACCAGAAAAAGAAGCATGGAGGTTCGTCAAGATGATGAGATACAGAAGAGAGGGGCGGTTAGCGGATGTACTTTTCACCTTTTTCCCAGGCGCAACCCGCCTGATTACCCGGTGCCATCCGGCTTTTGACCGAGGCGCCTGGGTACACTGCCTGCGTCAATGGAAAGCAGCTGCGTTCAGCTGTCTTTCACTAGAGCAGGGAGTGATAAGCGATGGCACACGAACAACGAGAAGCAGTCCGGCAAGAGGAAAGGCTCTCACCAGAGGTCGTAGCGTTTTGTGCATTGATTGCACGTATTATGATGCGCTGTCTTACTCAACAAGACACCCGTATGAGAAAGTTCCTCTCTTTGCCATCTCAATCAGAAAGACGAGATGCGGGAGCGAAACATGACCCAGCAGCAGCATCGTCCTGAAGCCCCCTAACGAGCGGCTATCTACGCAAGGAATGACCAGCGAAAGCAGCCAGGTGGACACGTGCAATCCAGCACAGATTGACACCTGCAAAGCCTCTTGTAGAGAGCATGGTTACTTCATTTTCGAAGTACTCTGAGCGTCTGTAAAGAAGCACTACAGTAAGAATCACTTGACAGAGTAGTGATGACCAGCTCGAAAAGATGAGGCCGAAGCCCTGCTGTTGTACCCGTTCTTACAGAACAATGCAGGAGAGCAGGAGTGACAATTGAGTAGCAGCCCCTGCTATTGATGCACTTAAAAAGCAGTTATAGGTACACATAGCTCTTGCCACTATGGTAGATCATAGCCGCTTTGGCGAGAGCAAAAGTGAGATACAGGAGGAACGCTTGATTCGGCAGCCCAGTCATTCTGAATCTTCTAGTGTTGTTGTCGCTGGCTATGTGCGGCGTTCGAGCGAAATGCAAAAAGACAACTACAGCATCGATGCGCAAAAGCGAGCCATCAGGGATGCATGTAAGCTACGCGGCCTACCCGAGCCGATCTTTTATGAAGACGATGAGCGAAGCGCACGCGGGGAGCAGATTGCCAAGCGCCCCGAGTTTAAGCGGCTCCTTGATGATACTCAGGCCCGAGACGTGCAAATCGTGATAGTCCATACCTTAGATCGTTGGTCACGCAATGTCATGGTGACGCTGCAAAGTTTCCGCATTCTCTCGCAAAGCCGGACAGCATTCATCTCGTTATCTGAGCATATCGACTACTCAACACCCGAAGGCATGTTACAATTAACCATCCTGGCGGCGTTCGCAGCCTACTTTTCTGACATGCTTGCCAAACACACCAGTAAAGGGAAAGGCGAACGGGCAGCTCAAGGGCTCTACAACGGAGATGTCCCCTTTGGCTATCGCTGGACAGGCCCGAAAACCCCACCGGAACATGATCCTGACGAGTACCCAGGCTTGCGACTGCTAGGGGAACTGCGCATACAGGGCTATACGGCTGATGAAATCGCTGAAAGACTCAATGCAGCAGGCTACCGCACAGGCAGCAAGCGGTTTGGCGCACGACCTTTTACGACTGACACCGTGACGGCCATGCTTCGCACTGAATTTTATGCAGCATTCGCCCCAGGTGATGATCGGGGGGTCGTGAGATATCACGACCAACGCCATCGCGGGTTACACCAGGCAGCATTCACCTATGAGGAGTGGCAGCAGATCCGTTCAATCACGCAATCAATGGCTCGCGCCCCACAGCGGCAAACACAGGCAAAACGGTTTTACGAGTTTGCAGGATACGTTGCGGATATCCATTGCGGCCTGCCACTTCGCGCACAAGGCAAAAGTACGACCACTGACTACGAATATTACCGCGATACAGCCAGGGAGCGGCGCATTCCCTGTCCGGCAGGAGGACATTTGATGCTGCGAAGCGACTTGGTACGTGCGCAATTCGGGGAAATGCTCAAAAACCTGATCCTTCCCGACAACTGGCGCGAAGAAATACGCCGTCAAATGATTGCAGAGGCGCAAGCCCAGGGCACCATAATGGACTCGGTAGAGCGGGAAAAAGAACGCCTCAAGCTGAAAAGAACCCGTATTCTCAAACAGCACCGAGAGGGCTACATCGACGATGAAGAATTTCATGGAGAAATGGCAGCCGTCGAACTTGCCCTGCATCAGTTGCAGACACCGGAGGTAAACGGCGTGAGGCTCGATGATATTATTGCCGCCGGGGAACATATCCCAGGCATGGCCGCATTGTGGGATGAGGCAACACCTGAAGAGCGGCGCGAGATGGTAATGCTTCTGTTAGAACCAGGCGGATTGTACTACGACCTTGAGTTAAAAATGATCGCCGCACTCAAACCCAGGCCAGCATTTTTACCCATCTTACGGATGCTGAACGGGGTAGTCGAGTACGACGAAGTGAAGGGCATACTTGTGACAGAAAATTGGCAAGAGCGGAACCGACGGGATTCGAACCCGCGATCTTCTGCGTGACAGGCAGACATGTTAGGCCACTACACCACGGCTCCTGGCGCACCTTCAGTTCAGTTGATCCTTCTGGTGCGAATATGATCATACCAGAGGGAAGATTATCCTGTCAAGCCTTCATGCTACCAATTTCTGGATATTCCTCGTTTCTCTCCATAGAGTTCCCTATACCGTGGGCTTCAAACTTTTCATAGCAAACATCTGAGAACAGTAGCCTGGCTCGCCATTGCCGTAATAGTACCCTGGGCGGAGTATTCATCAACTGTCAATAGCCTGGTGAAACAACTGTTGCATATTGACATCCGCAGCGAAATCGCATATCTTTTGCACATGACACGCCAGATCCATTATTAAGACATGCAACAAAAAAGGATGCCACCGTGGGGCGTGAAATCCTAGTCGATGGCTATAACGTGATAAAAAATACCCCTTCTCTCCGGACTGTCGAAGCGAAGAGCCTTGCAGCCGCCCGCGACCTACTGATCTCCCAACTCGTCAATCGCTACCGCCATACGCCGCACCAGGTAGTCGTCGTCTTTGATGGAAGTGGTACTAGTGAGCAGATAAGTCACGACCGCCGGGTGCGTATCATCTATTCTCGTCACGGTGAAACTGCCGATAGCGTCATCGCCCGTTTAGCCGCCCAGGCACGGGCAGCCGGGCGAGAAGTGGAGATGTACAGTGATGACAGGGAAGTACAGCAGTCAGTTGCCAGGCAAGGTGGCGGAACACATACTACAAGCCAGCTAGCCAGCGAATTGAATGCAGCACCTCGCGATGTTGCGCATCGAGCACGCCATCGCCAGGCCATGCGCCGTGCATATGGTCTTGACCCCGCGTATGACCCCGCTGATCAACCGCAGCCAAAGCGCTCATCCCATCATAAGAAAAAGGGACCATCACACCGGGGGTAGCGCGGCGATCTTCGAAACTATTTCTTTGCAGCCGAAGGGAGGTGCTCCTCCTGCGTTTCCTGCCTGCTAGCAGGTGAAATGACATTGTGCTGTGGAGTGGTGGTTAGATGTCTGGCATACTGCTTACTGAAGCGTGCCCGCAGCACCCAGAGGAAACCCTCGATGAAGATCTTGCGCGACATCTTAGATTGTCCGACACGTCGATCTAGAAAACTAATGGGAATTTCAACAATCCTGAAACAGTGCTGCGTAACTCTATAGGCCATCTCGATCTGGAAGGCGTAGCCCTGTGACTGGACCGTGTCGAGATCGATACTGCGCAGCACGCAAGTGCGATAACAGCGAAATCCAGCCGTGGCATCACGCACTGGCATGCCAAGCATAAAGCGAGCATAGATATTGCCGCCACCACTAATGAAGCGGCGCAGCAGCGACCAGTTGGGAGTACTTCCACCACGAATATACCGCGAGCCGATTACCAGGTCTGCCTGCTCGATAGTTTTCAGAAAATCAGGTAGATACTTGGGATCGTGCGAGAAATCAGCATCCATCTCGAAGGCCGCATCATAGTCGTGCTCGATAGCATACTTGAAGCCAGCAATATAGGCAGTGCCGAGACCGAGCTTACCGGAGCGGTGAATTACATACACCTTTGGATTCTCGTTATGTATCTCGTCTGCAAGTTCACCTGTACCGTCCGGCGAATTGTCGTCCACAATCAACACATCGGTTTCAGGTGAGTGCTCAAAGATTTCTTTCAGCAGGGGTGGCAGATTTTCCACCTCGTTGTATGTAGGAATGATGATCAATGTTTTCATTAAACTTTGTCTCCAGTGTTCGCTGATACGGGTACCGTTTGCTAAGTCGCTTGCTGGTTTTCCAATTCCAATGGCATTACGCTAATGACTCTCTGCTGATCCTCGCTGTCATCGTGTTTCCTGAATAGGGGAGTATGCCTTGTCGCTGAAAAGACGAGCAAAGCAATAACCCCCAGCCCCAGGCCGAACCAGAGCGTGCAAAAACGGATGAGCAGCGTGGCTGCAGCTCCCAGTGTTGCCGAGGTTGATACCAGCAAGAGCGTAAGGCCCAGGATACTACCTTCTGCTGCCCCCAGGCCGCCTGGTAGACCAGAGGCTGATCCCACCAGCGATGCAAATGCAAGAATGAAGGTAGCTTTAATGAATAGGTCTACGCTGGGAGTTACTCCCAATCCGGTGAAAACAAAATAGAGTGCTCCGCATTCCCCTGACCATGAAACCAGGCCAATAATTATTGCCAGTAAGAGAGGCCGCCACCGTAATAGTGCGTAAGCACTTTCATAGAAAGCACGAATCAAGTGAACAAATTGTGACAGAACCGGTAACCGTTCGCTTCGCCCGAGCAGCGACAGCATTAATCGGCGATTCTGAACACACAGAATCCCTGCCAGGCCAGGTAATAGCAGCGCGAGCAATATCTCCCAGCCGAAGCGGTAGAGTACCAGGCCTGCCGATGCCAGCACAAGCATAGCAATACCATCGGTGAGCCGTTCTGCTACTATGATTGGTGACGTGTGGCTGATTGCCGCTCCCGTCTCTCGTTTCAACAGGTAAGACTTCAGTAGTTCACCCACCTTCGCAGGCGTGATAGCCATGGAAAGGCCGGATACGAAGATCAACAGGCTTTTAGACCAGTGAATGTTCACCTTGAGGCGTTTGAGGTAGTACTGCCACTTAACAAAACGCCAGGAGTAGTTGAAGAGGGTCAGCCCCAGGATCAATGGCAGGTATTCCCAGCGGAAATGGGCAAGCGCTGCAACCAGGCGCGGAGCATCCGCGTAGAGTGTCACGGCCACAATAACGGCAAACGCCAGTACCAATGAAAATACTATTCCGGTACGTAGTTTACGAGTAAGCAAACAAATGGTCTCCTACTGTGGCAGCACATAGAGCACTGTAATGATTATAACTATACACAACAAAACGGTTCCGAGCATGTGTCGGTCACGTAGTAGTACCTCCTCTGGGCTGCCGCCTTCCTTGTGCATATAGATCAAATATAGGTAGCGGAACATCCCATAAAGCACCAGGGGAATAGTCAGCATGAGACGATGATTACCCGTCGGCCCCTGGAACGTATAAAGGCTGTAGGCCATCAGCGTAGCAGCCGTGACAATGGTAATCATCTGGTCCAGCATGGGCAAACTATACTCTTTGAGGATCTGCCGGTGGCTGCTGGCCTGTTCCTGGAGTATGACTAGTTCGTGGCGTCGCTTGCTCAAGGCAAGGAAAAGTGAGAGGAGGATGGCTACCAGGTAGAGCCAGGGCGAAATGGAGACAGAGATCACTACTGCCCCTGCCAGGATGCGTAGAAAGAAACCGCCGGCTATGATAAAAACATCGAGCAGGACCACGTGCTTTAGTCTCACACTGTATAGCACCATCAGGAGCAGATAAGAAGCAATCGTCAGTGCAAAGAGCAAATTGCCGCTGCCATAATGAGCAAAGGTATCGCTGCTTTGCCCTATAGGAATGCGAAAGATCGATAGCGTTAATCCTCCACTAGCTAGCACCAGCACGCCCATAGCTCCAATGGCCCACGAAGCCGGTAACCTGCCTGAAGCCAGCGGCCGTTTACACTTCACGGGATGTTGCCTATCGTTCTCCAGGTCGAGCAAGTCATTGAGCAGGTAGATGCTGCTGGAGGCCATGCAGAAAGCGGCAAAGGCAAGCGCTGTGCGCTCAAATGATAGAGGAACAAACAGGCGCTGCGAGAAGAGAATGCCGACGAAGAGTGCCAGGTTTTTAATCCATTGCTGGGGACGTAGAGCGGCTATTAAAGCGAGTACGCGGTCTGCCAGTCTCTGGCTGGGAAGCGTTGTCGTAACTCCATTGGCTGTCAGGGAAGCAGGCTCCCTGCGTGGTTTTGGTTGATCGTCTTGCGTCGTGATCGTTCTTCCCAAGAATGCTCAGTCCCTTCAGTACGATCGGGTACAGCACGCTGCTTTCCCTCCGCGCCACACAATCATGACACTATCTCGCAGCAGTACCCCGGCACCCAGCAGGTGAAGCAACCTAGTAGATTCGCTGCCTCAATTCATCCATGCGATGCAAAGTAATCTTATGCTTATCCGTGCTGATGTAGCGCTTATCTGTAAAATAGCCCATGACTTTGTTGACGCTCTCGCGTGACGCTCCAACCATAGAAGCAATGTCTTGTTGGGTCAGGCGCATATCGATACGGGTCCCGTTCTCCACCTGAACTCCATGTTCAGTTGCAAGCTCCAGCAACTTCTTGGCTACCCGCGCATACACGTCCAACACCACCAGGTCTTCCACCTTATCATCCGTCTTACGTAGCCGCCTGGAGAGCACCTCCAACACCTGAATGGCAATCTTGGGACTTTTCATAATGGCATTGTGGAAGTCGCTGCGCTGCAGTGTGTAGCACTCTACCCGGTCAATGGCGATGGCGTCAGCCGAGCGCGGCAATCTGTCGAGAATCGCTAACTCGCCGAAACAGTCACCTTTTCCTAAGACCACCAGCGAAATCTCCTGGCCCTCGGGGCTAATCAGGCAGATATTGACTTTGCCCTCTTTGATTACATAGAGCACCTGGCCAACATCGTCGCGGTGGAAAATTACCTCACCAGGGCGGAACGTACGTTTCTTTGCCGCAGCCATCAGTTGACGAATATCTTCATCGGCCAGGTCGGCAAAAAGTGAAACCTG
>WNFA01013884.1_pt1 | contig 10416 bp, 7 predicted proteins | sample 5400481 | NCBI WGS metagenome assembly WNFA01 (sample SAMN13153340, study PRJNA577476) | soil metagenome | isolation source: 120 cm saprolite under Douglas fir tree site 2 hole 1 replicate 2 | place: USA:California | collected 2015-04-18 | reverse complement strand
ACTGGCGTTGCTCAAACAACGCATGGAAGTCCGTGATGGTTCGGCGCGCGGTGTCGGCAATAGCATTCTCTTCCGCCGCCCTTGATCCGGCGCGCGAGGGATAGGGCACCTCGCCTCTAAAATAGCGCGTGATCATAGTGAGCGTACGGCTGGCCAAATTGCCCAGCCCGTTGGCCAGATCGGCGTTGTAGCGCTGTACCAGGGCATCGAAGGAAAACGATCCGTCCTGCCCGAATACGATTTCACGCAACAAGAAGTAGCGCAGCGCGTCTGAGCCCAGGACATCGAGAATCGTTTCCGTCCGCACGATATTGCCGCGCGATTTCGACATTTTGCTTTCTTCAAACAGCAACCAGCCGTGCGCCATGATCTTCTGCGGTACAGGCAGTCCCGCTGCCATTAGGAACGCCGGCCAGTAGACACAATGGAAACGAACGATCTCTTTGCCGATCATCTGCACATCGGCTGGCCAGTACTTGTCATACTTCTCCGTGTCCGCGGATCCGTAACCCAGGGCGGTAATGTAATTGGCCAGCGCGTCCCACCAGACGTAGATCACATGCTTGGGATCATCCGGCACCGGAATGCCCCAGGAAAACGTACTGCGGCTCACGGAAAGATCGCGCAGTCCGGAGCGCACGAAAGACATCACTTCATTACGTCGCGTCTCCGGACGGATGAAATCAGGCTGCGCGGTGTAAAGCTCCAGCAACTTGTCCTGGAACGCGGACAGCTTGAAGAAATAATTTTCTTCGCGCACGGTCTCGGTCGGTCGTCCACATTCAGGACAAGGGGCGCCGGGCCCCACGACATCCACGTAGAGTTCGTCAAACACGCAATACTGACCGCTGTAACTCCCTTTATAGATGTAGCCGTTGTCGCGAATGCGGCGCCACAGCGCCTGAACGCCCATCTTGTGCTTGTCGGAGGTAGTGCGGATGAACTGGTCGTAGGTCAGGCCCATCCGGTCCCACAGGGCGCGGAACTCGGCGGAGACTTCGTCGGTGAGCTGCTGCGGAGTTTTTCCCGCGGCCTGCGCGGCACGCTCGATCTTCTGGCCGTGCTCGTCCGTGCCGGTAAGGAAGTAAGTGTCGAAGCCCATCATGCGCTGGCGCCGGGCGATAGTGTCGCAGGCAATCGTGGTATACGCATGCCCGATATGCGGACGCGCGTTCACATAGTAGATGGGCGTTGTGATGTAGAACTTCTTGCTCATTTGGGTTCTTTCGGCAGGCTCGAAACCTATTCCTTGGCGCGCTTCAAATATCCCTGCACCGCTTCCTGCATCACGCTCTTCAGCGGAACATGATGTTCAGCGGCGATTTTCCGGCAATCTTCATACTCGGGCGCGTAGTTAGTGACCGTGCCATTCATGCTCGCGACTTTCAGGCGCACGTCACCCCAGCGCGTAACCACCGTGATCCACTTCCGCGCCAGTGCCTGACGCTGTTCTTCCCGCCGACGTACTCCCAACGTGCTGGTCTCCGTGAAAATGATCTGGGTCAGCCGGGAGGCATCTTCCGGCTTCGCCAAAACCGTCAGCAACATTCCCGGACGATTCTTCTTCATCTGGACCGGCGAGGCAAAGGTGTCGAGCGCCCCCTCCGCGAGCAACCGGTCGACCACGTAACCGAACACCTGCGGATTCAGGTCGTCGAGATTAGCTTCGAGCACGGAGATGGTTTCCTGCGAAGTATTCTCGGCGAATTTGGCCTGCGACTCGCCGATGGTCAATCGAAGCACGTTAGCGTGCCCGGGAAAATCACGGGTGCCCGCGCCGTAACCCGATTTCTCAATCGTCATTGCCGGAAACGGCGCGAACCGTTTGGCCAGCCTCTTCACAATTGCCGCGCCCGTCGGCGTGACCAGTTCCACCTGGATGCCGGAAGAATACACCGGCGCGCCCTTCAGCAACTCGACTGTGGCCGGAACCGGCACCGGAAAAACTCCGTGCGCGCACTTCACCGTCCCGCCACCCACGTTCAAAGGTGAACACACAATCTCATCCACTCCCAGGGCCTCAGCCCCGACTGCGGCGCAGATGATGTCCACCATCGCGTCCACCGCACCCACCTCGTGAAAATGGACGGTTTCGATCTCACTATTGTGAATCTTGGCTTCGGCCCCGCCCAGCGCCTCAAAAATAGCAATTGCTGTGTTCTTCGCGCCGTCACTGATCGCAGCCTTGCGGATCACCTCACGAATCTCTTTCAGCCCACGGCCATGCTCATGCTCGTGTGGCGCGCGTGCCCCCGCCCGCGGGCTCTCGCTCTGCGGTTGGCTGTAGTTGTGTTCCCGCAGTTCAATGTGTTCAGGCGAGTGCTTGTGACCAGTCTCATGCCCATGTTCGTGTTTGTGAGCTCGACTCTGCTGCTCGAAGAAGACTTCGCGCGGCAACTCCTTCTCCCCGTGGACAAAGACATCCACCTTCGTGGCTGTGATGCCGCTGCGATTCACCCGCGAAATCTCCAGCCGCGCTCCAATGTTCAGAGCCTCGACCGTATCCTCAAAGAGCTTCGCCGGGACTCCGGCGTCCACCAGCGCGCCCAGGAACATGTCGCCGCTGATGCCGGAAAAGCAGTCGAGGTAAGCGATGCGCATAGGAGTCAGCCGTTGGTCATTGGTCCTTGGTCGTTGGCCAACCTGTTTGAAGGAGTGTACCTGAGAAGGAACTACGGCCCACAGTCAACGGCCGACGAGCGATTGCCAATGGCCAACGACCAATGGCCAACGACCAACGACAGTTTTCATCATAGGGAAGCTCTTATCCCTCGTCAAACCTCGCGCCCTCACCCAGTTTGCTACAATCACTCTTTTCCTCAACAGCTTAGGGGACTTCTTGTATCGCCATCTGGAACGCCGGCTCGCCCACCACGTGCGCGAATTTCTGCGCCGCGCCTACGACCTGGATTTGCCCAAGATCGTCATCGAGCAGCCTCCCCAGGTGAAGCTCGGTGAGTACGCCTTGCCCTTGGCCTTCGAGCTGGCGAAGAAGCTGCGCAAAGCTCCGCGCAAGATTGCGGAAGAAATCGTCAACGGTATCGGCCCGATTCCGGGGTTTGAGAAACTGGAACTCGCCGGCGCGGGTTACCTCAACGCACGAGTCGACCGCGCCCGGTTGGCTACATCTCTGGTTGCGGACGAGAGGCCTCAGGCTGAAATTCCTGCCGGCAAGATTCTGGTCGAGCACTCCAGCATCAACCCCAACAAGGCTGCCCATGTCGGCCATCTGCGCAATGCCATTCTCGGCGACACCTTTGTCCGCCTGTTGAAGTTCGCCGGCAGGGAAGTGGATGTTCAGAACTACATCGACAACACCGGGGTGCAGGTGGCCGACGTGGTGGTGGGATTCTTGAACATTGAGAGATTCGCCATCAAACCTTGCACGCCATCGAGGAAGGCAACAACGAAACTGCCGCCATCGCCGATCTGATCTCGATCGCGGTCCTGCGCCGTCATCTCGAGACCATGGATCGGCTCGATGTCGAATACGATTTTCTGCCGCGCGAGAGCGAGATCCTCCACCTTCATTTCTGGGACGCGGCCTTTGTCAAATTGAAAGAAAGCGGCGTGCTCTCGTTCGAAACCGAGGGCAAGAATAAAGGATGCTGGGTGATGCGCCGGGCGGGAACCGTAAAGACGGAAAGCGCATCTGGAACCGAGGTATTCCCCTCGCCGAAGAAGACCAAAAAGTAATCGTCCGTTCGAACGGAACAGTCGGCTATGTAGGCAAGGACATCGCCTATCACCTGTGGAAGTTCGGCCTGCTTGGCCGCGATTTCGGCTATCGCAAGTTTTATCGTTATCCCAATGTGCACGATTGCTGGATCTCTACGATGGCGGGCTCTCTGGACCATCCACATTTCGGGGATGTAGCGGAGATTTACAACGTGATTGACGCCCGCCAGGCAGAAGCGCAGAACACCGTGATCGAAGCCCTGCGCGGTCTCGGGTACGACGAACAAGCCGACCACTACACTCATTTTTCTTACGAGATGGTCGCCCTAACGCCCCGCTGTGCCGCCGAACTGGGCTATCAACTTTCAGACGAAGACAAGAGCCGTCCCTACATTGAAGTCTCGGGCCGCAAGGGATTTGGGGTCAAGGCAGACGATTTGCTTGACCGCCTGATCGCGTCGGCGAAAAGTGAAGTCGATGCCCGCCATCCTCAATTGACCGAAGTCGAGCGCACCACCATTGCCACACAAATCGCGGTCGGGGCACTGCGCTATTTCATGCTGAAGTTCACCAAGTCGTCGGTGATCGCATTCGATTTCAAAGAAGCGCTGAGCTTCGAAGGTGAGACCGGCCCATACGCCCAGTATGCGGTCGTGCGCGCCGCCAACATCTTTCGCAAGGGCGGTTTTGATCCGGACGAGTTTAGCAAAAACTTGGCGGACGGCGTTTCTATCGCTGAACTGGCAAAATATCTTTCCGGCGAAAACGGCAACGAAATTTGGGAACTCTGGCTGGCGGCTTCCAGGACTTCCTACATTATTGACCAATGTATTGCCACAACCGAGCCGGCCTACCTGGCAAAGCATGCTTTCCAGCTCGCTCAATTTTTCAATACCTTTTACCATCGCTATCCCATCCTGAGTGAGGCCGACGAGGGCCGCAAAAGGTTTCTGCTGGCGACGGTGGGGATTGTTCGCCGGGAACTAACGCGGGTACTGGCTGTAATGGGAATCAGCGTGCCGGCGGTGATGTAACTGGCCGAACTGGACGTAACCACTCACAGGGTAACCAGCGTGACCGCTGCTTCCGGCGAAGCGTAAGAACTTTAAGCACTTCACAGATGTCTGCCTAGATTAGAAAGTAATAACGAAAGTACCCGACCGTAACTTTACCGCTCCCCGAAACCCTCCTAGACTTCTGTCATGCATTCCTGGGAGGGAGATCCGCGTCCCGAGCCGGCGCCGGAGTACGGCACCACACGGCCGGGCTCGAACCTGAAGCTGGATCAGTCCATCGATCCGCAGTCGGGTAGCTGGCGCGTGCTGTTTGCCGTGGCTGCGGGGATTCTCCTGGCTGCATTCTTTGCCACCGGCAATGCGCGGGCAACCTTCGAGCAGATCACCAGATTACTTACCCTCCAGGGCAAGCCGGAAGCTGCTTCTCCCGCTGTGCTGTCCGAGCATGAGATCGAGGGCCTGGAGCGTGAAAGCCCGCAGCAACAGGCGGAGCTTTTGCTGGAACGTGCGGTGAATCACTATGAGGGTGCCAATGATCAAATCGCCGCCCGCGTAGAAGGCTGGTGGGGAAAGCTGAAATTTACCGCCCGCTTCAATTCATTGATTACCACCGCGCTCAACTCCAACGATCTGCGGGTGCGGGCAGCAGGGATCGAGCTGGATCTGGCGGCGATGGGCGCCATCAAGTCACCGGCCACGGTGGAGCGGTTGGCGCAGCAGGCAGAAAGCGGGCCGCGGTCGCAGCGAGTCTGGGCGCTCTGGGAACTGGGATTGCTCGGCAATCGCGGCGTCGTACCGGAACGCGCTAATGAAATATTGGTCAGCCAGCTGCACGACTCCGATCCCGAAGTACGCCATTGGGCGGTGGAAGGACTGGCCTATCTGGGAACCAACGAGAGCATTGCTCCTCTGCTGCAGGAGTTTCACGATGACCCGTCACCCATGGTTCGGGAGCGCGCCGGCTGCAGCCTGGCGCAATCCGGCATGCTGACCCAGGAGCAGCGCCACAGCGTAATTCCCCACCTGCTGGACTACGCCGACGACTCGTCCCTGGACGCGCAGACTCACGGCTGGGTCTACCAGGCGCTGCGTGACATCACGGGAAAGAATCTGCCTAATGATTCCTCCACCTGGAGAACCTGGTACAGCAGCAGCGGAAGCTGATGGGCAGTTTCTAGTCTCCAGTTTCTAGAACCCGCCCCCTTCGAGATATTGGACGACTCGCCAGAAACTTAAGAAACTATTCTTCTCCTACTCCGCCATCTTCGCTACGTGCAAATCGAATCCGGTTTTCGGCAGCAGCGACGTCAGCTCGAAAGCGCGGAATCCGTCTCCCGCAATTTCCGTATGACGGTAAAGACCGGGTTCGCTGTCTACGGTCTCGTGGCGTCCGTCCAGGTGGTCAAGAAACGCCTGCGCCTGCTTCACCTCAGCTTCGCGGTGGTTGGTCCGGGTGACTACGGCTTCGGCGGCGTAGGACCGCACCAGCTTGGGCCAGTATTTCTCCAGAAGGTTGGTGCTGGCGAAGATATCGGCCCAGACCATCTGGCCATTGACCGCGACCACCACGCCCACCGCATTCTGGTCGCGCAGCTGTTGAATCAGGTTCTGGTAATTGCGCTGGATGGGTTCCGCCACGGAGTCGACCCGCTCTTTCACTTCTTTATTGTCCATCACACGCGCGTATGAACTCGTAGTGTTGATCGCCTGGGCTTCTGCCTCGACCGTCACCGTTTCCGCCATTGCGGTTCTGGTCTTCCCCACCTCCGACCACACCTGCTGCTGGTCTTTGTCGGCCATGGCCTTGGCGCGGACGTTCGGGGCCGCCATCGGCGCCGGCACGCTACTTCCGGCCGTTCCTCCCACTCCAAATCTGTCGCTGCTGCCGACCCAGCGGCCGGGCTCCACGCAGAAGACTCCGAGGTCCACGGGATCGCTCTCCGCCGGGATAATGCGGTCTTTGCCAATCACCCGGTCCTGCTTGCCCCCGGTCACAATTTCGCCGGCCAGCAGGATCAGCGGCCGTTTGGAGTTGTTGACCAGCACCAACTGGTTAACCTGGGCGCCGTCATGCGGAAGCGGCGTCCGACGCCGTCGCATCAGCGGCTGCACACTGCCGGATTCGGTGACGATGACTTCGCCCGAGCGCAGGCCTTCGTCCAAGGTCAGAAAATCGTGAGTGTCATAGGAGCGGGCGGCCACGACTGGAAATACCGTCAGGTTCCCGTGCCGGATGGGCGCCAGGACGCTGTAACCGGATGCCGGAGGCATTCCGCCAGCGGGAGCCCGGCAGGGCAGAAATAAGCCTATTCCGGCAAGCAGTCCCAGCGCCGGAAGCAAGAACAAGAGCTTGGTTTTCATGGGTATTCCTCCTGTGCAGGGCAGGCGTCCCGCCGGCTGTCCGGTGGGCGTCTCCGCCCACCGCGCCGGCGGCGCTCCCCGCGCTTACCTGAGGAACGACCGATTTTCAGATTCTTGCATCACAAAAATTGATAGCATCCGGGGTGGCCTTGCCCACCAGTTTCTGCCAGCCATGACTCTGCCAACCATGACCAGCCACGGTGTCCAATCCATAAGAGAGGCTGCTTCAGAGTTGGAATCCGTGATCACGCGGTTGTACGAGAAGAGCGGGAATTCCGGGCTCAGTCGTGAGCAGTTTGTCGCGATTCTCAACGAAATCGCTGCCAAATACTTGCCCCCCGGGGCGTCTCCCCAGGAGACTGCGGAACTCTACGCCAGCCTGCGCGTGGAAGAGTTGGCGCTGGCTCGAGCCTGTGCCGCTGGCCAGGAGCGCGCCTGGGAAATTTTCATGCTGCGCTACCGCGAGAAGCTGTACGACATCGCGGCCTACATTGCCAAAGAGAGTTCTGCCGCCCGTGAACTCGCGGACTCGCTCTACGGCGATCTTTACGGGAGTACCACGCGTGAGGGTCAACGTATTTCCAAGCTGGCTTCCTACACCGGCCGGGGCTCGCTGGAAGGCTGGCTGCGGACGGTGATGGCGCAGGAATTTGTGAACCGCTATCGCCGCCAGCGCCGACTGGTAAGCCTGGACGAAGAGAGTGAAGACGGTGCGCAGTTTGCCGCAACGGAGACTGAGCCTGCTGCCTCGGTCGATCCCCGAGTCGAAGCCGCGACCGATGAGGTCTTGGCCGCGCTGCCGGCAGAAGATCGGTTCATTCTGGCATCTTATTACCTGGATGGTCGCACCCTGGCCGCGATCGCGCGCGCGCTCGCGGTGCATGAGTCTACGATCAGCCGCAAGCTCGATAAATTGGCCAAGTCGCTTCGCAAGCAGATTCTCACTTCTCTGGAGCGAAAAGGAATGAGCCGCCGCCAGGCCGAGGAAGCTCTGGAGGTCGATGTGCGTGACTTGCGATTGCATATCCGCGAGCGTTTTGCGCAAGAATCGGGTCCGCAGACGTTCTCTAAAGAGAAGGGAGAAATTCCGGCGCCGGACCCCGGACCTCGGACGTCAGGCCTCGGACCGGAGGGCTAAAGACGTCCGGGCTAAAAGGAGAAGCGTGCGAGGAGACGCTTCCGGGAGGGCACGACTTCAAGTCGTGCCGTACGCCGCGGAACTCGGGCCCGGCTTTAGCCGCTGCGGTGGGCTGTTTTCAAGGGCGGCGCATTTGTTCTGTCAGCGTGAGGCTGGGAGACTTAGGCAAATAGAAAATGAAGCAAATTCCCAAGATCGTGCGGCAACGTCTTCAGGCAACAGCTCCGGCCGGAGTCCATCCCGATCCCGACCTGCTGACCGCTTTTGCCGAGATGTCGTTGAATGAGCGCGAACGCAATCAGGTGCTGCAACATCTGGGGCAGTGCGCTGACTGCCGGCAGGTTGTGTCGCTGGCGATGCCGGAGATCGTGGCGCCTTCCGCAATTCCGGCGCGCTCTCCCTGGCTCACTTGGCCCATGCTGCGCTGGGGCGCGCTGGCGGCCTGCGCCGTGGTGGTAAGCGCGGCGGTAACCCTTCACTTCGAGCGGCGGCAAAGCGCGGACCGCTTAGTTGCGGAACAAGTTCCCGCCCCGGCCCCGCCCAAGAACCTGGAACTCCAAAGCCAGGTTTCCAATCAGTCAAACCAGAAGTTGGCGGCAAAAATTGTGCCTCCGTCGCCATTCCAGTCGGATCGCGACTCAACCCTCGCAGGCAAGCTGGCCAAACAGAGTGAGGGCACGGGCGCTAGGTCCGCCACCAGTCCGTCGGTGAGCAATGGCACCGAGGCAGCGCGAGAGGAAGTCCACCGGCCGGAAAACAATCCGCAGCGATCAGGTCGAAGGGAGATTGATCAAGGGGGGACCGATCGGCTCAAGGACGGCCAGCTGAAAGACAACCGGTTGGCAATGGCAAGGACCGATGCAACAAGGACCGATGAACTCAAGTCCACCGATAAGGCTACGACGCTGCCGATGGAGCAGATGGCTGCCTCCGCTCCCGCTCCCGCGCCGGCGAAGCCGAAGTCTGACGATGCGGAAGGGCAAACCAAGCAGCCGGGTGACAATGTCGGTTACGCCGTCGGAGGCGTCACCGAAACCGTGACGGTGCAAGCCGAGGCCGTGCAGGTTGAAACTTCACAAGCTAAAGTGGGCAGGGCGAAAAATGAATCGCGAAAGAAAGTTCAGAGCGCACCCGCGGCGGAGATGAATTTGCCGTTGACCGGACGGAATGTTTCCAATCTGACCGCTCCGAGCAAGACCACGCCAAGCTGGACGGTGTCTCCCGACGGTGCCTTGCAGCGTTCTTTTGACTCCGGCAAGACCTGGCAGACGATTCCGGTAGCCAGCCACGTAGTGTTCCGCGCGCTGGCGGCAAATGACGCTGACGTCTGGGCCGGCGGCGCCTCCGGCGCGCTCTATCATTCTTCCGACGGCGGCGAACACTGGACTCAAATCAAGCCAGTGGCGGATGGCAAGCCCTTGACCGCTGACATCCTCACCGTTCAATTCAGTGACGCCCAGCACGGCAGGCTGACCACCGCCGATCATGAAACCTGGGCCACCAGCGACGCGGGAGAGAACTGGCATAGGTGAATGATTCGGACGCTTGAGTGTTTTCCATAACTATCAATCGATTGAATTCAAATCTGAAAACCTCCAACGCGAACTCCGGAGAAGTTACCAGCGCGTTACCAGAGCCACCATTCCCCATGTGCGGTACGAATTTGCGGGTTACCAAAGTGACGTTTACAGCAGAAGGGGCAGGCCCTAGTATCCATCTCGTGGTTTGGCAGTTCTGGGGGAGGGCTGCCGGGGCGTCCTGAGCTGAAAAGTTCAGGACGCTTTTTTTGTGCCTTGCCCAGCTCGAAACAAGAGCCAACCGGCAACTCGGAACTGGAAACCAGGAACTGGACTTCAATATTTCCAACCGCAGGCCAGTGCAACGCGCTCTTGCGACTTCTCTGGCTGCGATGCATCCAATAGGGTGTTACGATAGATGCAGCCGGATTGGCTGATCGCGTCGTTCCCGAACCTGCATTCGCGGCAGGCGGCGTAACCGGAGGAAAAATGGCAGGTAATGGAATTTTGGAAGTCACGGACGCAAATTTTGATCAGGACGTTCTGAAGTCGGATCAGCCCGTTTTAGTGGATTTCTGGGCGGCCTGGTGTGGACCGTGCCGCGCCCTCGCTCCCATCGTGGACGAACTGGCCAAGGACTACACCGGCAAAATCAAAGTCGGCAAGATGGATGTGGACAGCAACAGCGCCACCCCCATGCGCTACG
>WNFA01005690.1_pt1 | contig 10416 bp, 10 predicted proteins | sample 5400481 | NCBI WGS metagenome assembly WNFA01 (sample SAMN13153340, study PRJNA577476) | soil metagenome | isolation source: 120 cm saprolite under Douglas fir tree site 2 hole 1 replicate 2 | place: USA:California | collected 2015-04-18 | reverse complement strand
TCGCCGCCATGGTGAGCTCGTAGAGGTCGACGAGGAGCGCCCGGGACACTTCTGCGCTTACCTCGGCGGCATCCGCAGTGCCCCGTCGAGGCGGATCACCTCGCCGTTGAGCATCGGGTTCTCCACGATGTGGCGCACCAGCGAGGCAAACTCCTCCGGCCGCCCGAGCCGTCGGGGGTGCGGGACGCCGGCGGCGAGGCGCTGGCGTGCATCGTCCGGCAGCATCGCCAGCATCGGCGTGTCGAAGATGCCCGGGGCGACGGCGGCCACCCGGATCCCCGCTCCCGCGAGGTCGCGGGCCGCGGTGAGCGTCAGCGATACGACGCCGCCCTTCGACGCCGAGTAGGCTGCCTGGCCGATCTGGCCCTCGAAGGCGGCCACGGACGCGGTGAGCACCACGACGCCCCGCTCGCCCTCGTCCTCCCTCCTGTCCAGGGGGCGGCGGGCCATGCGGGCGGCGGACAGGCGCAGGAGATTGAAGCTGCCGACCAGGTTGATCCGCACCACGGCCTCGAACTGCTCCAGCGGCAGCGGCGTCCCTTCCCTGTCCAGGACACGGCCGATGGTGGCGACCCCGGCGCAGTTGACGGCGACATCGATGCCCCCGAACGTCGCCTCGGCGGCGGAGAGGGCGGCATCGAGTTCCTCGCCGGACGTGACGTCGGCCGGGAAGAACCCCACCCCGTCACCCAGCGCCTGCACCGCGTCGGGGCCGGGCGACCCCGGCAGATCGACGAGGGCGACGAAGGCTCCCGCCTCGTGCAGTGCAACGGCGGTGGCCCGGCCGAGGCCGGACGCCCCACCGGTGACCACCGCGGTTCTGCCGGCAAGCTTCATCGACCTTAACCGTCGGGGCCTCAGCCCTCGACGACGTCGCCGCTCATTTCGTTGACCTCGACGCCGAGGTCGACGGCATAGGCGACCGCGGCGTCCAGCGCGTCCTCCGCCCCCTCGATCTCGAGGATCACCCAGCCCATGCGTTCCTCGACGTTGGCCCGCCGGACGTTGGTCACGACGCCGAAGCGCGTCCCCATCGTGTAGATGACGGGTTGCGTGATGAGGTCCTCGGGAAACGTCAGCAGGATCCGGCGGCGGGCCATCAACGTGGGCCCGCACCGAGCGCCGCCGCCGGGATCAGCACCTGCTCGTTGAGGGCGCCACGGCGGTAGCCGCGTTCGTCGATGGCCACCGAGGCGAAGCCCATGTCACGGAGCGCCTGCGACACGGTGGACGAGAGGGGGAGGAGGCGGCCCACCTCGTCGCGGCCGACCTCGACCCGGGCCGCATCGTCGCCGAGGTCACGCACCCGCAGGACGGAGAACCCGAACGAGGCGATCAGCTCCTCGGCCCGCTCCACCCGGGCGAGGGCCGCCGGCGTCACGGGGACACCGTAGGCGAGGCGGCTGGCGAGGCAGGCGGCTGCGGGTTTGGCGGCCGTCGGGAGCCCGAGGTGGGTGGACATCTCGCGCACATCGGCCTTCGAGAGGCCCGCTTCGACGAGCGGGTGGCGACCCCCGCGCTCGGTCGATGCCGCGTGGCCGGGGCGCCAGTCCCCGAGGTCGTCGGTCACAGTGCCGAGGAGCACGGGCACCCCGCGGGTCGCAGCCAGCGGTTGGAGGCGGTCGAAGAGGGCGGACTTGCAGTGGTAGCAACGGTTCAGTGGATTGGCGACGTAGTCGGGGTCCTCCAGCTCCGCCGTCCCGACGACGAGGTGGCGCCAGCCCCGTCCCTCGGCCAGGGCGACGGCGGCGGCAAGTTCCCGGCGGGGCAACGAGGGCGAGTCGGCGGTGACGGCGGTCGATGCTGCGCCGAGGACGCTGTGCGCCACCTCTGCCAGCAGGGCGCTGTCCACGCCGCCCGAGTAGGCGACGAGGGCACCGGGGAGCGCCCCGAGCACGTCCCGCAGGGCGGCGAGGCGGTGCAGGGCCGGCGGACCGGGTGAGGGCATGGCCGCATCATAAAGGCCCGGTAGCGTGCGTGGTCTACCGGCTCAGTTCCCCGATCGGTTTAACTCTTCTTTGAGTATAAAGTGATGTAGAGCAGCGGTTTGTACTCAAAGAATCCGAGCGGGCCAGAGCTGGTTAGACTTCGGCGGCGGCCCCGGCAGCTCCCCCAGTGCCCTCCAGCGGGGAGACGACCGGCGCCCGTCCCCGCCAGCGGAGATCCTCGACCATGATCGCCGCCTGGAAGGCGCAGAACAGCGCGGCCCCGACGACGAAGACGATCCGGTAGGCCACGTCGTTGCCCGGGCCTCCCCCATCGAAGATCAGCCGGTCGGCGGCCATGGCGATGAACAGTAGGCTCAGGTGGGCGATGGAGAAGCGGAAGAGGCGCATGGACTCGACAGGATCGAGGCTCCGCTGCAGTGCGAGCGCCCTCCGGACGAAAAGCACCCCGAGGATCACCGCTGCGCCGAGGTAGATCGGCCCCATCGATGCCAGCGGGTACAGCAGGAGGCTGACGCCGAGCAGCGAGAGCGTGTAGAGGAGGATGTGGCGGGCGGTGGCCGGCGCACCCCGCACCACCGGCAGCATCGGCACTTTGGCGGCCGCGTAGTCGTCTGTGTAGCGCAGCGACAGCGCCCAGAAGTGGGGCGGGGTCCAGAAGAAGATGATGGCGAACATCACGACCGCCGGGAGGCCGACCCGGCCGGTGACGGCCGCCCACCCAACCAGCACGGGGGCCGCGCCCGCCGCCCCACCGATGACGATGTTGCTGGGGGTCGCCCGCTTGAGCCAGAGCGTGTAGACGAACACGTAGAACAGCGTGGCCCCCACGGCGAGGACCGCCGCCAGCAGGTTGACGGTCGCGGCGAGGAAGGCGAATGACAGGACCTCGAGGATGATCCCGAAGACCAGCGCCCTCGGCGGTTCGACCTGCCCGGCGGGCAGCGGCCGGCCGGACGTGCGCTCCATGAGGTCGTCGATGTCACGGTCGACGTAGCAGTTGATCGCCCCCGCCCCGCCGGCCGCCAGCGACCCGCCGAGCAGGGTCGCGCCGATAAGCGCCAGCGATGGCCAGCCGCGGGCGGCGACCACCATCGCCGGGACCGTCGTGATGAGCAGCAGCTCGATGACTCTTGGCTTGGTGAGCATGAAGTAGGCCCGCACCCGTTGCCCCACGCCGGCCCGGCCCGCCGCCTGGCTGCCGGCTGCCTCCTCCGGGGGCCGCGGGCCGGACGCCTCCAGCCGGTAGGCGAGCACGACCATGACCACCGCGGCGCCCCACAGCGTGGCTCCCCCCAGGACGTGGGCGACGACCGCCCACGGCGCCGTCTTCGTCCAGATGTTGGCGGCCCCGGCCAGCGCCTGGGCGAGCCACATGGCGACGGCGATCCCGGCGAAGACGTTCACCGGTCGGAGGCGGGCCTCCCTGCGCGTGGCCACGAAGAGGCGGGCGAGGCCGAGGCCCAGCACCAGCGCGGCGACCCGGTGCACGAAATGGATGACGGCGTGCGGCGACGTCGTGGACGGGATCACCCGGCCGTCGAACAGGGGCCAGTCGCCGAACACGAGGGCAGCCCCCCACTGCGTGACGTAGGTGCCGAGGATGGCGACGCCCAGGGTGAGACCTGCCACCCCGGCGGCCTCGCGGGCCAGCGTGCCCCATCTCCCCCCACGTGGACGGAACGAGTTCACGGTCGTCGTGACCACGACGGCGAGCAGGGCGAGCGAGGTGACGAAATGGATCATGACCAGGTGCGTGTTGAGCTTCGAGTCCACGACGAGTTTGCCGAGGAAGGCCTGGACGGCGATGACCCCCACGGCCGCCAGCGACGGCCAGAACAACGACGGCACGGAGCGGTACTTCACCCAGGCGTAGATCGCCACCGCCAGCACCAGCACGGTGACGACCGAGACCGACGCCCGGTGCGAGTACTCGACGATCTCGTGGAAATGCAGCGGGGGGTACCACTTGCCGTGGCAGCGGGGCCAGTCCGGGCACCCGAGGCCCGAACCGCTCGCCCGGACGGTGCCGCCGACACCGATGAGGTACAGCGTCGCCGCGGAGGTCGCGATCGACAGCTTCTGGAATCGGGTCACCAGGCGGGATCCTCCGGGACTAAAGGCCCGGGGCCTATTCCTCTCGGGCGCCGGGCGGCACATGATAGCGCGCCGCGCGAAAGGTTGGTCGGCCGTCAGTGGACGGTCAGCGTTCCCTTCATGGAGTTCGGGTGGATGTCGCACTGGAACTCGTAAGTCCCCGCGGGGAGGCCCGGGATGTCGTAGGTCACGGACTGGCCCGGCGCCGCGACCGCTGGCTGCTCCGCCGGCTTCGTGTACGGGGCGGGGCCACTGATGATGTCGAAGTTGTGGGCGGCCGAGTCGCCGTTCTTGAAGTTGATCTTGGTGGGGGTGTTGGCGGCGATGTCGATCTGCTGCTTGGAGAAGGCGATGTTGGCGGCCCCGAGGAAGATTGGCCCCGTGGCAACCTTCCCCCCACCCGACGCCGACGTCCCAGCCGCGGCCACCGTGACTTTGCCGGTCATCTGGGTCGGGTGGACGTCGCAGTGGAAGAAGTAGGTGCTCCCCGCCTTCAGTCCCGTGACGGTATAGGTCTTGCTGCCGCCTGCCGGCACGATCTCGCCCGCGAACAGCGATGGCGCGGTGGCGCTGTCGCCGTCGAAGATGTGGACGCTGTGCGACGCGGTGTCCTCGTTGCGGAAGTCGATGGTGGCGTTGCCCGGCGGCAGCGTGAAGTTCGGGGGGATGAAGGCGATGTTCTTGGCGGACAGCGCCACCGGCGGGGCCGGCTTCTCGACCACCTTGGGGGCCTTGATGGTGATGATCTTGGCGGCGGCCGCCCCGCCGATCACGATGGGCACGGCGATCACCAGGAGGAGCAGGAACGTCGTCGCGCCCCCGACCTTGCGCATGGCGATGATGCCGCAGGTCACCAGGATGTTGAGGGCGGTCATGAGGGCGACGGCGACGGCGACCTGCTTGGGCACGTTCAGCAGGATGCGGGAGAAGAGGAAGACCACGATGGCCATGATGGCGAAGATCCCGAAGGGTACGCCGAGGGGCAGCGTGGTGCGCTCGCGCCGGTCTTCAGCCATGCAGGGGTTCGATCATTGAGGGTCCTTCGACTCAGTGCGGTTGAGCTCTCGTTCGACTGCCTGCCACTCCAGCACATCCGGCCGCTCGGGGCGTTCCTCCTTGCTGGACCAGCGGAAGAATAGCACCGCGATGATGCTCCACAGCAGGATGCCCATCCCCAGCTTCATGATCAGCCCGGAGATGCGGGTGTCGTCGACGGCGGAGATGCCGAAGGCCCGGGGGACCGTTGTGTAGAAGTGGTACAGCGGGCTCGAGGCGAACGTGAGGAAGGAGGCGGGCACCGTCGGGATGATCGTCTGCCCGAACAGGTAGACCATCTGGGCCGGGTACGAGAGCCTCGGCAGCTCGGGCAGCGGGGACACGACGGGCCACCACATGATGGTTGCGGCCGTGAAGAGGGCGATGTGCGAAGCCACGTGCACGACCTGGTGGTGGAGCGTGAGATCGAGCAGCGCCGGCCAGTGCGAAGTCACGAGCACCGCGTTGAAGATGATGAGGGCGGGCAGGGGCCGGGTCACGCGCTTCATGACCGGCCAGAGCCCGGGCCGGCGGACGAGGGTCCGGGCAAGCCAGTGCGGGGTGCCCAGCAGGAGCAGCGGCGGGGCGGCGAGCGTGAACAGCAGGTGCTGCACCATGTGGGCGCTGTAGAGGTAGTTGGCGGCGATGTCGGAGAGGGGCCAGCCCTCGGCAACCGCGATCGTCAGCAGGCCGGCGGCGAAGCAGGCCTTCTGGCCGCGGGTGGCCACCCCTTCGCCCGGTTCGACGAAGCGCGGGCCGAGGAGATGCAGCGCCGCCCAGTAGGCAGCGGCGAGGCTGATGACTTCCAGGTAGACCTCGGGGTGGAGGTGGAAGGCCCAAGGGGACAGGCCGGGCGGCAGGGCAGCTGCGATGAGCAACCCGGTCTCAGTGGTAGTGGAAGAGGGTGGTCAGGGCCACCGTGTAGACGATCAGAGCAAGGATGATGCCCATCACCAGCAGGCGGCGGAAGAGGTGGGTGTCGAACTTGAGGTGCATGAAGTAGAGGCCGACCAGGCCGAACTTCAGGATCGACATGAAGATCAGCAGCGGGGCCAGGACCCCCTTGAGGCCCTTCGCGTAGTAGACGGCGACCTCGATGCTCGTGAGAGCAGCAAGCACGAAGGCGACCTTGATGTACTCCATGGGGCCCGGGTGGGCGTGCTCCACCGCGTGGGGCGCGACGGCTGGGGTGCCGGCTGCCTCGCTCATCTCTTCGACGCCGGGATCAGGTAGACGACGGTGAAGATCACGATCCACACCACGTCGACAAAGTGCCAGTAGAGGCCGACCAGCTCCACCTTGAGGGCATCCGACGGCGGGATCTTGCCCAGGCGTGAGAGCTGGAACAGCGAGAGCAGCATGAGGATGCCGACGGTCACGTGCGCCCCGTGGAACCCGGTCAGCATGAAGAACGCCGATCCGAAGGGGCTGGTCTTGATCGTGAGACCTTCTTTGAAGAACTCCGTGAACTCGTAGACCTGGCCCCCGATGAAGGTCATACCAAGGAAGGCGGTGGCGAGCAGCCAGATGCGCATGCCCCGTTCGTCACCCCGCTGGATGGCCGAGAGCGCCAGCACCATGGTCAGCGAGCTCATCAGGAGGACGAAGGAGCTGACGGAGGTGTACGGGATGTTGTAGACGTCACGGGGGCCGGGCCCGTTGTTGAGGTGAGTGTGGAACAGCATGTAGGTGGCGATCAACGCCCCGAAGAACATGCACTCCGAGCCGAGGAAGGCCCACATCGCCAGCTTGCGGTTGTCGAGACCGAGGGAGGTTGCGTGCTCCTCGGTACCGTGGGGCTCCGTCTCTACGGCCACCTAGATCTCCCTCATGACGACAGCGGCTCGAAGACCCAACCGTAGAACCCACCGAACAGCAGCACGACTCCGAGCGCGATCACCAGGTAGGCCCCGAAAACCAGGCCCCACCCGATGAACGGCAGACCGAGGGCGGCGACGAGCGGCCAGTACGACGGCGACGGCATGTGGATCCCAACTTGGGCGTCAAGGGCGTGTGCGTCGAGTTGTCCATGCCCGCCCTCGCCGACGGCTGGCTCTGCGGCACCCACCGGCACCGGCACAGGACGGCCAGCCGGGTCCTCTGCGTACTTGCGGTGCCAGAAGGCGTCCCGGGCGTTGACCTTCGGGATCACGTCGAAGTTGTGCTCCGGCGGCGGCGACGGGATGCTCCACTCGAGCGTCCGGGCGTCCCACGGGTCGGGGCCGGAGACGGTCCCGTTGCGCTTGGACTTCACCCAGTTGAACATGAACACCAGCATCGAGATGGCGATGAGGAACGACCCGATGGTCTCCGTCAGGTTGTAACCGCCCCACCCCATGTTCGCCGGGTAGGTGTAGGTGCGGCGGGGCTGGCCCATCAGGCCGAGGAGGTGCATCGGGAAGAACGTGGCGTTGAACCCGATCAGCATGAGCCAGAAGTGCAGCTTGCCCATCTTCTCGTTCATCAGGCGCCCCGTGACCTTCGGGAACCAGTAGTAGAAGCCGGCGAACAGCCCAAAGAGCGCGCCGCCGAACAGCACGTAGTGGAAGTGGGCGACGATGTAGTAGGTGTCGTGCTGCTCGTAGTCCGACGGCACAAGGGAGTGGGTGACCCCGGACAGACCACCGATGACGAACATCGCCACCATGCCGACGGCGAACAGCAGCGGTGTTCGGAACCGGATCGAGCCGCGCCACAGGGTGGCCGTCCAGTTGAAGATCTTCACGCCGGTGGGGACCGCGATGAACATCGTCGAGACGGCGAAGGCCGAGTTGGCGTACGGACCGAGACCGACGGTGAACATGTGGTGCGCCCACACGCCCCAGCCCATGAACCCGATGAAAATCCCCGAGAAGACGACCGCCGAGTAGCCGAAGAGCGGCTTGCGGCTGAACACGGGAAGGACCTCGGAGACGATGCCCATGGCGGGCAGGACGAGGATGTACACCTCCGGATGGCCGAACAGCCAGAAAAGGTGTTGCCAGAGCAGCGGGTCACCTCCCGAGGCAACGTTGTAGAAGGTCGAGTGCCACAGCCGGTCGAACGCGAGCTGGAACAGGGCCACGGCGATGACCGGCATGGCGAACAGGAGGAGGAACGAGGTCACGAGGGTCATCCACACGAAGACGGGCATGCGCATGAGGGTCATGCCGGGCGCGCGGAGGTTGAGGATCGTGGTGATGAAGTTGGCGGCAGAGGCGATCGAGGCGATGCCGAGCATCTGCAGGCCGAGGGCGTAGAACGTCAGCCCGTGCCCCGGGGAGTACGTCAGGGTGGTCAGTGGGGCGTAGCCGAACCAGCCGCCGTTGGGCGCTCCACCGAAGAGGAAGCTGGAGTACAGGAACAGGCCGCCGGCGAGGAACACCCAGTAGCTGAAGGCGTTCAGCCGGGGGAAGGCGACGTCCCGGGCACCGATCATGATCGGCACGAAGTAGTTGAAGAGGGCTGCAGACAGCGGCATGACGACGAGGAAGATCATCGTCAGGCCGTGCATCGTGAACAGGGTGTTGTACTCGTTGGCCGAGAGCACGTGGCCGTTGGGGCGGGCGAGCTGCATCCGGATGAGCAGGGCCTCGACGCCGCCGATCAGGAAGAAAAAGAAGGCCGTGTAGCCGTAGAGGATGCCGACCCGCTTGTGGTCGGCGGTCGTCAGCCAGCTCCCGATGCCGCTCTTGGCGGACGGCCGGCGCATGAGCCCGCCCTGTGCCACGACCGTCGCCATCAGTTCCCCTTCACGTTCATACCCTCGCTTGTGCCCTCATTTGTGGCCTCATTCGTGCCCGTCCCGTTCCTCTGCATCCTCGCGTACCCTTCTCGTCAGCGCAGCGTCTGCAGGTAGGCCAGCAGCGCGTCGATCTCCTGGCTCGTCAGGCCGAAGTTCGGCATGTCGGAGCCCGGCTTCTCCTTGGGCGCGTTGGCCAGCCACAGCCGCAGGTTGGCGTCGTTCATGTCGAGGATGTCGCCGGCGAAGGCCTGGCGGGTGTAGACGTGGGTGAGGTTGGGGCCGACGAGTCCCTGAGCTTGTGAGACGCCCCCGATGGTGTGGCAGTTCGAGCAGGCCTTCGTGCCGAAGGAGAAGTTGCCCTTGCCGTCACGGCCGTTGAGGAAGAGGTCGAGCCCCTGAGCGGCGAGCGTGCCGGCGGCTGGCGCTGGCGCCGGTTGCTTCTGGTCGCTCACCCACGTGTCGTAATCGGCCTGGGTCTCGGCGATCACTCGAAGCCGCATGTTGGCGTGGGACAGGCCGCAGAACTGCGAGCACTGGCCGTAGTAGGTCCCCGGGGTGTCGGCCTCGATGGTCACGTGGTTGGTGTGGCCCGGGTTCACGTCCTGCTTGCCGTTCAGCTTCGGCGCCCAGAAGGAGTGGATGACGTCCACCGAGTTCAGCGTGATGTAGACGGGCCTGCCCACGGGGATGTGCAGCTCGTTGGCCGTGGTGACGGCGTCCGCGGGGGCGGGGGCGCCGACGGCCGGGCACTTGGTCGCGTACACGTACTGCCACCACCACTGGTGCCCGGTGACGCAGACGTCGACCCGGTTTGCCGCCGGGGGCACCCGGGCGAAGTCGAAGATGAGCTTCACGGTCGGGAAGGCCACGGCAGCGAGGACGACCGCCGGGATGATCGTCCAGATCGCCTCGGCCTTCGAGTGCCCGTGCAACTGGACGGGATCCTTGCCCCCGGGCCGCTCCCGGTACTTGAAGAGGAAGACGACGATCGCGCCCTCGACGAGCACGAACACCACGACGACGATGATGAAGACCTTGCCGAAGAGGTTGTCGGCCCGGCGGGCGTAGTCGCCGGCCGGGGCGAGGGAGTCCTGGGGACCGCCGGAGCAGGCCGTGAGGAGGAGGCATGCCAGGGCGAACGCACCGGCAACGAAGCCCGCTCGCCGCGCGCCGAACCGGCGCTCTGCAAGGCCACGTCCGGCCTTATCGGGGGAGGAGGTGACGGTTCGCCTGGGGTGCCCAATCACGAGGCGGGATCGTAGCAGAAGGGCCCTCTGGATGCGACGGCATCCCGATGCCGATGCGGAGGCATCCCGAAGCAGTTGGGTCGGCGTCTCAAAGCGGGTGCGACGGCATCCCAACGGCCTGCCCCCGTGCCGCGGCTGCCTCGAACCGGAAGGTCACCGCCGCGGCTGTTAGGCTCGCCGGGCATGCCCAACGACCTCGACCCCAGCGCCCTGCGCCGGTCGGTCGACGCGGCGATCGCCGCCTTCCTTACAGCTCAGCGGGAACGGATCGTTGCGCTCGCCCCCGCCTCGGCCGCCCTCGTGGACATGATCGAGCACGTCCTGGCCGGCGGCGGCAAGCGAATCCGGCCGGTCCTCTGCTATCTCG
>WNFA01011068.1_pt1 | contig 10417 bp, 9 predicted proteins | sample 5400481 | NCBI WGS metagenome assembly WNFA01 (sample SAMN13153340, study PRJNA577476) | soil metagenome | isolation source: 120 cm saprolite under Douglas fir tree site 2 hole 1 replicate 2 | place: USA:California | collected 2015-04-18 | reverse complement strand
GTCCGGGGCGAAGCCGAGCTTCTGGTAGATCTCCCGGATCTCCTGCCGCTCGTGGTCGGGCATGTGCTCGATCTCCCAGGCCTCGCGGTCGACCTCGGCCTGGAAGAAGGCGCGCTGCGACTTGGAGGACACGAAGGCCCCGACCCCCATGGCGACCGCCCCGGCGATGGCGGCCGCGATCCCGCCCAATGCGATGGTGCGGGCGTTACCCAGGGTGGCCGTCACGCCGGCCAGGAAGCCGACGGTCGAGATGACCCCGTCGTTCAGGCCGAAGATGACCTCGCGCACGAGCCGGCCCTGGGGGGTGTGCCAGGGCGAGCCACTTGACCGGAGGCGGGGAGACCGGTCGCTCCTCGGGCCTGGACGCCATGGGGTTCGAGCTCCGGGGGGACGCGGCCGTTATAGGCTCCAAGCCCTGGCCGGACAAGGACTTTCGGCGAACAAACCAGAATTTCATCTTGACATCCGGGGGCCGCAACGGTACTCTCCGCCGGACTTTTTCGAAAGGAAATCCGGCGGGTTAGTGGGACGGACGGAGATGGCCGTTTACACCGTGCTCGATAAGCGCGAACTCGCCGAGATCGTCGAGGACTACGGCCTCGTCAAGCTGCTGGCGGCAAATGGCGTCGCGGCGGGCTCGGTCAACACCTCGTATCTCCTCGAGACGGCGCGCGGAAAGCACCTCCTCCGCGTCGACGAGGTGAAGGGCGAGCTCGAGGTGAAGCGCGAGCTCGACCTCCTCCTCTTTCTCCGCAAGCACGGCTTCCCGTGCCCGCAGCCGCTCGCCGATCGCAAGGGGCGGCACTACAGGGAGGCGGGCGGCAAGTGCCTCTCGGTCTACCGCTGGTACGACGGCCACGTGCTGCGCCCCGAGCGCATCACCGCGGGGCAGCTCGAGAACATCGGCCGCGTGCTCGCCGACCTGCACACCATCGGCAAGAGCTACAAGAAGGGGATCGAGAACCGCTTCAGCTTCGAGCGGGTCGCGGACCTCTACGGCGAGGTGCGCGGGCGGCTGCCGTCGTACTTCAAGCGCATCGTGCGCACGCTGGACGACGAGGTCGACTATCTCCAGAACTACCTCGAGGCGAAGCTCCCGAAGGGCATCATCCACGGCGACCTCTTCCACGACAACCTGATCGTGAAGGGCGAGAAGGTGGTCGCGGTGCTCGATTTCGAGGCGGCCTCGCGCGGCAAGTTCATCTTCGACCTGGCCACCGCCGTGAACGCGCTCTGCTTCGACGGCGAGGGGTACAACCTGAAGCGCTTCGAGGGCCTCATCGCCGGCTACGAGAGCCTGCGCGCGCTCTCGCTCGCCGAGTGGGACGCGTTCCCGAACGAGCTCCGCTTCTCGGCGCTGCGCTTCACGGTCACCCGGCTGCGCGACTTCTTTCTCAATCCGGTCGACGACCAGGTGCGCGTCAACAAGGACTTCCAGGAGTTCTACGAGCGTCTCCGCATCCTGCGCCGCGAGCGTGACGGTGGGATGGAGGGGCTCCTCATGGCGATGGCCACCGGCTACGATTACCGGAAGTACCAGAAGGTGAAGGCGCTCGAGAAGAAGGGCACGAAGTAGCCCCCGCGCGGCGCCCAGCCAGCCGACCGTGAAGATCAGCCAGCTCTACGCCGACGGGCGCCCGGTCATCTCCTTCGAGTTCTTCCCGCCCGCGACCGCCGAGGGTGAGGCTGCCCTCATGCGCACGATCGAGGCGCTCAGGCCCCTCGGTCCCGGGTTCATCACCGTGACGCGCACGGGGACCAAGCCGCGCGAGGCGCCGGTCGAGCTGGTGACGCGCATCCGCGCGCTCGGCCTCGAGGGCGCGGCCCACGTGACAGCGATCGAGGCGAGCCGGGCGGAGATCAGCGCGCACTGTCGGCTCATGGCCGAGCGCGGGATCGAGAACGTGGTCGCGATCCGCGGCGACCGCCCGAAGGATCCCGGCTTCCGCTCGCCGGACGGCGGCTTCCGCTACGCCGTCGACATGATCCAATTCATGCGCGAGCGCGGCCACGACTTCTGCCTGATCGGTGGCGGCCACCCCGAGGGGCACCCGGAGTGCCGCGACCGCGAGGAGAACGTCCGGCACCTGAAGCTCAAGGTCGACGCGGGTCTCGATGTCGTCATCACGCAGCTCTTCTACGACAACGCCGACTACTTCGGCTTCGTCGAGCGTGCGCGCGGCGCCGGGATCCGCGTGCCGCTCGTGCCCGGCATCATGCCGATCACCAACTGGCCGCAGATCGAGCGCATCACGGCGCTCAGCGGCAATCAGGTGCCGGCCCGGCTCCGCGCGGCGCTCGAGCGCGCGCGCGACGACGAGGCGGCCGCCGTCGGGGTCGGCGTCGAGTGGGCAACGCGCCAGTGCGCCGAGCTGCTCCGCCAGGGCGCGCCGGGCGTCCACTTCTACACGCTCAACCGCTCGCCGGCGACGCGCGCCATCTTCGAGAACCTGCGCCGCGAGGGCGTCCTCGGGCGCTGACCCGAGCGCGCCTTGCGACGCCAGAGCGCTTCCGTTACAGCCTGAGCGCATGTCGGTGAACGACCTGGAGAAGCACGTGCGCGCGCTCCTGCGCGCCATCGATCCCGACCCGGAGCGCGAGGGCCTCGCGCGCACGCCGGAGCGCGTGGCACGCGCCCTCGCCTTCCTCACCAAGGGGCACGAGGAGGATCCCCGGCGCGTCATCAACGGCGCGCTCTTCAGGGAAGAGTACTCCGAGATGATCGTGGTGAAGGACATCGACTTCTACTCGCTGTGCGAACACCATGTCCTGCCCTTCTTCGGCAAGGCGCACGTGGCCTACCTGCCCAACGGCCGCATCGTCGGGATCAGCAAGCTCGCGCGCCTGGTCGAGGTCTACGGGCGGCGCGGCTCGCCGCGCGCGCGCTCGCGCTCCTCGGGCCCGTCACCGGCCCGGTGGCGGTGGTGAGCCCTCACTCCCCGAAGCTCGCGGCCGCACTCGCCGCGCGCCTCCCTCCGCTCGCCGCCGGCGAGCCGCCCGCCGCGGCAGTGGTCGTGTTCCTCGGCGCCCCGGCGCGGCCGGTCGACCGGCAGCAGGCCCTCCGCGCCGTGCAGACCCGCCTTCCGGCGGAGGCGGTTCTCGTGCTCGTCGACCACAACCAGCCGCGCGCATGGTGGCGCCGGATGCTCGCCTGGCCAGGGCTCGCCGCCGCCGGGCTGGACGCGCGACGGGCGCGCTATCCCGCCGCGCGCGAGCTCGCGGCGCTGGGCTTCACCGTCGATCGGCTGCGGCTCGCCTGCGGCGAGCGCGTGCAGCTGGTGGTCGCCCGGCGGGGTGGCTAGTGTCCCGATACTAGAAGCGCGCGAACCACGGCGTCGAGCCGTGTCCGGGCCGCTCGAGCACGATCTGGAAGTGCTCGAGTAGCTGGCCTCGCGCGCGCCGCCAGCGCGCGACGGCGAGCGCGTGGTCGATCTTCGCCTGGACCTCCGCTGCCCGGGCGGTGGTGAGGCGCGTCTGGAAATCGAGCAGGTCCTTCGTGGTCGCCATGCCGACCTCGTGGCGCTTGTGCTGGTTGCGGAGGTTCTCGTCCGCGAGCTCGCGGGCTATCCGCGTGGTGTCGATGCGCTGGCGGGCGGCGGTCACGTCGGCCGCACCCTGACGCACCTCCAGCGTCACGTTGGACAGGAGCTGGCGATGGTTCAGCTCGGACTGGCTCAGCGCGATGCGGCTCTGCTCCGCCTGGCTGCGGGCGAGCGCGTTCGAGAGAGGCACCTCGACCTTGACGCCGAAGGAGTAGCTGCGGAAGTCGTCGCCGCGGAAGCCGTTGAGGCGGTCGTAGGCCTCGCCGACGCCGCCCGCGAACGGCGATGGAGGTACGGAGCAGATGAAGAACCCGGTCGTCCCGTCCGGCCGGCAGGCGGAGCCGGAAATGCTGGTCCGCGTGCGGACGGTGGTGACCGCGACGCCGCTGACCGCGTTCACCCCGTAGCTTCCCACCAGGTCGAGACGGGGCAGGAGGCCGTTCTCGGCGATGCGCTCGTTCAGCTGCTGCGCCCGCAGGCCTCGCGCCGACGCGACGATCTCCGGCCGGCGCGCGAGGGCCTCGGCGAGCGCCGCATCCAGGTCGACCGCCACCTCCTCCGGCACTGCCGTTTCCCTCGGCTCGAGCGTGCGCGGCACGAAGGTCCCCTCGGGGCGGTAGAACGCGAGCTGGGCGAGCCGCTGGCGGGCCACGGCGAGGTTGTTCTCGGCGATGATCACCTGCTCCTCGCGGCTCTTGGCGTCCGCCTGCGCCTCGAGCGTCGCGACGGGAGGGAGAAGGCCGACGCGCACGCGCGCCTGGTTCTCGTCGACCGTGCGGTTGGCGAGCTCCAGCGATTCGCGCTGGACGGTGACCGTCTCGCGCGCACCCACGACCGCCCAGTACGCCTCGATCACCTGTTGCACGAAGTCGGCGAGCTGCGCCTCGTAGGCGTAGACGGCGGCATCCGCGGTCTGCTCGGCGACGCGCACGACGAGGTACGAGAAGTCCCAGCCGAAGTTGCGCAGCAGCGGCTGGACGATCGAGACATTCAGGCCCGGCTTGTACTCCGGTCGGAGCGCGATGAAGCTCGAGTTGTTGTCGATCCGCTCGTTGAGGCTGTCGACGGTGATCTGCGTGCCCGGGCGAAAGAGCTTGAAGAGGTGGAAGTTGGCGGTCCGGTCGTCGTTGACGGTGACGGTGGTCGAGGACAGCGAGCTCACGTTGGGCGTGATCGTCTGCGTAGACGTGACCTCGCCGGAGGCCGTGGGATCGTACTGCGCCTGCGCCTGCAGGACTCCCTGCACGGACCGCCCCGGCTCGAGGCGCTGCGCCGCGACGCCCGGGTTGTTCTGCAGCGCGAGGCCGATCGCTTCCTTCAGGGTCACCGATTCCTCATGCTCGTCGCGAGTGACCGCCGAGGGGACCTCGAGTGCGGGGCTGCCGGGGACGTGCGGATTCCATTGCCGGGGCAGCGCGGGAGCTCCCCACAGGGTGCGGTGCCCGCCAGGCGTCGCGCCGACGACCTCCGTGGCGAGCGGCGCATCGTCCGCCGCGAGCGGTCGGGTCGCCTGCGCGAGGAGACAGAGCGGGACCAACCACCAGCGCTTCCGCATGCCGTGCGGCTAACGGATAATGCCGAGTGAGTCAACGAACGCGCGCTTGGTCTCCACGCTCGCGGACGGCGACCTTGACAACGATGCGAGCGCGCGGCTAAACGGGTCCCTCGCACGACTGGCGTTCACGTGGAATTGACCACGGGGGAGTGCCGAACGACCAGTGGGCCGAACGCCTGGGCCCCTGCAGTGAAGGACGGAGAGCTCGCCCCGCGAGCTCGTGATACAGGGGTACAGGTAGCGCCGTGATCAAGTCGTTCCTGCTCGCTCCCGGGCCGACGCCCGTCCCGCCCGAGGTCCTGGCGGCGATGGCGCTGCCGGTGATCCATCACCGCACGCCGCAGTTCGGCGCCGTGCTCGCCGAGGTGCAGGAGGGGCTGCGCGAGCTCTTCGGCACCGCGCAGGACGTCCTCCTGCTGGCTTCCTCGGGCACGGGCGCCATGGAGGGCTCGGTCACCAATCTCCTCTCGCCCGGTGACGAGGTGGTGGTGGTGAACGGCGGCAAGTTCGGCGAGCGCTGGACGAAGATCTGCCAGGCCTACGGGCTCACCGTGCGCGAGGTGGTGGTCGAGTGGGGCCGCGCGGTGCAGCCCCAGGCGGTGAAAGCCGCGCTCGACGAGCATCCGAAGGTGCGCGCGGTCTTCGTGCAGGCGAGCGAGACCTCCACCTGCGCGCTGCACCCCGTGCCGGCGCTCGCCGAGATCACCCGCCGGCGCGACACGCTGCTGGTCGTCGACGGCATCACGGCGGTCGGCGTCCTCGACCTGCCCATGGATCGGCTCGGCATCGACGTGCTGGTCACCGGCTCGCAGAAGGCGCTCATGCTGCCCCCCGGGCTCGCCTTCGTCGCGCTCTCGGAGCGCGCCTGGAAGGCGACGGAGACGGCCCGCCTGCCGCGCTTCTACTTCGACTTCAAGCGCGAGCGGAAGGGCGTGGCCGAGCGCTCCACGGCGTGGACCCCGGCCATCTCGCTCGTCCAGGGGTTGCGGGTGGCGCTCCAGATGATGCGCGCCGAGGGCTGGGCCAACATCCACGCGCGGCACGATCGCCTGGCGCGCGCCACGCGCGCGGCCGCCGGCGCACTCGCGCTCCGCCTCCTCGCGCCCGAGTCACCCAGCCCCGCGGCGACCGCCGTCATGCTGCCCGAAGGGCTCGACGGCTCGGCGCTCTTCCGCTACCTGCGCGACGGCATGCACGTCACCTTCGCCGGCGGACAGGACAAGCTGAAGGGCAAGATCATCCGCCTCGCGCATCTCGGCTACGCCGGCGCCTTCGACGTGGTGACCGGGGTGGCGGCGCTCGAGCTGGCGCTCCATCACTTCGGCGCCCGGGTGGAGCTCGGGCGCGGGGTCGGCGCGGCGGAGAAGATCCTCGCCGAGGGCCTGCCGGCGCGCGGCTGATGGCCTACCGCGTGCTCCTCACCGATGCGCTCGGCCCCGAAGGGCTGGCGCGGCTCCGCGAGCAACCGGAGCTCGAGATCGAGGCCCGCCCGGGTCTCTCTCCGGCCGAGCTCCGCGACGCGGTGCGCGGCTTCCACGCCCTCATCATCCGCAGCGGCACCAGGGTGACGGCCGACGTGCTCGCGCACGCCGATGCGCTGCGCGTGATCGGCCGGGCCGGCATCGGGGTCGACAACGTCGATGTGAGCGCGGCCACCAAGAAGGGCATCGTGGTCATGAACACGCCCGGCGGCTCGAACGTGACCACCGCCGAGCACGCCGTCACGCTGCTCCTCGCGCTGGCGCGCAACGTCCCGCAGGCGGCGGCCGGCGTGCGCGCCGGGCGCTGGGAGCGCGAGAAGTGGCTCGGCACCGAGGTGTGCAACAAGGTGCTGGGCATCATCGGCCTCGGCAACATCGGGACCATCGTCGCCGAGCGGGCCCTCGGGCTGCGCATGAAGGTGATCGCCTACGACCCGTTCGTCACCCCCGAGGCGGCCGCCCGCCTGCGTGTCGAGCTGGTCTCGCTCGACGACCTCTACGCGCGCGCCGACTTCATCACCATCCACACCCCGCTCACGCCCGAGACCCGCGGGCTGATCGGGGCGGGCACGATCGCGCGCATGAAGCGCGGCGTGCGCATCGTCAACTGCGCGCGCGGCGGCATCGTCGACGAGGCGGCCCTGGCGGCGGCGATCAAGGACGGCCACGTCGCCGGCGCCGCCCTCGACGTGCTCGAGAAGGAGCCGCCGCCCGCCGGCCATCCGCTCCTCCAGCTCGAGCAGGTGATCTGCACGCCGCACCTCGGCGCCTCGACGGGGGAGGCGCAGGTGAACGTTGCGGTCGCCATCGCGCAGCAGGTCGCCGACTTCCTCTGCCGCGGCATCATCCAGAACGCGGTCAACGTGCCCTCGCTCTCGCCCGAGGTGCTCCAGGTGCTGCGCCCGTACCTACTCCTCGCCGAGAAGCTGGGCGCGCTCCAGGCGCAGCTCGTGTCCGAGGCGCCACTCGAGGTGACGGTGCAGGCGAGCGGCGAGGTGGCGGAGCGTGACGTGCGCTCGCTGGCGGCCGCGGTCCTGCGCGGGCTCCTCGGGCAGCTCCTCGAGTCGGGCGTCAATTACGTGAACGCGCCGGCGATCGCCCGCGAGCGCGGCATCAAGGTGATCGAGGCGTGCGCCGCGCAGATGAGCGACTACCTGAACGCGCTCGCGGTGCAGGTACGGACGGCCACGCGCACGATCGCGGTCGAGGGCGCGGTGTTCGGCGCCGACACGGTACGCGTGACCAAGATCGACGGCTTCCGCATGGAGGCGGTGCCGGAGGGCTACATCCTGATGCTGCACAACCGCGACGTGCCGGGGGTGGTGGGCCGCGTGGGCACGCTCCTCGGCGAGCGGGGCATCAACATCGCCGGCATCGAGCTCGGCCGCGAGCGGGTGGGCGGCATGGCGCTGTCGCTGATCCACGTCGACGAGCCGGTGCCGGCCGAGGTGCTCGACGCGCTGCACACGCTGCCGCAGATCGTCTCCGCGCAGCAGCTCCGGCTCTAGCGTCATGCCAGCCACGGTCATCATCGGCACGCAGTGGGGCGACGAGGGGAAAGGGAAGGTGGTCGACCTGCTCGCCGCCGACGCGGACGTCGTGGTCCGTTTCCACGGCGGCAACAACGCCGGCCACACGCTGGTGGTGAACGGCGAGAAGACCATCCTGAACCTGGTCCCCGCCGGCGTGCTCCACCCGGGCCGCGTCTGCATGCTCGGCCCGGGAGTGGTGATCGACCCCGAGGTGCTGGTGGGCGAGATCGAGGCGCTGCGCAAGCGGGGCTACCTGGCCGAGGACCGCTGGCTCAGGATCAGCGAGCAGGCGCACCTCATCATGCCCTACCACCGCGCCATCGACCGGGCGCGCGAGCGGCTGCGCGGCGCGGGGAGCATCGGCACCACCGGACGCGGCATCGGTCCGGCCTACGAGGACAAGATGGCGCGCAGCGGCATCCGCGTCGGCGATCTGTTCGACGAGCGCGGCTTCCGTGACGCCCTCGAGCGCAGCCTCGGCGAGAAGAACGCCTACCTCCAGGCGCTCCTCGGCGAGGCGCCGCTCGCCTTCGACGCCATTCACGAGCGCTACGCGGGCTTCCGCGAGCGCCTGCGCCCCTTCGTCACCGACACGGGCGCCGAGCTGCGCGCCGCGCTCGCCGCCGGGCGGCGCGTGCTGCTCGAGGGCGCGCAGGGCATGATGCTCGACGTCGACCACGGCACCTATCCCTTCGTCACCTCCTCGAGCTGCGTGGCGGGCGCCGCGGCCGCCGGCGCGGGGCTTCCGCCGCGCGCGATCGACCGCATCGTCGGTATCACCAAGGCCTACACCACGCGCGTCGGCGGTGGGCCCTTCCCGAGCGAGCTGACGGACGCGCTCGGCGACCGGCTGCGCGCGGACGGCGACGAGTACGGCGCGACCACCGGCCGCCCGCGGCGCTGCGGCTGGTTCGACGCCGTCGTCGTCCGCCAGGCGGCGGCGCTCTCGGGCGTGGACGGCCTCGCGGTCACCAAGCTCGACGTGCTGACCGGCATCGAGCCGCTGCGCGTGTGCACGGGATACGAGCTGGGCGGGCGCCGCCTCGAGCTACCGCCGGCCACCGAGCGCGCCTGGGAGAAGGTCGTGCCGCAGTACGAGGAGCTTCCCGGCTGGCGCGAGCCGCTGGGCGGTGCGCGCGCGCTCGGCGACCTGCCGCTCAACGCGCGGCGCTACCTCGAGCGGCTGGCGAGTCTGGTCGGCGTGCCGGTCGCGCTGCTCTCGATCGGCGCGCAGCGCGACCAGACGATCCGCCTGGCCGCGCTGTTCTGAGCGCTAGGCGGCCTCGCTCGGACGACGCGCGTCGGCGCGGTGCACGCGACCGATGCCGAGGGAGAGGCCCTGCGTGGCGAGCCAGGCGAACTCCTCGCGCACCTGCGCCAGCTCGGCATCGCTGGCGTCCTCGGCGACGGTCACCTCGAGGCGCGCGCCGCGGCCGGCGCGGAGCGCCTCGTCGGCGATCGTCTCGGCGGCATAGGGGGTGAGGTACTCCGCGTGCAGCAGCTCGCCGCGCGGCGAGACGAGACGGGCCCAGAACGGGATGGGCGGCTCCGCCGCGCGTGCGAAGCGCGCGTGCCGCTGCCGGGTGGCGGTGATCGTCGCACGGACGAGGTCGCCGTAGGTGCGCAGGTGCTCGACGACGCGATCCGGCACCACCAGGCCGAGTTCGGCCTCGAGACAGGCGGCGAGCTCGGCCAGGTCGAGCGAGTCGGCAGCGAGGTCGTCGGTCAGGGACACGTCGGGCGCGAGCTCGTCGGGTCCGACCCCGAGGGTGTCGGCCACGAGCTGGCGAACGCGCGGCTCGATCGCTGCGGGTACGATCACGCCGCGTCCTGACTGTTCGTCTTCCGCTTCGGGCTCGGCCGTCCGACGCGCGCCGGTCGCGACGCGCCCCGCCAGAGCCGTCGCGGCTCGGCGGGGGCCACCCACTCGTCGAGGCGCACGAGCTCGGTGCCGGCGGGCCACGGCCCCTCGAGCGGCTCGAGCTTCAGGATCTGCGAGCGCACGCTGCGCGCGCCCAGGCTCTCGGCCTGGCGGACGCGGCAGAGAAGCCGGCGAGGGAGATCGACCGGATAGACGTAATCGCCGTTGTGGTAGGTCATGTGTGAATCCTCCTTGTCCGGCGCGAGAGAGCACGGAATGTGCCCGCCGCCCCGGGCGCTCATGGAGGGCGGCGACCCGCCCGCACGCGTGCCGCGGCGCGGTAAGCCCCCGGCGCCACGCGGCTTTTTGCTCGAGCGCGGCGGGTCCCGGCGGCGTGGCGGGAGGGGCGTCCCCCGGGGAATCTGCGTGGCCGCTCGCCAGTTTTC
>WNFA01005689.1_pt1 | contig 10417 bp, 14 predicted proteins | sample 5400481 | NCBI WGS metagenome assembly WNFA01 (sample SAMN13153340, study PRJNA577476) | soil metagenome | isolation source: 120 cm saprolite under Douglas fir tree site 2 hole 1 replicate 2 | place: USA:California | collected 2015-04-18 | reverse complement strand
GAAACGCAGGAGCAGGCGGACTCGATCGCGCCGGCGCATTTGCAAGGTGCGTCCCTCGCTTTGGACCGCCGCGACGAGGCTTGGCGTCGCTATGACGAGGCTCGCGACACCCGAAGCGATCAGCTGCACGGCGGCTGTGGACTGACCGTCGGGGATCACCATGAACAAGGCCACGAAGAGTATCGCGCCGAAATTGGCCAGCGTCACGCGGGCGAGGCTGCGCACCTCAGAACTCGCGATCACGATCCGCAGGTGCAGTGACAGGCCCACGAAAAGAAGACCGACCAGCGTCGCCGAAGCGGTGCCCGCGAGAATGTAGAAATCGTGCCAGCCGCTGACCGCCGTCCGATATGCCACTGCCTGTAGTCTGGCAGGGTCCGCACCGCGTTACCCTGACGCCAAATACGTCAGATGGAGGAGTACATGTCGGCACTCGACACTCTCGTCAATCCGCCATTCGCCAGCGACCCCCCGGTCAAAGTCAACCTTGATGCCAAGGTGGTGGGCCTCGTGGTCGCAATCCTCGCCGGCATCGGTGCGTTGTTCGCGCTCCTGGGACTGCTCGGCCTGCTCGGCGCTGGCGCCGCCCTGTCTGCCTTTGGCGGTATCTTCGTTCTTGCTCTCATCGTCATCACCGTCAGCCTCGTCGCCGACGTGATGTGCGCGATCGGCGGATGGCAAATGTACCAGGGGAACGGGAGCGGCAAACGGCTCGCAATTTACGGGCTGGCGATCTCCTTCGTTGCTGAAATCATCCTGATGATTGGGTTTGCAACCGGTTCGTCTCTCCTGCGGCTGATTCTGCTCGCGGTCCTCTATTACGCCATCGTCGTGAGCCGCTATCCCGCCCAGGCCCCGAGCGCCAGCGTGTAGCTCAGCCGCTCAGGTGGTGCCGGCCGCCACCTTGTCCGCCACCTCGACGAGCTCGCCCTCGATATTGATCTGGATATCGTGGCTGACCACCCATTTGCCGTCCATCATCGCGTCGAAGCTCATGCCGAAATCCTTGCGATTGATCTTGGTTTCTGCGGCGTAGCCGATCCGGTGGCCCATCCCCGGATCGTTGAATTCGCCGTACTTCAGCACATTGAGGGTCACCGGATGGGTATTGCCCTTGATGGTTAAATCGCCGGTCATCGTCCCCCGGTCTGGCCCTTTCGGCTCGATCTTGGTGCTCTTGAAGGTGATCGTTGGGTACTTGTCGACCTCCAGGAAGTAGGATGCGCGCAGGTCGTTGTCACGCTGCTCGTTGTGCGTGCGGATGCTTGCCGTGCGGATGGTCACCTCGACGCTCGAACGCTCTGGCTGCTCAGGGTGAAGGTCGCCTGAGGCGGTCACCTCCGTGAAGTTACCCCGAACGGTCATCATTCCCAGGTGCTTTGCCGAGAACTCGACTTGCGTGTGCATTGGGTCAAAGGTCCAGGTTCCCATCCATCTCGCCTCCCACTTAATCAGATCGTAAGGGCAACGTAACACCGGGAGCTTACTTTTCGCAAGTTACTGCAGTAATTAGCAGGCCGCGCTACACTCACGGCGTGAAGCGCAACCTGAGCGAGCATGCTCGCGAGTGCGATGAGCGCCTGACCCAGGCCTTCACCTTATTGGGGAAGCGTTGGTCGGGAGTCATCCTCGGCCTGCTGCTCCAGGGTCCGGCGCGGTTTGCGGTGCTGGCTCGGACGATTCCCGGGATCAGCGAGCGCATGCTCTCCGACCGTCTCAACGAGTTGGTCAGGGCAGGCTTGATCGACCGGACCGTGCTCGACGGGCCCCCGCTCGGCGTCCTCTACCGGCTAACCGAGAGCGGCCGCGCGATCGGCCCTGGTCTTCTCAGGCTGGGCGACTGGGCCGAGCGCTACATGACGCCTGCAGCCAAGCCTCACCGCCGCAAGAAATAGACTGACATCATTCCGGCCGGCCGGTCTGCGAGACTGGGCCCAATGGCGAGCCACGAACAGGGTTCACATTTGACCAGGGCCTGGCGCCACCTCGAGCGCCCCGTCCGGCTCCTGGTTTATCTGCTGATCGCGCTTACGGTGGTGATGCTCTATCACCAGACCGAGTTCCTCGTCGGGCACCTGTTCAACGTCTTGCTCCTGTTCGTTTTCGCCGCGATCATCGCCTTGCTTCTCACGCCGGTGATCGACCGGATGGAGATGCTGACCATCTTCAAAGGTCGGCGGGCCATTGCCGTGCTGCTGCTGTACGTCGTCATCATTGGCCTGGTCGCCGGCTTGATCGCGCTCGTGACGCCGGCGCTGATCGGCCAGGCTAAGCAATTGCCCGATCTGGAAACGCGCGCCATCGCCTTCGTCAAATCCCTGCAAGACGCGATCGATAGCGCGGGCATTCCGCTCCAGCTGAGTCTGCCCAGCGGGCCCGGCGGGATCAGCACGGCCGTGCTGGGGTCGGTCCTCGGCATCCTGAGCGGGACACTCGGAACCCTGATCAACATCCTTCTCGTGCTCGTCATCTCGATCTACCTGCTGGTTGAAGGCCGTCAGCTGATTGCCAGCATGCGCAAACTCTTCCCCGGGCGCGAAGAGGTCTACGACTTCACGTTGCTCGCCGTCGGCACCACGGTCGGCCAGTACGCGCGCGGCCAGCTGATCATGTCATTTGTCATGGGGACCTACACCGGCCTCGCGATGACGCTGATTGGGGTCCCCTATGCGGTGGTGCTCGGAATCTTGACCTTCTTCCTCGAGTTCATCCCGCTGATCGGCGCGCCGGTCGGGATGGGCGTGGCGGTGCTCATCGCCCTCGCCTTCAAGGGACCATTCATCGGGCTTCTGGCCCTGGTGGCGGCGCTAGGTGGGCACGCGATCGAGGCGTACATCCTTGGGCCGCGCGTGACCGGATCCGCAACACGCATTCATCCACTGGTCGCCATGGCGGCGCTCTTGATCGGCGCCGAGCTGGCCGGCATTCTCGGCGCGCTCTTCGGAGTGCCGCTCGCCGCCCTTGCCAATGTGTTCCTCGGCGCCCTCTACCGCGCGCGACGGGGCGAGGACACGCCACTGTCCGCGAGCCCATCCGGGGAGGTGCACGCCGAGGCGCTGCCGCGCCTGTCCGAGGAGATCAGCGAAGCGGCCGAGGAAGGCCCGATCGAGGACAAGCCTGTGCCGCACACCGCGGGCGAAAAGTAGCGCGCTAAGGCTGCGGAGCCATCCGGAGAAACGTAGCGCCTCGTGCTTCCAGATAGATGGCTGTCGGCGTCTCCACGATCCGGGCAATCGCCACCTGGCAGGCTGGACAGCGCAGCACGACGCCGGGACCGCGGGTAAACGCCATCAAGGCGCCGATCTCGGCATCGCGCGAGCAGCCGGCACACCGTGCCACCGTCATCGTCATGTCGCGGCCGAAGATCTGCTGCAGCTCTCCCGCCACCGCGTTCCCATCCACCATCAACGCCGTATTCATGTCTGCCTCGTCATTATCCATCGTTCTGCCTCCTCAGGCTCCGGTTGGACCAAAGCGTTCCGTGCGAATTTGTTCAGTCGGAAGTTCCATCTGAACCAGCGCGTTCGCGACCGACTCCACCAGCAACGTGGGTCCGCAGACGTAGACGCGAGCACGCTTGTCAAAAGGCTTGATGACCTCCGCCAACATCGCCGCGTCGATTCGACGCCGGTAACCCGTCCAACCTGAAGGTGGCTGCCGGGTGAACGTGTAGAAGACCTCGAAGCCGTGGTCGCTGCCGGCCAGGCCGTCAAGCTCGTCGCGATAGATCACATCGTCCGCGGTGCGGCTGCTATACAGCAGCCTGGCGGGTAGGGTCGCGTGCTGCGCGGCGCGGTGCCGCAGCATCGCCATTAAGGGCACAACGCCCGAGCCGCCGCCGATCAGCAGCAGAGGGCCGCCCAGGGCTACCTCCCAGACGAAGTATCCGCCGATCGGTCCCCGAACTTCGAGCTGGTCGCCCGCCGTAAGGACGTCGTGCAGGTAGGGCGAGACCTCGCCGTCGGCGATTCGTTCCACGGTTATTTGCAGCTCACCGACGCGCTCGGGCGGGGAAGCGATCGAATAACTGCGCTCCGTCCGGTACCCGTCCGGGGCCGTGAGCCGCACGTCGTAGTGCTGACCCGGCCGGTGGACCATCCACTTCGGGAGCGCGAGCGTGAAGCTCTTGGTTTGCTTGGTTTCGGGGCGGATCGTGGTGACCGTCCCGGCCTGCCATTCGAGAACCGGCTGGACCATCAGTCTCCGCTGTAGCGCTCCTCCTTCCAGGGGTCGCCATGGATGTGGTAACCGAGCGACTCCCAGAAGCCGGGCTGGTTTCGCTCCATGAATCGAAGGCCCCGGATCCACTTGGCGCTCTTCCAGAAATAGAGATGCGGCACCACCAGTCGAGCCGGTCCGCCGTGCACGGGTTCCAGTGGCTTGTCATCGAACTGATAGGCGACGAAGGCCTGCCCCTTCACCATCTCGTCCAAAGGAAGGTTGGTTGTATAACCGCCGTCGCTGTAGGCCATGACATAGCGCGCGATCGGGTCGACCTGGACGGCCGCGAGCAGCGTATCGACGCTGACGCCGAGCCACTTGGTATCGAGCTTGGTCCACTTCGTGACGCAGCTGATGTCGACCGTGTACGTCTGCGTGGGGAGTTTCTGAAACTCGTCCCAGGTCCACGTCACCGGTGACCGTACCAGGCCCTCGATGGTGAACGACCATCGGTCGAGCGGGGTGTGGGGCGTCGGTCCTGCCGAAAGCACCGGGAAATCCGTGACCAGGTACTGCCCGGGCGGAAGGCGGTCTTCGACCTCCGCCGGCCGCCGACGTCCAAGGAATCCGCGCGATATCAAACCAGCCATCGCCTACCCTCCTCGTCTGAGCGCTCTGACGGCTTACGTCAAGGGTACGCCCTGAGCTAGCGAATGATGCGGTACTTGATGTGCGTGACCGCTGGGGAGGCGATCACACTGACGGGCTCCAGGGTGGGATCGCCGACGTTCTCGAGCAGGCGCTCGCCGGCGCCGAGGACGACCGGCACGACGTGCAGGTAGAGCTCGTCGAGCAGGCCGGCTCGCAGGTACTGCTGCACGGTATGGGCGCCGCCGGCGATCTCCACGTCTTTTTTCCCGGAGGCCGCGCGCGCCTGGCGGAGGGCTGATTCGATCCCGTCGGTCACGAACGTGAAGGTGGTGCCACCCCGCATCGGTAGGGGCTGACGCGCGTGGTGCGTGAGGACGAACACCGGCACGTGGTAGGGCGGGTCGTCGCCCCACCAGCCGGTCCAGGTCTCATCCCATGGCCCGTCGCCGCCGCCGAACATCTTGCGCCCCATGACGTACGCGCCCACATGCTTGAAGAGGTCGCGGACCACGGCCGAATCGGCGCTGTCCGCACCGCCGGCCCAGCCATGTTGCGCCCGCCAGCTGGCCGTTTCGAAGACCCACTGGTGCAGGCGCAGCCCGCCCTCGCCGAGCGGGTTCTCCAGGCTCTGGTTCGGCCCAGCGACAAAACCGTCGAGCGAGATGGAAATCTGGCAGCTGACGGAACTCATGCTCCTATGACGTCCTCCAGGCCTCAGAATAATCGGCTACAGAAATCTGTCTGTCATCTCTCTCACGCGGCCATGCTCTGATGACCAGGCGCTCCAGACATTGGCGCACCACTCCATCAGTCTCTCGTCGCGCTCCGGCCCCGGCGCAACCACCAGGACGTCCGCCACCGTCAGCGGACCGACATCCTCAGGTTGGTCAAATCGGGGCCACGCCTTCGATTTCCCGGCCATCCGCATATGCATCTTTTGGACCTGGCGGCCGGTGAACCCGCGTTCAACGGCCAGGTAGAGGCCGGCGAGCGCGAAGGCGGCCCCGATCGTGGATGGCGACTGGCGAACGTGCTGGGCTCCGTAGGCGTCGACCAGGTGCTGGTGGATGAACTTCGGATCACCGTGGGCGAGCGTGTAGTAGGACAGCTCGTTCATCAGGCCGCGACATTCGCCGGAGGCGTTGGCCCTTCGATCAGGGTCGAGGCCAAGGCGCGGGCGCTGCAGGCCGCACCCCGGGCACGCGGTCAGCATGGATTTCGATAACCACCGATCAATTTCGTAACGGTGTCCCGTCTAACCCTTAGGATGATCGCCGTGCAGGCCAATCGTACCGTCGCGCCGGCCGAACTGGAGAGCCGGCTCGAGGAGTTTCGTTCCGAGCTGATCGGCTACTGCTACCGGATGCTCGGCTCGCCGTTCGAGGCGGAGGATGCCGTGCAGGAGACGTTGCTGCGGGCCTGGCGAGGCTTCGAGCGCTTCGAGGGGCGAGCCGCCCTGCGCTCGTGGATCTACCGGATCGCGACCAACGTCTGCCTCGACATGCTCGACGGACGCAACCGCCGGGCTCGTCCGATGGACATCGGACCTGCGCGCGCTCCTGTTATCGAGAACGCACACTGGCTCCCCGAGGTTGCCTGGCTCGAGCCCATCCCGGACAGTCTCCTTGCCGAGGAGGGTGATCCGGCAGAGCTGGCGGTGACGAGGGAAACGATCCGTCTGGCGTTCGTGGCGGCGCTCCAGCACCTTCCTCCCCGGCAGCGCGCCGTGCTGATCCTGTGTGAGGTCCTCCGCTGGAAGGCGAAGGAAGTCGCCGAGCTCCTCGAAACCAGCGTGGCATCGGTCAACAGCGCGTTGCAGCGTGCGCGCGAGACGCTCGCGGCGAGCGGGGTCAGCTCGAACGATCCGGTACCTGATATGGACGAGGCTCGAAAGCAACTCCTCGCCCGCTACGTCCAGGCGTTCGAGCGCTACGACCTGACCGCGCTTACCGCACTGATCCAGGAGGACGCCAAGCAGTCGATGCCGCCATACGACCTCTGGTTGCAGGGTCGAGAGAACATCCTCGCCTGGTGGTTCGGCCCGGGCATTGGCTGTCGCGGCTCGCGGCTCGTGCCGACCGTCCCGGCAAACGGATCGGTGGCGTTTGGGCAATACAAGCCAAGCGTGTCTGGAGTCGGGTACGATCCATGGGCACTCATGGTCCTGGAGTTCGGCACGGACCGTATCGCCGAGTTCACGTTTTTCCTCGACACGGCGACCCTGTTTCCGCTATTTGGCCTGCCCGCTCGTCTCGAGTCCTAGGGTCCGTCCGGCAGGACGTCCCGGAGTCCCATGAATGCGACCAGCTCACGGAGCTCGTTCGATGCGCCCCTCAGCCTGACCTGACATCGATGCCGGCGGGCAGCGAGCTGCAGACGCGCAAGTGCGTCGACCATCACCGCGTCGGCCTTGACCCCCTCGACATCGCAGAAGACGAGGGTGATCTTGCTACGCTCTGGCGTCGGCATCCTGGTGTCTTTTCCTTAGACGATCAGCCGACCGTAAACTCATCGGGCGTGGAAAGACCGATGACTTTTCAGAGGTTTGGAAACATGAAAGCGAGTGCCCGTGACGATGGGAGATCGCCCGCCACAAATGGATTGAGGCTCTGTGCATCGGCATCGAGGCCCCATACGAGGGTGCCACCGTTTTTCACCGTGCTGCTCTGACTCGTGGTCCCGGTGCCGCCGGCGGTTAGCAGCACACCCGCTGTCGCGATGACCATGGCCAACCGCCCTGGCTGTCGTCCGATCGATGCGCCCATCTTCGTGAACCTCCCTTTCAGGGCAGACTCGCTCGGTCCGCCCGAATGTTTGGCCCACCGTAAAGCGGGATTGTTAGCCCGATCGACGACTTATTAGGCTCTGTTAGAGGAGGGGTTCTAGGATCCCGCCGGCGAGGTTGAGCTGATGGTGATCGTCGTCATGCCCTTGTCAGGACGCACGGGTTGGGCCGGGATCCGTTCAGACGCGCTCAACGCTTTGTAGGCGATTTCCATCGCCTGCGCCAGGCGCTTCGATGACGTGAACCGACCTTCGGCGAGGACGACGGGATACAGGCCCATCTCGCGGACCTTATCCATGATCGCGTGTGTGCTGATGCTCGCCCGTTCTTGTTCCATATGAGTACAACTCGCTTTGCGTCGCCTCCCTGTGAAATCGGTGACATTTACGTCGCGTAGGCCTCGATCATCAGGCCGGTGCAGTCGGCACAGGCCACCCAGATCAAGTTGGCCTCTCCGTGACCGGTGATCAGAGTATGGACGGTCGTGGCCGTCCGAGGCTCGCTTTGGCAGCGTTGGGCTTCACAATACCTGGGCATCTCCAGGTCGGGGTTCAGCCGCTCCGCCTCGGCAATGGGCAGCTGGATCCAGACCGGCGCTTCGTCCATACCTGCAACCGTAGGTATCGCCCAGCGTGCTTCGAATCATGGAAATCATCAGTCTTTCTTTAGGTAAGGGCCGGCGACGGTGGCGTACGATGGGCCTGTTAGGGGGTGTTCGTGAGCACGTCGCTAGCGGGCACAGCGGTTGGGGCAGCCGGAATTCCATACAGCCCGGGTCTCGTCGATCGCGCCCGCGAGAAGGCGGCGCTCGGCGGCCTCCTCGACGCCGTACGCAACGGACTCAGCGGGACGCTCGTCCTTCGCGGCGAGGCCGGCATCGGAAAAACCGCGCTCCTCGACTGGGCCATCAATTCGGCAAATGATTTCCGAGTCGTCCGGGCACTGGGGATCGAGTCGGAGATGGAGTTGGGCTTCGCCGGCATCCACCAGCTCGTCGTCCCCTTCCTGTCACGGATTGAACGGCTACCGGCTGCGCAGCATCACGCGCTTGCCTCCGCCTTCGGGCTGATCGCCGGCGGACCACCGGACCGCTTCCAGGTGGGGCTCGCGACGCTGACCCTGCTTGCGGATGCGGCCGCCGACGCGCCGCTCCTGTGCGTCATCGACGACACGCAATGGCTCGACCTGGAGTCAGCCGACGTCCTCGGGTTCGTCGCCCGCCGGCTCTATGCGGACCGGATCGCCTTCCTCTTTGCCGTGCGCGAACCCATCGAGCGCCGCGCATCCCTTGTGGCACTGCCGGAGCTGCACATTAGTGGACTTACTGAGCACGATGCCCGCCAGTTGGTTGCCTCGGTCGCGACGGGGCCGGTGGACGGCCAGGTCTCGCAGAGAATCATCGCCGAGACCCAGGGAAACCCACTCGCGATCATCGAACTAACCGCGGAGCTGACACCACGCCAGCTCAGCAATACCTTGCTCTTGCCGGACCCGCTTCCGATTGGCAGCCGGCTCCAGCAGCGGTTTATCCGCCAGTTGAAGGGGCTGCCGGCGGCGACCCAAACGCTGCTGCTCCTGGCGGCTGCCGAACCGTCCGGCGATGCGGTCGTCCTCTGGCGAGCGGCGAAGGCATTGGGACTCGATCGTCAGGCCCTTGCCCCTGCGGAAGCCAATCGGCTGATGGTCGTCGGACCGCACGTCGCTTTTCGACACCCCCTGATCCGCTCCGCGATTTACTACAAAGCGCCCGCAGCCGAACGGCGCCGAATGCACGAGGTACTCGCGGCGGCCACCGATGCCACGATCGATCACGATCGCCATGCCTGGCATCGCGCGGCAGCCGCCGTCGAACCCGACGAGGAGGTCGCGGCCGAGCTCGCACAGTGTGGTGAACGTGCCCAACGACGTGGGAGCTATTCCTCGGCGGCGGCGTTCCTTTCTCGGGCGGCCGAGTTGACGCCTGACCCTGGCATCAGAGCACAGCGCCTGATGGCCGCCGCCCGGGGCGCCCTGATTGCAGGGACCCCCGACAGGGCGCAGGCATTCCTGGACGAGGCAATGCCGGGCCTGGGTGATCCGCTGCAGCGCGCGCTGGCAAGATCCCTCGAGGGCGGCGTGCGCTTCGCGCTCGGTCAGGGCGGTCAGACAGCGGTGATGCTGCTCGACGCCGCGCGCGCGATGGTGCCCATCGATCCGGCTCTCGCTCGGCATGCGCTTGTTGGAGCTCTGGAGGCGGCCGTCTACATCCAACCGGCAACGACGGGCCCGGTCCTGCGCGAGATCGCCGGCGAGGCCAAGGCCATCCCTCAGTCTTCAGAGTCGGCGCCGAGCGCGGTGGACTTCCTCCTCGATGGTTACGCGGCCCTGATCACGGCCGGCTACCCGTCCGGGGCGCCGCTCCTCGAGCAGGCCATTCAGCACACGCTGACCGAGGAGCTCGATGCGACCGACGGCCTCCGCTGGCTTGGGCTCAGCCTGCTGGCTGCGTACGACCTCTTTGACGACGCTGCCATCCATACGCTGGCCACCCGTTGGGTCCGGCTGGCGCGAGAGCATGCGGCGCTGACGATCCTCCCGATCGCGCTTGCCTACCTCGGGGGAGCCGAGCTCGTTGCCGGGCGCCTTAAGGAGTGCGACGCCTTAGCCGAGCAGAGTCTCGAGATCTCCGCGGCCACGGGAAATCCGGGAATGCTGGGTGCCGCTGCGCGCGGAAATGCCCACCTGCTCGCCTGGCGTGGCAACGAGGCCGAAGCCCGCGCGCGGGCGGGTGCCCACCTCGCGTATGCCCTCGAGCGCGAGCAGATTAGCAGCGCAATCTTG
>WNFA01012643.1_pt1 | contig 10418 bp, 8 predicted proteins | sample 5400481 | NCBI WGS metagenome assembly WNFA01 (sample SAMN13153340, study PRJNA577476) | soil metagenome | isolation source: 120 cm saprolite under Douglas fir tree site 2 hole 1 replicate 2 | place: USA:California | collected 2015-04-18 | reverse complement strand
TCGGCGAGAGCAGCGCCAGCCCCGCGGCGACAGCGCCCCAGAATCGTCCGAGCCGATGTCCAACCAGTGCGGCAACAAAGCTCACCGCAAGCGCGGAAGCGAAGGCGAATATCCACGGGCCGGATTGGGTCCACTCCGAAAAGGCCCACGCCAACTGGACGCCTGGCCAATCGAATGCGGAGAGTTTCCCATCGTGCAAGAACAAGAATCGAGTCGGAAGCGCCGCGAGCGGATCGAAGGCGGGCACCGAGGCTTGGCCCATTGCCAATACCTGGCCTCCAAAGCGGGCGGCATATTCATCGTCGGTGATTGGGTAGTCCAGAAGGAATATTGCGCGGCCCAGGCGTGCCACCGCGACCGCCACGGCGAAAATCGCGACGAGGGCAAGCGACAACTGGCGCGAATCCATTTCCACCAAGGCCCGCCGCGCGCGCTGTGCTGCCTCCCAAATGAATGGGTGCAGGGCGTACCCGAGCAATGCGCCGCCCGGCAGCACCAACAGCGCCGACCCCAGCCAAAATTGCAGCTCGCCCGCATTGCTGTTGGTGAAGGGCGCGACGAACCTGATCGAAAGACCTGGAGTGGTCTGCCCCAACCCCCAGAAACAGGCGTAGCACAAAAGGCCAGCGGCCAACGCCACCCACCTGCGTGCATTCCACCCGGGACGGTCCATCAATTCCGCTTAGCGAGTCGAGCGGCTACCTGGTGAGGATGTCCACCACCCGCGCCTGATCGGATTCGCTCATTGAATTATAGAACGGAAGCCGCAGCAACCGATCGCTGACCTCTTCGGTCACGGGGCACTGGCCAGCCTTCCCTCCGAATTTTTGTCCCATTCCGGAAAGATGCAGCGGCAGGTAATGAAAGACGCTGGTTATCCCGGAGTCCTTGAGCTTCGCGATTACCCTCTGCCGTTCCTCGAGGGAGGGGAGGAGCAGGTAATACATGTGGTAGGACTGCTCGCAGTCGTCCGGCACGATCGGCGGTCGGATCTGATGACGGCTTGCCCATGGACCCAGAGCGCGATGGTAGAACTCCCAAATTTGCTTGCGCCGCTTCTGGATCTCCGGCCAAACCTCGAGCTGTGCATATAGGAAGGCGGCGAGCACATCCGAGAGCAGATAGCTGGAGCCGATGTCCATCCAGGTGTATTTGTCGACCTGCCCTCGGAAGAAGCGCGATCGGTTGGTGCCCTTCTCGCGAATGATCTCCGCCCGTTCGATGTAAGCGGGGTCGTTGACCAGCAACGCGCCGCCCTCGCCGCAGGTGATGTTCTTGGTCTCGTGAAAACTTTGAGTGGCCATTGCGCCAAAGGTGCCCAGATTTTGTCCGCGATATTTGCCGAACAGTCCGTGCGCGTTGTCTTCCACCACCGGGATGCGTCGGGCGGCGGCGATTTTCATCACCCGGTCCATGTTGCAGCCGACCCCCGCATAGTGCACGACCACGATCGCCTTGGTCCGCGGGCCGATCAGGCTCTCGAGTTGATTCTCATCGATGTTGAGGGTGTCCGGTCGAACGTCCGCGAAGACCGGTCGCGCCCCGCGCAACACGAAAGCGTTTGCAGTGGAAACGAAGGTGAACGATGGAACGATCACTTCGTCCCCGGGCTGAATATCCAGGAGAAGGGCGGACATCTCGAGCGCATGGGTGCACGAAGTGGTCAACAACGCTGCCTTGGTACCCACCGCGGTTTCGAGCAGAGCACGGCATTTGCGCGTGAACGCTCCGTCCCCGGAGATGTGCCCCGCGGAGAGCGCCTGCCAGATGTACTCGAATTCCTTACCGGTCAGCGATGGACGATTGAACGGAAGACGAGGCGGCGAAGCATTCGGGCTCGCCTCGCCAGCCGGCGAGGTGCGCGGCGTTGTTTCACCCATTCGATTCAGTATCTCAAAGTCGAAACTCTTGCCGATAGGTGGGCGCATTGCAATTGGGCCAATCCCCTGTACGCATACGTAGTTAATTCAACCAGGAACCTGGATTAATAATCGGCGAGTTTACGAGAAAATTGCGGCTCCCTTCGAGCTGCGTCGGCGAGTGAAGCGGGGCCTTTAACAGTTCGCCCACCGTATGTGGAAGACCGATCCCGTTCTGTGCTTTCGAATTCGTCCCAGGTCGGCCCCGAGGTCGTTTGCTCCAAGCGACGGGCCTCTTCATCGAGCCGCCGAATCGCGGCAAGCTTCTCGTCTCGACCCAGCTTGGCCTGATTCACTGCGGCTCGCATCACTTGCAAGGTCTGGTCGTAGACGCGCAACGGCACCGGGAATGGATGTCCATCTTTTCCGCCGTGCGCGATTGAAAAGCGCGCTGGGTCGCTGAAGCGGCAGGGCGCGCCGTGAAGCACCTCGGCCACCGTCGCAAGGGCGAGAACGGTCCTCGCTCCAAGCCCCGGGGTGAGAAGTAGCTCCGCGAAATCCTTGGGACCCCGCTCCCGTGCGGCGGCAAGGGTTCCATGAAGGCGGCGAAGCACGACGTCCTGCGACGTGACCGGATGGTGGGACGGCATTTGCAGATGAGGAAGCACGAATTGGTTTTCGCGCGGCATGCGCAGCTGGGACAGTTCGGCAACAACCCTGTCCGGGCCCTCGAGCACGAGCTCGATTTGGGCGTCGCGCGACAGACCAGCGCGCCGGTCGGTGAGATTCACGATCGGTGGTCCGGGCTGTCCCTCGATTGCCGAATGGGGCTCATCCACAAAGCTCGTTAATCCCTCGGACAGCCAGTGATAGCGCCGCGCCTGGCGTCTCGCGGGATTCATTCCCTGCTGGACGATCACCCAATCGCCTTCGTCGGTCACCACAAAGCTGTGGAGATACAGCTCGAACCCGTCCTGCACTGCCGCGTTGTCGACCTTGGCAACCAAGCGGCTGGTTCGAATGTACGCTTCGGCATCGAGCCCAACGCGATCGGCAAGCGCCTGCAACTCCGCCGGCGTACGTCGCGAATGCTTTCCGCGGCCTCCACACACGTGGATTCCTAACTCCGTCTCGAGTGGCGCCAGGCCGCGTTTGAGCGCTCCCAGCACGCTGGTGGTGATGCCGGACGAATGCCAATCCATTCCCATCACGCAGCCGAGTGACTGGAACCAGAACGGGTGCGAAAGGCGCTTGAGGAATTCCTTCTTTCCATAGTGAAGGACGATCGCCTCGACGAGAACCCGGCCAAGCCTGGCCATGCGACCGGATAGCCAAGCGGGAACCCGGCCTCCATGGAGCGGCAAGTCGGCGCTTCCTGTTCGCTGAGCCATACAGATGTTCAGGGTAGCGCCCAAGCGGAGGTGCTGCCAACTCCGCCCGCAGGTTTTTCGAGCTCTGCTGGCAAGGCCTCACTCGACGATGCTAGGGCTCGGCCAAGGCCTCACTCGACGATGCTAGGGCTCGGCCTGGAGGGACTGAGATGAAGCGAAAGCCAAAGGCCAGGACTGGGCGGACGGACCGAGCGAAAAAACGCCAAGTGCGTGCCCGACCGTCGGTGAAAAGCAGGGCACCCAGTAGGCGGGCCACACCGAGTACCCGGTCGTTGGCCGAGAAGCTCCGCGTTCGAGCCGGAAGCGCGATCGCCGTGTTGAACTGCCCCAAGCCGCCGGATGCGCTTCTCGGCCCGATGCCGGAGAAGGCGTCGGTTCAGCTAACTTTGGACAACCCCGCGGACCTGGTTCTTCTCTTTGTGAGAAACAGCCAAGAGTTGGGTCAGCACGTCCAGACCATTGCGGACAAGCTGTCGAGCGCGCTGGATCTGTGGGTGGCCTATCCCAAGCAAAGCTCAGAAATCGAGACCGACCTTACCCGCGATGCGGGATGGGATCCGATGCATCGGCTGGGCTGGAGCGTGGTTTCGCTCGTCTCTGTGGACGACACGTGGACCGCGATGCGATTCAAGGTCCGCGCCGGCGATTAAGATTCAGACTGCGGCGATCTGAGCCGTTGGCACCTGTATCAGTGCTGGGTTCCTCGATTCCACGCGCCGGGCGATCCATCGATAGGCGATGGACAGCACGATAGTCCACACCACGTCGCCGAACAGGGTTCCGCCAAAGAATGGAATCGCGGCGACGTAACAAGCCGCGAGGCCACTCAGCGTCAGCCCGTAGCCTCCCTTGATCCAGACGCCGAAGTTGGACAGCACGAAGAACCCAACCGAGCCCAAAACCGCCGCCCCGATGGCTCCGCCTCGCACCGCCCGAAGCCACCGGCCGAGCAGAAGCTGGACCAGGAACCCCGCGTAAATGAAAGGGGTAACGACATCGAAAGCGCGAATCCCCTTGAGCATTCCAAGGGCAAAGTCGCTGATCAACATCGCGGCGAAAGTGAGGAGAATTCCGCTCCCTAGCCGCATCGTCCGCCCCGCGAAGACGCTGGTCGCCCCAACCGGGGCGAAGTTCGGAGGGTGTGGGACCAGACGAAGAACCACACAAGCCAGCAGCATCAGAATTGGCAGCATCGGTGCTCCTTTATTGCCGTCACGGTAATTAGCACAAGTTTCTTTAAGGATCGTCGATCGGGAAACTAGAGGTCAGCCCGGGCGCCCAGAAATAGAGTACGGCTGGGGACTGGAAAGCTGCGCACCTCCTCGTAACGCTCGTTTAGGGCGTTCTCGACGCGCCCGAAAAGCCCCACGTTCCGGGTGAGCTGATACTCCGCGGTGATGGCCAGTAGGGAATAAGATGCGAGGGACACTTGCATCGGGGTCAGCGAGCTGAAGTCGAGGTCGTCCCTGGTTCCCACGTAAGTGAATCGCGCTCCGAGGCTCAATCCTCCAATGGATTGACGAACTTGCGCATCCACCTTGTGGCGCGGCCGGCGGATCAAGTCTCGGCCCGTGCTTCGATCCAATGGGTGCATCCAGGTGTAGTCCGCTCGAGCGTTAAATGCTCGATAGGAGAGCGCGACGAAGTTTTCCACGCCCGTGATGCGAGCCGAGCTCGTATTGATCGACTGAAAGGTAAAAGGGTCATAGCCAATCAGTTGAGTGACATCGGTCGTGAAGAACGTGCTGCCTACCGTCAGAACCCCGTCGAAGAGCGCTTGGTCGAGGCCGGCATCGAAGGACTGGCTGCGTTCCGGTCTAAGGTCCCGGTTTCCATATTGCGGATCGTAGAGCTGCAACAGGCTCGGCGCCTTAAACCCGCTGCCTTCGGTGGCATGAAGGCGAGTGCCTGTGGGCACGATTTCGTACGCGACGGCCACCGTTTGGGTCACTACGTCTCCAAAGAGGGAATGATGGTCCCAGCGCGCTGATCCGGTGAGGTAGAGGCTCTCAAACAGTTGCTGGCGATCTTCCACCGTCACTGCATAGGTCCGAGCCGAGGTACGCGGGAAGGCGCTCGAAAAAGTGAAACCGAAGCCGGTAAACGAAGAGGAAGTTTGGGCGGTATCCTCTTTGGCTTCGAGCAGCACCAGGGCTTCGTTCCCGCGAAAGAGCTTCACTTGGTGCTGCCAATCCAACTTGCTCTTGATCCCGAGAAATCGCCCTTTGGAGCTCGCGGGGTTGACGACATCGGGTAGGTTATCCACAGAACGCGAGGTATGGGCCCAGGAGAAACCAAGCGTTTGCAGCCAGCGACCTTCGAGCAGAGCCCCGCGCAGCTCAGGGCGCATCAGCACCTGGTCGATTCGCGAGATGTAATTAGGGTCATAAACGGCGCGGCCATTTTGAATGTCGTCGATATTGGTTCGCGAGTTGAGGTAACGAGTTACGAGTGAGAGCTTCCAAGATTCCAGGAAGGATGTGCTCAGACGGGCGCTGAGGTTGGATCGTAAATAAGGTCGGGTCTGCAATGGGCTTGTGGAGATTCCATCGGTGCGAAGGCCGCTTGCGCTGACTGCGTAGTTGACCCAAGGGGTCCCGCCGGAGGCGGAAACCAATCCATGAACCGTCTGATAACCGCCACCTTCTCCAACGAAACTGAAGCGGGGAGGTCCAGATCCTTCCCGGGTGATGATGTTGATCACCCCCCCAATGGCGTCGGATCCGTAAAGGCTGCTGGCCGATCCGCGCAGCACCTCGATCCGAGCGATGTTGTCGGGGGCAAAGTCAGAGAAGTCGACGGCCCCCGTCGGGCTGCTTGGATCGGCAAGTTCCACTCCATCCACCAGCGCCAATGTGTGATTGGAGTTTGTGCCTCGAATGAACACCGAGGTCACGGCTCCATAGCTTCCATTGCGCACCACGTCCACGCCGGGGACCAGCCGTAGGGCTTCGGAAATCCACAGATACTGGTTTGCCTTCAGTTCCTCGGCGGAGATCACCGTCACGGAGCTACCGACGTGACTGGCCGGGGTTTCCGTGCGTGTCGCGCTGACCACTGTCTCGAGCTTCGCCTGGGACGGGTTCCGATCTTCCTCGCCAGATTGATCGGCGTGAACGACTTGCGAGACCAGGATGAGGGCTGCTGCAAAGACCGCCACCACGCCCCACCGGGCGTGGGACGCGCATCGAATGAACGTATTCATCTTTTCCTTCCGCTCTCTCGCTCGAAGAGAGAAGGCAAAGCGGCAAACTGCTGCCGCACCCTGGGCAGGTTTCCTGGCTCTCGGGACTCAGGGTTCAGCGAACGCCAAACCCCGATCGAGACCTCCGCCTTCCCTTGCGTTTGTTCCAAGCAAAGTGGCGACTGACGAGGTCTCTAGGCCCTCCTAAGGCCGCCCGAATACAGTGGCGGGACCGCGCCGGCTTCTCACCGGCTTCCCTCTTAGCCCGACATGGGCACCCGAAGGCGCCGCGCTTCTACTCAGGGATTCGCGAGCTCGTCAAGGAAAAGAAGGAGGAGTGCGTCTTGTGCCGAACTGCATTATTCGGCCCTAATGACATTCATGCAGCAGATGGCGGAGTGGCTTGGACCTCGCCGGCTGCTTTGGGCGATGCGGTTCTACCCGCCCTATCTCGGCGCGGGCATTCGCGTGCGAAACATCGATCCGTCGCTGCGCTTTATTGAGGTTGAGATGCCGCTGAGGCCCTGGACGCGAAACTACGTTGGCACTCAATTTGGTGGATCGCTGTATTCGATGTGCGATCCCTTCTTCATGTTGTTGGTGATGATGAGGTTGGGGCCGGCGTACATCGTCTGGGACAAGTCGGCGCAGATTGACTTTCTCAAGCCAGGTCGGGGCGCAGTCCGGGCGAGATTTGACGTCAGCGAGGACCAGCTCAAGCGAATCAAGGATGGCGTGGAGCGAGAGGGTAAAGTGAACCCGGTATTCGAAGTCACGGTAGCCGATCTCGAGGGTATTCCGATCGCGCGGGTCACTAAGACGCTGTCGGTGAGAAGGCGGAATCGCGAGAGCTAAGTACTGGATCTTCGTTATCAGGGAACGCTGGTGATCAGGCTTCCGCCGCATGCTGGTCGGATAACGCTTGAGCAGCGGGCCAATCGCCGTAAGGCGATGACGTCGACGTAGTCCCACCAAGCCCCCGTCACTACGAGTTCCTCGTACATTGGTACACTCGCGGCGGACTGGAACGCCGCATATCGTTTCGCTCCCGTGAGCTCGATCGCCGCGTATCGCTCCTCGCTAAATTTTGCTTGGATTTCAGGTAGGCCTGCATCTGCGGAGCTTTCGCGGAATCGGCGACACTGCGCAGAGCGGCGCGGAGTTCGGGGAGAAAAGAGGATCGCATCGCGGCGTTTGACCAGATTGTCCGGTATGCTACTGAGCGAGCAACTTGCCGCCCATCGCGGCATATGTATTTAGATCCGTTTTAGGCGATCCGGCCGGAATCGCCTGAGAGCATCAACCCACCTCGCGTCCCATGGGGGCTGACCAATGTCTCGAGATCGATCCGGTATTACACGTAGTTTCCTCATCCCGGCACTGCGATTTTTCGGCTGCATTGCTCTTGTGATCAGCAGCGCTGTCGCCGCTGCCCGGCCGTTGACCTCGCTGCAATTACCGCTGGCTTTCGAGCCTTACCGCGGGCGGCAGTGGGGCGAAGCCCAGTTTTTGGCTCGCACGCCTGGCGCAAACGTGTTTCTCACGGCCGAGGGGCCCGTTTTCGCTCTCGTCTCGGGTGAGAGTTTTCGAATGCGTTTGATTGGCGCGAAACCGGCTCGCTTAGAGGGTCGCGACCTCCAGCCCGGAAAGGTTAATTATTTCGTTGGCGACGATCCCTCGGCGTGGCGAACCGGCATTCCGATCTATCGGCAGGTCGCTTCGATTCGAGCCCTACCTGGAGTCGACCTGATCTTCTACGGAAGTCAGCGCCAACTGGAGTACGACCTCAAGGTGGCCCCGGGAGCCGACCCACGAGCAATCCGATGGGTTTTCGAAGGAACGAGCGGACTGCGGCTCGATTCGGATGGGAGCCTGGTGGTCGCTGTTGGAGGTGCGGAGGTTCGTCAGGCGCGGCCGCGCATCTTTCAATCGCTAAGTCGCGGACGTCAGCGTGAAATTGCGGGTGAGTACGTAATCACGGGTGAGAGGGAAGTAGCCTTCCGGCTCGGCGATTACGACCGCGCAAAGGCGTTGACGATTGACCCCGTCCTGGTGTTTTCGACCTACCTCGGTGGCCGCCGAGATGACCAGGGGCTTGGAATCGCCGCCGATTCAAGCGGTGCGGCTTACATTACCGGCGTGACCACATCGGGGGACTTTCCGATCGTGGCCGGCACGCAAAGGCCAAGCGGCTCGCTGAGCGATGCCTTCGTGACCAAGCTCAACCCGGCGGGAACGGCAATCGTTTATACGACCTATCTCGGGGGCATTGGCAGAGACAGCGGCAATGCAATCGCTGTTGATGCTTCTGGAAACGCCTACGTGGCAGGCGACACGGAATCCAGCGACTTTCCCACACTGAATCCGGTTCAGAACTCAATCGGAGGCCGGAGGAACGCATTCGTTACCAAGCTCAGCCCCACCGGCGCACTCGTCTATTCGACCTACCTGGGTGGCGGTGGGCAGGACAGCGCTTTTGGAATCTCGGTGGACGGAGCGGGGAACGCCTACGTCTGTGGAGAGACACGATCGTCGAACTTTCCAACGCTGGCGCCACTTCAGGCTTCGAGTGGGGGAGGGACCGACGGTTTCGTAGCGAAGCTGGCTCCTTCTGGATCACAGCTGGTGTATTCAACTTATCTCGGCGGCAGCAGGGAGGATCACGCGAACGCAATTGCGGTGGACGCTTCCGGGGCCGCTTATCTCGCGGGCGATACAACCTCCACCAACTTCCCGGTCGTCGCTCCCCTGCAAAGCAGAAATGCGGGTAGTGCGGATGTTTTCGTCAGCAAGCTTAACCCGGCGGGATCGGCCCTGGTGTACTCGACCTATTTCGGCGGTGGAGGACCGGACTCGGCCCAGGGCATTGCGCTCGATAGATCAGGAAGCGCGGTCGTGGTGGGCTACAGCTTGTCAGTGGCTTTTCCGACCACGGCCGCCGCAGTCCAGGAGGGCAACGCCGGGTATGGAGACGCCTTCGCTTTTAAGCTCGCCCCCGACGGAGGGTCGGCGATCTACTCAACCTTATTCGGCGGGTCCCGGGATGATTGGGCGAATGCTGTCGCTCTCGACTCCGCAGGAAATGCGCACATCGTCGGGTTAACGTCATCTCCCGACTTTCCAGCGGTCAATGCGATCCAATCCAATCTGGCCGCTACCTACAACGCTTTCGTCACCGCCCTCGATCCGCTTGGGATGGCATTTCTGTACTCCACTTTCTTGGGCGGCTCGGGCGGCGACCAGGGAACCGCGATCGCTCTGGATCCTTCCGGAAATGTCTACCTAACTGGGATTACGGCCTCGACGAACTACCCCACCTTGGCCGCGCTGCAGACTTCAAACGCGGGCGGCGATGATGTCCTGGTGAGCAAGCTGGCTCCGACCAGAGCGCTTCCGCTTTCATCGATCGATCCGCCATTCGGCTCCGGGTTCCGACGACGAACGGTGATGATCCGCGGAAGCGGCTTCGTCTCGGGCGCAACGGTCAGCTTTGGTGGCGCTGCCTCCCCAAATGTGACGGTGGTGAACTCCAACCTGATCACAGCCAGGACGCCGCCCCATTCAGAGGGGCTCGTCGATGTCGTGGTCACCAACCCGGATGGAACCGCTGGGATATTTGCCAGTGGATTTGAATTTGTCGAGCCCGATCGGGGCGGCTGTCAATCCACGCCCGGTGAGACTCCGTTTGGAGTGCTTGGGTCAGCAGCACTCATCCTGGTGTGGCTGTCGCGATCCCGAAACCGCCGACGCGGCTGCGGACGTTAGGCAGGTCTCAGGGACGCTGCTGAGCGCGCAGCTGGGCCTCAATCTTCTGCCGCACGTCGGGCGGAAGGTTTTCGAGGCCGCGCATTCCGCCTCCCGTGCTCGGAGGCGGAGGAGGCTGCTTCTTGAATAGCTCGATGCCCGTCTCGAACCGAGTGCGGACAGCGTCGTAGATCGCATAGGTGAGATTGTCCGCGGAGCCCTTCACGTACGCTTCTTTGC
>WNFA01005686.1_pt1 | contig 10419 bp, 10 predicted proteins | sample 5400481 | NCBI WGS metagenome assembly WNFA01 (sample SAMN13153340, study PRJNA577476) | soil metagenome | isolation source: 120 cm saprolite under Douglas fir tree site 2 hole 1 replicate 2 | place: USA:California | collected 2015-04-18 | reverse complement strand
TTCACCGGGCCCGAGACCTGTTACGCCAGCGGCGGACACCGCTCCGACGCATGAGGTAGCGCCGAACAAGGCGATCGCTGCACGTCAAGCGGTCGTTCAACACCTCCAGGCGATCCTGGGACGTCTGCGAGCAATGTCACAACGCCTGTGGGCGATCATACTTCGACGTCGCCGCACAGTCGTCGTTGGCGGCATCGTCCTGGCGCTTGTGGGCGCCGGGGCGTTCGTAATTCTGAGCCTCCCGGCGCCAGCGCCTGTAGTGACCGAGCAACCGGCGCCGCCCCCAGAGCCCCCACCGCCCCCAGCGCGGCCCCTCCAGTCGGAAGCCGAGGGGTACTACGAGCCGAGCTACAAGTTCACGGTCTCCGATCGGCGCTTCACCCGCCTGACGCTGCGTCCGCAGCCTTTTGTCACGTTCTCGCGGACCGGGACACGGGATGAAGTGGGGTGTGCAGATGCACGGATTACCCCGGCTGCGGTACACCTGCGCTGTGAGTTCGAGCGCGTCGGCATCGCCGTCACGATCGAGGGCCAGTTCCCGTCACGCTCGGTCACGAGCCGCCTCGACGCACAGGTTCTGAACGCCTGGATCACAATCACCAATACGCGCGGTGAGACGCTGTTCCGCGCGCGCGAGTCGTTCTATTGGCACGCGCCCGACTGAGGATGCTCGGGCGGGGTCGGTGGCCAAACCTCTGGCTTCTAGCCGGCTCTCACACCATTCGACAGGGAGCGCAGTCATGAGACTCACGAAGAATCTCGGCATGCTCCTCCTCGGCATCTGGCTCATCGTACAAGGCCTCGAGGCGCTGGTAGGGCTCAGCTTCAGAGGACTCGGCACTCTAGAGGCCATCCTTGCTCTTGTGGCCGGGATCCTCATCATGGTAGGCCGGTAGCTCGCGGTCGTGAAGCTCTCCCTAATGCTCCTTCGCTCGCTGGCCACCGCGATCCTGCTGGGCCTGGTTGTCGTGAAGCCAGGCTTCGCGCAGCGTCCGGCGGTTCCCATTGATTCCACAAAGACTGCCACGATTCGACACCTCCTGCAGGTGACCAAGACCGCCGAAGCCATCGTCACGGGAATGGAGGCGGCGGTACCCGCGCAGCGACGTGCCTACCCCGATGTGCCCGCCGAGGTCTGGGATGCGTTCCTCGCGCGGGCTCGTCAGAAACTCCCCCAAATCGTGGACTCCCTTGTACCGGTTTACGCCACGCGGTTCAGCCAGGCTGAACTCAACGAGTTGATCAAGTTCTTCTCGAGCCCTGTCGGTCATCACCTGAGCGACGCACAACCAGAGATGCTGCGGGAAAGCCTCGAGATTGGCGGGCGTTGGGGGGAGGTAATCGGGAGGGAGATTCAGGACAGCCTAGCCCGGTCTGGCGGCCCGTCCGCCGATTTTGCGTTGCAATCCCAGATGAAGTCGGATCTCCGTAACCTGATCACTGCAGAGGAGGCTTTCTTCGCCGACTCCGTCAAGTACACCACGACGATCGGAGTCGGAGGCGTCGATTATCACCTCTCGCCCGACAACAAGATTCTGGAAATGCGTCTCACTCCGGATGGGTGGGTGGCGACGATAGGTAATGCAAAGACAAAAACTATTTGCGCCATCTTTGTTGGTTCAACGCCGATCGCGCCCGCCGTGGAAGAAGGACGGCCGGCGTGTCAGGTCCGGCCCATGTGAAGCAGGATCGCCTTCGACCACATCCATGGCATGCTGATGAGCGCGATCGCATTCCAGGCCAACATAAAGAAGCGCATCTCCCTGTTCGTGTAGGGCCGGCTCCGCCACATCAGCGTGGCATCGACGGCGAACCACATTGCGGTCACCAACAGGAAGGCAGCCAGCGCTTTCGCTTCAAAGAACCTCACGATCAGCCCCGCTTCAAACAACAACAGCACGACGATCAACAGCTTTGCCGGGACCCGGCCAATGACTGTGGCCGTGGTACGCCGCCCGGTCGCGCGATCAGGCTCCAGATCCATCACCTGGCCAAATACCAACGAATGCATGGCAAACAGCGCGCCGAACACCATCGTGGCCCACGGGAGAATGGGGACGTGGTTCAGCCAACTGCTCAGCAGAAACACGAAGAGATACCCCGCCTGGTTCAGAATCTCGAGCGGTGGCCGCGTCTTAAAATTGAATCGCGGCCAGTTATAGAGCGCCGCCGCCACAATCATGCCGGCGAAAACCAGCAGCATCTTTGCGCCGGCGAGAAGACTGAACGCGACCACGAACGGCGCCTGGACCAGCGCAATTTGGAGCGGCAGTCCGCGCAATTGCTGCGGCGTGCCGCGCGCACCAAATAAGAACGTGCCTTTGCGGGGGTTGACTCGGTCGGCTTCGTAGTCGACCATGTCGTTCCAGCCGTAGATCAGCAGGCCCATCGGAAAGCTGACGTACAGCACGCCGAGCCAAAAAGCGGCGGAGTGAAACACATCGCGTTGGCCGAGCGGCAGCATGTAGAACGCAATCGCCGTGAGCCACAGACCAGGACGAGACGCTTGTAGGAGGAAATTCAGTTCAGAGCGAAGTGCGGTCACCCGAGGCGCGCCAGCGCGTCGTGCATTTCCGTGGCCGTGCCGTAGCGATCCGCAGGGTTCTTGGCCATCGCCTTCACGATCACCGCCGCCAGTGCGGGCGGTACTTCGCTGTTGAGTTTGCGCGGATCGGGCGGCTCCTCCTCCAGATGCTTGGCGACCAACGCCCACGTTGTTTCCGCCTCGAACGGCACCCGGCCCGTCAGACACTCGAACAGCACCACGCCCGCGGCGTAGAGATCGCTGCGCGGATCGAGCTCGGCGCCCGAGATCTGCTCGGGCGACATATAGTCGGGTGTTCCGATCGACGTCCCCGCCTCGGTGAGGCCCTTGCCCTGCGGCGGATTGGCGAGGCGCGCGATCCCGAAGTCCATCACTTTTAAAAAGCCGCTCGGCTCGACGACGATGTTCTGCGGCTTGATGTCGCGATGGATCACCCCTTCGGCATGCGCGACCTCGAGCGCCCGGCAGAGCTGTTTGCCCACTGTCAGCGTGACGGCGACGGGCAGCTTGCCGCGGGACACGATCAGCTGCTTGAGCGACGTGCCCTCGACGTACTCCATCGTCAGGTAGTACATCCCGTTCTGCTCGCCGAGGTCGTAGGTGCGCACGACGTTGCGATGCGCGATCCGCCGCGCCAGGCGGATCTCCTGCTTGAACCGCTCGAGCGCGGCGGACCCGCCGGCCATGGCTTCCGGCTTGAGGGTCTTGATGGCGACCGGCTCCTGCAATTCGCGGTCGAACGCCCGGTACACGACGCCCATTCCGCCCGCGCCGAGAATCTCTTTGATGTCGTACCGGCCCGCGAACGTCGACCCCGGCCGAATGCCGGTTTGCATTTGCTTTGTGACGATCTGCTCCGTCGCGGCGCTGCCCGAGGCCGCCATCATGTACTCGACGAGGGCGGCCTTGGCCTTGAGGTCCTCCACCAGGCTCTTGAACGCCTGCGACAGAATGCCGATTTCGTCGCGCGATTTGACCGCGATATCGACGCGGTAATCGCCGTCCTGGATCTGACGCGTCGCGACCGCGAGCCGGCGCACCGGTCCCGCAATCTGGCGCGCCTGCACGAACGCAAAGATCAGCGCCAGCGCCACGCCCAGCCCGACGGCCCACAGCATGGTCCGCTGCAGCGCGTTGAACGCGGCGAGCTCCGACTCGCGCGAGCGCAGCGCCACGAAGCCGCCGCGTACGTCGCCCGATGGCGAGCGAATCGCGCCCGCCAGGCCGATGAGATGCTGGTTCCCCATCGACGCCGCGAGCGCCATGCCCTCACCCCCGGTGTCGGCCACCAGCGCGTCCGCCTTCACCGTGCTCTGCAACGCCGGCGCGATGTCCTGCGCCGGCACGGTGCTCCCCACCACGACGGGCTGGTTGAGCGTATCGAGCGCGAAGAACACGACGTCGGAGTTCGTGGCCTGCTTGATGGCGGTCGCGAGTGAGTCGTCGATCCGATAGGTCGCCACGAGGGCGCCGAGCGGCGCCGCCGTGGGCCGATCGCGCAGCGGCGTGCCGATCGCCATGAACATCGTGCCCCGCACATCGTCCAGCCACGCGCCGCTGGTTTGCTCGCCGCTCAACGCGTTCGCGACGAGCGGAGCGATCGACAGATCGCGGTCGTACTGCTCGCGGTAGTCGGTGCGCGCGATCAGGATGCCGTCGCTATTCGTGACCAGCACCCACGCCGCGTCGATGAGCCCGCGGATGTCGTCGGCCTGATCGAGCGCCTCGGCGCGCGCGCGCTGGTTGAGCAGCCGCTGCCGGTACTGCGGGACGTCGGTCGCGACCGTGCTCGCGCGGCCCAGTGTGCGCGTGCGGGCCGCGAGATAGTCGTCCACCGCGCGGCGCGTTGAGAGGAGCGCGCGGTGAATCGACGCATCCGCTGTGCGGTTGGCCTTGACCGACGTGACGCCGAACGTAATCCCCAAGACCGCCACGACGAGCAGGGTCGAAGCGAGGAAGATCTTCGCCGTCAGTCCGAACGCCGGTTTAGTAGCGCTCGCGGCCGGCATTGGTCGGATAGTTACGTCCGTACTTGTTGCGATGGGGCTGCCATGTGTAGCCGCGGGCGTTCAGCGCGATCTGCAGCTGCGCTTCCCCTGCGTCGGCCGAGACGTCCTTGATGACCTCGCTGGGGATGCGCTCGTGCCACACATGCAGGCGATATCGCCCGGCCGGGACGTTGTCGATCGCGAAGCTGCCGTCGTTCGCAGGTTGCGCGTAGTAGCGGTTTTCCATCACCAGCACGTACGCGACCATGCGCGGGTGCACGTTGCAGTAGACGCGCACCAGCCCGGGATGCGCGAATGTATAGCTCTTGGCTTCGCCGCGGCCGTACAACCCGAGGTCGAAGCTGTTGGGCTCGCTCACCGAAAACACGTTGTGGTTGAACGGATCGTGGTTGGGAAACCGCAGAGTCGAGCCGAGCGGTACGACCACGACGTGGGGAGCGTAGGTCTTGTCTGTGATCGCGATTTCGACCGTCACGGGGCGCGCGGCGGTCGTGACCGCGGCCGGTGACTCGAGATAGAGCACGGCATCGCTGAGATCGGCCGACGGCTTGTTGTCTTTCTCCAGAATGACGATCCGGCCCGCCACGCGACCGGCAGTGGAAAACCCGACAGCGGCGAGCAGCGCAGCGATTCCCACCAGCAAACGCATCGTCAATCTCCCGAAACTGTTGCGTCCAAGGGCGTGGAGCTTACTGTAGTGCTATCCAAGTCGCCAGGAGCCGGCCGTGATGCGGGTTTTGTATCTCCTCTATATCACTGTACAGCAACCTGCATCGCCCCCGCCCCCTCCAGCTCCGGCTCCGGCTCCGGCTCCGGCTAAGCACGCCGTCGAGTTCACGGGCACCGTGCTGATGAACGGCTTCTATAATAGCGCGCGCACCAACAACAGTGACGTCCCAGTCTTCGCCGACACCGATGCCGTCGGCGTGAAAGGCGCGAGCGCGACCATGCGGCAGACGCGGCTCGGCGTGTTGGTCACAGATCCCGACGTGCTCGGCGGCAGCTTCAGCGGCGAGATCGACGTCGACTTCTATGGCGGGCAGCAACCCGCCCCGGGCAATCGCACGTTCCCCCTGTTGCGCTTGCGGCGCGCGATCGGAACCGTGCAGTGGCAGCATGTCCAGCTCATGCTCGGCCAGGAAACAGCGCTCGTATCGGACCGCAATCCGCGCTCGCTCGCTGGTGTCGGCGTCCCGGATTTCAGTCTGGCGGGAAATCTCTGGTTCTGGATTCCGCAGGTGCGCGTGACGGCGGAGTACGGCTACACGCTGCGCCTGGCGGTTCAAGGCGCCGTGCTCGCACCGATCTCCGGTGCGACGCAGGGTGCGGTCACCACCCAGGCCGATTCCGGCGAACGCACGGGCCGCCCCTACCTGGAAGCACGCGTGCGACTCGGTTGGGGCCCAACGGACGACCCGAGTGAAGTCGCCATCGGCGGGCACATCGGCTGGCTGCGCGGACTCGACTCATTGACGGGCGACTCGCTGCTCACATCCCGCGCCGTCACGTTCGACACCAGACTGAAGCTCGGGCCCGCCGAGCTCATCGGCGAGGCGTTCGCCGGTCAGGCGATGGCTGGCCTGGGCGGAGGCGGCGTGGGGCAGAACGCCGGCGTTGCGGGCGCGCCGGTGCACACGAAAGGCGGTTGGGGCCAACTGAATTTCCGCCCCCGCCAGGGATGGATGTTCGGTGGCGGATGCGGCATCGACGACCCGAAAGACGCCGACGTTCTGCCCAACGGCCGGTTCCGCAATTTCGTTTGTGAAGGACACGTCGAATGGCGTCCGCCGGGACCGCTCGTCTTCGGGTTCGAGTTCCGACGGCTCCAGACGCGGTACCAGGCGGGCGATTTTTCGGTGAATCACCTCAACCTGGCGGCCGGCTTCAGGTTCTAGAGATCCTCGGCCGGCTCCCGCGGATGTTTTGGGCGCCGGCGATACGCCTTTTGGGAACGGTGGACTTTGTGCGAGGGAGTCTTCAAGCGCTCTTTCACCGGCGCCTTCGGGTTCGGCACGCGTATCACGACCTTCTCTTTCTCGCGCTTCCGGCTCACTTGCCGACGCGCTCCCGGATCTGCTTGGCGTGATGGCGCGCGTGGATGACGTGGAAGCGCATCCACTCCTCGACGGTCAGGTCGCCCATGCGCGGATGCTTCACGAACAGATTGTGGCGTCGCTCCGGCAACAGCGCGCGGTCGACCTGATCCCACGCCTCGACCCCGGCGAGGAAATGCGCTTCCGCTGTCGCGCGATCGATGCTCGCTGGCGGCGTAGTACGCTCCGGCGCCTTCCGTCCGGGCGGAAACCACCGCAATCCGAAAATGAAGAACCTGGCGACCTGCTGCGCGGGCGAGCGCGTGCGTCGCGACATCGGTGCATGGTTGCGTCGCGCCAGGAACGTTGCGCCGCTCAACGTCAGTCCGAGCGCGAGATGCTCGACGATTTGGGCAGGCGTCCACTTCCCGGGGGGGCCATGCTCCCATTCGCTGTCGGCACGCGCCCGGAGGGGACCGAGCACGAGGTCAGGCAGCTCACCGATCAGCGTCAGACTCGTCATCGCGTGAGGGGCCGCGGACCACTAGTTTCTACCCGACCCGACATGCGGGGAATTTGCGAGTGAACCTGCTGCGCCGCCACCCGGTTGCGATCGCGCTGGTGGTCCTGCTTCTCGCGACTGCGATTCACCCGCTGTCTCCGCTCATCGACGCGGTCACCGGCTCGACGCCGGGCGACGTAGACCTCGAGCGACCGGTCACGTACGTCCTCGTTGCCCCGCTCTCCAACACCCTCGACGCGCTCACATTTCTCAGCCAGCCCCGCGCAGAGTGGGCGCTCGCCGTCTGGATCCTGGCGCTCGCCGCATGGGGCGCACTGCGTCGCTCCGAGACGCCGCTCACGTGGCGCCGCCGCACCACGCGCGCGCTGGTCGGGCCTGGCGTCCTGGTGCTGCTCGCCGTCGCTGCTGTGCTCCTGCCGCGCCCTGTCCCGCGCCTCACGACCGAAGGCACCGTCGGGGGCACCGTGATGGACTACCACGCGCATACGAATGCCTCACACGACGGCCGGCCCGGGTGGACGCTCGCGAAACTCGCCGCGTGGCACGAGCGCCAGGGGTTCGAAGCGTCCTACGTGACGGATCACAACGTCATATACGACGGCTCGCTTCCGGTCCCGGAGGGCACGTCCATCAACTTGTTGCCGGGCGTCGAATGGAGCGTCTACGGCCAACACGTGGTGGCGATCGGGCCGGTCGAGCCGCTGCCCCGCGACAGCTTTCAGGGAACCACCGCGCGGATGATCCGGATCTTCGCCGCGATCGAGCGCCAAGGTGGACTCAGTATCGCATCGCTCCCCGAGTACTGGCGCTACCACTGGGACGATCTTGGCGCGTTCGTCGTGGGCGGCGTGGACGGGTTCGAGATCGTGAACTGCGCGCCGAAGGCGCTCGGCTTCCCGTCGAAGCTGCGCCGCCAGGTGCTCACGCTCGCGGGCAGCCATGACCTGATGGTCGTTGGCGCGAGCGACAATCACGGCTGGGGGAAGGTCACCTGCGTCTGGAACGTTTCGCTGCCGGGCGCTCAGGGGTTCCACACCAACCGCGTCTTTGCGCGCCCGCTGGCGCTGGTCCAGGGCGACGGGTGGTCCTGGGCCGCGGCGGTGAGCCAGCCATGGTACATGCTGCGCTCATTGAGCTGGAGTGAGCGGGCCAGCTGGCTGACGTGGGTCGTCATCATCCTGCTGTATCGGGCGATGCCCCGCCGTGAGGGTCAGGGGGCGGGCCTCGGCATCCTGGCGCGGTCACTGGGGCGGCGCAGCCGCAGGACGACCGTTCCTAACGAGACCCCGACGTGACAGGGCGCAGCCAATCGGCGAAGTTCCTCCCCTTCCCTTCTTTTGGAGACGGTCCCATGCAGGCAGCAGGTCGGTTCGTAGTTCTCGGTGCATTCGTCGCGCTCACGACTCAGGCGCGCGCGCAAAGTGCCCTGCCGCTGAAGCACGCGCCGGCGCGTACTCAAACGGCGATCACGCCGGCGGACCTCATGACTCGTCTGTATCTCTACTCGGACGATTCCATGATGGGCCGGTTGGCCGGCAGCGAATACAATCTGAAAGCCACCGCGTACATCGCGTCGGAAGTGAAGCGCTTCGGGCTCCAGCCCGCAGGCGACTCCGGCGGTTATTTCCAGAATGTGCCGCTCGTCAAGCGCGGCCTCGAAGCCGGCTCCGTTTTCTCCGTCGAGGGCACGACATTCAAACCCTGGGAAGAGTTCGTGCCGCGCGATCCCGGCCGGACGACGCGCGCGTTCGATGGCGCCCAAGCCGTCTATGGCGGGGTTTGGCCCGACAGCGGGATGATCAGTCCGAGCGAGGCGGCCGGGAAATTCCTCGTGATCGGCGCGCACACCGGACCGAATGTGCCGCCGGCGCGGCAAATCAATCGTGCCGCCATGCTCGCGCGGTACCGCAGCGCCGCGGGCATCGCGGTGGTCGCGCTGGAAACATTCCCGCCGCAGGCAATCGCCTTCTTCCGGCAGCCGCAAACGATCCTCCGTGACGCGCCGCAGGCGGCCGATACGATCAGCCTGCCTGTGTACGTGTACGTGAGCGCCGCCGGTGCCCGGCTGCTCCTCGGGGCATCGCTCGATAGCGCGCGGGTCGGCGCTGTAGGCAAGACCGTGCACGGATCCGTCGCGTTCGTCGAGACGCCCGCGCCGGCGCGCAACGTGGTCGCCATTTTGCCCGGTGGCGATCCGAAATTGAAGGGCGAGTACGTGGCGATCGGCGCCCACAACGATCACATCGGGTTCGACAACACGCCGGCGGATCACGATTCCCTGCGCGCGTTCAACGACGCCGTGCGGCGGCTCGAGCTTGCGGCTCCCCCCCCCAACCACCGCGTCATGCCGGAGCAGGTGCAGCAGATCCATGTGAACGTGGACAGCCTGCACCGCGTGCATCCTGCGCGGCGCGATTCGATCTACAACGGCGCCGATGACGACGGCTCGGGGACGACGTCGGTGCTGGAGATCGCGGAAGCGTTCGCCGGCGCGCGCGTCAAGCCGAAGCGGTCGATCATCTTCGTCTGGCATACCGGCGAGGAGCTCGGGCTCTTCGGCTCGCAGTACTTCACCGACCATCCGACGGTCACGCGCGACTCGATCGTCGCGCAACTCAACATGGACATGGTGGGCCGTGGCCGCGCCGATGACGAGAATGGCGGCGGACCGGGATACCTGCAGCTCATCGGCACGCGCCGCCTCTCGACCGAGCTCGGCGATCTGATCGAGACCCTGAACAAGGCCCGGAAGCAGCCGTTCACGTTCGATTATCAGTTCGACGCCACGGGACATCCGGAGCAGTACTACTGCCGCAGCGATCACTACATGTACGCGCGCTACGGCATCCCGATCGCGTTCTTCACGACGGGCAACCACCGCGACTACCATCAGGTGACGGACGAGCCGGAGTACATCGACTACGACAAGCTGGCTCATGTGTCGCAGTTCGTGTACGACGTGGCGACCGCGGTGGCCAACCTCGATCACCGCGTGGTCGTGGACAAGCCGAAGCCGGATCCGCACGGCAATTGCGTGCAGTAGCCGGCGCCGACCTAAATGAACGGGCCCTTATCGGGCCCGTTCTGCTTTTCAGGGTTGGCCGGGCCTGGGCGGCGGAGAACCCGAGGCGCCGAGGTATTCTACGGTGTCGTCGGAGTGGACGGCGAAGTGGTAGAACCGCCGGCTGATGCAACCGGACCAGCAGTCGCCGTAGGCCACGCTGTAGTCGATCAGTGTCACGTCGTCACGCGTGCCACCGATGTCGTTGCCGTCGCCGCCCGCGCCGTTAGCACCGGCGCGAACGCCAG
>WNFA01019316.1_pt1 | contig 10421 bp, 9 predicted proteins | sample 5400481 | NCBI WGS metagenome assembly WNFA01 (sample SAMN13153340, study PRJNA577476) | soil metagenome | isolation source: 120 cm saprolite under Douglas fir tree site 2 hole 1 replicate 2 | place: USA:California | collected 2015-04-18 | reverse complement strand
TGAGCTTATGATTACGGTACTACTCGTGAATGATGAAGCGATCGTGCGCGAGGGCCTGCGGATGCGACTGGCTCTGGAAGCGGATATGACGATTGTCGGCGAGGCGACCACCGTTGCTGAAGCGCTGGAGCAGGTGCAGCGGCTCCAGCCCGCTATCGTCCTCATGGATCTCGCGCTGCCGGACATGGATGGCATTGCCGCAATCGCCGCACTGCGAGCAGCCCACACGGCAAGTGCGGTCGTCATCTTGAGCCTGCATGATGATGCAACGATACGGGCGCGGGCGCAAGCAGCAGGGGCGGCAGCGTTTGTGGGCAAACACGAAGGGGTGAAGACCGTCCTGACCGTGATCCGGCACGTGGGTCAGCGCGGACGCCAGGGCTGATTGGTTGGCAGGGGTGTACCCTCTTTCGGTTGCCGGATTGGCTGCTGCTGCTCAAGGGAAACAGGCAGCTTCAGCAGGGAGGAACAACACCATGGATGCGCAAGAAATACAGCAGCCTCAGAACCACCAGATCGTCATGAGCCGCTTTATAGCAGCTTGCAAGGCAGATGAGGGAGTTGTAGCCGCTTTTCTCGGCGGGTCCTATGCCAGGGACGCGGATGATGCCTACTCCGACCTTGACCTCTACCTGATCACCGCAAATGAGGCGTACGAGGACTTCTTGGCCGGGCGCAAGGCTTTTATTCTCCAGCTGGGTGAGCCGGTGTTCCTGGAAGACTTTCATGGTGGCGATGCCGACTTTGTTTTCTTCACTTTTCCCGATGGGACAGAAGTTGAACTTGGGCTTGGCCGCGAGAGCCACTTCCATCACATACATAGTGGACCGTACAGAGTCCTGCTCGATAAAAAGGGCATCCTGGCGGGAGCAGTATTCCCCGGATACGAACCTACTCAGGCCGAGCAGATCGAGACGTTACGCCGCCTGGTCTCCTGGTTCTGGCATGACCTATCTCACCACTTCATAACATCTCTGGTACGCGGACAGATATGGTCGGCGTACGGCGCTTTAGAGGAGCTGCGTCTCACTTGCGTGAACCTGGCTCGCCTGCGACAGAACTTCAAAGCCGAGGCAGAGGGCTACGAAAAGGTGGAACAAGCCCTCCCAGTCGAGCTGTTAGCGCCTTTACAGGCGACCTTTTGTCCGATGGAGCGAGGTGCCATGCTCCAGGCTGCCCTCGTCATCGTTCGATTCTACAAGGACCTGGCTCCTCCCCTGGCGCGAGCGCACGGAATAACGTACCCGATTGAACTCGAACGAGTGGAGTATGACCGGCTGGAGCAATTGTGCAATGCGCATAATTAAGTAAAACAGCTTCAGGGTACACGCATAACCACCGTCTTACTCGTTGCTGACGGGTAGTCAGATTAGTTTGTAATAAGTCATCAACACGCTATGTGCCACTGGCAAAGCGTTCTACCACCTCGTAGAGCACACGAACTCCCCATTGAAGCGAGCGAATGCTGATACGCTCATCGTGGCTGTGAACACGCCTACCTTCTCCTGCCCCAGCATAAAGACCGGGTGCGAAGCCATACACTTTCGTACCCAGTTTAGTGACGTGTTTTGCGTCTGTGCCCCCTGTCAACAAGAATGGGATGGCCGCTGCCTCCGGGTCACGTTCTTTGAGGACATCTTTGATCGTATTGAACAGCGGCGATTGTATGTCAGCCTGTAGTGGCGTGGATGGTTCCAGAAGCGTGATCTCAGCATCACTATCAAGGGCAGAACGTAATTCTTGCAGAAACATTTCGGGCGTCCATCCGGGTAGGTTACGTCCGTCTATAGATGCCTCGGCCTCTGAGGGGATCACATTGATCTGTGAACCTGCGTCAAGGATAGTTGGGGTGACCGTGTTACGCAGCATGGCATGCATACGCAGCTTGAGCGACTCATCGAGAGGCAGCCGCTCGATTGCTGCATCGGCTGTTGTTTCGTCATCAAGCACTGCATGCAAGGATTGCGCAATGTCGGGAGGTTGTTTACTGGCGATAGCGGCGATATAACCGCGCAGAGTATCAGTAAAATGAACCGGAAGGAGATCGGGAGTGAACTTTACCAGGATTGCAGCAAGTTTGAGAATGGCATTTTCATGATGAGGAACTGAACCATGTCCAGGTTTACCGTATGTACGAATACGGAAACGGACTGTACCTTTCTCCGCGGTCTGTACTGGATAGTAACGCCGACCATTGATCTCGAAACCAATGCCACCACCTTCATTGAGAGCATACTCGGATTGAATCAATTCTGGACGATGCTCAACAACCCAACCCGCTCCCTGGTATCCTCCTACTTCCTCATCAGCGGCGGCCATAAAGATGACGTCACGCTTGAGGCGGGCACCGCTGCGTTTGAGAAGCAGCATGGTCATCGCTTCCATGGTGACCATATGCTTCATATCGAGCGCTCCACGACCATAAATAAAGCCATCAGCTATATCGCCAGAGAATGGGTCATGCGTCCACTTCTCGGGTTCAACTGCGACGACATCGGTATGGGACATCAACAAGAGTGGGGACGCTGAGCCATCTCCCCTGAGCCTTGCGATGAATGTGCCACGATCGCTGCTTGGTCCCACTATTTCTCCAGAGATACCTTCGGCTTCTAAGAGCGAGCGCAGATACTCGGCTGCACGTATCTCGTTGCCAGGCGGGTTGCGCGTATCAAGACGGAGCAAACCTTGCAAACGTGTGATTGTTTCCTCTCCAACTTCTTGCCAGTTGATCTCATTCGTTGACTGAGCCATGGACCACTCCTTGTTCCTCGTTATTACAGGCCTTTTACGCCAAATCATTTATTTCCTGATGCGTTTTCGTCAATTCCACAATCTTCTCAGTCTGAAACCTTAAAGCGCGTAAATGAGCAGTTTCGTTCAAGCGTACGATCGTCACACGGTCACCGCTCAAATGCATCTCGCTAATTGAGGCATTATCATGGCGAAACTGCCAACGACGTTTGAGATCGATGCCCAATACGTGACACAGTAACACACCGATCAGGCCGCCATGTGTCACCCATAAGACGCTAGCTTCCGGGTACTGCGTTTGCCAGTTTCTAAGCGCATGAGCACAGCGGTCCCGTAGTTGAGCAACGGTCTCCCCACCAGGAGGAGCATATGTGGCGGGATCGGCCCGCCACTGTGCGACCAGTTTCGCATCTCTTGCCAGAACTTCATCGTAGGTATAACCCTCCCACTCTCCAAATGCCAGCTCACGTAAGTCGATATCCTCCTGTATAGGGAGTCCATGATAGCGTGCAATTGCCTCCGCGGTAACACGTGTACGCTCCAGGTCAGAGGTAACGATGACATCAAGGTGTTCCGTTGCCAGGTACTCGCCCAGGGCAGCAGCCTGCCGCTCACCTAACGCATTGAGGGGAACATCAGACTGGCCTGTGTAGCGTCTCTGCGCGTTATACATCGTTTCACCATGGCGCACTAGAATGAGACGCATTACCCCTCCTACTCAGCAACTAGTAAATCCTGGCATTCGGCTTCTTTAAACAGCGAGTACTGGTCCATAAACCTCTCAATCCTCTTCAATGGTAAATCTTGCAGCGGTGGGTACAACGCGGGACATACAAGATCAAGGCAAAGTTCACGATAAACCTTCCGCAACCGGCGCTTCACATTGTAAGGCAGCGAATCCTTAAAGTAAAAGAAGCTTCCCAGGCTCTCCTCGATCATTTTCTTGATGTGCTCATCTCCTTTTTTCTCATGAAAGTGAGGACTTTTGGACATATACTGCTGTAATATGATCCCCTCGGCGCTACCTTTTCGCTTATATGCATGAAAGAGCAGGTCGAGAAGCTGAAAGGTTTCGACAGAGAACCCAGAAGAAAAGCGCAACGAGATCGCAGTTCTGACTGTCATGCCTTGTTCTCCTGCATTGGAGGAACTGATTGCGTAGTCGCGTATTCCAAACCACCCCTCCAGGAGGTCGTTAAAAAACGGGGAAACGACCCTTGTGCAGCGACCCATGATCCTGGTATCCGAATGTCCACTACCGATTTCAGGCTTGGACGACCAGCAAATACGCACATTGTGCAAATCTGGGGCCACCTGATGTTTTGCTTGCCTGCGGATAACAATAGTATCACGTTCGCGATACTGCTCAGGAAAAGGAGCCGACATAAAGAGCCTGCTCATAGCCAATGTATATTCAAGGAGGGCGCTGGGTACAAAGTTATCAGCATCATAAAAGATGATCCACCGGGGATACCCTAATTGATAAGCACAAAGCGCTCCGATATACATACCCTCACCTTTCCCATCGATGACTTTGCCGTCCTCACCAAGGATATGGTAAACGCCATATGTCTCGAATAAACGAGCGATGGCCTCTTCCTTCTGGTGTACCAGATAGATCCTTTCATGATGAGCCAAGCTCAATTTCAACTCATTTGTGAGATCTTCTCTTTCGCTATCCTGGCAGTTTGTTACGATGATGATGGGGCTATTGAGGGGGAGATACCAGAGCACTTCGAGCAGCGTCTTGACTTTTTCGTTTTTATGAGAAATCACAAAAACAGTGTGGGATAGAAAGTCATGAAGATTCTGCAGGTCGCCGGTCTCCAGGATATGTGAAAACTGTACTGTGTGAATGTTCACGTTGCGCTACTCCACTCTTTATAAATGGTAGAATGGATGTAAAACTCACCCATTCCGTTGTGTCCAACTTCGATTGAAGTAAACGACGAATTTTCGTGCTTGTCAAGTCCTCAAGCTCATGGTCTCTTATGTAACACAAGAACACCTGAGGCGGAATAACATATTGTTTCGAGTAGGGATAGACGATAGGACTTTTAGCAGTAAGGATGCAGAGAAACGTAACCACTACAAACAGCCTAATGCCGAACTTTAGCACCTTAAGGAGCGGTTCAGGAATGCCATCAACTTACATGTGGTCAACCTGACATTTGATTGTGTACTTCGGCCCGTATGCTTGCTAGTAGTATAAGTATAGTGAGCTTGCTAGTTTAATGTCAAAGGGGAACGGGGTCGCTAGTACTTCCGTCTTCAGATATGGCAGAATTAGTATACTCAAAAGTTCCTCATGAAGGACTGTGCTTTTGCTCGTCCTGTACTTGATTGGGATTGCTGGTAACGCTGGATGGCAGTGGACCATCAGCATTCAATCGGAAAACGAACCCGGAACTGGTGCCGCTGGATGCATAGTCTCTGCTTGAGAAGATGTTTCACCATCGCCAAAGAGAAAACAATTCGTCCAGCGACTGCCACCAAGTTCTGTACGTGCCGGAAATCGCTGACTGCATACAGGCAGAGCGTGAGGACAACGTGGGTGGAAGCGGCAACCACTCGGAGGATGAATAAGGCTAGGAATCTCACCTCGAGCAGTGAGATCAGTAACACCCTTGTCGCTTTCGGGACTGAGGAGATCTGGATTGGGAGCGGCGGAGATTAACAATTGCGTATAAGGATGCATAGGTCGTTGGATCACCTCGTCACTCGGTCCGCCTTCAACCATCTGACCGGCGTACATTACCAGGGTGTCCTCTGCGAAGTAGCGCGCACTGGCAATATCGTGTGTGATGAAGAGCAGGGTGGGGAAACTTCTGGATAAACTGCTCGGCGGGACTGAGATTGACACGATTAAGCAGGGATAAGATTTGTTCTGTTTCCTGGTTTCTGCTTTGAGCATGGCTGAATATGCGCAAGGGTCGTGCAAGGTGGTAGCGCACATCGTGTACCGGGTTAAGCGAGGAGAATGGATCCTGCAAGACTAACTGCACGTGGCGGCGATAGGTACGCAGGTACGATTTATCCGTCAACTTTGCCGGTTCTCCGCGAAAGCGGATGGTGCCGGATGTTGGACTATATAGGCCTGCCAACATCCTTGCAACGGTGGTCTTACCACTTCCACTTTCTCCCACAAGCGCTGTAGCTCGACCAGGGTAAAGCGCAAGGGAAGTATCTTCAACTGCATGTACGGCCCGTTTTGTCCCAGAGAGGTTCAACGAGCTTAAAGGAAACAATTTGCGTAGATGGACAGCCTCCAAGATAGGACCTTGATCATGGTCAGCGCTAGCTTCATTGAGTCCAACTGCAAGATTGTTCATTAGGCACTGCTTTCCCCTGCTAGAGCCTGATACTTACTGGCCAAATCGGCTGTGGATGGTGGTCCCGCATTGAACCTGGGATCATATAAATGGCAGGCAACGAGCTGCCCGGAGTCCTCGCCTCGCATAGATTGTAGTGTGGGTAAAACTTCGCGACACACGTCTATCGCCAGAGGACAGCGTGCGTGAAAGGCACATCCCGGCGGCACTGCGCGCAAATCAGGTGGTGAACCAGGAATACCAGCCATTTTGCGACGCGGTCCATGCAACGACGGGAACGAGTTGAGCAATCCATAGCTGTATGGATGACGTGGATGCAAGTAGAGGTCCTGGCGTGATGCTTTCTCGACAATGCGTCCAGCGTACATGATCGCGACATGGTCAGCCATTTCAAGCAAGAGCGAGAGGTCATGGGTGATAAAGATCACAGAGAAGCCAAGTTTCTCCCGCAAGCGCATAATCTCGGTGAGAATTTCGCGCTGCACGACGACATCAAGTGCAGTCGTAGGTTCGTCCATAATGAGGATTTCAGGTGAAAGAGCGAGTGCAATAGCGATGATTGCACGCTGGCGCATACCTCCACTCAACTCATGAGGATAACTGCGCAAGCGGTCCGGGGAGATACCAACTAACTGGAAGAGCTCGATAGCACGCTGTTTGCGCGAATCTGACCCCATATGAGGGCGGTGCGTACGCAACACATCCATGATCTGTGCGCCAACCGTCATGACCGGGTTAAGAGCATTCATAGCGCTCTGGAAAACGATAGCCAGGTCATCCCAGCGTAAATCTCGTAATTGTGCCGGGGATAATTGTAACAGATTTATCGACGGCGTTTCCTCAATGGAGTGTACATTCCCATCCTTCGCATCCTTCGAGAGACGAGTCATTGCGACATGTGAAGTGTCCTTGCCATCCTGAGATGGACGTGGGTAATAAACAATCTCTCCACCACTGATCATCGCAGGTGGACGCAACAGGCACGTTATAGTATATGCCAGTGTCGATTTGCCGCTGCCACTTTCACCTGCCAGGCCAAGAATTTCACCGCGCCTCAAGGTAAAACTTACATCTGTTACAGCATGTACCATGCCACTCGCTGCATGATAATCGACATAGAGGTTCTTTACATCGAGCAGTGTGTCTGTGTGAGCAATTGCACCAACGTTTGTCTCCATTATGCCCCTCCTTTCAATGCAGACCGCCAACGCCACTATCGTGGCCAGCTTCGCTCAGGTGGTCTGTAAGGAAATCCTTCTTGCTTTTTCCTGTCTTCACAGGGCGCTCAGGTCGCAATCGCGGATCGGCGATTTCGTCGATGCCGAAATTGATAAGTGCAAGTCCAGCTCCCAATGTAGCAATACAAAGACCCGGAGGAATGAACCACCACCAGAGTCCGCCACCTAACGCGCCGGCTTGCTGCGCCCAGTACAGCATACCACCCCAACTTGGTATAGTGCCATCACCCAATCCGAGAAATTCCAGCGCCGCCCAGGCGAGTATGATAAAAATGGTTGTACTCACAAAGCCTGCTACTACCAGACTAATCTCATTTGGGAAAATCTCAAAGAAGATAATGCGCCAGGTGTGCTCTCCACCTACACGCGCTGCCGTTACGAACTCGCGGCTCCTCAAAGACAGCGTCTGCGAACGCAGGACTCGTGCTTGCCAGGCCCAGCTCGTGATCACAATAACCATAGAGATTGTCAATGGTCCTCGTGGGAAATAGGCCGCGAGCACAATCGCCAGGGGGAGCGCGGGAAGGACCAGAGAGACATTGGTGACCAACGTCAACGAATCGTCTGTCAAGCCGCTAAAGTAGCCGCCAACCAGGCCTACCAATATCGAGAGTACCGTTACAAGCAGTCCTGTGGCCAGACCCCAGAAGACGCTTGTTCGCGTACCGTAAATCAACTGGCTGAAAATATCCTCCCCGACGACTGTAGTACCTAGCCAATGTGCTGCCGAAGGAGGGGCGATAAACAGGTGCGATGTCGCATTGGGGTTATAGGGCATAAAAAATGGTCCAAAGAGGCCAACCACGACGAAGAAACCAACAATCGTACAGCCTGTCGCTACCCTGCGGTTCATCGTCATCGCTCGCCAGATAGCCCGCAGCACACCCAGGAGGCGAGTATACAGTGGATCACCGGAAAGGTGCTCAATCGGGACAACGCTCGCGGAGTGCGGTACTTCCTGGGTTTGCATCACTACGCACTCCTTTCCTGGCGTACACGAGGATCGAGCACAACATACAGCATATCAGCCAGGAAGTTAGCTCCCAGAACAGATAGCGTAATAATCAGGAATACAGCCTGTATCATCGCATAATCTTGCTGGTTCACCGCCTGGAGTAGAGCATATCCGATACCTGGATAGGAAAACACCATTTCGGTAAGTAGTTGACCGCCAACGATTGCGCCGATTGCGATAGCAAAACCGGTAATATTCGGTAACACTGCATTACGAGCAGCATAGCGGAACATCACACGAACCTGCGACAAACCTTTTGCCTTCGCCATTAATACATAATCTTCTGAGAGTGTTGTAATCATCGAGTTGCGCATGGTCAGCATCCAACCCGCTAGCGAAGCGATTACCAGCGTTAGAGCAGGCAAGAAAGCATGTTGCGCGGCACTCCCAATAAAATCAAACGTCCAACCCGGATCGATATTCGCTGAATCATAGCCACCGGACAGAGGAAACCAGTCAAGAAGATAGGAGAAAATGTAGAGACTAAGCAGTGATAGCCAGAAGTAAGGAATAGCGGACAGAAAATTCATTCCGGGCGAGAGTACAGTATCAAGTGTAGTCCCACGCTTCCATGCAGCAAGTATTCCAAGGAAACAGCCAAGAATAAAACTAATCACAACGGCAATACCACCCAGCATTATCGACCATCCGATGTCTTGTCCAATGATGGTCATGACTGGAGTGGGGAAATACTGGATGGAGTTTCCAAAATTGCCATGCAGCAGATTGCCAAGATACTTAAAGTATTGCAGCCACAATGGATCATGCGTATTCAGACCAAATTGTGCTGAGAGAGCTTGCTGCATCTCAGGAGTAACATACCCCTGCGTTGACATTTTGCCTACGAGTCCTGCGACGGGATCACCGGGGGCCAGGCGAGGAATGAAAAAATCTATGGTAATTGCTACCCACACAGCGAAAACATAGAACAAAATGCGGCGGACTACATGACGCACATGATTGCTCCTTCTGATTACTTCCCTGGATTGTCACTCCCTCACATTGTACACTCAACTCCGATAGCAACCGCAAGGGCATATCTTAGGGCATCACTCGTTGATGCCCTAAGATATGCTTGTGTTTGCCCAGGGAACTATTAAACGGGTTGTAAGTGAAGGATTACCTGCTCGTAATCAGGGGCAGTGTTCGGACTGCCACTGGAATATGGGTTACTCTGATCGGGCCATCCAGTGAAGTTCCTGGTGGAGTATTCGTCGTAGTCAGCGCCAGTCCACAGGGGAATGAACGGCTGATTTGCGACGAAAACCTGCTGAATACTTGCAACAGCCTGCTTTTGTGTAGCTTGATCAGAGGTTGAGGCATACTGGTTCAGGTACTGATCGGTTGTGGGATTGTTCCAGGCTACGAAGTTGAACTTACCCTGACCAATCTGAGCGCTGTTCAGGTATTGGTTGTACAGGTAGTACGGAGTGGGGCCGCCCACCATACCACAGAACATCATCTGATAGTTATACTTGCCATCTGTGCGGAGGGTGTAGTAGGCGTTTTCACCAACCGTCACGTTTTTGATCTCGATTCCAACAGCCTTTTCCTGGTCCGCGATCAGTTTTGCTGCTGCATTCCAATCAGAGTAGGAGTCAACACTTCTGAGCGTAAAGGACAGGCGCTGACCATTTTTCTGATAGATGCCATCCGAGCCTTTCGTGAAGCCGGCGCTGGTCAGGTATTGCTCGGCTTTAGCGACATCGGCAGTCGTAGGCAGGTTCGCAAACTGGGGACTAAGCCAGTCCTGCGCGGTTGGGAGCACCAGACCAGTCATGCTTCCGGGAGGCTCCAGACCAGCTGTAGCCTGAGCGGCTATGGCATTGCGGTCGAGAGCGGTGCTGAGTGCCAGGCGAACCGGCAGTCCAGCCTGACCGCCAAGCAGGGGATCTTTCTGGTTCGGGCATATAGAGTACAGATTGACTGGATCCATCCAGATGTGGAAGTGCACTGGATCTTTCGCGACGAAGTCCTGCTGGAGCGTCGGTGAGAAGTAGCCAGCCCAATCGATATCACCCTTTGGCAGCGCTAACTGCAGGGTCGAGTTGTCTTTATACTCCGGGAAGCGAACCTCGTCAACTT
>WNFA01005680.1_pt1 | contig 10424 bp, 9 predicted proteins | sample 5400481 | NCBI WGS metagenome assembly WNFA01 (sample SAMN13153340, study PRJNA577476) | soil metagenome | isolation source: 120 cm saprolite under Douglas fir tree site 2 hole 1 replicate 2 | place: USA:California | collected 2015-04-18 | reverse complement strand
GCTACTCTTCGCGAAGGGTACTGACGGGCTCGATGCGCGTAGCCCGGTAGGCCGGAAGGATATTCGCCAAGATGCCAACGGAAACCAGGAGCAAAGCAACCGTCGCGAAGGTGAGCGGGTCTGTGGGACGAACCCCGAACACAAGCGAGGCAACCAGACGGCTGAGCGCGAAGGCCGCAGAAAGACCGATAACAACGCCGAGCAAGATCGGCTTCATACCGTTGCGAACAACTAATTTCAACACGTCCGAGCGCGAGGCGCCGAGCGCCATGCGAATGCCGATTTCCCGCACACGGCGGCGCACTGTATAGGAAATCACGCCGTAGATGCCAACTGCCGCAAGCACTAGGGCAAGCCCAGCAAAAGATGCGAGCAAAAGCAAATTGAAACGCTGCGGCGACATCGATAGCGCAATGACGTCTTCCATGCTGCGGACCTCCACTACAGGTACATCCGGGGCGACTTGATGGATGGCATCAGTCACGGCAGAAATGGCGTCGCGCGGTCCACCGGCGGTTCGCACCGTGAGAGTCAACCCAAAGGAGCGCCAAGCCTGGCCGGGAGGAACGGTGAGCTGCGCGAAGGGAAAGTAGATGGTATCCACCGGGCGCGTTTCGTCGAGCGAATCGAGTTTGATGTTGCCGACGATTCCTACCACTTCGCGGACGACGCCAGGAAAGAACGTCAGGGTCAAATGCTTGCCGATGGGGTCTTCATTAGGCCAGTAGCGGCGAGCGAGGGCATCGCTGATGAGGGCAACCCCTGGCCGCCCGGCTTGATCCGCTTCGATGAAATCGCGCCCGCGGATCACAGGAATGTGCATTGTGTTCAGATAACCCGTGCTGGCCATACGCACGTCCACCTCAGGCTGCTCGGCCATGGGGAGAACGGGGCGACCTTCGATGGAAAACGGCTGGTGCGAGCCGCCGCCGCCGAGCGGCAAGGAGTCGATGGTGCCGGCGGCCCGTACTCCAGGCAGCGCGCGCACTCGATGCAAAACCTCATCGAAAAAGTTGATCTCGCCCGACGGACTCGGGAATTTGTCAGCGGGAATCGAAACCCTCATAGTGAGCACGTTGGTGGCATCGAAACCGGGTTTGATGCTGCGGAGCTCGAGTAGCGTGCGGAGCGTGAGGCCGGCGCCGAAGAGCAGCACGAGCGAAAGTGCAACTTCGGTAACGACGAGCAGGTTGCGGGCCTTGCTTCCGGAATCGGAGCTGCTGCGGCTCTGCCCTTGCTTAAGCGCCTCGCTGACGTCCACGCGTGTGAATCTCAATGAGGGAATCAGTCCGGCAAGCACGCCCGCGGCGACCGAAATCGCCAGCGTGAAAGTCAAAACCTGAGTATCGACCGTCACTTCAGCAAACTTCGGCAAGCGGTCCGCAAGCACCTTGACCATCAACTGAAGGCTGAGCTGCGCGAGAAGCAAGCCCAATACACCGCCGGCGATGGAGAGCAGTACGGTTTCGGCAAGTACGTGGCGGAGAATGGCAGCGCGGCTCGCGCCTAAGGCGCTGCGTATGGCAATCTCCTTTTGACGGGCGAGAATTTTGGCCAGCACGAGATTGGCGACATTGGCGCAGGCGATGAGCAGGACGAAAGCAACGGCCCCGAGGAGCACGAGCAGCGCAGTGCGCACATTGCCAACCATCTGCTCGCGCAAGGGAATCACCGTGGCGCCCCAACCCTTGTCGTCTTCAGGATACTGTTGTTCAAGCCGCGCGGAGATGGTGCTGAGATCCGACTTAGCTTGGGCAATGTCCACACCTGACTTGAGCCGGGCAATAACCAAGTAATTGTGATTGCCGCGCACGGCGCGGTCCTGATCGGTCCAGGCCAGCGGGACCCAGACCTTGGCAAAACTGGGAAAGCGAAACGATTCGGGCATGACTCCGGCGACCACGTAGGACTGTGAATTGATGGTCACGTCGCGGCCAACGATGGAAGCATCGGAGCCAAAATGGTCCCGCCAAAACTTATAGCCGAGCAGAATGACGCGCTCGTCGCCGGGACGAGATTCCTCGGGCGTGAAGGTGCGACCGAGAAGAGGACGCACGCGAAGCACGGAGAAGAACTCGGGCGACACGGCTATGGCGAGAACTGCCTCGGGCTGCTCTTTGCCGCCAAACGTCAAGCTACGGCCGCCGTAAATGGCCATGGCCTCGAATGACGTGCTTTGCCTCTGCCAGTCGAGGTAGTTGGCGGGCGAGACGGCGAATAAAGTCAAGCCGGGGAAGCTCTTGGCGGGGGGGACGTGCCATACCTGAACGAGGCGCGAGGGGTCTTCATAAGGCAATGGCCGAAGAAGGACGGCATTGACCATGGAAAAAATCGCGGTGTTCGCGCCGATCCCGAGGCCCAGAACGAGGATGGCACCCACAGTGAAGCCGGGGCTTCGCAGCAGAGCGCGGAATCCAAGGCGAAGATCGGTTAGCCAGTTCTTCATTGTCGATAGCCTCCAAACCCGCAACATACGGCACGGTGAAAGACGTCGGCGCTAGTCGGGCGTGCTGGCCTGCTGGCCGAACGCAGTTAGCGCCGAAACCGCCAACAGCGATACAAGACAACACTTTGAGCGATTCATAACCATTCGATACGAACGAAGAACTCTCGAAGTTCGCTTGTGTGCATACGCGGTTCCAGCTTAACCCGTTCTACCTTGCTGATGTCACATAGTTTATTGTGATTGGAGAGAGTTTTCCGTGAGCGAGATGTCCGTATGCGGGACGCGCCGTCCCCAAACCGGACAGGTCACGAAGTGACACAAAGCCCGCAGCCCTCCCCACATTAACGTCATTCATTAGATGCGTGACAAGCTAACCTTCCATAATCGGTAAAGGAATGTTTGCCGACAATACGGGAGTAATCGCGTGGTCGCTCGAATCGAAACGCCAGTTACGGCAACTTCTACGGGTAAGCTAGCCATTGCGAGAGTGCTCAGGGAGGTTCCAGGCCCATGCAGAGTGGTCAGTTAGAGGCTGGCGGCAAGCTGGTCCCAGCGCAGCTTGAGCCCAGACATGAACTGTTCATATTCGGGGTTGCCGCGCAGCTTGCTCATGCTGGGGTTGTCACGGAAGAGCGGATAGTTGGGCATGCCAGTTTCTGCTACGCGCCTGAGCCAGACGACCGCTTCGTGTGGCTCACCCATCTCAGCGCGCGCCGCCGCTAGGATGAAAGCAGCATGATGAAAATGATCGTTGTTCCTTCCGAGGCTAGCCGCAACTTGGATCTCACGCTCGGCCTTCTGCGGCTTGGCTTCTGTAGCATAGAGAAACGCCCGTACCGCCGCAACATCTTCAGGGTCGCCTCTGAAACCTCCGCGCCTCGTCCCTGCAGTCTGTTGCGCCACGTCTTCAATGGTTTCCAAGGCTTGTTGTTTGCGTCCCAGGTAAGCCAGCGTCAAAGCTTTCTCGAAACTTTCAATGTTGTATCTTTCGTAGTACTCCAGGGCTTCGGCAAACCGCTGCGACTGCCAGAGCGCGCGGCCCAGCCGGTACTTTGCCCCATCATTCTGTGGGTCGAGCCGCAGTGTCGTTCTGAATTCTTCGACCGCCAGGTCATGCAGACCGACGTGCGTCAACTCGGCAGCGAGGTTGTGGTGTGCTTCAGCGAGGTTGGGGTTCAGGGAAATTGCCCGGCGATAGTCTGCCACCGCGCTAGCGACATCAAAACTGTGCAGGCGGGTGTAGTACAAAGCGCCACGAGCAGCATAGGCCTCCGCCAGAGTGGGATTGAGGGCGATCGCCTTGCCCAACGCAACAAATGCTTTTTCGTCATACTCCTTTCCGCCCGCCCAATCGAAAATCTTGTAAAAACAGCCCTGGGCGAGGACAACATACGCATCCGCGAAATTAGGATCGAGGGCGACTGCTCGTTCAGCCTCGGCGATGACCGGGTCTGGATCGGCCTCGGGACGGCGTGCCGATTCGAGGCGGTACTTGGCATGTAAGTAGGCGTCGTAGGCTTGTTGGTCATGGGTGGGCAGAGCTTCCAAGCGGCGCGCCTCGGCCGGTGTGAGCGTCAGGTGGATCTGATTGGCAATCGCTCTGGCGACGTCGTGCTGGAGGCCTAGGGCGTTGCCTCCCCGGTCCGAGTAACTTTCCGCCCATAAATGCCGGTCATTTCTCGCGTCGATCAACTGCGCGGTAATTCGTACCTGGTCGCCGGAGCGCGCAACGGAACCTTCGATGATAGCGTCCACGTCGAGTTCCTGAGCAATTTGTCTTAAGGTCGGGTGCGTCCCGCGATAACGCATCGCCGAAGTCTCTGAAATTACCCTCAGACTGCTGATCTTGGCCAAGTCGGTGGTGAGTTCGTCAGTCATTCCGTCGGCAAAGTAATCCTGCTCCTTGTCACCGGAGAGGTTCTCCAGGGGCAGCACGACGAGAGAGTGTATCTGGCCGAGACTGGATCCGGGCAAGAATCGATCTCGCAACCTTCCAACATTTAAGCCGATCAGCAGCACCGCGATCGCGACCAGCACCGCACCCGCGATAACGAACCTGGAGCGGACATCAGCTCTTTGAGTCTGCGGCCTTGCGGCTTCACCATATGCAGGGCTTCGCCCGCCCATGTGGCCGGCGGCTGCGGTCTCTGGGGAATCCAAAGCGATTACAGAAGGAGAACCCTCGGCAGCAGGAGAGGCTGCGGGGCCACGCTTATCCTGATCAGGAGCACTGGATTCAACCGGCGCCATGAAACGATAGCCACGCCGGCCGACAGTTTCAATGAAGCGGGGTTTTTCAGCGCTGTCATTAAGAGCGCGACGGGCCTTGGCGATGACCGTGTTCAGGCTGTTATCGAAGTCAATAAAGATGTCCGCGGGCCAAAGCTGGGTGCGTAGTTCCTCACGCGTCACTACCTCATTCGGGCGCTGTAGCAAAATGACGAGGGCCCGAAAAGGCTTTTCCTCGAGCGCAACCCCTAATCCGCGTTTGCTTAGCTCGCCCGAGCGTGGATCGGCTTCATAATCGCCGAAGCGCAAAGTCCCCCGAAACGAAGATTGGGCTCGTGAGGACACAATGTTAGTGAAAATTCGCGTAAGAAACGCGACAAGTTTTAACACGACAACTTATCAACAGATATCAATAATTTGACCTACACTTCTTGTTTTTCAATGACATAGACCGTAGGCCAACGATAGGCGAAAGATTCGCCGCTCTCCATTGACCGTTCAAACGCATCTCCCGCAAACTGCGCTCAAGTTTCAAAGTAGGGATTTGTCATGGCGCGCGACCGGAGTCCCAGAGCATCGGACGTGGAGAAAAGACCAAAAGGACGTCATATGAAAAAGCGAGCTTTGAGTATTTTCATAATGTGGAGCCTTCTAGGGACGCTGGCGGGGCTGCTGTCGGCTCCGTCGGCAAGAGCACAGGGCTTCGACAACCAAGACAAAGGCCAGGCAAATGAGAGGCCACTGAGGTTTACCGTTACTGATCTCGGTACGCTCGGAGGTAGGAACAGCCAAGCCAACGCCATCAACAATCGCGGTCAAGTGGTCGGCAATTCGACCCTCGAGGGAGAAGCAATCACTCGCGCCTTCCTTTGGGAGGACGGCGTGATGACCGATCTCGGTTCGCTCGGCGGCACATTCAGCAAGGCCAATGCCATCAATAATCGAGGCCAGGCAGTCGGTGCGTCTGAAATCACTGCCAACGCAGCCCGCCACGCAGTTTTGTTTGATCGCGATGGTATAACGGACCTCGGCGCACTTCCCGCCAGTCTGGTCGGCGCCGCATTCGGCATCAACAATCGTGGTGACATCTTCGGCGGTTCCACCACGGAAGGATCAAGCAGGACGGGCCCTTTTCACGCTACGCAATTCAAGGATGGCCAGGGGATTGACCTCGGCACGCTTGGTGGGCCTACCAGCTTCGCCGCCGGCGTCAACAACCGCGGCCAGGCGGTCGGAAGAGCAGACCTCGCTAGTGGACTTTCTCGCGCCGTCATCCTCAGTGACGGTGTGATCAGCGACCTCGGAACGCTCGCGGGCGGCACAACGAGCTTCGGGAGAGCCATCAACAATCGCGGCGAAGTAGCCTGCCTGTCTAATACGGCCGCTGGGGCCTTCCACGCCTGCCTCTGGCGCCGCGGCGTGATGACCGACTTGGGCACCCTCGGTGGCACGTTCAGCGACTCCGCAGGCATTAACAATCGCCGCCAGATCGTTGGCGTTTCGACTGTCGCCAACGGGCAGCAACACGCGTACCTGTTCAGCAAAGGCAAGATGACCGACCTGAACGAACTCATCCCTGCGGACTCGGGCTGGACTCTCGTTGCGGCGACGGGCATCAATAATGCCGGCGAGATCGTCGGCAATGGACTCATCAATGGCCAGACCCACGCCTTTCTCCTGACGCCAGATGATGACGACGAAGACTGAGATTGCAGGCCGCAAAGGACCGTGGCAAGGCGGAGTCTAACCACTGTTTCGAAGCTTTGGGATAAGGCAGTAGGTGGCCGCGACACTTGCATTGGAATAGCGGGCTCTTGAAAGGAGCAGAAAATGCAAATCAATGAACTCAGTCAAGAAGAGAAAACAGGGCTCAATAAGTGGAAAAGCTTATTAGCAGGCACCAAAGGCATCTTGAGCATCCTTGGCCGACGCACCGGCACGTTATTTTTGGCGGTGATTGTCTTTGCCTCCCTCGCTGAGGCACGCGCAGATGTAGTGACGGATTGGAACAAGAATGCTGAAAAAGCCATCCTCAGCAGCAACCTCGCCGGAAACTCAGTGGGAACTGCGCGAGTTTACGTGCTCATGCACGCGGCGATCTTTGATGCAGTCAACGGAATCAGTCTGCATTACGCTCCGTATCACGTTGACCTGCCTGCCCCAGAAGATTCCTCCGCGCGCGCCGCAGCAATCCAAGCAGCGTATGTCGTGCTAGTGAATCTCTTTCCGTCGCAGAAAGCAAGCTTTGATGCGGAACGAGAGGCATCCCTGGCCTCCCTGGCGGACGGTGACGATGTTGATGATGAAGCCGAGGACGGGACGGCGGTCCAGAGCGGGCTGGATTGGGGTGAGCTGGTTGCCAAAGACATATTGGCTTTTCGGAGCACCGATGGATTCAGCCGCACACTACCGCCAGTCACCGGCGGTCTGGCTCCCGGGCAATGGCGGCCTTCGCCCCCGCAGTTCCTGCCCATGGTATTCCCCCAAGTTGCGACTATGACTCCCTACGTCATGGATTCTCCTTCGCAATTTCGCCCGGCAGGGCCACCAGCGTTGACAAGTGAGCGTTACACGGATGATTTCAATGAGGTCAAGGCGCTCGGGCGCGCCACTGGTTCTTCGCGGACTGACGAGCAGACGCTCATCGCCCGATACTGGGCCGGGAACGTCTCAGTATCGTGGAACCGTGTGTGCAACGCGCTGGTTCTTGAACGGGAGCTGCCACTTAGGGTGACCGCTCGGCTCTTCGCCGTGATGAACCTCGCTCTGGCCGACTCCACCATCGCGGGCTGGGACTCCAAGTTGTTCTTCATCGATCGCAATTGGCGTCCTATTACCGCGATTGTGCTGGCCGGCAGCGACGGCAATCCCAGCACAGCGGCAGATCCAGCCTGGACCCCGTTGCTGACAACTCCCTCACATCCAGAGTACGTGTCCGCCCACGCCATCTTCAGCGCCGGGGCGGTGGGTGTGCTCGCTGATTTCTTCGGCGACAGCACCAGCTTTGCTCTCGAATCGGTCGGCCTGCCCGGAACCGTACGGACGTATGCGAGCTTCTCATCCGCGCTGGAGGAAGCCAAGCTGTCGCGGGTTTACGGCGGTATCCATTTTCGGTTTTCTTTGGAGGACGGGGCAGCCAACGGCGCCAAGGTTGCCGAGTTCGTGCTGACCCATGTAGCCCTACCTCTGCATGGAAGAAAGACTGGGCAGATCCAGCACGACCACCACAGAGGCGAGGATCCGAGCATGGAAGGTGTGGAACCGGAAAACTAGGCAGGCAACATGACGCGACCCCGAACGAAGGATCTCGGTTCCACTTTCAAGAGTACCGAGGACTCCCGGATCCGGCCCAAAAAGATTGGGGATCACGGCTCAGGCGCAAAGTCAGCCGAGGCGGTTGCGTGGGAGCGACTACTACTCGAAGAGGACGTGGAGGCCATCATCCAGGAAGCCGAAGACAGCGATGTGTTGAAGTAGCGTATCGCTGAGCGTGTAGCAACGGTCGGCCCCACTTGAAAGAAACTTGAAACTTTGCGCACGAAACGGGCCGCCTCGGACCAACGCGAGCCAATGGGAATTGACCCGAAAAACCGCGATGATCCGAAACGGCCCGACATCGCCGCAGTCACGTTTTCCGACTGTGGCTCCCGAGGCCGCGGGTTCGATCCCGTCACCCACCCCAATCTCAACCCTGCACATGCAGGTAGTCAAGGTTGTGGCGACGTCTCCGGTTTCACCGACGGCAATTCAATTTGTGAAAACTCCATTAGCTCTGCAACAGAAGGGCAGAAAGCTGGTTCGCAGGCCTCTGGTTCTTATCTGCGCCCGGCCATGCAGATAAGTCGTGGGAGTGCCTTCATTCGCAACCGATCATCGGCGCCCCTCTGGATTTCTCCCGAGTGACGGGCAACCCTTCCATAATCCGGTAAGGGAAGGGTTGCCGACTACCTTCTGCACGATTCCCGGTATAGCGGACGCCATTCGCGGCCTCTGCCGTGTGTTGAGACCAAGCGGGAAGCTCATCTTCTTTGAACACGGATTATCACCCGATTCAAGGATAAGACGCTGGCAGGAACGGACCGAGCCGATTCCTCACTGGCTATTTGAAGGCTGTCATATCACTCGTGACATCCCGTCCCTCTTGACCCAGGGCGGCTTCCAGATCGAGGAGATGCAGACGGGCTACCTCGCCAAATTTCCGAGGTCATGGACGTACTGCTTCTGGGGAACCGCCACTCCGAACCGCCAATCACCGGAGAATTGAATCTTCCAGATGGACAAACCTAGCGACCAGCACCAGAAGGCCCTGAGAGTCATATAGAATTTCTCGCGGAGGTGGCTCCAATGAAACGCCTATCGTTTTTGCCTCTAACCCTACTGTTAGTCTCAACAGCGTTCGCGCAAACAAATCCGAGCGATCCCGATACGCTCAAGGCCCTTCTTACGGAAGTCCGTCAACTGCGGCAGGATTTGCGGACCACGACAGTAGCCGCGCAAAGGGCACAAATCTTGGTCTACCGTGCCCAAGCTCAAGAATCCGTCGTTCGACGTATGCAGGAGCGTGTTGATGAGACTCGGTCAAGGCTCGCTCAGACTCGGTCTGAGCAAAGAAGCCGTGCGTCCACTATAAAACAGATCGAGGAGAAGCGAAGCCACGGTGAAACTCCGGCAACGGAACAAAAAGAACTTGGAGAGATCCTCGCACAAATAAAAGCAAGGTTCGATGCTGACGCGAATAAAGAACAAGAAACCCAAGCAACGCTAATCGACGCCGAAGAACAGTTGAGGATAGAACAGGCGAAACTCGGTGGACTTCAGGATCAGTTGGACGGACTGGAAAGGACCTTAGAGAATTTTCAACCAAGGTGAGCTTGAAGATAGGGTGAAGTCCCATTTTCGAAGGGCGGGGGTCGCTTAGAGGGTTGCTTGCGAAGTTCAGACCCTCAGGGCCTAGCAGAGTAACCCTGCGGTCGGAAGCTGGCCAGCGCTTGGGTCTCATCCTCAAAGGTCGGGATAATGTCTGGCAAGCGGATCACCCGCAGCACAGCCCGCACCCGACCACACGGACGGACCAATTTCAAGCTACGCCTTGACGGGCAAGGGAAACATACGTCCCGGTGATAGCGCTGATGCCCGAACTATCCAACTGTGTCACGTCGGCCAGGTTCAGCAACAGCTTCCTCACCCCGTTGACGACCAGTCTTTGCAGATGGCCGATCAGCAGGTCGCTATCAACGCCGATTGTCGCTCTTCCCTGAAGGTCCAGGATGGTGACTTCGCCGGATTCCCGGATTGAGATTTGGAGGCCCACAATGGCACTTCTAGCGGTCCCTTTGGCAGAGAAACGGAAAACCAGAGTATAGCAGGCTGTATGGTAGATTAGCGGCCCGGAGGATTCATGGACATATTGGCGGCATTGAGGCAGGAAGAGGCGCAGTGGAAGAAGCAGTCGGAGGAGGTGTCTGCGGCAGCGAGAGCCGAGATTTCGAAGGCAACAAAAGAGCGGTGGGCGAAGATTAGAGCGGCGTAGGCGAAGAGGAAGTAAGGCCGTTAATTTTTATTTTGACCCGTCTATAAGAGTTTGAACTCAGCTGGATTTTGTTCGCCAGGTACCCGTTGGTGCGATTAACTCCAGGCCGATAGCATAGATATTTTCACGTATAGGCTGGCGGTAGATGACTCGCGCCTCTGACTGGAGGTCTCCCTCAAGAGACTTAATCACCAGAGAGTCGTTTGCCGACCAAAGAGT
>WNFA01009834.1_pt1 | contig 10425 bp, 10 predicted proteins | sample 5400481 | NCBI WGS metagenome assembly WNFA01 (sample SAMN13153340, study PRJNA577476) | soil metagenome | isolation source: 120 cm saprolite under Douglas fir tree site 2 hole 1 replicate 2 | place: USA:California | collected 2015-04-18 | reverse complement strand
TCGAAACCGTAAACTCGGGAGAGGCCGCGAAGAAGAAACTCGATAGCGCCCTGTATGACGTAGTCGTGACCGACATCAAGATGCCCCATACCGATGGCATCGAAGTACTGCGCTACGCGCACCAGGTCTCGCCCGACTCTGCTGTGATTCTTATTACTGCGGTGGATGACTATGAGGCCGCCGTGCAGGCGGTAAAGGCGGGCGGGGCCACGGACTACATCCGCAAGTCGCCCGGCCTGGTCGACGAAATCAAGCTTGCGATCAATCGGGCTCTGGAGAAGATGACGCTGAGCCGGCAGAACTTTGCCTTCAAACGTGATGCCGCTACCCGCAACTCGCTGGGCAACATCGTGGGCGGCAGTCCGGCCATGGAGAAGTTGAAGAACACCATTCGCACCGTGGCCTCCACACAAAGCACGATTCTGATTTACGGCGAAAGCGGCACCGGCAAAGAACTGGTTGCGCGCGCGGTCCATGTATGTTCCCCGCGAGCGGCCGAGCCTTTTGTTTCCATCAACTGTGGCGCCTTCCCGGAAACCCTGCTGGAAAGCGAATTGTTTGGATATGTGAAAGGCGCGTTCACGGGCGCGAACCAGAACAGGCGCGGCTTGTTCGAGGTGGCGGACCAGGGCACCATTTTTCTGGACGAAATCAGCGAAATGACCCTGACCATGCAGGTCAAATTGCTGCGCGTGCTGCAGGAGCGCAGCGTGCGCCCGGTGGGTGGCACTACGGAAATCCCCATAGACGTGCGAGTGATCGCAGCCACCAACCGCGATCTCGACAAGCAGGTGGCGGAAAATACTTTTCGTGAAGACCTGTACTACCGGCTGAGCGTGATTCCGGTTTCCGTGCCCCCGCTACGGGAGCGTCGCGAGGATATCCCGCTTCTGGTAAACCACTTCCTGAAAAAGTACGCCCCGGCCGCTGGTAAAAGCATTCTAAGAGTCAACGGAGAGTCGCTGGGCGCGCTCTGCGGCTATGACTGGCCCGGCAATGTGCGCCAGCTGGAAAACACCATCGAACGGGCGGTTGCGCTGGAGACTGCGGAGGAGCTGCACGTCGAACTCCCCGCCGAGCGCTCGAAAGCACGAGCTGCGGCAGCCGGGGTGGGTATGGCAGGCGGACCGGGCGCAATAGGCTCCGGATCGGTGTTACCTGAAGGGGTCGATATGGAGAAGTACGTGGCGGACATCGAGCGCTCGCTGCTCCTCGCGGCCCTGGCGCAATCGAACGGAGTGCAGACCCGTGCCGCCGATGTGCTGAAAATTTCCTATCGCTCGTTTCGACATTTGGTGAAGAAGTACGACATCTAGAACAGCCATCAGCCATCAGCTATCAGCCGTCTGCTATCAGCCCGCAAGCTAAACCAAACTCGCGTGGCCAATCTTGATTTCGAGGCTCTTACTGCAAGCTGATAGCTGACAGCTGAAAGCTAGGTTTTCTTCAACTGTTGCTTCCATCCCAGAATTCTGGCCTTGTTGGCCTCGGCTTCGGCTTCCGGGATCATGCCTTTTTTCTGGTAGAGGACCGACAGGCTGGTATAGGCAAGGACGTCGTCGGGATCGAGCTCTGCGATCCGTTTTGCGACCGCGATGGCTTCGTCCAGGCGATCGAGATCCTGCAGGGTGCGAGCTAGTCCGTGCATGGCCTCGGTAAAAACCGGGTCGGCGGCGAGCGAAAGCTGATATTCGGCCAGGGCGCGCTCCCGCTCGCCCTCCGCTACCAGGTCGAGAGCGGCATAGTAGTGGTCTTCAGCCCTCTGGCGCGCGTCGTCAGCCATGAAGTCAAAAGTTTAGCAGGTCTGGAGCGCAGTCTTCGGTCGTCAGTCCTCAGTCGTCAGCGAACCTTTGCGACCTTGCGGAATCCTTGGCGACCTTTGCGGTTAAAGATCTTGCCCGAAGAGTCTTTGCTGACGACGGACGACTGACGACCGACGACTGACGACTGAAGACTGCCCCCAGCGTTATACTCATGAGCATCCATGCGCTACATGTTTCGATTTCTGTGGAACGCAACTCGCGGACATCGTCTCACCCCATGGCGCAGCCCGTATCTCCTGTGGCGAGTGGAGACCTACTGCGGAGTCAAGATGCAGCAGATCGGCTTCCTCGAATTCTGGGAGTTTATGTGGAGGGAGCGCGGCAATCTTTGGCGATTCCTGAAGTGGACGGCTGAAATCGAACGCTACGTCCACCCCGGGCCGAAGAACTCGTAGCTACCAAAGACCAGGCAGACCCGGACGCCCCTTCGTGTGCTCGGATGGATCTAATTTCCCTGGCTGGCGGCGACCGCGCCGGCCAATGACACGGTCACCTCGCTGCCCTTGCCGACACCCACGATCTTGGCCGCCGAACCACGATCGGCAGCAATTTCCAGGTAGCCCATGCTGCCCAGGATTCCAAAGACCTTACCTGGCGCGCCCTCGGAATAGTTGGAATGGATTTCAGTGATTTCCTCTTTGCCCACGGAAATCGTGAATGGAACCGGATCGGCTCCAAAAAGCATGGGTGCGTCCTTGGGGGTGATATTGGTCACGAGATTGCCAAAACGGTCCACTTTCAATACCACGCCGCGCAGGCTGTTTCCGTCGACCGATTTCGGTTTGGGCGCGTTGAAGCGCACGAAGTCGGTAATCTCGTCGCCGAATTTTTCCGGGTCTACGCCCTTGGCGAGCCAGGCTGCGACCGGAGCGAAAATATCACGCGCATGAAAGGTGTTGCTCACCGGCTGCAGGTAATAGTGTTCCGCGGTCACGTGGCGGATATGCAGCCGCTCCTCGCGGCCGTAGACCAGAGAGAGCACGCCGTTATCGGGCGCGACAAAGTGATGCCGCTCACTGGTTACCAGAATCGGCCGCCGCGCCGTCCCCACCCCGGGATCGACCACGACCAGGTGCACGGTTCCCGAAGGGAAGTACGAATAGGACTGGGCGATGGTGAGCGCGCCATCCAGCACGTCGAACGCCTGCACCGAGTGGCAAATGTCCACGATCTCGACGTCGGGAGCGATATTAAGGATGACCCCTTTGAGGGTTCCCACGAAGTGGTCGCTGAGCCCGAAGTCGGTAGTCAGCGTGATCAGTGGCCGATTCACCAATTTCCCCTCGCAAAAGGACAAAGTTGTCCCCGGAAGTTCCGAAAGTAACGTGGGATCGAGGCTGGAGTCAAGACACGGAGGTAATGGAAGGCAGTCGCCAGTCGTCGGTCTTCAGTCGCCAGGAGTCTTTAGCTAAGAGCGCCTGCAAGCTTTAGTTTGGCTGACGACCGAAGACCGGCGACTGACGACTGCTACTGGATCTGAATATCTCCCGATCCGGTTTCCACTTCTACGGGGACGCCGCCGCCCCCAACCTTGCCGCGGATCTCCTTGCGCCCGATAGAACCCTGGACGGTGTGTGGCTGGTCCACCGAGATGGAGCCGGAGCTGGTATGGGCGGCCAGGTCGAACGACGCGTCAGACGGGATTTTCAGCTGTACCGTGCCTGAGCCGGTCTGCAGATTCCAGGCTCCGGTTGGGCTGCCCTCGGCCTCAATCGTACCACTGCCGGCCTTGGCGTCCAGCGAGCCCCGCACTCCGCGCAGCTCCATGCCTCCGGAGCCGGTGTCCACTCGAACCGAGCCCGGTGCGGTCTGCTGCAGAGTGATGTGTCCGCTGCCCGTATCGGCTTCAAACGCGCCCGCGATCTCATCCGCCCGGATCGAACCGCTGCCGGTCTTGGCGCGTACATTGCCTTGCACGCGATCAATCTGGATATCACCGGAGCCCGTTTCCGCACGTACCCGATCGCCAATAGCAGAAATGTTCAGCCCTCCTGAGCCGGCGCTCACCTGGAGCGGACCGCGAATTCCTTCCACCCGCTGATTCCCTGAACCGCTCTCCACCCGCAAGTCGGTCTCGGCGGGAACAATCACTTCGTAGCTGATTGAGATGTTGCGACGCAAATCCGGGTCATCGATGTGACCGACGCGGATGGTGTTGCCGCTCTGCTGGATGGGAGGGTTCGCCTCCAGCCGTTTTATCTTTTCCTGGACATTTCCCTCGAACCATTCTGTGGCCCGAATGCGTCCCGTCACTTGTACCTCAGTGGAGTTGCCGGTGCGCACCTGTACATTGCCCGAGCCCGTGGTCAATTCCATATGCACCGGCCCGGTCACCTGCAAGGTACGCTGGAATGATCCTTCCGCAATGGCTGCTGCCGGCGAAGCCTGCAAGCAAAGCAGAGCCGCGATCGCACAAGCAAACAAGGATGGAACAATTTCTCGGGGATTCATGTTTTCTCCGGAGAGTTCAATCGATAGATAGATCCCGAGAGCCAGCTCGAAACTGTCAGCGCTACTGCAGGACGACTTCGTCGCCTTCCTTCAGCCCGCCGAGGAGCTCGGTCTTGGCCCCGTTGGAAATGCCGATATTGACTGCCATTTTCTTCTTGCCTTCTTTGGCATGGGGGTCGGGTACTTCGACGGACGCCTTCTTGTCCTTGTCGTAGATGATCGCGCCCTCGGGAATCTGCAGCACGTTTTTGTGTTCTTCCAGAATGATCTCGGCGTTGGCGGTCATCTCAGCTTTCAGTTCACCGCCGGGATTGTTGATCGACGCGCGGACCTCGAAGGTGGTGACGTTGTCCTTTTCGACTCCCATCGGCGAGATCTTGGTGACCACGCCATTGAAGGTCTTGTCCTTGAAGGACTCTACCTTGATTCGTGCCGGCTGGCCCAGGTAGACCTTGCCGATGTCGCTCTCGTCGACCTTGCCCTTCACGTAGACCGAACTGGTATCTCCCAGGGTCATGACCAGGGTTGCCGAGGAGCCCAGCACCAGAATCGAGCTGACAGCGTCGCCCATTTCCACGTCACGCGACAGGACCACCCCGTCGATTGGCGACTCAATGTCGGTATAGCTCAACTGCTCTTCGAGTTGTTTGAGGTTGGCGCGGTCCTGCGCCAGTTGTCCCTGGGATTGGGCAATCTTCGCTTTCAGGACGGTGACTTGCGCCTTCGACACGTTCTGTTTATTCAAAGCCAGCTCGTAGTTCTTCTGGGCATCTTCCAGGGCGGACGTAGATACCACGCCTGCCTTGGCCATCCCAATGGCGCGTTCGTAGGCCCGTTTGAGCAAGGGCACGTCCGGCCCTTCGGCGTCGACCTTGGCGCGCTCGAAGTCGGCTTCGGAACTCATCAGGTTGGCGGCGGCAGCCTCGGCGGCGGCGCGGGACTGCTCCACCTGGGCCTCAATCTCTTCTTTATCTAACTGGGCCAACAGTTGACCTTTCTTGACTTTATCGCCGGAGTCGACCAGCAACTTTTTTACGATGCCGCTGGCCTTCGACTTCACCTCAACTTTGGTGATGGGGGTGACCTTGCCGGTTGCGACCACGCTCTTCGCGAGATCGCCTTTTTCTACCTTCTGCAGCTTTGAAGGGTCAATCTTGGTGCCGCCCCGGGTGGCTGCAATGAGCCCCCCGGCAATGAGCAGGACCAGCCCAAGTGCGATACCGCCGTAGATAAACTTTTTCCGTCGCTTCTTGCTGCCGTTCCCGTTCACGTCTGCCTCCTGAAAAATAATAGCTCTGTCGATGATGATTACGAATTCGAGTTAGGATTTGTTCCGCCAATGCGTGCTGTGCGAGGATTCGGCGGCTTTCGAATCACCGATGCGTATCCGTGGATTAGACCCTCCAAGTCCCGAAATGGAAGCAGGAAACTGCAGAATCTGGACACGGACGAACCCGGATCAGCCTAATTCTACAAGAGGTTAGCGGCCTGAGCCATGCTGTAGCTCTTTGGAATGTTAGAATTACCGTTCAATGATCGCCTACGTGCTGCTGCGGGTGTTCTTGCTCCTGCTGCTGGTGGCAGCCAACGCTTTCTTTGCGGCTGCGGAGTTCTCCCTGGTAAGCGTGCGTGACACTCGCATCCAGCAGCTGATTGACGCCCGCCGTATCGGAGCCCGCATCGTCCAGAAGCTGCATCGGAATCTGGACGAGGTGGTGAACGGCGTCCAATTGGGCGTCACCATCGTCAGCCTGACTCTGGGCTGGGTTGGCGAGCCTCTGCTCGCCCAGATGATGCTGGGCCCGGTTCAGGATCTTCCTCATGCCTCGGTCTACGCCCACAGTATTGCGATCGTCGTCTCCTTCGTCCTGATCACCTTCCTGCACGTCATCCTCGGCGAACTGGTGCCAAAATCGCTGGCCTTGCAGCGCGCAGAACAGGTGGCCCTCGCGGTCGCGGCGCCCATGGACGTCTTCCTTACTTTGACGCGTCCGCTGCTCTTCGTCATGAGCCGGTCCGCCGGCTGGGTATTGCGAATCTTCGGTTCGCGGCGGATCAGGCAAGGGCCCGTGCATTCCCCCGATGAGCTCAAGCTCATCGTGACCGCCAGCCGCCAGTTCGGGGAGATTCCGCCATTTCAGGAAGAGATGATCCATCGCGCGCTGGAACTGGATAACGTCACCGTGCGCGAGGTTATGGTGCCGCGTCCCGACATTTTTTCGCTGCCCGGCGACCTTACGATCTCGGAAGCCCTGGGGCGCGTGGTCGAGGAGCAGCACTCCCGGGTCCCGGTATACGATCCCCAGCGCGGTCCGGAGCACATCATTGGGGTGCTGTATGCCAAGGACCTGATGCGATGGACCCGCCTCCGGCTTACCTCTACACCCGACCAGCCGGTCGCCGCCCGGGTCTCGGCCATGAGAATCAGCCAGATCATGCATGACGTTCTGGTGGTGCCCGAGACCAAGGTCCTCACCGAGTTGCTGGAAGAATTCAAAGAGCGCAAGCGGCATCTGGCCGTCGTGGTGGACGAGTTCGGCTCGACCGCGGGCGTAATCACGGTGGAAGATGTTCTGGAGCAGATTGTGGGCGAGATCGAAGACGAATTTGACATCGCTCCGCCCCAGCAAGCCCTGGTCGAAGGGGAAATCGCGGTTGTGCTCGAAGGGTCGGTCAGCATTCGCGATCTCGAATCGCAATACCAGCTTTTGCTGCCGCGCGACTCCGGCTTCGAGACCCTGGCCGGCTTCATCCTGGCGCGGCTGCAAAGAATCCCCAGGCAGGGTGAGAGTTTCGATTACGATGGCCACCGCTACACGGTGCAGGAGATCGAAGGCCACCGCATCGCCAAGGTAAGAATTGAAAAACTGGAAGCCAAAGCCGTTGCTCAGGCAGGAGACTGAGAAGCGAAACCGAACTTGAGAATCCGGAATCAGCTGGAAGATTTGAAAGCGGCACATCGAAGTCGCTGACAACTGGCAACCGACCACTGACAACTGATGCTCCGCTACTTATCCCTCCGCGTTCTTTACATGCTGCCGGTAGTATGGCTCGTAGTCTCGCTGGTGTTCCTTCTGATTCACCTCGTCCCCGGCGACCCCATACTACAGATGCTCGGGGAAGGCGCCCCCGTCACTGACGTACAGGCCGCCCGGCACGCTTACGGACTCGACCTTCCGCTCGACCGGCAATATCTGAACTATTGGGAAGGCGTGCTGCAGGGCGATCTGGGACCGTCGCTGCGCTTCAACCAGAGCGTTACCCGCCTGATCGCCCAGCGCTATCCCTACACCCTGCAGCTGACTTTGGCGGCACTAGTGGTCGCGGTGCTGCTTTCCGTTCCCGCCGGAGTGCGCTCGGCGCAACGGCGCAATCGCTGGGATGACCGCCTGCTGAGCGTGGTCAGCCTGTTCGGCCTGTCGTTCCCCAACTTTGCCCTGGGGCCCATACTCATCCTCTTTTTTGCCATCTATCTGGGATGGCTTCCGGTGTCAGGTTCGGGGAGCGTGGCCCACTTAGTACTTCCCGCAATCACCATGGGTGGCGCGCTGGCCGCCATTCTTACCCGCATGGTCCGTACCTCCATGCTGTCCGGACCGCCCGCGCCAAAGGATTGTCCGAACGCAGGGTTGTCTACGGTCACGCGCTGCGCAATGCCATGATCCCGGTGATCACGGTGCTGGGACTGCAATTCGGCGCCCTGCTGGCCGGCGCCATCGTGACCGAAACGATTTTTTCCTGGCCCGGAATCGGACGGTTGACCATCCAGGCTATCTCCAATCGCGACTACTACCTGGTGCAGGGCTGCATCCTGGCGATTGGGCTGACCTATGTGGCGGTAAATTTTCTGACGGATTTGCTGTATTCGGTGGCGAACCCGCGGATCAGGCAGTAGTTTTGCCGCCGGGTCCACCCTCACTTGCCGTTCTTCGTCGAAGATGGGATTCCACAGTCCTGTCCCTTTGGCGCTAGGCCGGAACCAACACGCCAGTTGCCTCAGTGGACGGCGGACGTGGGCCACCCTCCGGGGCCTTTTTCATCCACGGCATGGTCGTAATGACCAGACTTGATCTTTTCCTGGGCACGCCTGAAGCACCACTCCGGGGCAGTATAGCTATGGGCACGCGCAGCTTCTAGACGCTCCATCAGCTTCTCAAAATCCCGCTCGAACTCATCGAACGGTCCAAGTGACGAAACCAAAGCGACCTGCCGGAAACGGTCGCGCAGGTTCTTGAATTCAGCAGTGAGCAGTTTACAACGGGCAAGCTCATCGTCGTACTTTAGGGCAGCATAGATCGAAGGTAGCAGCCCCGCCAGCAGTGCGCACACGGCAACAAGGACCTTTACGGATTGGAGGTCGGAGCTCGCAAGCAGCTTCCAACCTGCCAACGAACCCAAAATAAGAGGTGCGGCGATGAATGCGACCCGAATATATCGCAACCAACGCAGCCAAATGAAAAGGCTAGTCGATGTGAACAGGCACGTCTCAGACTGCCGCTGGCACTCCAACACGAGTTGTTCTTGTCGACAATCCATTCTACTTTCGTCTATTTCTTCGTTCACGCGGTCACCGCCGAAGCGCGGGTGTGCAGTGCGCGAAATTGACTTCCAAATACCTTTTGCCACTCGTCAGCTGCCAGCGACTCGTAGTCTGCTTGTTCGTACTCGCAAGCTTTCAGGGACCGGCTACAGGCGCTTTGGCACTTGCTGAACCATGCGTCGCCGAGATCAATTTTCTCCGCGGTGCCGGGAACGCGAGTCCGACCGCACTGGTACCGAAGCATGAATCCGAAGAAATCCCGCACTAGCCAATCGTAGTAGAAAAGAGTCTTATCTCTAAACTGCCACTGCTTCACGAATTCGCACGCCAAGACTTCCAAGGAGATCGACTTGATGTCCACCGAGCACCCACGTTTCCAAAATTTCAGCATCTTGATGAGATGTGTCGCTTTGCCTGCACTGACTGAATCGGCATCGACGATGGCCTGATATTCAGCAGAGGGGTTCGACGGCCGCCAGCTCCCCTCATTTGGCGTGTGGGCAGTTATATAAGTGCCATCCTCAAGCAGGAATGCCGGGACGACCTCTACTTTGTAGGTCTGAAAGGGTGCAAGCACTATTTGCCCATCGGCGCGTAAGTCGGTCAGGGTGAAGGTTGCAGACATCGCCCGTCTTACTTCTTGTAGTAGCTGCGACTGCTTGTTGCCGAGGAGTCGCTCGACTCGCCAGTAGTGATCTGCTGGAAGCAAGAAGAGCATGTCGAGGTCGGAGGGCGGCCGGCTCGCAGTGCGTTTGCCATAAGAGCCAACTAGCAGGTAGGAGTTGGGATTGAAATCACCCGTGTAGTACTTATTCCAGAGGCAGCGCGCGACGCGCTCAGCTTTGCTTTCCGCGTCGGCACGCTCAAAAGGTTTAAGATCGAGATTTCTTAGGTAGCCGTTAAAGTGGGGGATAACGTGGTTCCACAAGTCAACACCTCCGTCTCGCCAGGTTCTTCGGTGGTGTCGTTGTGCTATAGCTCGAACGGCAACGTCGATACAGGAAACCTAGTGTTGAGACCCTTCGACTCCATAGCATGCCACCACATCTTGGGGTCGTCAAGAGGGGGGCCAACCTGTTGTACTCGTGCCACACTTCTCGCATTTCTTGCGGAGGGTGGGCTGCGGCGGGACCTGTCAAACCAATTCGATCATGACACGCTGGCCGAGTAGAGCCGCGGCCCGCTGCAGGCTCGACAGCGTGATGTCGCGTTTCGGATCGAGAATCCGATCCACCTGGGAGCGGCTCGTCTTCAACAGGACAGCCATGCGCGCCTTGGAAATCTTTTTCTTCTTCATGGCCTTAGCCAGTTGCCAGGCTACGACCTCCTTGATGGCCTGCGCCTGCGCTTCCTCGAAGATGTTTTCCTTTTTCAAGAAGTCGTCAATGCTCGATGCCATATTCTTCTTGCTCATTCCGGTATGACTGTACCACAAAAAGTACAGTGCGACGGCGCAAGCGGGCACTCTAGTCGAATAGACGAGTGGGTTAGACTGTATCTTCTTTGCGATTAGCGCCTTTTCATCTTGTCCACCCTCTCCATCTCGCTGCCCCGCGCCGCCCGCCACAACCCGCTGGCGGCCACAGGCGCGGTGTTGGTCGTGATCTTTGT
>WNFA01005675.1_pt1 | contig 10428 bp, 3 predicted proteins | sample 5400481 | NCBI WGS metagenome assembly WNFA01 (sample SAMN13153340, study PRJNA577476) | soil metagenome | isolation source: 120 cm saprolite under Douglas fir tree site 2 hole 1 replicate 2 | place: USA:California | collected 2015-04-18 | reverse complement strand
TCAGGCGATTCGGGTAATTTAGTAAGCAGCGCGGCCGCCTGCTGGTAGCTTTCGAGCGCTTCTTTGAAGGCGTTGCGTGCCTCCGCGGCCTCGCCCGCCCGCCCCAGATATTCGACCGCCTTGCCGACGTTATTGGTGCGTCTGTAATGATGCGCCAAATCGCCCAGGTGATCGTCGAGCTGCTCGGCGTATAGCGATTCCATCGCAGCCGCCGCCCGCTCATGAAGCACCTTGCGACGTTCGATCAGCAACGAGTTGTAGGCCACCTCCTGCGTCAGCGCGTGCTTGAAGGTGTACTCAATCCCGTAAGCAGCGGGCTGTTCGTAAATGAATTCGCCCGCCTGCAAATCCCCCAGCATCCGCTCCAGTTGCATATCTGGCTGCGGCGCAACTTGCCGGATCAGCCCCAGCGGCGACTCCCGGCCCATTACCGCGAGCGTCTGCAGCAGCTCTTTCCGCTCAACCCCCAGCCGGTCGATGCGCGCGGCCAAAATCCCCTGCACCGTCGGCGGCATCCGTAATTGCGCCAGCGGGCGCGCGATCTTGACTCGCCCGTTGCGCACCAGCGCGCCCTCGTCGAACAGCACCTGCACCATCTCTTCGATGAAGAATGGGTTGCCTTCGGTGCGCTCGATCACCATGCGTTTGAGCGGATCGAGTTCGACGCTGTTGCCCAGCAGCGTCGCGAGCATCTCCCCCGCGCCTTCCCGCCCCAGCGGGTCGAGCCGCAACTGGATGTAGTAACTCTTGCCGCCCCACTCATGCCGGTACTCGGGGCGATAGTTGACCAATAACAACACGCTCGCATTGGCGATGCCGTCGGCCAACAGGTCGAGCAACGCCTGGGTCTCACCGTCGATCCAGTGCAAGTCTTCGAAAATGACGACGGCCGGTTGATTCAAGCTCTCGCGCAGGATGACGCGTTTGATAGCATCGAGCATACGCCGGCGCTTGATCTGCGGATCCATCTGCGCGAGCGGGTCCGGGCCCTCATGCAGTCCCATCAGGGTGTAAAGCAGCGGCAGGGTATCCCTGAGCGCCGGGTCCAGCCCGCCCAGCCACGTCTCGATCTTGCTGCGTCGCGCGGCCTTGTCGTCGGCGTCCTCGATGCCGAAGTAACCGTAGAGCAGCTCCAGCACCGGCAGATAGGCCGAGGCCTTGCCGTGCGACACCGAGTAGGCTTCCAGCACCTTGCAGTCACCGGGCAGCATAGCCTTGAACTCATAGACCAGGCGTGACTTGCCGGTTCCCGCCTCCGCGACCGCCGCGACAATCTGACCGTGACCGTTGCTCACCAGTTCCAGCGCGCGCTTCAGCTCGGCCAGCTCGCGCTCCCGTCCGACGAACTTCGTTAGCCCACGCCGCGCTGCCAATTCGAAATGGCCGCGCAACGCCCCGATGCCCACCACCTGGTAGATGCTGAGCGGCTCGCTAACTCCTTTGACTTCGGTCTTGCCCAACGCGCGCAGTTCGAAATAGCCCTCGACCAGACGGCGTGTTTCCTCGCTGATTACGATGCCACCCGCCGGCGCGACCGACTGCATCCGCGCGGCGAGGTTGGCCACGTGTCCAACCGGCGTGTACTCGGTGTGCCCGCCGGTATGGACCATCCGCAGGACTACTTCGCCGGTGTTGATCCCGATACGAAGCTCGACTCCTAACCGGCCCTGCTTTTTGAGCTCCTCACCGCTACGGCGAAGCGCGTCGCGCATCGCGATTGCCGCATGCAGCGCCCGCTGCGGATGGTCCTCATGAGCGACCGGCGCCCCGAACAGCGCGAAGATGCCGTCCCCGGTAGATTGCACCACGTAGCCGTCGTAGAGATGCGCCGCGTCGATCATCAGTTTTAGCGCGGGGTCGACAATCGCGCGGGCCTCCTCCGGATCGAGGTCGCGCATCAACTCCGTCGAGCCCTTGAAATCAGCGAACAGCGCGGTGACCGTCTTGCGCTCGCCGTCGATTGTTTCCGAAGCTTGCCGCGCGGGTGCGATGCGCACCCCGCCGGCTGCCTCCGCCGACGGCTTGCCGCCTGCCGTAGCCGCATCCTTGCCGAGCGCACTGCCGCAATCGACACAGAACTTCGCGCCTGGTGGGTTGTCCGAATTACAGTTCGAACAGCGATTCGAAAGCGGACTCCCGCACTCGGCGCAGAATTTCTTGCCGGGGATTCCCTCGGTCCCGCACTTCGAGCAGTGCATCCTACGTTCCCAGCTCGTCGAGCAGCGCCTTGGCGTCCTTCAGATCGGCGGTGTCGAAGCCCTCGGTGAACCAGTTGTAAATTTCCGCGAGCATCGCGCGCGCCTCGTCGCGACGGCCCTGCGATGCGAGCAATCGTGCGAGGCCCATCGTCGCGCGCAACTCCAGTGATTTGGCGCTCTGCTTGCGCGCAATCTCAACCGCGCGCTCAAAGCAGTTCTGAGCTTCAGCAGCGTTCGAACCGTTCTGTTTCAGCAGCAACTCGCCCTTGAGCCGATGCATCTCGGCCTCGTAGTGACTGTTTTCGTGTTCATCTGCGACGGCCAACGCTTCCGTCAAAGCACTTAGCCCCTCGTCGAGGCGACCCGACTTTGTGCACGCCTCGGCCAGGAGGCACAGAAAATGCGGCCGGTACAGCTCCGTCCCTACCGCGCGAGACGCTGCTAGACCTTCCTGTATTTGCGCGATCCCCTCTTCGCAGCGCCCCTGTTCGGCTATCGCCCAACCGAACAAAGTAGTCGCCCGAGCGGAATAGTCGGTTAACCCGCGCTCTGCAGAGAGCGCAATCACACCCTGCGCGGTCTCTTGAGCTGCGCTTACTTCGCCGCGAAATTGATGGAGAACGCCCAAAAAAAGCTCGGCAAAAGCCAGATTCGGGGTCTGGGATAGCCCCTGAGCTGACGCGCGTGCTTCATAGCCGCTCTTCAGAGCTTGGTCTGGGTAGCCGAGATGCCACAGAGTCCAGGCTCCGTACGACAGGCAAGCTACCCGGGAATCGATCCCGATGTCCTGCCGATGGCGCTCAGGATCGTAGAGACGGATCCCTATTTCGAAATGCTCTCTGGCGAGACGCAGATCCCCCATCCGGAACAAGGCTGTTCCTAGCTGGAGCTGCGCGTACGCCGGTGACACCGGATCGTGCGCGCTCTGTGCCCGCCGAAGAAACTGTTCGGCCAGCTCATACGCGATTCGTAACTCACCTCGCATTAAATGCACGCCCCACAGTCCACCGAGGGCTTGGAAGAGCTCTGGGGTCTCGCCCACCCGCTCACAAAGCTCCCGCGCGCGGGTGAGAGCTCGCTCCACGTCCGGCACGCTCCAGCCTTTAACGGCGATAACCACCTGGCTAAGGGCCAGTTGGAGGCGCAATTCTCGCTGAACACGCTCGGGGTTCTCCGGGAGCTTCTGGAGCAGACCTATCGCCGCACTGAGACTGCCGATCGCATCGGCATACGCCGAGCGCCGCAACGCTTGCTGACCCGCTCGCCCCAGATATTCGACCGCCTTGGTTACGTTATCGGTGCGGCCGTAATGACGCGCCAACTCGTCCAGATGGTCATCCAACTGCTCCGCAAACATCGACTCCAACGCTTGTCCGGCGCGCTCATGCAGAAACTTGCGGCGCTCGGCCAGTAGCGAGTTGTAGGCGACCTCCTGCGTCAGCGCGTGCTTGAAAATGTATTCGACTTCGGGAAACGCTGGCTGTTCGTAGATGAACTCGCTGGCCTGCAGCCGCGCGAGCATGCCCTCCGACTGGTCGTGCGGCTTAAGTATCACGCGCTGCACCAGCCCCCGCGGAAACTCCCGCCCAAGCACGGCCAGAGTCTGCAGCAGGTCCTTTTCCTCCGCGGTCAAGCGATCGATACGCGAGGCGAGCACCGCCTGCACCGTAGCCGGAACTCTTATCTGAGTCAGCGACCGCTCAAGCTTCACCACTCCTTTGCGCACGAGCACGCCCTGCTCGAACAGCGCCTGCACCATTTCTTCCATGAAGAAGGGAGTGCCCTCGGTGCGCTCGATGATCAGCCGCCTGAGCGGCGCCAACTCCACACCGTCCCCGAGCAACGACGCCAGCATCTCCTCGGCGCTCTCGCGGCCCAGCGGATCGAGCCGGAGCTGCGTGTAGTAGGTCTTGCTGTTCCACTGATGCGAATACTCGGGACGATAGTTCACCAACAGCAGGATTTTCGCGGTGCCGATCGAGTCGGCCAGCAGGTTCAACATTGCCTGCGTCTCGTCATCGATCCAGTGCAGATCCTCGAACATCACCCTCAGCGGCTGACTCAGACTCTCGCGCAGCAGAATGCCCTTGATCGCTTCCAGCGTGCGCCGCTTCTTGACCTGCCCGTCCATCTGCGCCAACGGGTCGACGCCCTCGACGATGCCAAGCAGACTGAACAAGTAGGGCAACGTGTCTTCCAAGCTCCGGTCGAGCGCTATGACTCGTCCTGTGACCTTTTCGCGGCGGCTTCGCTCGTCATCTTCGTTCGCAATCCTGAAATAGTTGCGCAGCAGGTCGATCGCCGGCAGATACGCCGACGCCTTGCCATGCGAGACCGAGAACGTCTCCAGCACCATCCAGCCAGATTGCGATGTCGCCTTGAACTCAAAGAACAGGCGGGACTTGCCGACGCCCGGCTCCGCCATCGCGGCGACGACCTGTCCGCGTCCCGCCCTCGCCTGCTCCGCCGTATGCTTGAGCGCCTCCATCTCGCGATCGCGCCCGACGAACTTCGTCAGCCCTCGGCGCGCTGATAGCTGAAAATGCGTGCGCAGCGGCCCGAGCCCAGTCATCTCGTAGACATCGACAGCGTCGCTGACGCCCCTGATACGGGCCGGCCCTAGTGCCCGGAAAGTGAAGTAGCCTTCGCACAATCTGCGCGTTGCATCCGTCATCGCGATCGAGCCCGTGGGCGCGAGCGTCTGCATCCGCGCCGCCAGGCCGGTCGAATGGCCGATCGGTGTGTACTCGGTATGCGCCTCATCGGTCTGGATCGAGCGCACCACTACTTCGCCCGTGTTCACCCCAACGCGCGCTTCGATCGGGAGGTTGCCCGCCTCGCGCATCCGCGCTGAGTAGCGCCGCATCTCTTCCTGCATCCGCAGCGCCGCATAGAGCGCGCGCTGGGGGTGATCTTCATGCGCGACCGGCGCTCCGAACAATGCGAAAATGCCGTCACCGGTCGATTGCACGATGTAACCGCCGTAGCGATGGACCGCTTCCATCATGAGCTTGAGTGCGGGATCGATCACGGCGCGCGCCTCTTCGGGGTCGAGGTCTTCCATCAGTTCCATCGAGCCCTTGATATCGGCGAACAGCGCGGTCACTGTCTTGCGCTCTCCGTCGATTGATTCCGAAGCTTGCCGCTCCGGCGTGATGCGAATTTCAGGAGTCGCTTGAGTTGACCTGGTCGCCGCGGGTGCCGTGTTAGCGGCAAGCGCTGCGCCACACTCGCCGCAGAAGTCCTCTCCAGGCTCATTCGAAGCGCCGCACAGTGGACACTGGCGCGCAAGCGCAGCGCCGCACTTCGAGCAGAACTTGCGACCGTCCCGGTTGTCGCTTCCGCATTTCGCGCAACGCATCTTGTCCCCCAGGCTTCTACGTGTTCAGCTCGTCGAGCAGGGCCTTGGAGTCCTTCAGGTCGGCGGTGTCAAAGCCTTCGGTGAACCAGTTGTAGATTTCCGCGAGCATCGCACGCGCCTCGTCGCGGCGTCCCTGTTTCGCGAGCAGCCGCCCTAGGCTCACCGTCGCGCGCAGCTCCCACCATTTGGCGCTCTGATGACGGGCGATTTCGACGGCCCGGCGAAGACAGGCTTCTGCCTCTTGCTCATTGCCCCGGGCCTTCAGCGACAACTCACCTTTAAGCCGATAGAGCTCTGCCTCTTGCATCCGCTCATCGGTCTGATGAACGGTCGCGATCACTTCGCCTAGGAGATGCTCCGCCTCTAACGTCCGGTCAATTCTCATGTAAGTCTCGAGTAAAGGCACGAGCAACCAGGTTGGAGTGCGTGCGCCCGTGGCCTTGTTGTCGGAAATCCCTCGCCGCATTTCGGCGATGCCGCTCTCGGTTTCACCGCGACAACTCCTCGCCCAGCCGTGAATTACCCTGGCACTCGATGTCGGCCCAGGGAACCCATACTCGGCTCCGAGATCAAGCGCGCTCCCGCTGTGTTCCCACGCAGCCTGCTCGTCTCTGCGTAGCTGATCAAATTCGCTGGTAAATTGGAGGGTGATAGCCTGTGCGAAAGGCCTCGATACGCCCTGAACCCAGACTAAAGTCTGCTGGCTAACCTTCATGGACTGGTCAAAAAAGCCGAGAATGGCGAGGTCCCACGCGAGGAGCGAAAGGCTAGCCGCGGTCTGATGAGGGACGCTCTCAGCGGAATCAATTGCCGCCTTCGCCCACTCCAAATGCTCCCGTGCGGCGAGTAATTCTCCCATCCAAAGCAGCTCCGCACCTAGCGATCCGTGAGCTTGAGCCAACTTGGCGGGGTTGTTGAGCTCTTCGGCGATCGAAACAAGTTGCTCTTCCAGTTGCCTGGCGGTTTGCAGTTCAAGTCTCCATCGATGAAACAAGCGCAGTCCGTACAGGACGGAGAATAACTGGGCTTTCTCGCCGAACAGCAGGCAAAGCTCTCGCGCCCGGCCGAAAGCACGCATCGTCTCTGGGGCAGCGAAACCTTGAGTTGCAGGCAGCGACTGGCCTCTCGCGATCTGAAGAGCGAGTTCCTGCCGGTCGCGTTCACGACCCTCTGGTAGCCCCTGGAGCAACTCCAGTCCGCGATCAAGGTAGGTAAGGGCTTGAAGATCCGCCGTAAGCATCGCGGACTGTTCGGCAGCGAGATGAAGATAGTGCACCGCTTTGCCCGCATTCGGACTGCGGCTGTAATGGTGGGCGAGGCCGTCGAGATGGTCGTCGAGGTGATCGGCGTAGAGCCTTTCGATCGCCTGTCCGGCACGCTCGTGCAGGGCCTTACGCCGCTCACTCAGGATCGAATTGTAAGCGACTTCCTGTGTCAGCGCGTGCTTGAACGTGTATTCGACTTCCGGAAAGGCCGGTTGCTCGTAGATGAATTCGGCAAGTTGCAGCTCCGCAAGCATGCGGTCGAGTTCGGCGTCAGCGCGCTGCACGACGCGCCGAATCAACCCGAGCGGGAACTCCCGGCCGATCACGGCGAGCGCCTGCAGCAACTCCTTCTGCTCGGCTGCCAGTCGATCGATGCGCGAGGCCAGCATCCCCTGCACTGTCGCGGGCAGATGCACCTGCGAGAGCGGGCGCGTCACCTTGACGGTACCGTTGCGCACGAGCACGCCCTCGTCAACCAGCGCCTGGACGATCTCCTCGATAAAGAACGGATTGCCCTGCGTACGCTCGGTCATCATCCGCTTGAGCGCATTCAATTCCACCGCATCGCCAAGCAATTCCGACAGCATCTCGCCAGCGTTCTCTTTGCCCAGTGGGTCAAGCCTGAGCTGCGTGCAGTATGTTCGGTTATTCCATTCGTGGTGATACTCCGGGCGATAGTTCACCATCATCAGCACTCGCGCATTTGCGATGCTGTCGGCGAGCAGGTTTAGCAACTCCTGGGTCTCGCCGTCGATCCAGTGCAGGTCCTCGAAAATCACCATCAGGGGCTGATTGAGCGATTCGCGCAGCAGAATCCGCTTGATGCCTTCGAGCGTACGCCGCTTCTTGACCTGGCCGTCCACCTGGGTCAGCGGGTCGGGTGTCTCCGCAATCCCCAACAGGGAAAACAGGTGCGGCAGCGCGTCCTCCAGCGTACGGTCGAGCATCAGGACCTTGCCCCCGGCCTTTTCGCGCCGCTTGCGCTCGTCGTCCTCGGAGGTGATTTCGAAGTAGTCGTGCAGGAGATCGATCACCGGCAAGTAAGCCGAGGCCTTGCCGTGCGAGACCGAGAATGCCTCCAGCACCATCCACCCGGACTGCGAAGTGGCTTTGAACTCGAAGAACAGGCGCGACTTGCCAACCCCCGGCTCCGCCATCGCCGCGACGATCTGCCCATGCCCTGACTTCGCCTGCTCGGCGGCGTGCTTCAGCGCCTCCATCTCACGCTGGCGCCCAACGAACTTCGTCAGTCCGCGCGCCGCCGCCCGCTGCAAGCGCGTCCGCAACGGCCCCAGCCCCGTCACCTCGTACACGTTGACCGGCTCGCTGACGCCTTTGACTTTGGTGGCGCCGAGAGGCTTCAAGACGAAGTAGCCTTCGCACAGCCTGCGTGTGGCTTCGCTAACCGCGATCGAACCGACTGGGGCGGCCGTCTGCATACGCGAGGCCAGGTTGGTGGTGTGCCCGATCGGCGTGTACTCGACCTGACCCGCGCCAGTCTCGATCGAGCGGACTACGACTTCGCCGGTGTTGATACCGACGCGGCCCTGGATAGGGCTGCTGCCATCGGCGACCACTCTTGCCGAATACCGTTTCAGATCCTCCTGCATGCGCAATGCTGCGTAGAGCGCCCGCTGCGGATGGTCCTCGTGCGCCATCGGCGCGCCGAACAGCGCGAAAATCCCGTCGCCGGTGGATTGCACGACGTAACCGTCGTAGCGGTGCGCCGCGTCCATCATCAACTTGAGCGCTGGATCGACGATCGCGCGCGCCTCTTCGGGATCGATATCCTCCATCAACTCGGTCGAACCCTTGATATCCGCGAACAGAGCGGTGACCGTCTTGCGCTCCCCGTCGATTGTTTCGGGAGTTTGCGACTCGGATGCGATACGAACGCCCCCATCCGCTCCCGCCGCGGACTGCTTGCCGCCTTCCGCGACCACATCCGTGCCCAGCGCACTCCCGCAATCTCCGCAGAATCTCTTCTCGGGTGGATTCTCGGCGCTGCATCGCGCGCATCGATTTACCAGCGCGGCGCCACAGTCCCCACAGAACCGCTTGCCCGCCGGATTTTCCGCTCCGCACTTCGTGCAGCGCATCTGACTCGTGCCTCAATTAGCTCCGAGCTCGTCGAGCAGCGCCTTGGCCTCTTTCAGATCGACGGTTGCGAAGCCTTCGGTGAACCAGCCGTAGATTTGGGCGAGCATCGCGCGCGCCTCGTCGCGCTTACCCTGTTTGTCGAGCAAGCGCGCGAGACTCACCGTTGAGCGCAATTCCCACCATTTGGCGCTCTGACGCTGAGCGATATCGATAGCCTGACGAAAGCAGGTTTCCGCCTCCGCCTCGTTGCATCGATGCTTCCGCAGCAGCTCGCCTTTAAGCAGATAGAGCTCCGCCTCGTGCCACCGCTGGCCGGTTTGGTGTGCCGTTTCGATCGCCGTGGCCAGAAGACTGCCAGCCTCATCGGTGCGACCTGTTCTCAAATAAGTTTCAACGAGCGGAACAACATCGGTTATGCGCGAACCGATGGCCTCGCGGCCGGCGATGGCCCGACGCATTTCATCGATCCCGCTCTCTACCTCACCGCGACAACTCCGCACCCAGCCCTGAATTATCGTGGCCGAAGAGAAGACGCTGGAAAACCCATATTCGGCGCAGATGCCGAGCGCTCTCGCGCTGTGGTCGTCGGCCGCGTGTACGTCCCTGCGGAGCTGATCGAGTAGGCCGATGAATACCAGCGCGATGGCAAGGGGGAAAGGCCTCGATAGGCTCTGAGCCCACGCCAGTGCTTCCTGGCTTGCCGTGTCGGCCTGATCAGAGAAACCCAGGACGGCCAGCTCGAACGCGAGCAAAGAAAGACTGGCGGCCATCTGATCAAAGTCTCCGCCCTCCAAAAGAAGGCCACCCTCCACAGAGCCGATTAGACTCTTCACTAGCTCAAGATGCTCCCGCGCCGCCACGAATTCACCCATGTAATTCAGGAGTTGGCCGAGCACTCCATGAGCGACGGCCAGTCTGGCCGGCTCGTTGAGTTGTTCAGCCAGCGTAACGAGCTGGTCCGCGAGTTGTCTTGCTGTTTTCAGTTCAAGTCGAAACTGATGAAACAAGCGCAGCCCTAACAAGACTGAAAACAACTGGGTATCATCGCCAAAGCGAGCGCACAGCTCTCGCGCTCGGCTGAAAGCGCGCCCCGTCTCTGAGGCCCCCGGGCTCTGAGTTGCGTATAGCGACCAACCCCTGGCGACCTGAAAGACGAGCTCTCGGCGGGCTCGTTCAGGCCCCTCGGGTAAGCTCTGGAGCAACTCCAGTCCCCGATCCAGATAGGCCAGGGCTTGAATGTGGGCCGTGAGCATCGCGCACTCGCGGGCAGCCAGATGCAGATACTCGACCCCTTTTCGCACATTTGCGCTCCGGCTGTAGTGGTAGGCGAGGCCATCGAGACGGTTGTTGAGGTGATCGGCGTACAATTGTCAACGCCGAACTAAATTGTCACTTTTTCGCCGATGCAGATGTCCCTCGTTTAACGAACTCTTTATTTCTCGCGCCCGACACGATTGCTGGTTGCGTCGGGAGTTACGCAGTGCCTCCGCCGGACGATTTCGCT
>WNFA01007572.1_pt1 | contig 10433 bp, 8 predicted proteins | sample 5400481 | NCBI WGS metagenome assembly WNFA01 (sample SAMN13153340, study PRJNA577476) | soil metagenome | isolation source: 120 cm saprolite under Douglas fir tree site 2 hole 1 replicate 2 | place: USA:California | collected 2015-04-18 | reverse complement strand
GCCGTTCTACCTCGTACTTCACGTTTCAATCCCTCAATCGGGCTTACAAGCGTTCCGACCGATCTGGCGGGCAATTGACGCATGCCAAGAGAAGATGTTTCAATCCCTCAATCGGGCTTACAAGCGTTCCGACCATCCACGCAAACATCGTCTGACCAGACCAATTATGTTTCAATCCCTCAATCGGGCTTACAAGCGTTCCGACAATGAGGCAACAGTTAGGCGTCCCGCCACGTGCAAGTGGTTTCAATCCCTCAATCGGGCTTACAAGCGTTCCGACAAAGGAGTGATTGTACCCATTGAGGGAACAGTCACCATGTTTCAATCCCTCAATCGGGCTTACAAGCGTTCCGACTTGCACTCCTGCCGTGCCTGCTGCAACCAATGCCGAGGTTTCAATCCCTCAATCGGGCTTACAAGCGTTCCGACTGTAGACATGAGATGAGGAAGTACCCCATCCGAAGTAGTTTCAATCCCTCAATCGGGCTTACAAGCGTTCCGACGATTTAAGTAGCCTGGTAAGTCAGCTACAGAAGAATTGTTTCAATCCCTCAATCGGGCTTACAAGCGTTCCGACTACCAATAGGAAATGGCGGAAACGGGGACCTGAAAATGTTTCAATCCCTCAATCGGGCTTACAAGCGTTCCGACGGCTCATTCCTCTTGGCTTTACGCGGCGGTATGCTTGTTTCAATCCCTCAATCGGGCTTACAAGCGTTCCGACGAATGGATAGAAAGGCGGGAACGATGCGCAACACAAGTTTCAATCCCTCAATCGGGCTTACAAGCGTTCCGACGCGTACACTGCCATCCGCCACTATCACGCACAAGCTTGTTTCAATCCCTCAATCGGGCTTACAAGCGTTCCGACAGGGTATTCACTTGCGCAGTGTCTCCTGCTCCAGGTTGCTGTCGTTTCAATCCCTCAATCGGGCTTACAAGCGTTCCGACGACGCGTCGGCCTCGGTGGGCACGCCAAACTTGCTGTTTCAATCCCTCAATCGGGCTTACAAGCGTTCCGACTCCGTGCGTTTATTCTAGCACTACAGGCGGCAGAAAGCTAGTGTTTGCGAGAGGGTAGGTATTTTTGGTGATCTTGAGATTCTTTCTTATCTTCATAGCGACTACCAACTCCTCGTCGAGATAGCTGGGAAGGGACTTCATCCGTTTGCGAGAGGCTATGCTCAAGAACTCCAACACACCTACCTCTCGCAAACACACCGTTTTTAAGTTTGTCAATCAATCAGCATCAGACTATCCTTCGGGAACCCTATTTTCTGCCTGCAATATATGCCCTAAGTTCATCCAGCGGATAGTTTCCTGGGCATCTAGCTTTATCGATTGGCTCAAGAGAATGATGTGCAAAGATGCGTTCAGCTGGAATATGGTGCCGTTTACAGATGTCTGCAATAAGGGCAAAGCTGGCCTCTTGTTGAGCACGAGTCAGGGGTGTGGAATTGTCATCACTTGGATCCACATGCTCGACGGATATGGTACAAAGATTTTTGTCTTGAGGAAGCCCCGGTTTATCCCAGTACGGATCATGACCTGCTTCTAAACAGCAATTAGCACCGGCACCGTCTTTCTCAAGGACACATTGTACGATTTCTCCTTCCACTCCAATGATGTATGTACTCGATTTTAATTTAGGGTTCGCGCCTCTATCGGCGAACCATGCTGCTATGGCTTTTGCACTTGTTTGTCCTGGACTGGCTGTTTTATGGACGACCAGGGAGAGTTCTCCTTTATATCCCGATCTATCGACGAAAACCCATTCCTGCGGCACAAACATGGGAATAGCTCGAGGATAGTCTGTTCTCATTTGGCTTGTACTCCTTCACTGCGTAGAACACTTGTAGAACCACTGCTTGCTACTATGTCGACCATATTATTCTGTGAACTACCCCTTGCTTCCAGGGCTTCTGCGCGGCGTTGGCGATGACGTTGAGGCGTGCCAGGGCGATGCCATATTAGTCTAAGAGGGCCCCTTCTAGGACCTTTTCCAACGTCGCGGCGGGTGCGTCCTGACCAGTGTAAAGCTTGAATTGGCCCATGGCCTGACGCAGCAGCATGCGCCAACCTGGGATGGTCGTCCATCCTCGACGTTCCGCCTCAGCGATGAGTTGTGTTCGTCGATGCCGGAAAACGACATCAAACAGCGCCTTGCCATGCGTGTGCGCATCCAGGTTCGTGGGCCAGGACGAGGAATCGGCCACTGGGGTCGTGTTGACGACGAGTTCGGCGTCGAATTGGCCTTGTTGCTCCAGTGTGTCTGCCCCATCCAGCCCGAGATCGTTGACGAGCTTCTCGCGCTCATCGGCAGAGCGAGCACTTACGAACACAGTCATGCCTCGTCGCTTGAGAGCATATGCGATGGCTCGCGCGACGCCGCCTGCTCCAATAATGACCGCGCTGTGTAGTCCACCGCTTCCAGCCTCATCGATGGCCCCCAATGCCCCAACCCAGTCAGTATTGTACCCGTAAAGTCGCCCATTTTCCTGCACCACAGTGTTACACGCGCCAATGGCCTGTACGTCTTGACTGACCTCGTCAAGGAAAGGGATGACTGCCTGCTTATGGGGCATTGAAACGCCGAGTCCCCTAATAGCCAGAATGCGCATGCACTGCAAGACCGGTTCGATGTCCGCCGCGCCGATTGCAAAATAGCGGTAGTCCAAACCTAAGGCTTCGTAGCCGGCAGTATGAAGCTTGACGCCCAGGGGACTGGGATTAGCTGCTACGGAGCAGCAGAGTACGGGGATTGTTCTATTCATGTACCATACCTCTTTCTCTGGCCTCCATCTCCGCGATTCTTGAGAGGCCAGTCTAAGCAACCAGGGCTATATTTTGAGAAGCCCTGCCCTTGCTTCTCTTTGAGAATTTCAAGCTCTTGGGAAATGTTCGCGCTAAGGTTCGGATATAAGGGAATGAATAGAAAAAACGACAACATGCGCGGAGATCAAGGATGCCATCAGCTAGTTTACTTGAAAAACACAACAGATGCAACAAACGAACAGTCTTTGGGTGAGCCTCATTTTTTGCATCGAGCCTGGCGACCGGTAGAGTGCCGATTTATCGCGCACGTGGTCGCCAGGTCCTACGCCGGAAGATGTCCCAGGTGCGTTTAACTAGCGTAGTGGCGATCCCTTGCGGGTGATTTACGTGAGCGGGCCGATAAATCGGCGGTGGCCGCGATAAATCGGGCCCTACGTTTCACCCGGAAGGACGTAGATCCACAGTCTTTATTCCGCACACTTTTTCGCCCATACGATCCGACCTTACAACCCCTAAACAATAAAGAGCATATCCTCTTTTGGAGGTTCCCCACCAACCGTCTCCACCTTCTCCAGGCAATTGGCACACACAGGGTAAAAGCGTACACTATCTCGTGTCGCCTCCACATACTTTGCCAGCTTCGACTTCAGCAGCACAAGCTCTTTCTTCGATAGAAAACACTCGAACAGCGAATACTGCGTCCACGTACCAAACCCTGAGAGGATTTTGTGTATCTTCGTACGCCTCCGATCATCAGGAATATCGTAGGCTATAATGTAACATGTCGTCTGGCTAGAAGCCATGGTCTTCAATGTCATGGCTGCCTACGCCTACCTGATGATGAATGGTGGATATTCATCAATCTCACCTGTCAGATACTTTGCCACCAGCCGAGCCTGCAACTCAATGCACCGGCGGTATTTCACCTTATTCCCAAACACAGGATGCGTGATCTCCTCATTCAGCCGCTCCTCGAACCTTATCAGGAATGTCTTGCGTGGCTCCTTCTTCAAGCGATACGCTCCTAGCTCAACGACAAAATCATCGAGTGTAAGCATCCTATTGTTGAGCAGTGTCAACACCACCGAATCGACTATGATCGGCCTGAACTCCTCCATCAGATCAAGTGCCAGCGCCGGACGCCCATACACGGAACTATGCAGGTAGCCAACAAACTGGTCGAAGCCAACCACCTGGACAGCACTCGTCACCTGGCCCGTCAGCAGAGCATAGCCGTAGCTCAGTAACGCATTGACCGGATCGGTCGGCGGACGCTTCACCCTTCCCGCATAGGACCATTGCTGTTGATCTGTCAGCATATCGCCAAAGCAGTGAAAATACGCAGCACTACCCGCTCCCTCAAGACCCAGCACAGTCTCAAGTGGTGTCCCCTCAATACCAACATCGCCAGAGACGAGCGTTTGCGTTGACTCTATTGCCGTGGAGAGCGCCGTCAGTTGACGGATAATGACGGCTATCTGATCAATCTGTTGACCAAACTGAGCATCCGCTTGGCGACGATTATAGCGCTGTAGCATCGTACGCTGGTTAGAGAGCTTGCCGATCACAAACCGCCTCGCCAATTCACAGCGTTTAGACAGATCGTTATGTGCACGGTGCTGTGCCATGCGTAACAAAGAATTTTTCGAAAGACCCGGAGAAAGACGTCCTTTGAACTGACCATAGTGATTCATGAAATGAATCTCAATATTTTTCTCCAGCAGCAGATGCAATGCAGATGCGGTTAACGTCACCTCACCCATCACGATCACATCATCCACCTTGACCAGGGGAATGTGCTTCTTATAGGCTGGTGCAAGCACCACTCCCTTTTCACCACGCTTTTCGGGAACCTGCACCAGCAGGCAGTCTTCCGTATCTCGCCGCACCAGGGCGTAGTCTTCAGTCAAATACAGTGTGGGCAAGAGAACTTCCCTTTCTATCCTTCAGCAACTTTACCTCATCAGGCAGGCACAGCGAAAGCAGACTACAATCACGGCAACGAGCCGCCACCTTGCCATCAAGAGGAGGTGGCGGTACATCGCGGCTGGATACCTCAAAGGCAAATGCGATCGTCGCCAGTGTCTTTGCGCGCAGTTCTGGCGTGAAATGCACCTGTACGCGTTTGCGCGAACCGAAGTAGAAAATGTACCCAAAGGGAATAGATGTCCCAGCTGGCAGTCGCTCCTCCAAACACATTGCCTGGGCACAGAGCTGAATGTGGTCATTGAGCCACTTTCCCTCCTTGCCATGTTTGTACTCCACAGGAATGCACATACCTTCCTGCTCTTCGACAACATCGGCGAAGCCGGAGAGTCGTAGTTCTTCGCTGTACAGGTACAGATGATTGATCTGCGTCTCCCCATCTCGCGTCGTATGTTGCCCTGGCTGATCGGCTCGCTCGTGCAAAAGCGTCCCCTCTAGCACAAACTCGTTCCGCAACATATCGCCTTGCACAAACTCATAATAGAAGCGGCGCGGACAATATTCAATCGCATTGAGATAGGAGAGCGGAATAGATTCCGGTCCATCCCACTTGCTCATACACTCGCCTCCTTTGCTGGCTGGTCTGGCAGTGGGCCCACCACAGCATTCGTGCAACGGGTCTGGCCCATACCCATCGTTGTTTTGTAACCTACTCCACTAAACAGGGCAAAACGGGCCAGTGGTGCGAGCCACTGGGCCTCTGGAGCAGTTGGTACACCCTTGACCTCATAGGCAACATTGCCTTGAAAGCCCGACTGACCGAACTTGCTGGAGGGCAAATAGCGCGTCTCCAGAGAGTAGCGCAAGACAACCACATGTTCCTCGCACCAGCTAGCGATGGCACGAGGAGTGAGATCCCCTGTAGCTATACGCAGACTTGCAGGAGCAAAGAGATCCCACTGTCGGGCCAGGCTTTCGAAGACATAGGCCGGTTCTGGGAACATTTTGAGCAGCTTTCCCCACGGCTTTTGTCCCATGCTAAACGCAGCCGGCGTAGCAAAATCGAAATGGTACTGTTTTTGTGGCACACTTGAGTTGCGTAGCTCGGTAAAAGACGAATAAGAAACCCATGGTTGAGCGGTATTGTCCGGGTCCGGTGTACTCAATAGTCGGCTGATTTCAAAACGAGCATTCCCAATGTGAATCGTCAGAGCACGGGGGTTCGCGATCAAATAGTGGGCGAAGGAGCCAAAAACGCTCGCATCCAGCATCGTAATGCGCAGCCAATAGACCTGCCCCGGTGTCACCTGCACAGCCTGGTTCTTCACCATCGCCTCTTCCAACTGTTTGGCGGAAAGGTGGTTAAAGCCCTGGAGCAGGCCGAGTGTATAAGGTCGGCGCTGGTTGGGTGCATGGAGCCAGTCCGCCAGGGTGGGATCACCCTGGCGCACCATATCCAGGAAAGCCGCCTGCACCTGGTTCCCAGCACTCAGCGAAACCAGCCCCTCCTCAACGGGGTGGAGACGCAGCAGCATGGAGAAGAGTTCGCCTCGCTCCGATCTTACCGGGTTTCCCTGGGCATCTGGTGATTCTTTCGTTGGCACTGTCAAGAGATTGATCCTTTCTGGTTGCTACACGATCATAGGATCGTCATCATCAGCGTCTGCCTTGCGCTGATCCATTCTGCGATAGTTAGGCAATATTTCAGCCCACACCAGTAAGGCCATCGTTCCCAAAACTGCGTAATACTGGGAGGTTTTGAGATCACCGAAGGTAACCTCTAGTTCATAGGGAAAGAACTGCCCTTGCTTCTGCAAGTTCCACATCTCAGCAGCAGTCCGGCTCCCATCAGCAGCTATCAAGGTTGGGATGTATCTCTCCCTAAACATATTCCTCACAGCTTCATCCAGACTACGACTGCTGTTGAGAGCGATAACCTCCAAACCGTACACGGCGTTAGGCCGGTCCTTAGACGACCGGTACACGAACTGCTCCTCCCACTCAAGCTTTCTACAGTCACTCACAACCAGCTTCAGACCAATACGCAAACGCTCATCCGGCTTCCGTAGTTCCAAGAGGTCGCAAAAGACAAGCGCATCGTCAGCATCTTCTGGTGGATTTAGCCGTAATTGCTGCTGCCACTCTTTTTGTATCCTAAAATATTTTGCCTTGTAGTTCCTGGCGACATGCAAGGCATCATACAGCGCAACAGGCTCACTTGAAAGCAAGCCCTTCGAATCGCTCACCAGAGCAAGTGGCGGTTGGAAGGACTCGCGGAAACTAAAACGAGCCTTCTCGCTGAAGTATGCGCATAGGTCGTTCTGTAGCCACTGGTATGCCTCCGCGGCGTTAGACCAACGCTTGTTCTGGCTCTTGCGGTATTCTTGCTCGGTCAGCAGTCTCTTCTCACATGTTTTGAGACAATCAGTCATCTCAGCAGGGAATGTCTCCAGCCCATTGTAGTATTGGTTCTGGCGCTCAAAACTGCTTATCTTTGCTCGCATTGCCTTGTAGCTGAAGGTAGCTTCTGGTGCGAAGAGCTGTTTCACTTCGTTAAATAGCTCCTCCAGATCAGGCTTGTCTGCTGCAGAGGCCATCCCTTCCAGGCGATAGATGGGACGAAATGCCTCAGCTATCGCACCACTCTGAATGTACGCATAGAGCGCATGGCGAGCAGGCATATTCTCCTCAGCGAGCCTGCGCAAATCCTTACGGTTTAACACCCGCACATCGTGTGGCTTCAATGCCTCGTATAATTCTGGGTTAACCACCGCCAGCACCCTGCTGGGAGTATCACACACCTCTTTGCCCAGAACACGCCCGGCTCGTCCCAGGCGCTGTATGATTTCGTCACTGGTGCGAGCATCCAACAGCAAAAAGTCGATATTCTGGCGCTTCTTATCTGGTCGGTCAAAGTTGTAGCCGATATCGACGGTCGGCGTAGCCAGGATCAGTCGCTTTCCTTTCGCCTCGTCACGCCCTCTGCGGCTCTCTGCCCCCGTCAGCCGCCCCATTATTTGTGCAGGTATCCTGGACAACAGGCCAGAGTAAATCTGATTGATCTGCCACAGAGCACCAGAAATGATCGCCCCACCTTCATCCTCACGGTTGCTGAGCCATGTCGCGACCTCTTCTCTCTTCTCATAGGCGAGTGTTAGCAGCCCGTCTTGCAGCTCTTGGGAATTGTAGACCTCCAATGTAACTGGAGCGAGTGCAGGAACCTCTCTGGTTTGACCAGCCTTACTTACACCGTCCACGTCAGGCATAATCCACCTGATTGGTACGTCCAAACCTTCCAGGTATTTCCTGACCCGCTCGTTCGGTGTCGCAGTCAAGAGGCAGAACTGCCGATTGACTGAGCCCCCGAAAAAGCCGTAGTGCTTGGATAGGCTCATGAAGAAGAGAAAGTTGGCAAACTGCTTGGGATTGTAGTAGTGAAATTCATCAATGATGATGTAGTTGAACAGGGTGAGCATATCCTGGAACAACGGGATGCGATCGTGTCTGTGGTAACAAAAGTAGAAGGCGTAGTAAAAAATGTCCGGGTTGACGACAAGAAGAGTCGCCTTCTTACTCCTATCCTCATCCAACCGGCGAGCATTCTGCATGATGTAGTGGAAAGCCGCACCACGCCGCAGATCACCTTCACTAAAGTGTGGCATATCTCTGTAGCTATCCAGATCAGCCCGACTGATTGGCACCACGCGGTACGGTAATCTGTTCTCTTCGCAGAACTTCTGTGCATCACGCGCATGCTGTGCCAGCAACTCGTTTGTCGGAGCGATCAAGAGCGCATTGTGTTCGCTACTGTCCAGTCTCTTGAATCCGATGTCCTGGGCACGCTTGAGCAGGCGTAGCAACGCGGCTTTTGTTTTACCCGTGCCCGTATTGTAGGTATTGACGATCAGTGGCTCTTCCGCATTACGGGTGAGCCACTGGTGATATAAAGCTGGCCGATCTGCCGGGAAGGTGGCGGGCGATGGATTCTCGCCTAACCATACCTTCTCGTAGTGTGGACCCAATGTGATGGACAACATACTGCAAGCACCCTTTCACGCGATAGCATCCACACCGAAGCGCATACCCGCAGGTAAATACACATCCTTGCCTGCACCGTTCGTGCAATGCCAGAAGTCACCTCCCAGGTGGCAACGACTGAGCAATGGAGCAGGATGCACATTGTAGACCGAGAACGCACGCAGCCGCGGCACCGTCGCAGGTGGTAAATCGGCCGCGTTGAGCAAGAAGTCCAACGCCTGTTCTTCCCGCTCCACCAGTTGCCCTGACTTGAGAGTGAGTTTTTCCCACTCCAGGCGAGCCTTGCTGTTGAACTTCCCCAGGCGAATATAGATCGGTAGGCGCAGCTCGATCCCCTGCTGGTTGACGAGGAAAAAGGAGGCCCGGCTACCCAGGCCCAGCATGCGAATCTTGCCACTCTGAGGAAAGTTCATTGCCCGCACCTTCTTCCCTGGCTCCGTACCAATGGCATTCTGATCGAAGCGAAAGTAATAACTGTCGGTCTGTGCATTGAACTGGCTGAGCGCGTAACGTAACGCGTTTGGTGCGAACGTAGCGGGAGTCACATATAGCCCCTTGTCATTGAGTGGCCCCAAATCCTCTTTGTAGCGTGGCGGTCCACTCCAATTATAGGGTGCTGCACAAAGCCCCAGTGCATATGCCAGCGCATAGTTGCCGATCAAAGGCTCGCTTTCGTAGAAGATACCCACTTCCCGACTGGCAAAGTAGGTGTGTTCCATCAGCGTGAGTTGAGTAGCATAAATTTCAACGGCCATGTTCTTCGGCCTCCTATTTAATGCTGGACGGATAGCCTTTCTCGATCTCCTCTAGGAAGGCTTTGACGTTCTCGCTATCGCGATAGAGAGCAATCGTTTCTTCATGAACCCGTCGCAATGCCTCTCCCCGTACGACCACAGGTGTGCGACTCACCAGTTGCTTGAGCAAGTGATCAGTGGCATCATGCACCGCCTGCAGCACCTCACCATCAGAGAGGGGAAAGTCGAGTTCATCTCCGCCATGCAGCAACTGATCATAGACGAATTGTGTCATTTCTAGATTTGAGAAGATCTCTGTATCGCTGAACACCATCGCTGCCAGGATGTTGCGTATCTTCCCCATGCGGCTGCTAATTGCCCCGTAACGACTGCTTCTCAGAACGTTGGCAATCACATACTGCAACTCGCCAACGGTCACATCCTTGAGCGTTTCGATATCCAGGAAATGCGTTTCAGGCAGCACATACTCAGTCACCTGCGCAACTGGCCCTAATGAGTACGCATCCTCGGTCATCACCCGGCTCTTTTGCGCCCCACCGCCACCGACAGCATAGCCATAGAGCATGCAATCGATGCACTTGCCACAAGGAGCATTGGTATTGAGAGAACAAAGCTGCTCATTTTTATTGACGATAGCCATTTTGAGTAGATCATGCTCGCGCAACACCTCGCGTCCCACTCTACGTTCTACTGCCGTCTGTTTGCGCTTGCTTATCACCACGCGGCGCATCGACTTTGCATTCTCTATTCCTGCTATCACCGTTTCCTTAACAAGACCTTCGCCACTTCCTTCTGTGCGAAAAATCGTCTCCGACTCGGTCTTACGCACCAGCAAGAGACTAACGTAGCGCCCTTGCGGGAAGTTGCTGTACCTGGGCAACAGGTAATCACTATACTGGTTCAACACACTTAAATTGCTAATAACGGCCATGTTCAATC
>WNFA01019710.1_pt1 | contig 10439 bp, 8 predicted proteins | sample 5400481 | NCBI WGS metagenome assembly WNFA01 (sample SAMN13153340, study PRJNA577476) | soil metagenome | isolation source: 120 cm saprolite under Douglas fir tree site 2 hole 1 replicate 2 | place: USA:California | collected 2015-04-18 | reverse complement strand
GGGTGCGCGTGGACCGGCTTGCACATGCCGCCGCGAACCTGGCACGGCTGAGCCCGGTGCAGCAGGTCGCGCGCCGAGAAGAGGCGCTCCGTGAGCGCGCTCGGCGGTTGGGTGCGGCGGGAGCGGCACGCATGACACGCGCTCGCAACGCGCTTGCCTCACGCCGGGCACAAGGTCGTCTGGAGCGCGCTTTGGTCGAGCGGTTCGCCACCGAACAGCGCCGTCTCGACCACCTGAGGCAGCAGCTGGTCGCATTCAGCCCAGAGGCGGTGCTCGCCCGCGGTTACAGCATCACCATCGACGCCGAGACAGGGCGCGTGGTGCGATCGGCCGCTCAAACGGCTGTGCACCGCAAGCTGCGCATCCGGCTGGCAACCGGACGGCTGGGCGTGCGGATAGAACAGGTCGAGCCATGAGCGAGCAGCTGACCTACGAGCAGGCGCTGGAGAAGCTCGATGAGAAGCTGAAGCTCCTCGAGGACGGCGACCTGTCGCTCGAGGATGCCCTGAAGGCGGTCGACGAAGCGCGGGTCTACCTGAAGGTCTGCACCGAGCGCCTCGAGGCCGCCCGCAAGAAGATCGAGATCCGCCCCGAACCCACCGAATAACTCCCTTTAGATGATCACGTGCCGTGCACGTTGCAGAGGAGATCGGGCGTGAAAATCGGACCCGGCGGGATGATGGCCGGCTGGCCAGGGCCCGCCAGGCCGAACTCGATGAGGCTATGGTCGACGACCTGGTGGGCGAGCACGATATTGAAAGTCACGACCATCGTCTGGCCCGCCGCCGGGGCAACGGTGCTGAAAGTCCAGAAGACCAACCAGCCGTCATTGTCGACCGGATCGACCAGGACAGGCTCTGCTCGAGTCGTCGTTACTGCTTGCCCGTCAACTGTCATCGTCACCGTGGCCGCGTGGATGAAGTCGACCAGATTTCCGCGCGTGGTCATGCCCCAGCCGGTCGCAAGCGTGATTGGACTTCCGGCAGCCACTGACACGTTGTGATTAAGCGGGAAGTTGCACCGGATAAGACTTATGCGCGGGTCGTCGGCATATGCAGTTGCCGCCTGCAGACCGACGGCTAGCAGGGCTACCAGCAGCGCGAGCAGCCGGCCAAGCGTGACTCGTCCCATGTCCCACACCTCCATTCCGCGCCCCGCGATGGATCGGTCTGCGCAGGCGCGTACGGCATACACCCGATGGGCTGGCCTGTCAAACCCGACGCAAGGGAGAGAGCTCTACCGGAAACGGTTGCTTTCAGTCTCCCCCACGCGGCGCGGCCTCCAGCTGCTCGTTCATGACCCGGATCCGCTGGCTCAGGTTCTTCACGAACTCCAGCAAGACCTCCGGGTGCTCGTGCACCAGCGCCTGCAGCCGGTCCCGGCGCAGCACCCGCACCGTCGTGTTGTCGCTCGCCTGCGCGCCCGCCGACCGCGGCTGATCGTCGAACACCGCCATCTCTCCGACCACCGAGCTCGGCCCCAGGCGAGCCAGCGTGACCTCCCGGCCTTCGTGGTCGACGTGGATGCGGATCTCGCCCTCTAGCACCACAAAGAGCTCCGAGCCCACGTCGCCTTTGAGGAAGATCGACTCGCCCTTCGCGTAATGCCGCGTGACCATCAGGTGGTCGATGCTCGACAGCTGCTCCAGTGTCAGGGCGCTGAAGAGCGGCACCCGCTTGAGCGCGATGAGCTCTTTCATGCCATCGCCCAGACCATTGGCGGCTGCGCCGGCGGCCTCATGAATCCACTTGTCCGCGTGGCTCGCAAGCAATTCCAGCTCAGCGTCCGACAGAGCGCGCGCCGAGCCTCCATCAAAGGCGTCCGGGTCGAGGAGCTGCGCCAGAGGTACGGCGAGCCATCCGGGGCCGAAGTTTAGCAACGTTTCCAGTCCCTCGGCCCTCGCCTGCGGCTCCGTCGACAACACTCCGCGTTCGACAGTTGCAAATCCGCGCTTGCCGTGCAGGGCGCGCATCGCCCCCAGGCCGGAGTCGGTCGCATGGCCCGCGTAGTCGTCGAGGGCGATCCGCAAGAATGCGTAAGCTGCGGCCTCATCGCCGTCGACCCGCAAGCGTGCGCTGGCGGCCGCATGCGTCGACATCCGCGCCGACTTCACCCCTTCGCCGAGGTGATGCTCGAGGTGAACCTTGACGCGGCGGAATAGATCGGGACGCCCGCTGCGGATGAGCGCCTCCACGGCGGCAGCGGCCGCGTGCTCCCGGGATTCCAGAAGCGGCAGCGTCAAGGCCAGAGCCTCGGGCGCTTGCGCCGCCATGGCCTCGGACGCCAGTCGCCTCACCTCGCGATCGCCGCTCGCCAGCGATGCCACCAGGGCTTCGGCGAACGCCGGCCGTTCGTCCCCCGTGGGCGCCCACCGCACGGCCTGGCGCAGCGCCTCCCGCCGCACCTCGAGGTTGTCGTCGCGCAGGCAGGCAACCATCGGGCCGGCGGCCTCGGGTACGTCGGCCTTCAACTTCGCGAAGCTGCGGATCGCTTCCAGCCGCACGACAGCGTCGCCGTCTCGCATACCGTCGACGACGGTTCCGCGGTCGCCGGTGAACGCCGCGGCCCACACTGCCGCGGCGCGCCAACCTGGATCGGCCGAGTGCCAGAGCCGCTGCAGGAGCAGGCCCGACTGGTCCCACGGTGGGTCGTGGGCCGCTCCCGCGACGGCGGCGGCGGCGACGACCCAGCCGTCCGGGTCCTTCACGGCGGACTGCAGCTGCAGGTCGGTGACTGCTCTGGGCGGCGCGAGCTGCAGGGCCAGCCGTCGCACCAAGGCGTCCGGCGATGCAAGCAGCTCGGGCACCATCGCCGCGAACGTTTCGGGCGCCAGCCTACCCAACGCCGCGGCGGCGAACGGCCGCGCCCGGTCGTCACCGCTGCGGACGAAGCCGCGCAGCTCGTCGATCTGCGCCGGCGTGGGCCGGCCGAGCGCGCGCTGGAAGTCGTTCAAAGAGACCGCATGAGTTCGCAGCCGCTCATAGACCGCACCGACGTAGAGGCTGCGGACGCGCAATGCGGCTGCGATGAACAGGACCGCGAGCACGATTCCGATCACGGCCAGCACCTGGACCGTGGCCGAGACGAATTGCTGCACCAAAAGCAGGCCGATGCCGGTGATCACCGCAGCGCCCGGCAGCACCCCGTTGTCGAGCAGCACCCTGAGCTTTGGACCGACCTGGGCCGGCAGGGCGCCGCCCAGCACGCTCTCGGCGGGGTCGTCGAGGCCTGTCTGGAGGCCGTTGCGAACGATGAAAAGGAAAAGCGAGGTCGCCAGCACCGGGTTCACGGCCACGGCCACAAAGCCGATCAGCGTGAAGATAGGGAGAGCCATAATCGCGTTCTTGACGCCCAGCTTGTCGAGCACCCAGGGCGTGATGAACAGGCTGATCACCAGCTGCACGACGTAGCTGGCCAGCCACGCGTTTCCGATGAGGATGGTCAGCTCCTGCAGGTTGTTGTGCGTGGCGGCGACGAAGATGAGCGCGACGAGGTAATCGCCGACGCGGCTGGTCACCTGCATCACGAGGGCGAGCAGGACCAGCGCGAGCACCAGGCGGCTGCTAGTCAGGTATCGGACGGCTCCGCGCAGGATCCTCATCGCGCCCTGCCGGTGACGCACCACCTGCTCCTGTGCGAAAAGCTCGTCGGCGTCGTCGACAAAGCTCGGCCGGAACAGCCGGCGCTCCACCCACTCGGCCATCAGCGCCGCCGCCGCCGCTCCAAACGCCCATACGAACAGCAGCGGCTCGGTGGCGTAGATCGCGATCAGCGTGGTCGTGAACCCGGCCAGGATGTAGCCGATGCTCAGACCAGCCGCGATGACCGGGAAGATTCGCTTGCCCTCGAGCAGGTTGAAATGCTGGCTGACGAAGCTCCAGAAGTTGAGCATCACGAGCTCGAAGGCGATGGAGTAGATGACGTAGACGCTGAAGGCGACCGTGGGCGCCTCGGAGATGAAGTAGACGATGTAGAGGATCGGCGCCGTGACAGCGTTGAGGACGAGGGTGAGACGAAGCGCGCGCCCGACCCCGAGCCGGCGCGTGAGCGCGCCCTGCAGTGCGACCATCGGCCAGACCGCCAGCGCGAGGACTACAAAGAACAGCGGGTAGGCGTGCGGCCCAGCCTTGTTCAGAAAGATGGCCTGGGTCGCGTTGAAGGCCGTGTACATGGCCCAGCCGAGGAGGATCGCGAAGCCCGCGACCTGCAGCGTGCGGTCCAACTCGCTGCGCCGAACGTGCAGGAACCTGGCCAGGAGCGGGGCAGCGGTCACGGATGTAACTCAGGACGGTAACGGTGTCTGACGTCAGCTGACCCGTTCAGGAGGTGCCTGGTCATGCGGAAGTTGGTTCTTGCCGTGTCAAGCATCTTTGTTGTCGCGGCCTGTGGTGGAGGCACAGCTACCAACCCGTCGCCGACACCAACCATCAGCTTCACGATGGTCGCTCAGAACGCAAGCGGGGTGGCCGGCACAGGCACGGTCGTCAAGGTAGCCGGTTCGTTCACGGTCACGATCAAGCTGACCGGCCTGACGCCCAACTCGAGCCATATCTCTCATGTGCACAACGGTGGGTGCGCCAAACCGGGTGGCATCGCTTATCCGCTTTCACAGGTCATCTCCGACTCGTCTGGGTCGGCAACTGTGCTCAGCATCGTCCCCGCAGCCTATTCGGTTCCGACGAGCGGTTGGTACGTCAACGTCCATCACGGCCCCGACTTCAGCAAGCCGGCCAACGGACCGAGCATCTCATGCGGAGACCTGCCGTCGGCCTGAACCCCGCTCGGCCCCCAGACCAGATCTAGTTGGTCGATCTAGGCGGACACCGGCGAGCGCCGAAGGAGACTCTCGGTCTCCTTTACGAGCTCGGCCACAATCTCCGCCGCGGGCTGGACTCGTGTTACGTCGCCGACCGACTGGCCCGCGTAACACGCCATCGCTTCGATGTGGCCCCGGAAGCCTTTGAACGGCGGGGTTCCGCGGAAGCGTTCGATTTGTTCGAGCCCGCCATCGTTGTCGATCTCGGCCACGAAATCGCCCTGGAACGAGTCGGCAGCCTCGATCGCCTGCCTCAATACCCCGTGTGTCGAGGGACACAGCGCGCATTTGACGTGGAACTTGCTGGTACGCACGCTGTCTTCTGCGCGAGCGCCGATCAAGGCCTTCACGTAGTCCGGGTGCGCGTTCGCTTCCGTGGCGGCGATGAACCGAGTCCCCATCCGGACCCCAGCGGCGCCGGCACTCAGGACCGCGGCGATGCTGCGACCGCTGCCGACACCGCCTGCCGCCAGCACTGGCACCGACACTGCATCCAGCACCGAGCTCAGGAGAGGGAGCAACCCGATGGTGCCCCTGATGTGACCCCCGGCCTCGATGCCCTGGGCGATGATGAAGTCGCAGCCGGCCGCCTCGGCGGCCATCGCTTCGGCGGTCGAGCCGACCTGCCAAGAGGCCAGGGCCCCGGCGTCGTGCAGGGAGGAAAGGCGGTCGAGCCGCCACCGGGCGTCCGCCACGTCGATACCCGCGAACGTGACCTGCCCCAGGGCGCCGGCGTTCGACACCGCCGCGGCGAGCTCGGGTGAGAGGATGCTGCCCATCCCCGCCAGCTGAATCGGGACACTGCAACCCACCAGCCGTGTGAAAGCCGTCTCGAGCATCTCGACCTCCTCCCCAAAGGATGCGCCGACAGCTCTAGGTCTGCTGGACGCTCGCGATCTTCTCCAACGCGGCGATCCGCTCCGCGATGGGCGGGTGGGTGTCGAACAGGTGGTTGAAGAAGCTGCCGTGGTGCTCGGTCGGATTGTCGATGCACATCGCGGCCACGGCATGGTTGAACTGCTGCATCGGCTTCTCGTTCTGCGCGATCTTCTTGAGGGCGCTGATCAGCCCGGCGGGGTTGCGCGTTAGCTCCACCCCACTGACATCGGCCAATGACTCGCGCTGTCGCGACAGCGCCAGCTGCATGAGCGGGCCGACGAGAAATGCGATCAGCGTGAAGATGGCGCCGATCGCGAAGACCACCAAGAGCGCGCGGGCGTCACGGGTGCGAAAGCGCAAGGCGCCATTCCAGAAGACGCTCGCGATGATGGCGGCCAGCCCGATCATGGTCGTGACCACGAGGAGCAGGCGAACGTCGAAATTCTTGATGTGGCTCATCTCGTGGGCGAGCACTCCCTCGAGCTCCTCGCGGTTCATCATCTGGAGCAGGCCGGTGGTGACGGTCACCGCGGCATGCTGCGGGTCGCGGCCGGTCGCGAAGGCGTTGGGGCTCGGGTCCTCGATGATGTAGACCTTCGGCACCGGCAGGCCGTCGCCGATCGAAAGCGTCTGCACGATGTTGTAAAGCTGCACGTACGGCCTGGGGTCGGCCTCCTTCGCGCCCACCGCCGACAGGACGGTGGCGGCCCCGAAGTAATAGGAATAGAGCGCGGCCAGCACACCCAGGACGCCCAGGACGATCGCTCCCGCGATGGCGTATCCGGTGCCTCCCGACAGCTCGCCGATCACGAATCCGGCTGCCAACCAAACGATGAGAAACAGCGCTACTACGACGATGCTGTTGCGCTTGTTGCGGGTGATCTGGTGGTACATCCGGGTCAGATATTACGAGGACGTACGGCGCTCCTTTCCGAGGGATTGGCCGACCGACCTCGCCAGCCACCGGCCCCAGATCTGGGCCCAGACCAGCCCGTTCCCGAACGCCGACTGGTCCTCTGCGTGGTGCTTGAAGTGGTAGGTCCACATGGCTCTGTGCTCCTCGTAGAGCATCTGACGTTTATCGGAGCCGTCAGGGGCCTCCCGCTCGTGGTGGGTGGCGACCGCCGTCGGTAGGTAGAACACCTTCCACCCGCCCAGCTTCAACCGGTAGCAGAGATCGATGTCCTCCCCGTACATGAAGTAACGAGGGTCGAAAAAGCCGACGCGATCCAGCGCGGCCCGGCGGATCATCAGGCAGTCGCCGGTGCCGGCGTCGATCTCGTGGGCGTCCGAATCGTCCATGAAGCCCATGTTGTGTCGGCCGAAACGGGGGCTCTTCGGGAAGAGCCGGCTCAGGCCGATCGTGCGATAGAACAGCGTGCTCGGCACCGGGAATGCTCGCCTGGAGCTCGGGTCGATCTTGCCATCCGGCATCTGGAGCCGCGGGCCGACCGCGCCGGCGTCGGGTCGCGTGAGCAGGAAGTCGGCCAGGCGCCCGACGCACTGCTGGTCGACCATGACATCGGGGTTGAGCAAGAGCACGAACCGCCCGGTGCAGCGCTCGAGCCCGACGTTGGCGGCGCGGCTGTAGCCGATGTTCTGCTCCTGGATGAGAACAGTCGCCTTCGGGAAGTCGGCGGTGACGGCGGCGGCCGAACCGTCGCTCGAGTCGTTGTCGACGACCACCACCTCGATTGGCACCTCCGCGCTCGCGAGCAGCGCCTGCATGCACTGGAGGAGAAGCTCCTTGACGTTGTGGCTGACGATCAGTGCGGAGACGATTGGCTTGGGCGCGTCGGGCATCGCTGGTGAATTATCAACTCCAGGGGCTTCACGACGCCTCAAGTAGAATTCCGGGGACTGTGCAGACCGGCGCCAGATCGGACCTCATGGAGCGCCTGGTCCAACTCAGCAAGAACCGGTTGATCCGGCAGAACGCGATCCTCTTCTCGGGCGGTCTGGTCGCGGGCATCGGTGGTTTCGTCTTCCACGCCATCGCCGGCCGCATCCTGGGTCCGGCGGTCTACGGCCAGGTGGCCTTCCTCATCGCGCTGTATGCGGTGGGCACGGCTCCGGCGCTGATTCTCATCGTCGTCCTCGCTCGGTATACAGCGACCCTGACCGCCCGCGGCGATACCGGCGTGGGCACCCTGCTCACGCGAACCAGTCGCCTGATCGCGATTCCGTGCCTGCTGGCCGTGCTGGTCACCACCCTCATGGCCCGCCCAGTAGCGGTCTTCGAGCACCTCGGCTCGCCGATCCCCGTGCTCATCCTCGGCTTCTCGATCGCGCTCATCTGGCAGGTGGCGATTCCACGCGGGATACTCCAGGGCCTGCAGAGGTTCACATCGCTTTCTCTGAACCTATCCCTCGAGCTGATCATGCGAACGGTGCTGGTGTTCATCCTCCTCAAGGCCGGCTACGCCGTATCGGGCGCGATGGCGGCGGTGTTCATCGGCCTCTGTTTCGCGTTCGCGCTAGGGCTCTACACGCTCCGCGACCATTTCCGTCACACCGGTTCGCGCGTGCGCCTGCGCGTGATGGCCGGTTTCTCATTGACCGCGGCCGCGGGGATCATCGGGGTCCAGATCCTCTACAACCAGGACGTCATCCTCGCCGAGCACTACCTTCCGAGCCACGACGGCGGGATCTACGGGGGGCTCAACAAGATCGGGACGATTCTCTTTTTCCTGACCCTGAGCGTGAGCCAGGTGCTGTTTCCGCGGGTCGTCGAGGCAGTGGCCAAGGAGCAGCACCCTGGCCGCATCCTCCTTTCGTCCGCCGGCATCCTGGCCGCGCTGGGAGCCGGCGCGCTGCTCGTGTTCGCGGTCGTGCCGGGGCTGGTGGTAGGCGTGCTGTTCGGGCCGACTTTCCAGGACGCGCAGCCATACGTCTTCGCGGTCGGCGTGATCGGGCTGGCACTCTCGCTCGACAACCTGCTGGTGCAGTTCTTCATGGCTGTCCACGACCGTGTCTTCGTACCGATCCTGTTCTCCGCGTGCATCGCCGAGGCGTTTCTCATCTTCCTTTTCCATGCACGGGTGGGCCAGGTCGTCCTGGACGTGCTGGGCGTGCTGCTGGGCCTGCTGGTGCTCCTCACGGTTCGGTGCTACCTGCTCCTCCCCACCCTGCACGCCGACAGCCTGGCCGAGCCTGAGATCTCCCTCTCCCCTTCGAGCTAAGGGCGCGGCCGGGCTTCAGGTATCCTTTGCGGTTGTGCGAATCGTAGTCAAGGATCCCGAAGAGTTCGAGCAGGCGCTTCGGGAGTTCCGCCGCAAAGTCCAGGAGCAGGGGCTCGTGCGCGAGATGCGCCGGCGAGCCCACTACGTACCGCCCCGGTGACCATGGCGGAGGGGAAACACCCGTTCCCATTCCGAACACGGTAGTTAAGCCCTCCAGCGCCGATGGTACTGTCGGGGTAACCCGATGGGAGAGTAGGTCGTTGCCGAGCGTTCTAATAAGTCCCGCGACCCGCAAGGGTGGCGGGACTTAGTTTTTGTCCCCTCTCCCCTGCGGGGAGAGGGCTAGGGAGTGGGGCGTGAATAGTTCTCGCCTTACGGGGGAGGCCACGCCCGAGGGGGTTCGGGCGCAGCCTTGGAGTAGGGAACGCGGTCTAGATGTTCGGGCCTGTGGTCAGGGTCACGTTCTTGGTGTGCGACGTGCCGTTCTGATCGAGCCAGGTGATCGCCACGCTCGCGCCGGGCTTGTAGGCGTGGAGCGCGTCGCCCAGGGTGGTCGACGAGTCGACCGCCGTGCCGCCCACCGCGGTGATCACAGACAGCCGGGTGATGCCCGCCTGCTCAGCCGGCGAGCCCGCCTGCACCGCCCACACCAGCGGTCCGGCGGTGGCGCTGACGCCGACCTGCGCGGCGATCGCGGGGGTCAGGTCGCGAATCGAAACCCCGAGGTAGCCGACCGGACCGATGAACACGCCGGCGGTGGCCTGCCCCGAGCGGATCTGGTTGACGACCGCGAGCGCGCTGTTGGTGCTGATCGCGTAGCCCACTGTCGAGGAGCTCGAGCGAAAGCCCTGCGCTTCGCCGGCGGTAATCATTCCGATGACCTGGCCGGATGAGTTCACGAGCGCGCCGCCCGAGTCGCCCGGGCTGATGGCGGCGTCCTCCTGGATCAAGCCGCTCAGGACCTCGGATCTGCCATTGCCCTCGCTGGCGGTGATGGTCTGGTCGACCGCGGTGACCTGGCCCTGGGTGGCCGACGGCGTGCCCCCCGCTCCGAGCGCGTTGCCGATGGCAACGACCTGGTCGCCCGGCTTGACGCTCGACGAGTCGGCGAGCGTGACCGTAGGCAGGCCCGAAACGCCTTCGATCTGGATGAGCGCAACGTCAGCCGTGGGCGAGACGCCGATCACATGCGCCGTGTAAGTGCCTGCGTGGCCGGCGATGGTGACCGAGATGCTGGTCGAACCGTCGACGACGTGGTTGTTGGTGAGCACCTCACCGGACGAGGTGATGATCATCCCGGTGCCGGCCGCGGCGCCCGAGCCGCTGGAAGTCTGGATGACGGTGTTGATGTCCACGATCGCGGGATCGACCATGGCGGCGATGGCCTGCGCGTTGAGCGTGCCGTTCTGGTTGGGTGACGGGTTGACGGGCGAGATCGGTGCCGTAGAGGTGGGCGGCTCGCTGATCTTCGGCAGGGCCGCGTTCTGGGTTGGGTGCGACGAGTGAAGGTACTGCGACATGGTGAAGCCGATGCCGATACCTCCGCCCGCGGCCAGGATGGT
>WNFA01010349.1_pt1 | contig 10441 bp, 18 predicted proteins | sample 5400481 | NCBI WGS metagenome assembly WNFA01 (sample SAMN13153340, study PRJNA577476) | soil metagenome | isolation source: 120 cm saprolite under Douglas fir tree site 2 hole 1 replicate 2 | place: USA:California | collected 2015-04-18 | reverse complement strand
GGGCGGCGGTGATGGCTGGAATAGCCGTGTCATGACATGTTGGCTCCCTGATTTTCAGGCGGGAGCACAACCGGTCTCTCTGCCACCGACGCCTGGCACAGGGCCGCTGCCGGTGATAGTCGCATATAAGCATCATTAACGCAGGATGTAAGTCGGCTACCGGTAGTGCCTTGAGGCACTACTGAGACCGCTACCCGGGTGGACATCACCAGACCAATAGAGCGATGCCCGAGCCGATCGCGATCAGAGAGACCAGCGTCCAGAGCGCATAAGGGAATAAAACGTCCATCGCTCTCGCTCCGCTGTTCCACCGCGCGGTCAGGTCCTGCCTTAATCAAACTGACCCACTACCATTGTCGCCCCGCTAAATGCCGATGTCCCCCGTTTGCGTAACCTAGACTCGTGGGTGGCTGGCGGTCTGTATAAAATTGCTCACGTTGAAATCCGGCCACTGCCAAATTCAAATCCGGCCAGTGGGGGTTAAACCCGGCCCGTCATCGGGCTCACCACTCGCGTAGGGTGTAATAATCTTGTTGGCGACTGCTACGTCGTATCATCGACCGCGCTGACGCCGAATGAAGTAGCGGCAAAATGCGCAGAAGGCAGCGGAGCCGATCCGATCCCGGTAGATTGAATTCGCCTCGGGGCCCTTGCGCATCCACCGAAGATGCCCTATGTGCCGTCGATCGAGTTTCGGCCGAACGACTTGGCCTCGCCGCGAATAGCGCGCCTGACTAACGACATTCCCCCAAAATCTCGAATGAGCCGGCTGCGTTAGCGCGCAGCCTATATCCATACGTACCTACAGGAAAGGCTCCCATGAACAAGGGAACCGTGAAGTGGTTTGACAGTCGAAAGGGCTTCGGTTTCATTCAGCCGGAAGCCGGCGGCAAGGACGTCTTCGTGCACATCAGCGCGGTCGAACGCGCGGGCCTGAGCGCGCTCAACGAAGGGCAGCAGGTCTCCTTCGACGTGGTCGCGGACCGTCGAACCGGCAAGTCCGCCGCTGAGAATCTGCGCGCCGCCTAACCGGCAGCGCCATGGCCATATTGCCTCGACCACGGATGTACTGGCGAGGCTTGTGGTTCGGAGCCCCGCGTCTGGTCCGCCAGTCGCGGGGCTTTTTTTTTGCCGAGCACGTCCAGCCGTAGCTAGCGTCCCGATTCCGAAGTTCGCATCATTGTGCCGTAGCCTCGTTTGCGAACTTCGGAATCGAAGGACACTAGCAACTTATTGATCTAGTGCGGCCGGCGGAGCCAACCTTTGCTCAACCTGCGGGGTAATCAGACTGGATCGACTTGATCTCGTTCTGGTCGATGCTCAAAATAAGATCATACGGGGTGCGACGCGCTTTGAACGCCAAGGAGAGAACCATGGGGTACCCGACCGCCTACACCTCCGCCGTCGCGATCCCATTGCCCTCCGAGCAAGCCGTCCGGCAGATTATGGGCAAATCCTATGATCCGGAGAGGACCCTGAATGTCCTTAAGATGTTCGCTGGCACCGAGGACCTGTTCGAGGCGACGATCGGCATAGTCCGAGCAATGTTTCATGCGAAAGGTGTTGATCCCAGGACACGCGAGATGATCATCCTGCGTGCGGCAAAGGTATTGAATGCGCCTTACGAGGCGCAAGCCAACGTGCAGATGGCTAAGAACGCGGGACTATCTCCCGCGGAGATCGACGCTGCCGCCAGCGACGATCCGGTATCTGGAATCAATCCGGAGTATGTTCTTGTGTGCAAAGCGACCGATGAGTTGTCAAAGAGCGGAACATTGCGCGATGAGACCTTAGGCGAACTTCTAGACAGGTACGGTGAGACGATCTCTCGCAAAATCGTGCTCATGATCGGCTGGTTCAATATGCTCAGCCTGTTCTTGAATGGGTGCCGGGTTCCGCTTGAGACCACCGACAAGGTAGGAACGAGGACCTCGCCACTCGGATGAACGCCAAGACGCGTGGCGGTGGAGGAGGAGCAAGTCCCACAGGGATAGCGGCGCGCCGGAAAGCCTGGAAAAGGCTGCATCAGCGCGTTCTTTAAGAACGTGAGCGAAGAGGCTCGGCGGTTAGAGCAGTAAAAGCCTAGGCTTGCCATCAGCAGACGTTGCTTGGCGCTACCTCGAGGTCGCGAGCGGCTCCATTCCGCTGTTCCTGATCGCCTCGAAAGCGCGCGCGGAGGCAAGAAATTCGATCAGGCGTTTAGAGCTTTCAATCTCTCCCGAGCCGACCACGACGGCGGCTGAAAACGTCTGCACGAACTGGATCTCCGGCGCGATGCTGCCTGCGAAGTCGACGCCGGCCGCGTGCAAAATTTCACTGACCGGCATCACCGCAAGATCCGCGCCTCCGGCGGCGACCATGCCGGTTGCATCGGTACCGCGCGGCGTTACCTTGGCTTTGACCTTGTCCGCGATCCCGAGCCGCGGAAAAAGATCGTTCACAAGCCAGATGCCGCTGGTGCTTCCAGGGACCGCGACGGTTTTGGCCTTGAGCAGGACTTGTTTAAAGGCCTCGACGGTGGTCACGTCGGGCTTCGGAGCCCCCGCCCGCACCGCCACGCCGAGGGGTACCCGCGCAAGATCCACGTCCGTTCCAGGGACGATTCGGTTGGCGGCGATCAGTCGGGAGAGGATCACCACGTTGGCAGGCACGCCGCGGGCGAGCTGCGCGGCAATCGTTTGCGGCCCTGCTCCTTGAGAAGCGCCCGATCCGGTCGTGACCTTGATGCCGCTGGTCCGCTCGAATTCCGGCAACAGCTGCTCGTAGGCGCCACTGAAGCCGCCGGACATCAGAACGTTCAACTGCGCCGACGCCGCGGCTGGCAAAAACAACGACGTAGCAAAGATGACGAATGAGAAAGTGTGCATGATGAGCTCCTCGCCCGCCCGCTCCCGCGCTTGCGGCGAAACGATAGCACAGCGCGGTAGGCAGGAGACTGCTGCGCTGCGGGATTTCGATCCGGCCTATGACCGCTGTGGGTCATTCGCATCACATCGGTACGCTCGCGACGCTCGCGGCATGTCCGCGTGCCTCCTTTTACCGAATTTTGTCCCGTTTTATTTGACCGGCGCCGGATGCTGCTTAGATTGAAATCACAAATCCTCGTGGCGACTGCCGCGAATCAAGGAGTCGAGCCATGGAATCTCGCAGATTCGATCCGGTCAGTTTTACCGTTGTGCCACCACGAAGGTTTGAGGACCTACGCGTCGGCGACGTTTTCCGGGCCCCAAGCCGCACACTTACGGATGCGCACGCCGCCGCTTTCCAAACGGTTTCGGCCGACAATCATCCTATCCACTACGATGTAGAGTATGCACGACGGCACGGGCATATTGCTCCCGTAGTGCATGGCTTACAGGTTTTCGCCTTCACGGCTCCGGGTGCTACGCTCTTTCCACAATACATCGGCGATGTTTTCGTTGCGTTTACCAGCGCGTCATGCAAGTTCCTCAAAGAGGTGCACGCTGGAGATACGCTCTATCCTGCACTGGAAATTATCGCGCTTTCACCGCAGGGAGACATCGGCAGCGTGACAACGCGGGCGACGGTGTACAACCAACGAGGTGAACTCGTTCTCGACGGCGAGCACCAGTACTCGCTGAGAACCTCACCCAGGGCTGCAAAGTAGCGAGTACGTCAGATCGCAGCCTGTCAATCGGCGCAATCTTGACCCCTGATCGGCGCGCACCTCTCTCGTGGGTGAGGCCGCACATTACCACATCGTTGAGAGAACCCTGCTGCGCAACGCAGCAAAATTGATCAGCGAATGGCGGAGATGAGTCAAAAGGAGAAAACCTCACGCCGAGCATATCTTGTCCGTTGCCCCGAAGGCGGGCATGGCAGCGCTTTATGAGTACACGCCCTGATCTGAAACCGATTTCGTCAGCAAAGGGCCTCTCACATTCCTCGGCGTGCGCGGCGCGCGCATACGGCTCGCAACTGGGATCGATCATCCCCATTTAAGGTGACCACCAATATCAAGAAGAAATCAGGGCCGTCGGTGGCTGAGAGACATTGCGCGCGCTCCCGCCCTCGACCGGCAGGAGGAAACGCATGGATCCAGCTGAAGATTATCGCGCCAAAGCGGCAGAATATGAGCGGCTCACTCGGGCGACCAAATCTCCGAGAGAAAGCCGCAACTACCGCAGGCAAGCTGAAATGTATCGGGCGCTGGCGCTCGGCGAAGAACCGGACATCTCGCCCGCTCCGAGGGTTGGCGCCAATCGATGTCCAAACTGCGATGCCCCGATCCCGGCGCCATTCGAGTCGAAATATTTGTCGGGCCACCTCGTGGAACATCATTGGCGATGCCAGAGGTGTAATGTCTCCTGGCAGAGCCGTTTCGATCCCCTGTTGGCGTAGGAGGGGCCGGTCGCGGGCCAATGTCCGGCTCGCAACGCCGCTGTCCCACGTATTCAATATCGGTGACTTTTTCGATCGGTGACTTCTTCGCCGAGCATCGGCGGTCAACTCACAGCAAAAAAACCCCGGCCGAAGCCGGGGCCAAACTGCCTCAGATCGTTTAGCGGTTTTGCTCTTGTCCGCCCTGGCGCTGTCCGCCCTGACCGCCCTGTCCGCCCTGTCCGCCCTTTCCGGGCTCCTGCTGCTGCTGGCCTGGCTTCTGCTGGCCGCCGCCGCCTTGCTGTTGGCCCGGCTTGTCTTGTCCGCCCTGTTGGCCGCCTTGTTGCTGGCCGGGGTTCTGTTGGTTCGGATTGTTCATAACGTCTCCTACTTCGGTTTCTCCCCCGTAATGACAACCATCGTAACGCCGCTTGGTTGCTCTCGCTCCGAACTAAATTCCGAGAGAACTAAATTCCTAGAGGGAGCAGGCGGATACGAGGTGGAATCCCGAAGTCGTGCTGCAAAAGAACAGCTGCGCCACTCCTTGCGCGGCGCTCACCGAAGCGCGGCGAGGTCATCGACCTCGTCTACTTCACGGCTAATCGGTCACGGAGATCGCGGAGATCGTCGGCATCGCCGAGGCCGGAGTTCGTTGCCACGGCGGCCGCTATGGACGGCCCTACCGCGCAGGGCGGTCTATGGCGGAGCCAATGGAGCGAGACTGATTGTTGTCTCGTTCTTCTTTCTGGGCCTCCTGTTGTTTCATTCTTTGATCAGTATGCCGTCGCATTTTTTTGAGGTGATCGGATTTCGTCTCACTCGATTCCCATGATAGCCAATTTGGTTTCTTCACGATTTGTCTTCTCCTTCCGTCCGTGGGGACAAGCTTGGCCCGAAGAGGAAGTTCCTTCTGCCTACGACTTTCGCCGAAGGTCTGAAGGGGCCCATGCGAGCTAAACACGCTCCAACCGGTCGGTCGCGGCATGAATAGCGCTGTCGAGGTACGCTTCGCGCACGGCGATCTCGTGCACCGCCCCGCAATGCGGGCAATCGACCTTCAGCGTTGTCTTCCAAGACGCGCGAAGGCTTTGCGCGTCGGTCTCGACGCCGGTGGATACTTTCTGATGAGTTTGTGGACAGATGAAAAGCAATGAGGCCATGGATGGCTCCCTCCCGTTGAAGGAACAGGCGGGAGCGCGACAGGTCTCTCAGCCACCGACGCCTGGCGCAGCGCCTTGTCGGTGATGGCCTCATTATGCAGAAGAGCGTCGTCAAGTCTGCCGGCCAGCGTACACACGCAATCCGATCCATCGCCAACCCATGCAATCGATCCGTCGTCAAATCGAGTCGGGCATTGCGGCTGGTCCGGGCGAGGATCCGTTGGCCAAGCTAAGCCGCCTTGGGGGGCGCTGTCGTGAGGTAACTCTCCGAGCGTCCGCATTTGGAGCAGGTATAGACCTTGAGCCCATGTGGGCTCCCAAACGGCGGAATAATCATCGTTAAGCGCATTTCATCGCTACAGGCCAGACAGTGCGGGCTGCCGACCTGTTCTGTGACCCTCGATGACATGACAGCCTCCGGAGTGAACCCCTCCCCCATAAAAGGCAGCTTGCCCCATAAAAGGCCACTTGGAATGGTAACGCGCTATGTTGGGACGCGTTGCATGGCCAGGGCGAAAGATGAGGACGGGGGTGCGGCGCGGAACAAATAAGCTGGAACGGCGTTGGCTCAGTTGACCAACCCCACATCGGCAGACGGCATCCGGTCCCGCAGACGGCATCCGGTCCCCAGGCAAGGTCTGTCCGCTGGGGTGGATTCGCCCGAGAGGGAGTAACGACGTTGGACGCTCATCAGGCCCGCGATCGAGCCGAAGCGATTTTCAAGAAGAAGCAAGAGCGGCTGCTGGAAGGTCAGAAAGCAACGGCCGAATACGAGGCAGCCCGTTTGGCCACGCGTGAAAAGACCGCGCGGTTGAGGGCGCTGAGATTGGCGCGCGACATAGCTCTAAAAACGCCGGTTTCCCCTGCACAGAAGCAATCGGCGTGATTGCAGCCGAGTAAGATGGTCCAGATCCGCCGCGAAGCCCGGCGCGGACTATCGAACGAAAAGCGGCAAGACCATTTGGGGCAAGACCATTTGGGAGAATGTCCATCATGGTGGATAAAGCGCGGTCGCTGCCAGGCAGCAGCGCCACCCCATGATTTGAATTGGGCGTATGTCCCGTCTGTCCGCTAGCCGACAGACGCGCCGTGCATGCGGCAAAAGCGTTCCATCGACGGGTCCGGCTGGCGGGTATTGGACTCTCGTCCGGCGCGCGAAAAGCCTTATTAATTCGACGCTTCCGAAGCGGTCCCTACCCTTGCGATTCTTCGGCGCGCGCTCCGTCCCAAGGCAGGCTTGCCGGCGTGGCACCGGGGGCGATAATATAGTCCGCGACGTTGGCGCACACGGGGATTCGGCCGTGGCGAAGAAATCAAAAGCCAAATTCGACCCGGAGGCATTTCTCGCCAAGGCGGATGGCGGAGTCATGATCTCCAAGTACCGGAAGGGCCAGGTCGTCTTCGCCCAGGGCGAGCCCGCGGATTCCGTCTTCTATATTCGAGAAGGCAGGGTCAAAATCGCGGTTGTCTCCGAACAAGGTAAGGAAGCGATCGTCGCATTCCTCAAAGCCGGAGATTTTATCGGCGAGGGTTGTCTGACCGGACGGCCGCGGCGCGTTTCGACCGCCAGGGCCGTGGAAGACTCCGTAGTAAGCCGAGTGGATAAGGCCACCATGGTGCGCATTCTCCGCGACGAACAGAAGTTCTCCGAACGATTCACGGCGCATCTTTTGGCTCGCACGCTCCGAGTGGAGGAAGACTTGGTCGACCAGCTGTTCAATTCCAGCGAGAAGCGGCTGGCGCGGGCGCTGCTCCTGTTGGCGAACTTCGGCAAGGAGGGAAAGCACGAGCCGGTGATCGCCAAAGTCAGCCAAGAGACGCTCGCGGACATGATCGGCACGACGCGCTCCCGCGTGAGCCACTTTATGAACAAGTTTCGGGAGTTGGGCTACATCCACTACAACGGAGACCTCGAGGTCCACTCCTCATTGTTGGATGCTGTTCTGCACGAAAAGCCGCAATTAAAAATTTCGAAGTGAGCAATTTTGACCACAAAAAAAGTTGCGCGCTGAGCAATTTTGACCAACCGCCCCGGCCTCCCATTCGTTAAATTGAGTGAGGTGCCACGCGAGATTACGTGCGGTGTTGCACTTAGCCGAGCCCCGACGCGTCTACCCTCCCGAAACCACTGCGGCCATGACCGCCGCGTTCGACCGGCTTTGCGCGTCCATTCCGAAGTCGGTCAACGGGGATGATCTGCGCCGACAATTGGCATTGATAATCCTTCGCCACGTCGACCGCGGTGTGCAGGACCCGGAGCGGCTTTCCGAAATGGCGTTCCGCGAACTTGCCGGCCTCAGCGGCTCGGCGTCGGAGCGCTCGCCAAACGAACGCGTTCCCGCCTGAGACGTGGAGGGAGCACGCCGTGCCGATAACCTCGTTCCTGAACGGTGTCAGATTTGATCGCGAGACGACGCGCGTCATGGGCGTCGCGTTCGAAATGACTCGCGTAGCGCTCGGAATTGCCGAGCGTCGCGACGACGTCAACGAAATCGTCGCCAAGACAATTGTGGAGCTCGCGAAGCAGGGCGAGCGCAATCCCGATCTTTTGTGCGAGCGCGCATTGCAGAGCCTGCGCGAGCAATATTTGACCGACATTACGCCGACGGTCAGGACGGTCCAAACCTTCGGTCGTTTGCGCGCCGAAAGTTAATCCGGCAAGGCAAATTGCCGCGTGCCCCCGAGAACGGCCTTGGTCTATGGTGCGGACGTTCATCCATGGGAGGATGCGAATGGCTTGGACTGCGATCCGCGAGTGGAGCCAAAAGCGAACGCTGCGTACGATGCTCACAGACCCCCGATCCGCCAGGGGGTTCCGGTCGATCGGGCAGCTCGAGAAGGGAATCGGTGCCGACCGGTCCACGACGGAACGCCTGCTTCTGGCAGTCGGTGCCAGAAAGTCCGACGTCGCCGAAGAATGGACGCTGCGTCCGCTTTAGGGCGTGCCGGCAGATGTGACCTCCCGCTCACGGGACGGTGCGGTCGCGCTCCGGCTCCGCCAGCAGGCGAAGTCCGCTTGCAACGCACGGCCGAACCAGTGGGTCAGAAGCGATAAGGTTCAGCATGAGCGCATGGTTTCGGGTTTGTCGCCGAAAGCGGACCTCCGATGTGCGCGCTCATGAGGATGTGCGCGCTCCTGAGTGCGCGCCCTAAATCGGGGCTCGGCGGCGCGCCGCCATCGAACGGCGAGCCTCCCTGCCAGCTCGATCACCGTTTCGTCGGTCGGTGAGTGCAACGAGGAACGCGACCCATCCGACATCGCTCTCCTCGATATTGCCGCGGCGGATCGCTTTGGCGCGTGATGCCCGCCATTTTGTCTCCTCGTCGGGGCGCGCCGGGCGGACCTCGATGTCGGTCACGCCATCCCACAGCGGCAGGCCACCGCTCGCCAAGACCATGAGATCGTCACGAAAGACGCGGTCGCGCACGACACGTTCGGCCTCCGAGCCAGTGTCGGCATGGAAGGCGGCGACGCCCCTGCCTTTGATCTCGGCAACGTAAACCGTCACGGATTTGGATCCTACCAGTGAAGCAATACCAGCGGCAGTCGGAGATCGAGGTCCGATTTTTCGACTTCCCTCCCCTACTGCGGGCGCATGGAAAAGTTTTGGGTCGAACGGTTTCAACAGCATCGAGCCGTGTCGACTGCATCGAGCCGTGTCGACGGGTGGCGGCGCGATACGACAAGCTCGCTGCTAACGACCTTGCATTCATCCAGCTTGCGCCAACCGGCGAGCGTCATTTGCCTCTGGCCTTCAGCCATGCGTCGGATTTGCGGGATATCCAATCGCCGATCTCGGACGCCGACTGAAAGCTGTCGATATGCTCGACGCGGCCGTCCGGCCACGTGAGTTCGATGTACCACGCACTGCCATCTTTCAGACAGCACGGCTTCATCGCCGGCTTGGATGAAAGATGACCCACGGCGTTCGCCCCCTCCCTAGACCAACAAAGGATGAAAACGACTAGTCCAACTGAACTCACAAGTCTTGCACAGCCAGTGCTGTTCAACGACGCATCCGTGAAGATACCTGGACACAAATGGTTTTGCCGCCGGGAGGCAGCAGTTTGGGCAACATTCGTTGCCGACGTTCGCAGAAGCGGCATCGTGGTCGGATTGCCTGGACGCTACCACACGAGATTTCGATGGCCGTTTAGACCGTCGATAAAACGCCAAGGGATATAAGACAACCATTTGAACGAACCTCCGGCAGTTGGACGTGCTCGCAATCGCGTCCACACAATCGATATCGGACCGGCTATTGTCTGCGCATCGTCCTTATCCCAGAAAGCAACTTAGCGGGGCTTGCGCAGATCGTCTTCGACCGCCTGCGAAATCGGATCGCTGATCCGGCGGTTTGTGCGGAGCAATGCTGTCTGATAAGCGCGAGCTTGTCGGGGACGAGATCGACCGTCCCGCTCACCAGATTTGCGCGCGCCTGCGGCTTCTGTCGGCTTGCCGACCGAGGAGCTTTGGCGACTGCTGGTGTTTCCAAAACGGGATGCGACGCCGGTGCTTTTTCGGTCCCGTCCGAAGGCGCAGCGACTGATGCTCTCCTCGTCACAACATGGTCCGCGATCGGAAGGGTTGAGGGCAAACGCGATGGGGACCAGGATTGGTCACGGCGTGCCAGGCTGCGCCTACAATACTTGAAAGATCCGCCTTTGTCGAAGAGAAATGATAGAATTCTCTATGCTACTGAAAATATTTGCGCTGCACTGGGTAGTTTTCCCATGCTTTTGTCTTACATGAATTTTGTCGCTTGAACGATGACCACTCCAAAGATCGTTTGTCTCTATTTTAGAGGCATGGGCCGAGTGAGCCCTTGATTGCAATCGCACAATAAAGTGATTTGTGGGCAGAAGATTAAGAACCTACGGTCGAATTTCCTCACCACTATTCCAAATTCCCTGACCACCGATCGAGGCCGTTCGGTGGC
>WNFA01005662.1_pt1 | contig 10444 bp, 7 predicted proteins | sample 5400481 | NCBI WGS metagenome assembly WNFA01 (sample SAMN13153340, study PRJNA577476) | soil metagenome | isolation source: 120 cm saprolite under Douglas fir tree site 2 hole 1 replicate 2 | place: USA:California | collected 2015-04-18 | reverse complement strand
GGCTGGACGGACCCAGGAGATAGAAAACTCCTTGAGCGGTCGCAGTAATACCAACCGCTGCGCGCAACAGCAGCAGACCTAGACCGGGCCTGCCACCCGGGAACGTGGAATATAGTCTTTGCAGGGCGTATCTCCCTGGGGCGCCCTCAGAAACGCACGACGACTCAAGATACGCAGGTATGCAGGCCGTTGGAATCCCACATTGCGGCATCTTTTCATACCACTTTTGAGTTAGGGGTTTTGTGCGCGGACTGCTCTTCCTATAGCTCGATAATTCTGCGGCGGACGCCAATCGCGACAGCTTGCGTGCGATCACTTGCCCCGAGCTTCTCCATGATGTGCTTGATGTGAACCTTTACGGTTTCTTCTGTGATGAAGAGCTTTTCCGCGATGTCGCGATTCCGGTTTCCCCCGGCAATTTGACCGAGGACTTCTATCTCACGCGCCGTCAGGTCTTCGTCGCTCAAATGTTCTGCGAGCTGTGCCGCCAACTGCGGGGTGATGCGCTTCTTCCCGGCGTGGACCTGGCGAATCGCTTCAACCAGCTCCTTGGGCGGCATGCTTTTGAGCATGTAGCCCCTGGCTCCCGCTTCCAGGGCGCGCTGGATCTCCACGTCGCCTTCGAAGGTCGTCAGCACAATGACGCGCGCCTCGGGGAATTCTGCGCGGACGGCTATCATCGCGTCGATGCCACTCTTGTCTGGAAGCCTGAGGTCCATGAGAGTTACATCTGGCTGGTGCTTCCTAAATTGCTGAATGGCTTCCTGCGCGTTGGAGGCCTGAGCTACCAGCACCATGTCCGGCTGATTGTTGATGATCGCGGCAAGCCCCTCCCGAAGCAGCGGATGGTCATCCACGCTGAGAACACGGATCTGAGCTTCTTTGGTCATCGAGGCTGCTCGCTTCCAGATCGTGATTTTTCGTTTCTCCTCTTTCCTCGATAGAGCCTGGATAACCATCCGGCGGGACACTCATCCGACCGAAACTCAAAGGCGATTTGGCCGGGCACAGACAGCTCGACCTCTGTTCCAGCGACTGCACGGCTTAAGACTCTCAATTCCCCGCCAATTCTTTCGGTTCGTTCCTTCATCCCAGACAAGCCCCAATGCCCCTCGCGTCCTGAGCGCAGAACCTGAGTATCAATTCCGCCGCCATTGTCGCGGACGAGAACGCGCAAGTGGCTCGCCGCATATTCAAGCTCCACCTCGATGTCACTTGCGTGAGAGTGGCGGAATGCATTTGACAGCGCTTCGTGGCCGATAAGATAGACTTCATCCCGGATTACGGGACGCAATGGCCGAGGCGCCCCTTCGACGATAACCCGAAACTCAATTTGAGACTGCACCGGGAATTCCTGTCGAATCTGTGAAAATGCCTGCTCGAGATCTGCAGAACTCAGCTTCGACGAGCGGAGCCCACGAACCGCGTTCCGGCCTTCTTCGATAACCTGCCCCATCAGTTCGAGAACCCGGCCGACAAAAGGTTTGGCGGGCGAATCTGTGGCGAGATGATCATCTGCCACATGCAACTGCATGGAGGCGCTTAGAAAACCCTGCAATAAAGTATCGTGCAGTCCCTGGGCAATGCGTGTGCGTTCCGCGAGCCGTTCTTCAAAGCGCATATTCATCTGCTTCGTCAGCCTCAACACCCGGAGCCGAAAGAACATCAGTATCGCTAGTCCGATCGTCAATATGCTGGAGAGCCGGAACCACCACGTTTGCCAGAATAGCGGATCGATTTCGAATGGGAGCGTCGATTCCGAGCTATTCCAAACACCATCGCTATTGCTAGCGATGACCCGGAATCGATACGAGCCTGGGCTGAGGTTTGTGTAGACAGCTTCTCGTGCCGCAGTCGGTTCGCTCCAGGTGCGGTCGAAACCATCGAGAAAATATCGAAATCGCACGCGCTCCGGGACTGCGAGACTCAGACCCGCGTAGCTAAACGTGATCCTCTTGTGAGAGGCCGGAACGCGGATCGTGTCTCCAATATTGATCGCGCTGCCGTCCGCCGATATCGTCTCAACGTGAGCTATCGCTGGGGCTGAATTGCCCGTCAGGTGAGATGGATCAACAACCGACAAGCCACGACTCATGGAAAACCAGATCCGTCCGAGTGAATCCACAACCACCGATCTGTTCCGCTTTATGCCTTCTGCGCTGCGAAGGCCGTCCGACGAACCATAATCACGCACATCTGCGTCACTAACCACGAGCCGCAGCAGTTTGTCGCGATTAACTCTCAGGACGTGGCTCGAAGTTGCTATCCAGAGCGAGCCTGTCTTGTCCTCCTCAATTCCAAAGATTTGTTCGCGCAGTGACTCTGGCACTTCGCGAGGAGCCTGGATGCCGCCAGAATTGATGAAGCCAATTCCGTTTGCCGTTCCGATCCAGAGCACGCCGGCCGAATCTTCGAAAAGGCAGTTCACATTGTCGGAGGGGAATCCCTCTCTCGATGTATACGTTCTCCACTGACCTGCTGACCAGGAATTCAAGCCATTAGACGTTGCAAACCAAGTTGTACCATCGCGCGTCTCTATAATCGAATAGACGGTGTTGGAAGAGAGGCCGCTCGCGCTCGTGTAGGTGACGAATCGTCCCTCTTTGAATCTGCTGACTCCGCCGCTCAGCGTTGCGGCCCACACCGAGCCATCACGACTCTGATACACCGCGTAGACGCCATTTTGCGCGAGTCCGTCCGTCTGCGTGTACGTCTTGGTGGTAATCGGGCCGTCGCCATAGCGCAGTTGCGTCAGCCCGCCCCGCTGTCTCCCGATCCACAGTTCGTTCTTGCTGCCCGCGATGGAATAAACCACATCTTGACTCAGGTGATCGTGTGTCACGCTTCCGCTCTTCACACCTTTCAGCCAGCGCAGCCCACCTTCGAAAGGAGCGAACCACGCACGCCCTTCTTGGTCGACGTAAATCGGTCCACTGCTTTCCGATTGCGGGCCGACTGCCGAATAGGTAACGAACGCGGTTTCGCGCAGGCGCTCGATGCCCTGTGGCCTTCCAACCCATACGTTCCCTTCTCGATCTTCAAAGAGCGCCGTCACCGGCTCGGAGGTCCCACCACGGCTTCCATCAAACGAGACTCCCTCTCCGTTCACCCGAAGGAGCCCTCCAGCGGTGCCCACCCAGATGTTCGAGTCGCGGTCGCGGATCATGGCAAGAACCCCGGTGTGACGAAGAGAGGAAGGCACTCCTGTTTGGGTGAGTTCCGCCCCGTTCCATAAGACGACGCCATTTTCTGTCCCAACCCACATCTTTCCGTTCTCCAAGGGAAGTAAGCAGGTGATCTTAACGCTGGGCCGTCCTTTCGCCACCGCAGAAACCCGCCCATCGATCATGTAGAAGAGACCCTTATCTCGTGTACCCAGCCACAGCTTTCCGTCGCTAGTTTCCGACATCGAAATAACTGCGGAGTTTGGTTCGGCTAAGCGATGAGATGCGACACTAGTGGCCCAGCTCAGACGGCTAGAGAGAATGTCGTTGGTTTCCGCCGTTGCGGTCGCTGCGGAGTCCGGCAGTTCGCTGGCTGGAGGGGAGAGAATTTGAAATCTTCCCCCGCTGTACGTAAGAGCGCCAAAGGCAAGCGATGATAATAAGACCATACCGTTTGCTCGCCTGCCGATCGCAGTGACGCCAAATTCCGCTTCGTGGTGACCAAGTTCGAATTTTCCGTCGTGGTACCGCAAAATCTTGGTGCCCTCCAACAGAACCCACAGATTTCCTTCTGCGTCCGTCAGCAATCCTCGGACCGGCCCGATTGAAAACGAGCCCGGGATCGCTTGCTGGAAAACCCGAAAGTTCAGTCCATCGAAACGAAGCAGACCTTTCTCTGTCCCGATCCAAAGGTATCCGTCTGTTGTTTGCGCGATCGCTGATACCGATCCGCCGGGGAATCCTTGCTCCCTTCCCCAACGCTCCCGCGAATACTGCGAGATCAATCGGTGCGGATCGACCGCGTGCACTTGAGCGGCAAAACACACCAGTGCGAGTCCGGCAATTGCCCATTTAAAGAGCAGATGCCTTTCAAGGCGCCTATCACGGGAGGTATTCGAATTTCTCAATAACAACCTCAGTGTCTTTTTGCAGCGGATTTTTCTCACTGGCCACAATGTACAGCATGAACTCGAGAAACTCCTGGCCAGGCAAAGGTACTCCGGACGTGAACACGTGCTCGGAAACCACGGGTGCTCCATTGCCCGCGGAAGAACCACGAACAGTCTTAAAACTCGCTCGTCCAGGTTCCCAGAGCAACGTGTGTGTCACAGTACCGGAAGGCTCCGTAAATCGCGCTACATTGCCGGGAACGTAGAAAGGTTGGATGCCATACTGGGCATTTTCTTTACTTGCTGCATCGCCCCAGCGACCGATTTCAATATCCATTTCGCGGTAGTGCTGGTCTCCTCCCCACTCGTCGAAAGTATGCATACTTAGAATGGCGGCGGGTTCCAAGTGAGAAGTGTCACGCACAACGAAAATATAGGTTCCGTAACCTAGACTGCGCGCCAGAATCACGTGCGCACACGTCCACTTTTCCGACTTCCGAGTTATCCGCAAGTGCAGGGTTTCGCTCGCGTCCGTCCACGCGTTGTCAGCGTCGTACAGATTGTTCAGTCCGCCTCGAATCGCGGAAGCAGTTTGAACTCTCCAGTCGTATCCGCTGAAATGAAGCGGCACCGTGGGGTGTGAAGGGAGAGATCCAACGCCTTTAACAATATTCACCGCCACTACAGAGCCACCTTGGGTTGGGGCGACGTCCATGGTAGGCGGCGGGTGATACGCTGGCTCTACCAAAAGCGCCGCATACTCATACCCCAGGTGAGTCGGGGTACTCCATCTGGAGCCTGCCTGAATTGCAATGAAAGGCTGGTCAGGCCAAGGCTGGACCCACCACGGTCCGCTCCTCGCATACACAACAATGCGCTGTCCGGGACGAGCGCCGATGACACGCCCTGCGATGGTATCAACTCTCTCTCGTCCACCTTGTGCCGCTGGAGGGATCTTGCTGAATTCAATCGATGGCTCGTGCTTACTCTGTCGGGAATGACAACCACTTAGGAGAATGCAGAAGAAGAGGAGAAGAGCCCTTTCTCGGGCAAAACTGTTTAAGGCTGCAACCGTGGCTGTCTTCAGCTTCCAGCAGTCGAACCCACGAAAGCAAACTCGCTTGCGGCATGGCGCGAAGGGGGGCAACTCTGACCTCGGCGGTGCGGTATCTTCCGTCCGCTCACAACCGTGGAACGCGTCCATTTCTTGAAATCTATCCCATCCTACAATTGCGACGCTGCATTTGCCAGTTTTCCAAGAGCAGTGCAGGAAGTTTTCGTCGTCCGCCCCGGATGGATAAGTGTTCTTGACTACCCTGATGGAGGTACGCGCCACAAGGCCTTCATGGGTAACGAAAAACCATTCCATCTCGTGATGTGCTGTTCCCGCCCACCCTGCAAATTACGACAGGAGATGAATACGTAGCCCGTCGAAACCATATTTTCAAAAGTCGCAAAAGGAGCGCCATCATGAAGCCGCCATCCCTTCTCCATTGGTATCGCATGCTGCGAGCCCACCATCAGTGGACACTGTTCCAGGCGATTCGTTATGCGCTATGGCTGGCCCGTTAGACGCCTTCTCTTTGATGGCGCCGAGCCAAGCGAGCACAAAAGTGCGGACGCTGGTGCCGGGAGGGGGCGCGCAAATTCCAACCATGTAGTGAAATCCTCGGAATATCTCTGCGAGGAATTTGATCATGGTGCCTCCAAGTTTCGACCTTGTGAGCGTATCGGGCGTGTCCGACGCTACGCAGTTCCAAAGAGCAGGCTTTATACAAATCTTCCGATTTAATACAATGCGCTTGGCGTGCCGGGTCCACGTGACTGCGTCCCCCGCGACATTTTCTTTGGGAAGGTACATATGGCCTCTAAACATCGGGCCAATGTTTCGCAATCCTCGGCGAGCGCCCAAGCAAGACCCTCCACGACCAGCCGCATCATCCTTCCCGGTGTTGATGTGGTTCGTGAGGGCCGAGCCGAGCCATTCCTTGATAGCCGTCCTATCCGGTCGAGTGCCCCTGCGCAGTGGGAGGGCATTGCACTAGAGAACTACACGGTTCCAGCAGTATTCATACCCCGCCATGAACATCCCGAACACTTCTTGCACGTGGTGTTAAGCGGGGCCGTCAAATACGAAGTACGCACGAGAGGACAAAATCTCCGGTTTACTTCACGTCCGGGCACAATCTTTCTTCTGCCTCGGGGCACCGTAGATGAAGTGAATTGGGTAGGGCCGACTCAGCGCTTAGCTGTGGCCATCCACCCACGCTTGCTGACCAATGCATTGGACGAAACCGCGCACGCAACTGACGTTGAGCTGACGGAACACTGGGATTTGATCGACGGGCATATTTCAGCCCTGCTGCTGGAAATGGCGGCTGACCTTAACGACGGTTCACCGGCGGGAACCATCTACGGCGAGTCACTCGCCCATGCGCTGGCGGTGTACCTAGTGAAGCGTTACGCCGTGCGACGAATCGCACCAATAGTCTTCAACGGAGGTTTGCCCGGATATCGCCTGAAGCGTGTGCTTGATTACATCGCGGACAGCTTGGAGGAAAACATTAGCCTGTCGCAACTTGCCGCGATTGCAGGCATGAGTCCGCACTACTTTTCGGAGCTATTCAAACAGAGTACAGGTCGCGCTCCACATAGTTATGTTCTGCTGCAAAGGATCGAACGTGCGAAGCAACAGCTTCGCGACCCTAAGCGTAGCATCATCGACGCCGGACTAGACGCGGGTTTTCAAAACCCAAGTCATTTCGCCCGCGTCTTTCGAAAACTTGAGGGCACCACCCCTTCAAAGTTCCGAGCCGATTATGTGCCGCGGGCGACTGTGTAGAAAGGTCGTTCATGGACAGAAATGCTTTAGAAGCCGTGCAAATTCACCTGACCCTCGCCAAATGCTATCCGCCGCGAATGCCTCTGAAATCAGCGACATCCAGGAAGATGAAACTCCGGCCCCGCTAACCACTCCATTAACAATGTAACAATGTTAGACTGCGTTGAGAACCGCTGAATGCGTTTATGGTAAGCACAGCTGCTAGCTGTTCGAAGTTTGCATCGCGCACCCGCAAGATAGCCTGATTGAGTGTCTGCCCTTTGCGCAGAGGGTCAACGCATCTAAAACTGTGTGCCCGCGAGGCGCAAATGTTTTAAAATCAATGCGGTTGCGCCCGTAGCTCAGTTGGATAGAGCGTCTGCCTTCTAAGCGCGGCCTCCGGCTCCAACAACTCCATCCAGTTTTTCTAACTATCAATGTTTCCAACAAATCGGGGCATCTGCTTTTCGCTCAAAGCTAACCCCAATGCATGGAAAAGATAGGATTCTGGCACAGTTATGGCACAGCGATACTAGAACTAGAGGGAACATCTGCCTATCAGGCAGGAGGTTGTGGGTTCGAATCGCTCCCGTGAATTTCTTGCTTCGGCGCTTTTGCGGCTTGCAATTACATTCTTTTACTCAACGAGTTGCAGGTTCAAGGCGATGCGCACACCGTTAACGAGGATGATGCTTTGATCCAGAAGCTGCTGGTTCGTGATTTCGGCGTTCACGAATTGTTTGAGAGTGGCGCGCGGGCAAATGAATTCAATGGCTTCGGAGGCGCCTTTCGCGCCCGGGGAAAGCTTGTTCAGGACGGAAAAGTCCAAAAGCTGGAATTCGATGTCCGGAGAAATCCTGTCGGATAAATCCTTGAGCTGTGGGGCAAGGAACAGATCAAAACTCTGGGCAGCACGCTTATAGATGGACCCTTTTGCAGGACCGAACTGGATGGAATTCCGTAGCGTCATTTGCAGCGCGATTTGATCACGAAAGATCATGAAGGTGGGCGGGGCGTAATCGACGAAATGAAATTTCGTTGCGCCCTCCTTGGCGAGAGCGGCCAACTGCGCTTGATATTTTTCGTTCAGACGCTCGGCGTCCACCCGCGCGGGCGGCGAATCAACAGCCTTGGGCCGAGGCACAACCGGATTGGCGTTGGCAGGAGCGGGATCCGCAGGCACTGCAACCGCCGGAGAAACGGGAGACACCGGATGGTTTGATTTGAGCAGGGACGAGTGGCCCGCCGTCGAAGAACGCGCGGTGGACGTTGCATCCGGCTTGGCGGGAACGGACCGAGGCAGGGCCTCGACGTTGAGGGGATCGCGTTCCGTGAGAGAAAGTCCAAAATCCTTTCCGCTGATGAACACTTTCGAGCGATTCAAGATTTCCTGACGCTCAAGATCCATGGAGGCACGGGAGAGCGCCCACGCATCATCGCGATCGAGCACCAGGACGAGATTTTCTTTCCCTTCGTAGTCATAGCTGCGATCGCGGGCGCGGGTGTGATGAGAAATTTCAAACCCGATGCCATCACAAGGCAAGTCTGTAGGCAGAGCGGCGGCCGCCAGATTCACGATGGGAAGGACAACAGCGCGAAAGGTATCGGCGGCCCGTTCGTTCTGCGTGAGACGGGCGGCGTCGTAGGCGGCGTTGTAATTCCCCGTTATTTTCAAAATCACGCGATCTTGAAAGCGGACGAACTCCAAGCCACGCGAATCGGCCTCCGCTTGCTGCGCAGGGTCGAGGCCAACAAATCGGCTCAGATAGAAAGGAAAGGGGAATTTGGTTTTGGAGATCGATTGATTGAGAGTCTTCAACTGCTGGAAATAAGTCTCTTCGAGTGCCTTGAGATCGGGATTCAGGATTTCAGACGGGCTTACCTGTGCGGACGCGCGTGGCGCGGAAAAACTCATCGCCAGTGCAATTGCCAAGAAAAGTGTTCGGCGACTGAAGCAGAAAGAAGGCCTGAGTTTCATGGGTCGCAAGAGAGCACCTCCTATTTGGCGGAATATTGCGATCCAGCTCGCGCTGGCGGCTGATACGGCGGCTGGGCGATGGCGCGAGTGAATGCAATCACGGAACGAATCTCCTCCGCGGAAAGCATTTTGCCGTAAGGCGGCATCATCGCGGATTTGCCCATGGCGCTGCCGCCCAGGGTGATAATGTTCTGCATGAATTCATCGCTTTCGGCGTTCAGCGCAGCACCATCATTCAACAAGGGCGGAACTGGGGTCAGGTTCGAGCGATTGGAAGGACCGGCCGGAGTCGCGTCGGCGTGGCACCAGACACAGTCTTGGTAAAAAATGCGTTTTCCTTGCGCTTGATGATAACTCAGAGGAATGACGTGCTGCGCATCCGTCCAATCGGCTTCTGTATCGTAGGAAGCAAGAAGCGGACCGGCTTTGGCGGCCTCGGCCTGCTTGCGGCAACCTGACACACTGGCAATGGTCAGTAATAACAGGGCGCTCATCCAGATGCGGGATCTCATCGGCCAGCTCCGTGAGTTGCGGTGCCCGAAACGGAGGCGCTCGCAGTTCTTTGTGGCCTGATGCTCTGGCGCAAGGTCATCAGGTACGCCGTCAACTCCCTAACCTCGTCTTCCGTGAAATTTCGGCGGGGCTCGATCGTATCGGGAATGAGCGCTTGGGGATCTCTTAACCAAGCCTCGATCCACGCGGGCGTCAACCAGCCGCCTGCATTGTTCAAGTTGGGGCCAACGTATCCGCCAGTGCCGCCTATGGTGTGGCAGGACTGGCATTGATACTTCACTTCGTAGAGCTGCTTGCCGAGAACAGCCATCGCCGGCGTGAATTGCCTGGCGTCCACTGCCACGGGGTTCGCGGCGGGATGCTCCAAAACCATGCTCATGTAGTCGGCGAGCGTGGTGGCGTCCTTATCGCTCATATTGAATTGAGGCATGCGCAAGATCAGAGTCGGGCGAAGGGTTTGCGGGTTCTTCAGGAAATCCACGATCCACTGCCGCTGCGCGCGGCTGCCTTCGTAGGTAAGCTCGGGCGCGAGGTCGCCTCCATAGCCGTTGAATCTGTGGCAGGTATAGCATTTGTAGCGCTCGTAGACTTCGGCAAATGCCCCGGTGGGGCGGAAAGCAACTTCCTTGCGAGGCACAACCAGATTCTGCGAGGCGCTCGTCGCGGGCGGACCCTTCATGCTGAGGAGAGCGGTAGTGATAGCATCCAAATCAGATTGATTCCAGTTGTACTGCGGCATGCGCGCCGCAGGATTCACGGACGTGGGGTCTTGGAGTTTGGCCTGGATATAGGCCACAAGATTGTGCGGAACCTTCGCGGCGCCGAATTCCAAATCGGAGGCGTTTTTTCCGCCAATTGCGCTCAAGTCTGGGCCAAAATCTTTCTGCGGATTCAGACCATCAATCGAATGGCAGCTCGCGCACCCCTTTTCCAGAAAGAGGCGATGTCCAAGCTGAATTTCCTGCTCCGTTGGTTGTCCGAGCTGTGGGACGCTAGTGAGCAGGTCGGAATCGGTTAGCTTGGTGGTGATGTATTGCGTGACCTTGTAGAGATCTTCATCCGACCAGCCATAGCGTGG
>WNFA01005661.1_pt1 | contig 10444 bp, 10 predicted proteins | sample 5400481 | NCBI WGS metagenome assembly WNFA01 (sample SAMN13153340, study PRJNA577476) | soil metagenome | isolation source: 120 cm saprolite under Douglas fir tree site 2 hole 1 replicate 2 | place: USA:California | collected 2015-04-18 | reverse complement strand
TGCCCCAGAAGAGACGATAGGTGACGACAAAGTAGATGATGGCCAGCACTATGCCAATGCTCCACCAGGCTAATCCTACCGCCTGGCCATACTGGGATCCCGAAGCGTTCTGGATCGTCAGACTGTAGGCCGGATTGACACCAGGTAAGACCATGGGATACAGGCTACTGGCTGCGCTCGCCAGCAAACCCACGATAAAGGCACACGAAGAAAAAAAGGCCGCCAGGTCTCGTTGCCTGCTGGTAAAGTAGCCCATGCCGATGAGCCCAACGAGCGCGATTATGGGAAAGATGATCTCCCAGGGACGGCTCCCGAAGCTCGCCAGTATCGCTGGCTGTACCGAGAACGTCACGATGGTTCCAAGCACTGTGAGGACAATCGTGACGAGCCAGGCGAGCCTGGCAATACGCCGGGAGCGGGCATTGAGTGTCCCCTCCGTCTTCACGGCAATATAGTTGGCCCCATGAGCCGTCAAGGCCGCGAGCGCTAACAGTCCGATCAGGATCGTGTACCAATCCAGGATCCCGGGGTTCGCACTGTACGGGTTGAAATCGGTCCACAGCGCCTCAAAGAAGGTCCCATTGCTCGCCAGCGGCACGCCGCGGATGACATTCCCCAGCGCGGCACCGTAGAAGATCGCCAGCAAGGTGCTTCCGAGAAAGAAGATGCCATCCCAGAAGGAGACCCACACCGGATTCTGGAGGTGCGAGCGGAGTTCAATGGCGACTCCACGCAGCATTAAGAACCAGAGCACCATAATCAAGGGCAGGTAGAACCCGCTGAAACTAGAGGCATACAGGACTGGGAAGGCGAAGAACAGCGTGCCTCCAGCAGCGATGAGCCAGACCTCGTTGCCATCCCAGACTGGGCCAATAGCTTGCAAAATCGTGCGACGCTCCACATCAGTCCTGGCCACGAACAGGTGAATGACCCCGGCTCCCAGGTCAAAGCCGTCTAGCACGACATACATCGTGAGCATGAACGCGACCAGGATAAACCATAACGTCTGCATCGTTTTCCTCCTCGTCATTTCTCCCTTAGTCCGTTAATCACTGTGCCTTTTGTGGAACCGCTTCCTCTGGAGGACTTTTTTCTTCAGTAGCGGGGCCACGCGTTGCTTCGTAGACTATCAGGACGACATAAAGCAAGCCCAGGAGCAGATACATGCCTGCGAATCCAATCAGCGTAAAGAGCACATTTCCATCCGAGAGATTCGCTGACGACCCTTGCACGGTCTGGAGCAGTCCGAAGGCGATCCAGGGTTGGCGTCCGAGCTCTGCCGTAAACCACCCCGCTGTGTTCGCGATGAACGGAAACGGAAGCGCTAGCAGCAGGGCCCAGAGCATCCAGCGTGCCTGGAAGAGCCGGCGCCGCCAGAGCAAGAGCGCTGCCAGAGCCATAATGGCAATGAAAAAGGTCCCCAACCCAACCATGATGTGATAGCTATAATAGACCAGTGCGATCGCGTCTGGTCTCTGATCGGGAGGGAAGGCGTCGAGGCCTTTCACCTGAGCAGTCCATCGTCGGTAGGTTAGAAAGCTGAGTACGTTAGGAACGATGATGGGATTGTCAAGGGTCCCACGCGCTGGATCAGGTTGACCGATAATGACGATGCCCGCACCCTGTTGCGTTTGAAAGAGCCCCTCCATCGCCGCCAGCTTGACCGGCTGATACGTGGCGACCTGTAGCCCTTCCAGGTCTCCACTTGGTTCGAGTTGGATGATGCTGGCAATGAGCCCCACGATCACCCCCAGGGTGACAAACAACCGGCCGTAGTCGAGGTGCTGTTTCACCAGCAGGTAGTAGGCACCCAAGCCGGCCATGGCGAAGGAGCCGGTAAGCACAGCCCCGCTCATGGTATGCAGGTATTGCGGGACAATCCAGGCATTGAACAGCACCGCCCAGTAGTTGGATAAATGAAGCCGACCGTTCGCGGCGATCGTGTAGCCAACAGGGTGCTGCATCCACGCGTTGGAGGCGATGATAAAGCCGCCAGAAGCCCACGTGCCCAGCCACACCATAAACGCTGAGAACCAGTGCATCTTTTGCCCGAAGACCTGTTCGCCAAACAAGAAGATCCCGAGGAAGGCCGATTCGATAAAGAAGGCAAAAGCTCCTTCCATGGCCAGGGTCTGCGCGATGATATCGCCGGCATACACGGAGAAGCGCGCCCAGTTGGTGCCGAACTCAAACTCCATTGGGATACCGGTCACGACGCCCATGATAAAGGTGATGGCGAAGATTCTGGCCCAGAAGCGTGCACCTATGTTGTAGCGCTCAACCTTGCGCCACAGATACAGCGTTTTGAGGATCAAGATGAGCAGGGCCAGCCCCATGGTGAGCTGCGGAAAGAGATAATGAAAGGAGATCGTGAAGGCAAACTGTAAGCGTGATAAGAGTGTTGATGTGTCCATACTCTACCTACTTCCTGCTGGGGTACATAACGGCTCACATAGGCATCGAGCCGCTCAATACCTTCGCTGAGGGTTGCCACTAGCTCGCCAGTACGTTCGCCTCTGCTGTAGGCTGGGCCTAACTGTAACAGGCGAGCGAATAGACGTTCGCGCAGATCAGACTTAACGCGGATCGCCCCTTGTTGGGCAGCAACTTCGCGACCCCAAACGAGACCCGCACGCACGACAATCACGCCTAGCAGGAGTAAGAGCAGCAAAGCGACCTGCCCAAGACCCGCGTGGGCCAGGAACACCGGGCTAACAGCCTTACTCAGTAGGGCCATCTGAACGATCATCACTGTCGCCCCTAAGACACCAAAGGTGATCGTAAGAGCCAGAGCACCTCGTGCGTGCTTGAGCTGCTGAAAGAGTTCTTTAATTCATCATGTTTTGTGCTCATCTGCTGGCATGACCTATGTACGCGGGGAGACGATCGGTTTGGCGTTCAAGGTGCCAGATGCCATAGCCTCCAGGAGCGAGGCCGCGCTTTCCAGAGGCTGCGGTTCACTGGCGGTGGCTCCTGGTGCGAGCTTGCCAGTGGCGATGAGGTCAATGGTTACCGGGTAATCCGTCGGATGTTCGTAGATTAGCGTACCCCGGATCTCCAGTTCCTGACGCACAAAACGTAGTGGATTGAATGTGACATCCTCCATAGCCAGGCCTACCAGCACGATGCAGGTCCCTGGAGGTGCGGCATCGAGGGCGAGTTGCGAGGTGGCGTGTATTCCCGCGCATTCAAAGATAGCAACGACTCCCTCCTGCTCAAAAAAGGCACGGGCCTCATCCGCATTACGCGCCTCTGAATACTGCACCGCACCTGCTTCCATAGCTGCGGCGCGACGTGCGGGGTTTGGCTCCATCACCACTACCCGGCTGCCCTTGGCGACTGCTATGGTAACGATCAAGAGTCCCACGCCCCCACAGCCGCTCACCGCGATCGTCTCTCCAGGCGCGGCCTGCGCCCGGCTAAATGCGTGTACCCCCACGGTTGTCGGTTCGATGGTGGCGGCATCACGGAGGGCAAATGTCTCAGGGATCGACCAGGCATAGTCATGGGGTACCGCCACATACTCGGCCAACCCTCCCCAGCGCGTTATCCCGATCGTCTGTTTGCGCAAGCAGATACGTTCCAGTCCACGGGTGCAAAGCGAGCACTCTCCACAACCAAAGTTCGGTTCAACGGATACCCGCTCACCGAGTCGCCCCGGCGGCACATTTGCGCCTGTGGCGACAATGTGCCCGGCGATCTCATGGCCGAGCACCATCGGATATTCCAGGGCTCGTTCGCCGGTATAGCAATGAACATCGCTACCACACAGCCCGTTCGCCTCAACTTCAACTAACACTTCATTAGCGGCAAGTTGAGGTACAGGGACGCTCTCAATGCTCATCTCCCGCGGGCCACGCAAAACTGCTGCCCGCATCGTGGTTGGAAGATTGGTTGTGCTCATCACATACTCTCCTCTCGGCATACCCGGTTGGCGTGACAGCCACTCCCGGCAGTACCCTGTCTTTTTCTTTCATGCTTCATTGGCTGGTCAGCAGCCTCTCGTCAAGACACTTGATGAGAGGCTGCATGATACTCTCACTGTGTTGCATCGAAACCTTTCTCTTAAACATGCCCGCCTGGCGCGAGCTGGGTGCCTTCCACCTGGCTCAACTCGATGAGAGCCTCCAGTGCGTGCAGATAGCCACGCCAGCCTAGCCCGGCGATCTGAGCGACGCAGATGGGTGCAATGAGCGATTCGTGGCGGAATGCCTCACGTGCATGTACATTCGACATATGTATCTCGATGATCGGGCGGCTGGTGTCCTTAAGTGCATCACGCAGGCTGTAACTCGTATGTGTCAGCCCACCCGGGTTGATCACAATGCCCACTATGTTTGGCGCCTCCTCTTGCATACAATCGATCAGCGATCCCTCATGGTTCGATTGGAAGGTAACTACCTCGTATCCCAGTTCATTTGCACGCGCACTCAGCCGGTCGTTGATCTCCGCCAGCGTCGTGCGCCCATAGATAGTAGGATCGCGCATCCCCAACTTGTTGAGGTTCGGTCCGTGCAGCACCAGGATGCGCCCCTTCTGCCCGTTCGCGTTGCTTTCGGTCATGTTGTCTCTCTCCTTTCCTAATTTTCCTACAGGTGGCTCTCACCTTTTGCTGTTTTGTTGAATAAGATCGTTGAGAAGATCCGCGTAGCCTTGACGATCCAGGGGAAACTCTACTTCGCAGCCCTTATAACTCGAATAGGTCATCGCGTTTGCCAGTTCCAGTTCCATACGCCCCTGAACGCCATCGCCATAGGAACTACCGCCATGTAAAATGGCGTTATGGAAGCTCTGGTAGGCTTCGGTGTGACTGCCCTGCCCGTTTTCCAATATCAAGGGATTTCGACGCGACGCGGGAGACCCGAAAGGAGTAGGACTGTTTGCTGCATACTCTCTTATGTCAGTATCGAGTAAATCGACAACCAGTGTCCCACGATCAATTTCAAGAGTACCCGCGGTGCCCACAATCTTTAGACGCTCAGGTGCATCGGCCGCGGTGCCTGCTGTCTTCAGTGGCTCAGCCTCTGCCGAGCTAATATGTACCGATCCCAATGCGCCGTTTTCCCACTCTAGCATCGCATGGGCGGTATCCTCGGCCTGGATATCATGGAGCAGTCGGCGTGTCCAGGCGACCATACGTACAGGCATACCAGCCAGATAAGTGAGAGCATCTAGAGAGTGAGAGCCTTGAGCTGGCAAGACGCCGCCGCCCTCGCCCGCCCACGTGCCCCGCCAAGGAGCTTGGGCAAAGTAGGCGTGTGATCTTGTCCATATAGCCGTCAAATCTACACGTTGGATATTCCCCAGTAATCCCTCTTGAAGCAACTTATGCGCAGTACGTATTTCCGGTCGGAAGCGGTGCTGAAATATGACGCCGAGCAATCGCTGGTTACGGGTCGCTGCTTCGATCATGGCATCTGCTTCTGCTACCTGGATCGCCATTGGTTTTTCTACAAGCACGTGACACCCAGCATCAAGGCAGTCAATAGTCATCGAGGGATGTAGGATTGGGGGTGTGATGATGACGGCAACATCTGGCCGTGTTTCAGCAAGCATCTGATGGTAATCTTGATAGAAGGCACAATGTAACTGATCAGCCCTCTGCTTACCTTTCTCGACATTGATATCGGAGACTGCGACTACCTCGACTGTCGGAAGGGCAAGTGCCGGAACGTGTTCAGTAAACACAGCGCCTCCTATTCCAATGACAACATGCCGCAAACGTTTTTCACTCGACTGTTCCATTGATAAAACCCTCTTTGTCAGTTCGTACCGAGCGAACGACTTGAACTATACCTGCTTCTCCAGGCAAGAGTGGGAGGGAAGAAATATTCCTTCCAAAGAGTGTAGCTGATGCGCCGAGACCTCTATCTCATACATGCCCACGTGGCGCGATCTCGCTGCCCTCCGCCTCACTCAACTCGATGAGTGCCTCTAGTGCGTGCAGGTAGCCTCGCCAGCCCAGTCCGGAAACCTGACCAACGCAGATGGGCGCGATGAGCGATTGGTGGCGGAATGCTTCGCGTGCATGTACATTCGACAGATGCACCTCGATGATCGGGCGATTGGCATCCTTGAGCGCATCACGCAGGCTGTAACTCGTATGCGTCAACCCTCCCGGATTGATCACGATCCCCAGCGCGCTGTCAGCCTCCTCCTGCATGCAATCGATCAGCGCTCCCTCGTGGTTCGATTGGAAGGTCGTCACCTCGTACCCCAGTTCACTTGCACGCGCACGCAGCCGCTCGTTGATCTCCGCCAGCGTCGTGTACCCATAGATACCGGGCTCGCGCTGCCCCAACGTATTGAGGCTCGGTCCGTTTAGCACCAGGATGCGCCCTTTCCGCTCGTTCGCTTTGCTTTCGGTCATGTTGTCTCCCTCCTTTTTCCATGACAGACGGACATGACTTCACTCCTTTGTTCGTTGTGCAGTGCGTCAGGTGCTCTCCCTCCGCACAGGCTCACGACACTACGGTACGCACTATGGATGCTTCTTACGAAGTCAGCGGAGCCGGTTGCCACATCGCAGGCTTTTCTTGCTCGTATGCCCTGCCGTTGGGGAAGCTGATAAGTTCGAGGACCAGGCCCCAGGGCGTTTTGAAGTGGACAAAGGTTGAATCTTTCCCCGCCTCTGCCCCATACCCATTCCGCTTTTCACCGAACAGGTAGACGCCTTTGATCTTTAGATGAGCGATGGCCGCATCCATGTCATCGACATAAAACGTCACATGGTGACCACCATAATCACTGGATTTGGGCATGTGCTTGTTCTGGTCCGGGGCGGTGTACTCGAAGAGCTCAAAGTGTGCGCCGTTACGGCAACTCAATGTACGTATCTTGCGGTCCGTCTCTGGATGGATGTCGAGATAGTTATCCGTGCGCCGAGGCGGGTACAACGAATAGACCACCTCGCAGCCAAGCACATCCACGAAAAACTCCGTAGCCTCCTCCAGATTGGGCACAGTCAGACCAATGTGTTCGACACCACGCATGCCGGGGATGCCGCCTTTTATTGAAGGTGCTACATTGGAAGTTCCTACGTTGTCAGATTCCATCTGGCATTCCTCCAAACTTCAGGACTTTATTGAACCCATGCGCTCCTGCCTCTCCTTCGCGAACCCAGCGAGGGCATCAGGCAAACAAAAGGCGATTGTTCTTGCAACAAAGCCTACAGAAAACCTACAGAGGGCACCTGGTGCAAAGAAAGGGGAAAAAGCTACCTCCTTGTTGCCTGGGCTTCCTCTCCTTCTTGCTAAGAAAAGCATCCTTACGAAAGCTCAGGAGCAGCAGATAGTGCTCTTAACTGAAAGTGTAACTGACGGAACAATCCAATGGAGGCGAAAAGTTCCTCGCTTCAGCAGAACAGTCCTCTTTTTTAGAGGGGCAGTTCTGCTAAAGCGAGGAACTTTTCCCCCCTGTTGGATTGTTCCGTCAGTTACACTTTCAATTATAGAATACTACCTGCTCCTGGACTGTCGTAAGCTACTATTTTGAAAGGAACAACGACATGGAAGCAAATCCACGTGACCCAATAGCTGTTGAAGAAGCGAGAGCTAGCAACAGAATAAGTCCTGCTGCCGAGAGAGCAGGACAGCTAGCTCGCACACGCGTCCGCTATGTTATCCTCGCGCTTCTCTTCATTGGCGTCGTCATTAACTATCTCGACCGGGCGAATCTTGCACTCGCCCTCCCGGTTATAGGTGTAGACTTGAACCTGAGCCCTCTTACAAAAGGGGTGATCTTGTCGGCCTTTGGCTGGTCTTATGTGCTCATGCAGATTCCAGGCGGCATTATAATCGACCGCTTCGGACCTCGCCTGACCTTTGCGGTTTCGCTTTTTACGTGGTCCGTTGTTACCATGCTACAAGGACTGGCACGTACCCTTGGCGCTGGTTTCTTGATCGGGGCGCGCGTGACTCTCGGCATCACTGAGGCCCCTGCCTTTCCCCTGAACAGCCGGGTGGTAGCAACCTGGTTTCCCGCACGTGAGCGAGGGTTCGCGATTGGGGTCTACACCGCAGGGGAGTTTGGCGGGCTCGCTATATTCACGCCCATCCTCGCCTGGATACTCACAAATTTGGGCTGGCCTTGGATGTTTGTCATCTGCGGCGCTATAGGGGTTGTCTTCGCCGTGGTCTGGTACCTGGCGTACCGGGATCCCAGACAGAGCCGCAGGGTCAATCAAGGCGAACTCGACTACATTCGAGAAGGAGGAGGTCTGGCTGAGACCGTCACCACGGGTGGTAGGAGATTCTCATGGGCTGACGTGTTCGAGCTCCTCAGGCACCGTCAGCTCTGGGGCATCTACATCGGGCAGTTTGCGGTAGGGGTCACGCTCTGGTTCTTCCTGACCTGGTTTCCCTCCTACCTGGTCCAAGCTCGGCATCTCTCCATCCTCCACGCAGGGTTCTATGCGAGCGTTCCCTATATCTCGGCTATGCTTGGGGTGCTGTTCGGAGGCTGGTTCTCGGATGGGCTAGTTCGCCGGGGTCTCCCTGTGGGTCCGGCTCGCAAGACTCCCGTCATTTTGGGTCTGCTAGGAGCAAGCACCATCATGCTAGCTAATTATGTGCCCACTAGCAATATCAACTTGGTGATTGGGATTATGTCCATCGCGTTCTTTTGTCAGGGGATGTCCAATATGTCGTGGACGCTAGTTACCGAGATGGCCCCAAGGGAACTGCAGGGTCTGACGGGCGGTGTCTTCAACTTTTTTGCGAACATACCATCAATTGTGACTCCCATCGTGATCGGGATCATTCTCGCTTCCACCAACGGCGACTTCAGCGGAGCTCTGATATTCGTAACTGTGGTGGACCTGATAGGGGTACTGTCGTACATCTTCGTCATCGGCAAGGTCTACCGCATCGAACTGGAACGGCGACCTGTGCTGGGTCTATGAATTATCGCTGAGAGTGGAATGCTTTATCTTACCAGATGCTTGCGTCTTCCATTCTCAGCAAGCATTCCCAGACCTTGCATCATACCTCTGCTCGGAGAGAAGGAGCATGACCACGCTAGCCCTCTTCAGGAGGGAGCCAGCGTGAAGCCAGCAAGATCCCTGAGGCCACGGTAACCAGTGACTTTTCTTGATTGTAACTGTAACCCTTTAGCATGATTTAAGGAGATGAATCCCATGCCATTCTACATGTGTCAATTTGCTTACACGTCTGAAGCGTGGACATCGATGACGAAAAACCCACAAGACCGTAGCAAACCCATGGGTGAGTTAGCGCAGAAGCTAGAGAGTCGCGTGGTTGGCTTATACTACTACTTTGGTGATTACGATGGGATTTTGCTTTTTGAAGCGCCCGATGACGTAACCGCCAACGCAGTAATAGTGGCCTCCATGGCACCTGGGCACCTCAAAGTAACAAGAACCACCAGGCTATTTACCCCCCAGGAGACGGTGGAAATCATGCGCAAAGCAGGAGGTGTCAATTTCGACGCAGCACCATCCAGCCAATGGTTTAGTATTATACAGTGACAGGCAAGACAACGGATCCAGGCAGTTGAGAGGGTCCTTGTCGACCAGAGCAGCACGGTGTCCACCTGAAGGTGGTCAAATTGCAGCAAGCCAGGCGCGGCTTTGGCTTGCTGCTCGTGAGAGCTAACATCAGTATGAGCATCGACACGATTATTCGCACGATTAGCCTGATCCTGGCTCCCGTTGTGATGGTTAGCAGTTGCGCGATTTTTCTGAACGGCCTCTTCGGGCACTACCAGACCATCTCTGCCCGTCTGCGCGGTATGCATCGTGAGCGTCTTGAACTTCTACAGACAGTAGACATGAGCACAACTGCGGAGAGAACATTCAGTATCATTGTTCAACGGATTCTTGAGATTGATACACAACTCCCCAATATGCTGCGGCGGCATAAGTTGATCCGTGATGCTGTGGTGGCTATTGGCGTGGCTGTTTCCATCTTTATCACCAGTATGTTTATTATCGCGCTGGCGACTGCAGCCAACTCCTTACTTGCAGCAGTCATAGCGCTGATTGCGTTTCTCCTCGGGACAGGCGCGTTGTTGGTCGGAGTCATAACCACTACCATTGAGCTCTATCAGTCACATCGCGAAGTGTCCTATGAAATTCAACATGGTCTGAGCTTGAAGCAAGAGAAGCTGGTGCAGTTCAGTCGGCCAGTCGACGAAGACGAATAGCAGGTGTAGCGTGTGGGTGGATCCGTAATTTGCCGGGGACGAAGATTGGCATGGCATGAGGCGCTACAACTACTGCTCGTTTGCTTCTGAGATCTGGGAAAGAGAGAGGAGCGAATAGGCGGAACTCGAAGCAAAGAGAGCGATCTCTAAACCAAAGGGATGGAGTTTGGCACGCAGCTTAGAAAGCGCATTGTAGAGCGGTTTCAACTCCTTCTTCCGGGTACCCAGTTCCTGAGCACGCAGCAAGTGCAGGCGCTGCTCCTCTATGGTCGTCTGCCAC
>WNFA01005660.1_pt1 | contig 10445 bp, 8 predicted proteins | sample 5400481 | NCBI WGS metagenome assembly WNFA01 (sample SAMN13153340, study PRJNA577476) | soil metagenome | isolation source: 120 cm saprolite under Douglas fir tree site 2 hole 1 replicate 2 | place: USA:California | collected 2015-04-18 | reverse complement strand
CGCTGGCGGCATTCAGAGGTCTCCTTCAAACGGCGACGATCGGTCAGCCGTCTTTTCGCAGTTCGCCCCGGGATGGGAAACTCGGAGCGCATTTTGGAGTGCCAAGAAAAAGGTGAGCTCGGCGGGCTACCCTCCCGCCGGACCTATCCCTTGGCCGGGCCGCCAGTATACGAACCTGACTCGCCAGCCGCAAGCAGAGGAGCGACCGTTTTTGGTTGGACACAAAAATGGCGGTTGAGCTTTTTAGAGAGAGGTTGTGAACGGGAAGTTATGCGCGGACCGTGCCGGCGTCCAGCGTCGAGAGTGCGGCAACCGCTTTGCCGGATTCGAAGGCTCGATGACTCTTGGCCTGCGCAAAAAACCATACGAGCGTCAGCAGCGCGCCCAGAAGCATACCCGCGAGCAGGAAACTCGCCAGCCGCAAGGCCGCGCGAAATCTCGGTGCCGCGAGTGCGGGAAGCACGCTTGGAATAGCGCCTTCGCTCCGAGCGCCGACGGAGACGCCAACTGGCCGTGTGTCGGGGCGCTCGGAGAACTCCACCGCGGCGATAAAGCTGTAGCCACGGCGCGGCATGGTTTCGATGTAGCGAGGCTTCTCTGGAGAATCGCCGAGAACCTGGCGCAACTTGTTCATGGTCGTATTGACGTTGGCGTCTAAGTTCGCCATAAAAACTTCGGGCCACAGCCACTTGCGGACATCTTCGCGGCTGATGATGTCGCCCGCGCGGCCCAGCAGCAGCAGGAGAGCGCGATAGACCTGGGCTTGCAATTTGACGCGCTGGCCGTCTTGATACAACTCCTCGCGCTGCAGATCGACCTGAAAGTTGCCAAACCGGGCGTAGCGAGCAGGGAAGCCGGCAGCTTCCGGCACACGCGCATCTTGTTCCTGCGGCACGACGGGAGTAAGTTGCGTACTCATAGGCTCCAATTCCGCGGACCTTAGATTCGTTTGCGAAAACCGAGCTTCGATTCCTCCAGCGCGAGGTTCGCAAGATTTCTGCGCCGCCGATCCCGCGCGACGCGCCAGATGCCTTCTGTTGAGCTTAGACGCCTAGTTTACGGGTTGGCACCAAGGCGTTTTGTCAAGTTTATGTATCTTCCAAGGCTCGTTGGAGTGCGTTAACTCCGGTACTCGCCAAGCAAGAAGCTTGCAAAGTGGCGTGAGCGGCAAGGAAGGACCTACCGCGGCCAGCTCTCCGAGTTGTAGGCCGAATAGTGCGTCGAAATCGGCTGAGGTGTCTCTCTGTCCCGAAATTACGAATCCCAACTAATTACAGATCTGCATCTTCGCGAGCAGACTCGATCTGTGGGTTTCAGACAGCTTCTTCAGCGCTCCGCCGGCTCGCATGGCATTCCAAACTTTGAGTGCGTTGTTATATGCGGCGCAGCTATTCTGCAAATGAGCGCTACGTAGAGATTGTGGCGTGGATTGCGCAAGTACCGCGTACGCATCCCCTACCAGCATGTAGTTATCCGCCAAAGAGTCCTTAGCGTCCGCATCCGCTGAGTCCGCCTTGGTTCGCTCCTGGTGGATCTTCTGAGCGACCTGCAAAGAGGCCACCGCCGCCGGTGCGTCTCTCATCTCGAGGAAAACCTTGCCGATGCTTTCGTGGTCCAGGGCAAGATACAGCTGCGTACCACGATCAGCTGGGTCTTTTTCCACAAGGCGCTTGTCTATGGCCATTGCGCCCTCGTAATAGTTCCGAGCTTCTTTGAGCTTTTTCTGCTTTACCGAAACATCCCCCAAGTTACGAAGGTCGACGGTAGAGTCGCGCAGGTACATGGCGCTCTCTGGCTCATGCGCGAGTAGTTCTTGGTCGATATTGAATGCTAGGCGGTAGCTGTAGAGCGCTTCATCCAGCCTCTTCAGTTCTTCGAGCGTGCCTCCGATGTGCTTGTCTAGAATCGCGACACTCCGGCGGGCGCGTGTGTTGGACGGCTCTATCGTCGCAACGCGACTAAACGTCTCTGCGCTTTCTCTGTAGGATTGTAAAGCAGCCTCGGTCTTCGCCTGGCTCCACAGCGAGCCTCCTTGGTGCCATTCGATAACGCCCACGTTATACAAGATAGTTGTGTTGTTCGGATGTTGTTCGGCTAGGGGCCTGGAGATTTGAAGTGCCTTTTCCAGGTACTGATCCGATTCAACTTGATTGCCAACTGCAAGCAGTGCCCTTCCCAAGACTTGATAGCTTCTTGCCAGGTCGTTCTGAACGGTCCAGTCACGCGGAAATTGACGACTCAGCACTTCACGAAGCTCGACGGCCTTGCGATAGCTTGCTATGCCCCCGGCGTGGTCGCCTGTATTGCCAAGCGTCGTGCTGGTTTGAACATCGCCAAGCTTTTGATAACCAGCCGCCAGTTCCTTCTGCAGGCCAGGATCACCGGCTGACTCAACCGACAGACCATCTAAGTACTCAAGCCCTAACTGAACAATCAGCTTCCTTGCCGATGTTGCTCCCTGCAGAGTCTGAATGGAGTCGTGAACATCAAACAGCAGCGAGTTGGCAATTTTGCGGACATCGTTGAACCGCTGCTCTGCGCGGATTTCATTGGCGCGGGCGATGCGGGCTTCGCGGAGTGTCACTCCTAAGGCAGCCAAAAGAGTTACGGTGACGACCACAGCCGCCGCAACTCCGGCTTTGTGGCGAGTGATGAATTTGGAAGTCCGGTAGACAGGCGTGTCTTTGTGGGCGATGACAGGCAAACGCGCTAAGTGACGCCGGATATCCTCGGAGAACTGCTCGACGGAAGCGTAGCGGCGCTCGGATTCCTTGCGCAGTGCCTTCAAGACAATGTTGTCCAAGTCTCCCGCAAGAGCGCGGCGAAGTCTCTTTCCCTGCTCGTTGCGCCCGATTGAGGGCACCGCAGAACGAGGCGCGTTTTTCGGATCGGACGGCTGGGGCTGCGAGACTACTGCACTCGGCTTTTTCGGTTCCGTCTCGCAGATCGCGCGAATGAGGTCATGCGGCCCAGCCCGCTCGCTTTTGTACGGATGATGCCCGCTAAGGAGAACGTAAAGTACGACCCCGAGTGAATAGACGTCACTGGAGGTCGTTATCGCTTCGTTCCGGACCTGCTCCGGGCTGGCGTACTCGGGCGTCAGCAAGGGCAGCAAGGTCGCAGTGCGGGCTTCTTGTGACTCTTGCTCTGAATGAAGAATCTTGGCGATCCCAAAATCCAAGAGCTTCGGCACACCCTCTTGCGTCACGAGGATGTTGCCCGGCTTAAGATCGCGATGTACCACCAGATTTTTGTGAGCATACTGCACCGCCGAGCACACCGTGCAAAAGAGCTTCAGGCGTTCAGGGATGTCCAACCGGTGCTGCTCGCAGTATTCATCAATGCGCTGACCTTCGATGAATTCCATGACAACATAGGGAAGGCCTTCCTCGGTTGAGCCGCCGTCAATGAGCCTCGCGATATTCGGATGGTCAAGGCTCGCTAGAATTTGCCGTTCATTCTTGAAGCGGGCGAGGAAATAGTCTGTGCTGAGGCCGCTTTGGATAAGCTTGATGGCCACCTGCTTTTCATAGGTCCCGTCGGCGCGAACGGCTCTATAAACTTCTCCCATGCCACCGTCGCCCAACTTGTCAACAATGCGGTAATCGGACAGCACGAGGCCGATCAACCGGGAAGCTTCTGCGGAGTGATATGATTCGTCCTGCGCCAAGGCCTTGGCGGCCATCGCAAGCGCTGGCACTTCCATGAAGTTTTCCGCCTGTGAACGATGGGCGAGTAAAGTTTCAACTTCCTGGCGCAGGGCTTCGTCTCCAGCGCAAGCCAACTCGAGGAACGCGGTCTGCTGGCTCTTTTCGTGTTCTAAGGCCGCGTGGCACAACTGTTCAATGCGCTGCCAGTGGTCAGCGTCCATTCGCCGCCTCGGAAGTCAACTCTCGCAAAAGCCACAATTTGGCAAGTTTCCAATCGCGCTTTACGGTTTCTTCGGAGACTCTTAGGACCTCCGCAGTTTCCTCCACGGTAAGTCCGCCGAAGAACCGAAGTTCCACAACCTGACTTTTCCGCTCATCGACCTTGCCCAAGGCGTTTAGAGCTTCGTCCAGCGCCACCAAGTCGGCGGCGGGTTCAGACGGGGCGAAGAGGGATTCGTCAAAAGACAGCCGGGGCGCATTGCCTCCGCGCTTCTGGTAACGGCGCGAGCGGGCAAAGTCGGTGAGAATGCGGCGCATCAGGCGGGAGCAAACGGCAAAGAAATGGGCGCGGTCCTGCCAGGTCACGTCGCCGAGGTCGACGAGCCGCATGTAAACCTCATTGATCAGGGCCGTCGTCTGCAGAGTGTGGTCGGGGCGCTCTCGCGCCATACATTGCCGGGCAGAACGATGCAACTCCTCGTAAACAAAGGGGGTTAGCTTCTCCAATGCCTGAGAATCGCCGTTGCTCCAGGCACGAAGTAATTGCGTGATTTCATGGGCCGAGGGTGTGTGCATACCACCCTTTGTGATTGTAAGGCTTGGATTTGCCCTCAGTGTGCAGAAGCGTACCACAGGCCCTTAGTAATTTCTACGGTACTAGCGTCCCTTCATAACGGTTGAGAATTTCTAGGCGCGTTACCCCATTTGGGTTCATTTCTCGCTATATGAGGTGTAAGCGCAACACTCTCTGACGTAGTAAAAAGCCGCGAAACGTTGCTCGAGGCTTGCTGCTTGCTTCGTTCGAAGGGTGCTCCGGAAACCGATATCGATCAGGAGAACAATTTATGAAACACAAAAATGCTTTGACTCTTCTCGCAGGACTTCTTTTCGCAGCGGTTGCTCTGAGCGCAGCGCCAACAGCTCAGGCTGGGCAGTGCTCATTGGCGGTCGTTGCAGGAAAGTGGGGGTTTACCACGAGTGGAACAGTTGTCGGCATCGGACCTAGGGCGTCTGTGGGGATACTCACCCTGGACGCGGCCGGAAATCTGCTCGGGGGCAAGGCAACGGCAAACTTGAATGGCAGCGTCACTCACGAGACCTTTTCTGGAACGTATTCGGTGAATCCTGACTGCACGGGTAAATCGACGATCACCAGCATCACGATCACCGGCGCCAATACCGGGGACTTCTCTCAGACCAACACGTGCGGTACCAGCGTTGGGGCAGGAGCGTCGTGCACAATTACCTTGAAATTCGTTCCCAAGGCGATTGGAGGGCGGAGCGCCAGCGTGTCCATCAGCGACAGCAGTCCGGACAGCCCGCAGCAGGTGAGTTTGTCCGGAAGCGGAGTGACGAGGCAGGTTGTAAACGCGCCGGCCGTGCACTCTGCGTTAGTCAACTCCTCGACAGCCACCGTGCCCAACCCCGCGGGACCGAGCCCTGTCGGGACCCGAGTGATGAGCTTGCTCGACGCTACACGCGACGATCCTTATTTGGCCAATGGCACCAAACGAGAACTCGCCGTGCGATTCTGGTATCCAGCGTCTCTGAATGCAGCCTGCAAGCCCGCGGAATACACTTCGCCAGCCGTTTGGGAGTACTTTTCTCAGCTGATAGAAGTTCGGCCGTTCCAGGTTGCGACAAATAGCTGCCTGAACGCTCCGGTCACGGAGGGAGCACATCCGGTGGTTATCTTCACGCCCGGCTATACAGCCACGTTCACCGATTACACATTCCTCTTCGAAGACCTCGCGAGCCGAGGCTACGTTGTCGCCTCCGTGGCGCACACCTACGAGACAACGGCCGTGGAACTGCGCGACGGAAACTTAGCCAAATCCATTTTTGGCAGCCATCTCGGAAATACCTGGCGAGGTGACGAGCGAACAGTGTCCTTCGCCACCTACGTACGGCTTCAGGATTTGGAATTCGTCCTGAATGAGCTCGAACGCCTGAATGCGCAACACAGCGGCCCGTTTGCCGACCACTTGGATGTGTCGAGAATTGCGATGGCAGGTCACTCGTTGGGCGGATTGACGGCCTACCTCGCGGTCCAACTCGATGCACGCTTCAAGGCAGGCATCGTGCTCGATAGTCCCGTGCCTGAGGCTGCCGTCAGTGCGACGAAGACGCCGGTCCTTCTTCTGGCTGCGGGGCGGAAACAGTGGGATGCCAGCGAGTGCCGCTTGTGGAGCGATCTCAAAGGTCCGCGGCTCGCTGTGAATCTCCAAGGTAGTGAGCACGTGGCTCTGTCCGATTGGATATGGTTGGTGAAAGACGCGATCGAGACCGGTCCCATGGGCCCGGAAAAAACCATGACGGCAGTGCGAGAGTACATCGCCGCGTTTCTCGACACCTATCTTCGTGGCGAGCCGATGAATCCGTTGCTCACGGGGCCGTCTCCGGACTACGCCGATGCCGCGGTGATCGCCCAGGAACAATCAATGTGCCGCCAGCCGTAGTCGTTCTCTTATTCAGTGTCCTCTTTCGGTCGCACGACCATTGGTAGCACGACCGTCGGCTTCACCATTTCGCCCACGCGGAACGCGATGGCGGGAGGCGAACGCTACTGAAGGCGGAACTGGATGGTGACGGCCAAGTGCATCGCAACGGGCTTTCCGTCGAGCATCGCGGGTTGATACTTCCATTGGCGAAGCGCGTCCATGGCCGCCTGATGGAGAAGTGTCGGTCCGGAGACCACCTTCATGGCGGAGACGCGTCCGTTGGCGTCAATCAAGGCGTCGAGGCGCACGTCGCCGGCAACATGCTGGGTTCTCGCCAGCGCCGGATACGCCGGTGGCACGGAGGAAATCATGCGGGCTGGCTTGACATCGCCGCCAACCGGCACGGGAGCTGCAGGGGCGGCGGGCTGCTTTGCATTGCCCTCGAACAGGCCACCGCTCAAGGGCGATTCGCTAGCGGGGAGCTGCTCGTCGGCAGCCTCAAGCGTTGGCTCGGCATCCCCGTTGAGAGGCGTGCGCGCGTTGCGATTGACCTTGGGTTTCGCCAAGCGAACGTTGCCGAGGCTTGGCCTTTTGATTTCGGGTTCTGCCTCGTCGGAGGATGGGCTTGGTGTCTTGGCAGCATCCACAGTGGCAGCCGGTGTGGAAACGCGCTCGGAAATGGCCGCGGGTTGGAGCTTGGCAGCGGAGCCGGATGAAGAAACAGGGCGGACGTTAGAACCAGAAGCAGTCGTTGTGACCTTGGCTTCCGGAGCCGAGTCCTCCGCTGTTCCTGCGTTGGCGTTTGACGACGGCGCTGAGATCGATGCGGCGCTGCTGGGCGCCGTCGCCGCCGTAAGGGCTGCTGCGGATGTGCTTACCGGCAAGGAATTCGCAGCAATCGCACTCGGGTCAGGGCTCGAGGATTGGCGCAGGTACCAGGTTACGCCTGCAGCGGCGAGCACAATTCCTGCGGCGATCGCGGTGATCCAGATCCCCTTGTTGCCGCTGGACGTTCTCGCGCGTTTATCCGCAGTCGTTCGGAGCAGCGTGCGGCCGAAGACCGGAGCAACGTGAGCAGGAGCGGCAGCCGCAGATGTGCGGGTGGTTGAAACGGGCGAAGGCTGCTGCGGCTCTGCAGCGCTTAACTCCTCAAACTCCGAGGTGGTGGAACTTGACGCCGGCTGCTCGTGTGGCTCCGGCGGCGCGGGAATCGCCGCGTTACGCGCCAAGGGTTCGAGCCAAGCGGGAATTTTCACTTCCTCGGCGTCGAACGCGGGCGTTGCCGAAAGTGAAGCCTTCGGTGCCGGAATGGGAGTCGCAAGTTCCGCGCGCACGGGAGTGGGTTCTGTTTTCCTCGGTGCTGGTTCGTTGTCCGCAATTTCGAGAATCTTGGCCGCGGTATCGCTGAGGTTCTGCACGTTTGGATCGGGCGTCGATGCAGCGCGCGGAGAATCGTTCGCGGCGGGATCGGCAAAAAGCAGCGAGGAAAGTTTTTCCTGCAAGCGGCTGGTTTCGATTTTGAGCGCTTGCGTGGAACTTTCCAATGGCGTCAGAAAATCGGCCTTGCTCATGGGGCGGGAGTCCTGCTTAATTTCGGTCTTGAATTCCTCGACCGGGGCGGAAACACTGACGGTTGGGATTTGCGAGTCGGCTGGGCCGTAAGCGGAATGAGGTTCGCCTGACTTTGACAGACTGCTCGGGAGCGGAGGTCGCGAGTCCACGTTCTGGCCTAAAGGCGGAAGCACTGCAGGCCTGGTCGCTGCAGGCGATGCCGGCTGAGCCGCAGAGCGTTCGCCCGGGAAGCCCAGGCCCCAAAACCCCTGTACCGGCTCGGTAAATTCCAGTTCCACGTAGCAGCTCGCGCTTCCATCGTTTTTGGATTTGACGACCTGGCACACCACTTCTTTTTTCGTTTTGTCGTTGGTGAGGAAAAGAAGCTGGCCGGGCGTGACTGCCGAGGAAAGCCGAATCACCGCACCGGTGCTGTGGACGAGCACGGTCTTGGTGGCCTCCGAAAAAGGTTCGCGTTTGTCGCTGCCTTCGACGGGGCGCGCGCCGTTGACGGTGACCGGAACTTCCAGGGCCACGGTTTGCTGACGCGCACGGTCTTGGTTCGACCTCCCGGCATTCGCGGGACGGGCCGCAGGAGTTTCGGAGGAGGAAAGGTCGGTATCTTTGAATGTCGGCGGCATGGCGTACTCGCTTGCGAGCAAAAGTTTCGTTAAGCCCCGCGCGGCGCAGGACTATCCCCGAACCTCTTCATTGTTTGGCGCGAGGAGGGCTACAGCTATAGTACGGGCGTACTACAGGGGAAACAGAGTGGCCGTTGGTACAGGTTTTTTATCGAAAGAGCGAGTTCAATCTTTGAGCGGAGGCTTGAACTGCTCGTCGATCTCGACTTGGTAGCCGGTGACGAGCTTGTTGGTTTCGTTGGCCATGCCGATGACCGCTTGCAGCTCGTGGAACATCGCGTCGGTCATGCCTTTGTTTCGCGCGGAAGCGGTGTGCGAGGCGATGCAGTACGAACAATTGTTGGTGACGCTGACCGCGACGTAGAGAAGTTCCTTGGTGAGCGGGTCGAGCGCGCCCGGCGCCATGATCTGCTTGATGCTTTCCCAGGTGCGTTTCAACGTGGCGGGATCGTGCGCGATGGCCTTCCAAAAATTATTGATCCAGTCGATCTTGCGCGTGGTCATGATGTCGTCGTAGATGGCGCGCACTTCGGGACTGGCGTCTTGGTACTCGGTGAGCTTGAAAGTGGCCATGGAGTTCTCCGCGGAATGCTGTCTTGGCTTGGGACAGAACGTTAGCAGGAAGCACGTTGCGGAGCCAACCGCATTGTGGATTTGCTGAATTGAAAAGCTGGAGGTTCTGCAACACACGTCGCAATATTTTGCCAGCCAGATGAAGGCGTCTGTGACGGTGTTAAGGGGAAACTTGGAACGCGAGTAGCCGCTTAGCAGGAGCGAAGAGAGGCGGCCATCTCGAGATTTGCTTGCAGGCGGCGATCGACTTGTACCGCCGCATAACGCGCGCAAACGGCGGCTTCGCGCTCGCTCCACGCCGCAATGGCCGGCATGCGAATACCCGCCAGGGTGCCAATGGCGTCGACAAGGCGATAGTAGAGGCGAACGGAGCGCAGTCTGTCGCTTCCGGAACTCAGCTCGGGAGTTACGCGGTGCAAGGTGAGCAGGGTCTGAAAGTCGTGTCCACTGACCTGGCCGTTTTCCACGCCGGCAGCGGCCAGCACCCGCTCGGAAACGGGCTGTGCCGCCGCTCCCGCCAGCATCGCTCGCCAGTAGTAGGCCGCGAACTGCGTGAGGGCCACGATGGAAATCGCAAATAGCATAGCTGCGAACATCCCTCAGCCTCTTTCTCTTGCACACGCATTCTCTCTGCGCACAGGTTTCGGGCCAATAGGTCCAAAGTACCGGTCGCCTAGGACTCCCTAAACTGTTGTGCATGTGTTACTTACCGCCGTCCAGACCCGAAGCGCTGGGGCTTGCACGTTTACCCCGGCTCCTCTATCCTCGCGGCGAAAGCTGGAGGGAGAGAGGTGCGCGATGTGGATCTGGTGTCGTCGAGTGGTTTACGCAATGTTATTTGCACCCTTAGCTCTAGGGCTGCACTCCTCATCCCTCGGCCAAGCTAAAGATGAGCGGCAGGGCGATCGCGCCGCGATCACCAAAACCCTCGATGCGCAGCAGAAGGCTTGGAATCAAGGCGACGTGGAGGCCTTTCTTGAGGGCTACTGGCATTCTCCGGAACTTACGTTTTCCGGAAGCAGCGGGATTGCGCGGGGTTGGGACGGTGTTCTGGCTCGCTATAAGAAAAATTATCCGGATCGCTCCGCGATGGGTCAGCTCGATTTCTCGAATCTGGAGTTCCGGTTTCTCGGCGCGGATGCCGCGCTGGTCCTGGGCCACTGGCATTTGACGCGAGACCAAGGTGATGTGGGCGGAGTTTTCAGCCTGGTGTGGCAGCGATTTCCGGAAGGCTGGCGCATTATTCACGACCACACCAGCGCCGTCGCGGAAATGAAATGAGCGCACGTGGGGAAGGTGTAGGCGTGACAAAATACGGCTACAGGATGTCGAGGACTTCTTCGTAGCGCTTGAAGGGCGGAATTAGGTAC
>WNFA01005657.1_pt1 | contig 10449 bp, 7 predicted proteins | sample 5400481 | NCBI WGS metagenome assembly WNFA01 (sample SAMN13153340, study PRJNA577476) | soil metagenome | isolation source: 120 cm saprolite under Douglas fir tree site 2 hole 1 replicate 2 | place: USA:California | collected 2015-04-18 | reverse complement strand
ACAGCGAGACATGCGCTGGCTGCATCGTCTCTTCCACCACTGCCACCAGGTGCTCACGTAACTGGTCCAGGTCCACCTCCTGGCGCAGCGTTGCACTGAAGGCTGCCACGATCTTGGCAGCGTCATATTTGCTGCGGTAAAAGCGACGATCAATGACTCGTTGAAGACGATGGCGCAAGGGCTGGAACAGAGCCGCGATAGCCAGGGTGGAGATGACGATGGCGACACTGCTGTCCTGGCTAATGATGCCCCGCAGCAGCGCTTGCAGGCCAATCACCAGACCAACGTAGACCCCCGCCAGGATGACCGTGAGTGTGCCATAGACCAGCGTGCGGTTGATGATGATGTCGATATCCCACAGCCGGTAGCGCAACAGGGCAATCCCGATGGAGAGGGGGAAGAGGACAGGCAAGATAGGTGTAATCGATCCGACGACGAGTTGACGGAGCTGGGTTAAGAGGCCAAGCGCTGGGAAGTAGGAGGGGAGCACGAACACTAGAAGGCTTGCCACACTCACCTCTCCGACGACGACGGTCGCGGCGAAGACCACCCACTTGATCTGCTGGCGTTGGACCGGCGTGGACATCCGCCGATAGCGGTACAGCAGGGCGAGAGCCAGACTGCAATAAAAAGCGATTCGCACCAGGGCATAGAGCGGGGACAACCACCAGTTCCAGGGATAGACAACACGGGGGATGAGAACGGGCAAGAGTGAGACGGCGATCCACCCAAGGGCCAGCCAGCGTGTGAAGCCGGGGACAAAGCGACCATCGGGAAACGTATACCAAAAGATGAGAGTAGCCCCGGCCAGGAGCGCCAGGAAATCAATGGGAATCCACCAGACTCCGTAGTGCAATAACGTGCCTGGAAAGTGTGGAATGAAGAATCCCGTCGTGAGGACGAGTTGAAGGGAAATCAGCAGGATGGCCCGGTCGGTGGACTTGCGCCAGAACAGCACGAGGCTGACTGCGAACCACATGCTGGTGTTGGCGACAAGCAGGATGGTGGGGACCAGGCCGTAGCTGCCGACCATGAGGTTGGCGCAGAAGACCACGAGCGTGAGGACGAAAATGGCAATCCAGACCATCCTGGCAAGGATGAGCCAGTGCCCGTGCAAGCGTGTGTCTCCTTGACTTTGTCGGTCAGTACCCACACGTGCCTCTCTTGGTGCAGATAGAAGATTCATACCAGCGCCCCTGTTCAAACCCATAGGCCAGATGGTGAACCAGAAAGAAGCATACGACGATCTTGTCTACAAACTCTGGCTTACCCAGATAGTATATTACCATACGCCGTCTCAAAAACGTTACAAAAAGCGTTACGAACTGCCAGGCTGAGTGATCTTTGAGGCGATTGTTTCTCATTGGAATGCTCACATCTCTCTCCAATTTAGATCCAATGAACTCATGCTACCCTTATCACTGTCAAAGGAGAAGACCCTCTCCTCATAAATGAACCGGTGAAAACAGAAGAACACCATAGGAGGTTACCAATCATGAATGACGTAGCGACCCTTGAAACGTATGAACCGTTGACGAGTGAACCGTTGGTTGTTGAGCAGTTGCCGGTGTCCACGAAACGGACACTTCCCGCAGCTCCGTTCCCCCGTAAGTATATCCTCAGTGTGTTTGTCGATCTGCAAGACGCCAGGCAAGCAGCACTTGCGCTGCGCGCCGCTGGGTTCGACGAACGGGGCATCCACGTCCTGCAGCGCCGCGATTTTGTGGAAGCGGTGGCACAGGACCAGTCGCCTTTCAACCTCGTTACCTCAATGGACTACGATATATACCTGCGCGAGGCGAGCCGGGGGCGCTCGTTCCTGGCGGTGCGTCCTGCCAGCTATGCCCAGTTGAAGCAGATCCGCGATCTGCTCGCTCCCCATCACGCCTACCTCGCCAAATATATCGATACCTGGACGTTGACTGAGCTTCTTCCGTAACCATATCGGCCGATCTGTGTCAAAGCGAAATCACAAAAAGTCATGTTATGAAGAAGGATGCTCGCCTGGAACAAGAATGTGACCACGAAGTTGCTGCAAGCAGAGGAAAGTCGCAATAAAGAGCAATCCCAGGTACGCAACACTTTCGAACCAATCGAGGGGGCCAGGATGACGAGCAGGTAAGATGACCGGGTCGTAGTAAAAGGTGCCCAAAGCGATCAACCCGAGCGTGAAGAGCAGCACAAGCCACCAAGCCCAGCGCTGATTGGTGCGCACAAGCACGGTCATGCCAAAGCCAATCAGGTAAAAGAGAACCAGGGCTGGGTTAAAGGTATCGAATGATGAAACTCCAGCCTTCGCGCTATCTCGGTACACCTCATAGCCTAAAGAAAGCGTAAACGTCGTGAGCAATATCCAGAAAGCCTGAATGTGATACCTGCTGATCCTCTTTTTGTCCTTGTTCACTGCGAGGTCCATTTCCTCAGGTGTTCTGCTGTTCCTCTTTTGAATTTGCATAGGAGAACTTCCCTTCAGGTTTGCGCAGCCACAGCGAGACAAATGTCGGCTGCATGGTCTCCTCGACCACTGCTATCAGTTGTGCGCTTAGCTGGTTCAAGTCCACCTCATCGCGTATGGTCGCACTGAATGCGGCGAGCGTGCGAGCTGCGTCATACTTGCGACGATAGAAGCGCCGGTCGATGAGGCTTTGGATACGATGACGCAGGGGTTGGAACAACGCAGCAATAGCCAATGTTGAGACGACAATAGCCACACCGCTCGTCTGGCTGATGAGTCCACGCAAGAGCAATTGCATCGCGAATACCAGGCCGAAGTAGACCGCAGCCAGCAAGACAGTCAGGGTACTATAGACCAGCGTGCGGTTAATGATGATATCAATGTCATAGAGCCGAAAGCGCAGAATGGCAAGGCCAAGGGAGAGCGGGACGATGAACACGACTAAGATATAGGCAGGTGCAATGACAAGCTGATAGAACGAGCCAGCTTGCCCAAGTGAAGGGAAGAGATACAGTGGCATAGTCAACCCGACTACGATGATACCTGCCACACTTCCACCATAGATGACCCACTTAGTCTGCTGACGCTGTAGCGGGCTGGAAGCATAACGATAGCGGTAGAATTGTGCGATTACCAGCAAGACTACCTCTCCAAGCCAGACCAAATTATAGACCAGATACATGAAAGAGACATCACGGAAGAAGAGAAAGGTCAATCCCGCTACAACCCAGCAGGGGAGAAGCCAGCGCGTCCATCGTGGCACAAATCGCCCATTAGGAAAGAGTGAGCCGACCAGGAAAAACGCTCCATTTCCGAGTACATTCAAGACGATGGCGAGCATTTGCCATGCAGAGTGGCTCCCCAGTAATGTAAATGTGACGTACAAGGTGCCTAACGCCACCCCTCCCAGCGCAACCAGAAGCGCCATCCAATCATCGGACTTACGCCAGAAGATCACTGCACTGATGGCGATGCAGAGGAACGCTAAGGCTATAGTGAGCGCGAGGGTAAAGGTGGCATAGGCGCTAAGGGAGAGGCCAAGCTTCTGGATGCCCTGTGCGGAGTCAGGGGTGGGTTGCGTGGGAGCACACGTAGCGCCTGTGCAGACGGTCTGAAGGAGTGCATAGTATGCCGGGAGAATGATACTAAAGAGCGCCACTATCAGGGTGACCACCGCTACCCATAAGACTCGCGCAAGGATGAGCCTGGAGCCAGATAAGCGCGTAGTCGCGGTGCTGGAGTTAACCGACCCGCTTTCGCTCTTTCGTTCAGTATCAGCTAGTTCATGCATCTTTCCATCTCCAGGAGATCAACTCTTCTGCTTGAATGGATCAACGGCAGCAAAAGATGAACGGGAAGAGATAGACACTGCTATCCTGCCTGCAAGTTCTCCTGAAATATTACCATATCTTCGTCTCAAAAACGTTACGGCAAGCGTTACGAACTGTAGAGGCCGAGTGATCTTTGAGGCGATTGTTTCTCACAGGAAATGGAAAGTTGACGCATCAAAATCCTCTTGCAACCCCTTTTTCAACAGGCCTGCTTCCAGCCTGTTGAAAAACCTAAAATGGAGGAGCATAGCCTACTAGAAAGCAAGAAATAGGTCAAATGACACTCCACCGATGACTCCCCTGGGTATATGCTCTCTTCTATAAAGAACAGTCGTATGCGTGCAACGACTCTGCTGATCTACGCTTCTTTTGAGCGTGGCTTTTACGCAGGCTGCCTCTCACGCGAAGAACTCTCGATGTGTTCTTAAAGGAGCTTCTGCTATGACTACAGGCCTCTCTCCCCGTCACGTACCACCTCGCAACGGGTTTCTCCCCGTGGTGGTGCTACTGCTTGTCGGTCTCTTCGTTGGGTGCGGCGCTTCCACTTCACGCCCATCCGGGCCAACACCGACCCCCACAAAGCAACTGAAGGGGACGATCACCGAGTTCCCCATCCCAACAGCCAACAGCTTCACGCTGGGGATCACCGCCGGACCCGATGGCAACCTCTGGTTTACGGAAACATTCATCAACAAGATCGGGCGTATCACTCCCAGCGGCACCATCACCGAGTTCCCTCTTCCAGCATCCCCCAGCGCCCCCAACGCCCCTGTGGCGATCACCGCCGGACGCGATGGTAACCTCTGGTTTACGGAAGGTTTTGGCAACAAGATCGGGCGCATTACTCCTGGCGGCACCATCACCGAGTTCCCCATCCCAACATTCGTGAGCGTCCCTATGGCGATCACCGCCGGACCCGATGGCAACCTCTGGTTTGAAGAGGGTGGGAGCTACAAGATCGGGCGCATCACTCCCGGCGGCACCATCACCGAGTTCCCCGTCTCAACAGCCGGTTCCCTTGGCCTGGAAGTTGGCGACTTTCTCCACGGCCCGGGGGGGATCACCGCCGGACCCGATGGCAACCTCTGGTTCACCGCACTCACTTGGAACACGATCGGGCGCATCACCACCAGCGGCACTGTCACCGAGTTTCCTCTTCCAGGCACAGATCTCCATCTCGGTCCTGGGAGCGGCCCCTGGGGGATCACCACCGGACCCGATGGCAACCTCTGGTTTACGGAGAATTTTAGTGACAAGATCGGGCGCATCACTCCCAGCGGCACCGTCACCGAGTTTCCTCTTCCAGCATCCCACAGCGCTCCTGCGGAGATCATCACCGGACCCGATGGCAGCTGCTGGTTTGTGGAGGCTGGGAGCAACAAGATCGGGCGCATCACCACCAGCGGCATCATCACCGAGTTTCCTCTTCCAGCATCCCACAGCGCCTTTGATGCAAAGTTAGGTGCAGGGATCACCACCGGACCCGATGGCAACCTCTGGTTTACCGAGGATGCCGCCGGGCCCAATGGAAGCAACCAGATCGGGCGCCTCATGTGAGGTGTACGATCAGCCACACCCTGTCGATGCGGGTGAGTAGCCACCTATGGGCTCTCACCCGCATCGAGGTGTGAACAGACCGGAGTTCCCTCAGCCAGGACCGGCCCAAATTCCGCTTTGAAATGCTCTGAGGCTTGCTCCTGGTTCGGAAACTCCCCCGCTAGTGTCTCGACCTTGGCCCAGAGCCGCCTGGCTCCGTGGGCGGGAACACAACATGCTCGTTTGACGTCTTTTCTAGAAGGACTTTCTTTTCCAACGCTGAGCGGTCCGGCTGCTCGACATCATATGAACGGCGAAAGGAATAGGGAACTCCCCTTGCCTTTCTCCCACATCCTCCCACTAAGCGCGTTAGGGACTAGGTATGCTGGTTCGTCCGCAAAGAGGATCCATTGGGATGGGATCAATCGCCCCTGTAGCAGCAGATCATTACACAACAATCCTCATGCGCCGGCGGCGCACCACCAAAGATGAAAATGGGTATTTTCAGAGGATTCGTTATGGTGTCCGCTATCAGGACTGATTCTGTCCGCAATTCGAAGTATACTCCTCTTGGATGCAGCAACAAGAGACAAATACATACCTGGCCAATGCGCAACGCTTGGTCTCATTGCGGATGTGGTTTCAGCAGTCGAACCGCACCGGAAAGGAAACAGGATGAAAAACACCTTCATGATGCTTTGGGCGCCAGGTCCAGCCTGGGTTCCAGGCAAGACCGTGCGCAACCAGCCCTATTGGGCGCAACATGCCGCCTTTATGGATCGGCTCTTTGAAAACGGAACAGTGGTGCTGGGTGGGCCCTTTGCCGATGCAACGGGGTCACTGGTGATCGTTGAAGCAGAGAACGAGCACGAAGTGGCTGACTTGTTTGCGAGCGACCCGTTTGTGGTGCATGCTATTTTTGTCCTCAGCAGCCTCAAACAGTGGCTGCTTTTTCTGGATGCGCGTCGCGAGGGATGAAGAGCAGTTCAAGTCATCTGATAGGACAGCTCTCAGAGCTGTTCTGTACAAGGACAGAGTCATCTCTTGGCTGATGAGATCCATTTGGCCGCTAGCAGCACATCGTTACACAACTATCGGTATGGCGTCTCCTAATTTTTAACAGAAATAAAAACTTGACAGCCGTCCTGGCCCAAATACCAGAAATTTTTAAAAAACACCCCAATTTTAAAAAGCAAATAGATTATAAGTCAGAGACAGGGTTTAGGTTCGTATTTCACCACAACGACGATAAAAACAGAGAGATATTTATTACAGTCTTAGTTTTTGAAATGCCTATATAAACGGTACCTCAAGAGGTTACGGTTGCGAGAAGCCAGCAGAAAGACCATTGTCTTCAAGGCGGTACAGCCACACTAACTGGTGAAAGAGGGGGAAAAGTCCGACGACCCGATCTCAACCGAAGAACCTATTCCTTTCTACAAATCATATGGATTTCGATACGGGTGAACTGTAGTGGCATCCCTTGCGGATGCCAGGCTTTCACCCATCAAATCAACATTGACAGCCTACCACCCGTACCCACACCCTCATTTGCAAAGTTACCCAAAATCGTGCTATAGTCTCATAGGTAACTTTGCAATCTGACATACTTGCTAGCCAGCAGCGAGGCAACAATGGCACGTGCAACGCCCCTTGTGAGCGAAAATGTCCTCACCTATCATACCGGTTTGGGAGACCATACACTCCCTATTGGCAGCCCCGCGTGGTGGCGCTGGCTCAACGCCGAACACACCACCACCTTTCGCTATGAAAATGCCCGGGGGAGCTTTACCGCTCGCCGCGAGCAAAAAAACGGCAGCTGGTACTGGTACGCCTATCGTAAGAAAAACGGGAAACTGCACAAAGCCTACCTTGGCAAATCTGAAGAATTAACCCCCGAATGCATGAACAACATCGCCGCAACCCTGGCCGAACGTGAAGGCAATCACCCTGCCCCCGTTCCTGAAACATCACGCCCTGCCCTCCGGACGCGCATCGATGCCGCTATCGCAAAGACCTCCATGTACAATGGGTATCCACAAGGAATGCCTCTGCTCGCGACGAAACTCTCCGTCCCCCCGGTTCGACCAGAACTCGTAGCGCGTCCTCGCCTGGTAGATCGCTTGAACAGCGAGATACGGCGCAAACTGACACTCATTTCAGCACCTGCCGGGTTTGGTAAGACAACCTTGCTCAGCGCATGGCGAGCAAGTGCCAGGGGTAGTGAAATGCCTGTCGCATGGGTATCGCTGGATGCAGGCGATAATGACCTCGCGCGTTTCTGGAACTATAGTATCGCGGCGCTGCAGGCGTTCTCCCCATCTGTCGTTGACCTGGCAAATACTGTATATTTCCCCGACATGCCATCCGTAGAAGCATTTTTGACAGTGCTCATCAACAGTATTGCCACTTTTACAAGCGATTTTGTACTTGTCCTCGATGACTACCATGCCATCACCTTACAACCAATCCACGATAGCCTTGCCTTCTTCCTGGAACATCTACCGGGGCACATGCACCTCGTGATTAGTAGTCGTAACGACCCGCCGCTGCCCCTGGTACGCCTGCGTGCCGAGGGTCAATTGACAGAACTGCGTGCCGCCGACCTGCGTTTTACGCTTGACGAAGTGACAGCATTTCTCAACTCAATCATGGACCTTGGCCTTTCAGACAAGCAGATCGCCGCACTCGATACACACACCGAGGGCTGGGTTGCAGGATTGCAGCTAGCCGCGCTCTCGATGCAAGGCCGCGAGGATAAGCAGCACTTTATTGCCACGTTCACGAGTAGCCATCGCCACATCCTGGAATATTTATCTACCGAAGTCTTCTCAAGACAGCCAGGGTACGTACAAAACTTTTTGCTGCATACCTCTATACTGGATCGGCTGAGCGCGTCATTGTGCAACGCCGTCACTAATCGCGACGATGGACAGGCCATGCTGGAGAGACTTGAGCGAGCTAATCTCTTCCTTGTACCATTGGATGAGGAGCGGCGCTGGTATCGCTACCACCATCTCTTTGCCGGCTTTCTGCTCGAAAGTCTTGCGCAATCACAACCCGCGCTGCTGCCGGAGTTGCACCGTAAAGCCGCAGGGTGGTATGAACTGAACGGCTTCATATTTGAAGCTATGCAGCATATGCTGGCGGCAGAGGATTACCGGAGCGCAGCACGCCTGGTTGATCAAAACGGTGAGTCGATGGTAAAAAGTGGCGAAATGATGACGCTGCTGCAGTGGCTGAGCGCATTACCCGAAGACATGATTCGCAATTCTCCCCGGCTGTCCTTCCTTTATGCTGGCTGCCTGGCATCGCTCGGTCAATTGGATGCTGCCGATGTGCGCGTGCAGGACGCCGAACGTGCCTTACAGCAGGAGTTGTCCCTGCATCCAGAACTGGCCGGTGAAGAAAGCTCCTCCATGCAAATTGCAATGGGAGAGCTGGCAGCCATCCAAACATTCATCGTCTCAGCAAGGGGCGATGTGCAAGGTACGATTGAACTTGCACACCGTGCGCTTGAGCGGTTACCCGCAGAAGAGGCCTTTTTGCGCAGTTTGATTACTGCAAGCCTGGGGCAGGCTTATTTGTTGAATGGCAACCTGCAGGCAGCAGTTCAGATTTTTAGCCAGACCAGGGCCTTGAGCGAGGCTTCCAACAATATTCATGCGCTTTTAATAAGTATAGGCAGCGAAGCTTTCACGCTCACGTGGCAAGGACACCTGCATCAAGCGGCTGAGGTCTATGAACGGGTTTTGCATCTCGATGTAGGATCATATTTCGTAGCATCTCCTATGCCAGGGAATGTAAAAGCGTTAAAACATCCATCGCAAGTAGTCGATAGAGCAACAAACCTCCGCAGCCTGCCAGGTTCGCACTTTCCGGCTGCCAGTATGGCATATATCGGTATGGGAGTACTCTTATATGAGTGGAACGACCTGGACAGGGCCATTGAGTATCTGAACATGGGCCTGGAAATGGGTAAGCAGTGGGGCTACATGCTTCTACAGGCGCAGGCATATGCTTTCCTGGCGCTTGCGCACCTGGCACGTGGTGATAGAGATAACGCGTTCGGCGTGCTCCTACAGGCTGAGGGCTTGATGCGCGAGCACAATGTATCGTTAGCTATGGCCTGGGTGCTGACAAGCCGGGCGCGGCTATGGCTGGCTCTTGGCCGCATCGATGAAGCTGCGCTATGGGCCGAGGCCTCAGGTTTGAGCCTGCATGATACACCCAGCTTCCTACGAGATTTCGAGCAACTGACCCTCATTCGCTTGCTCTTCTTACAGGGCCGCCACATTGAAGCAGAACAATTTCTAGACCGGGCATTGCAAGTCGCCGAGGCCGAAGGTCGCGTGAAAAACGTGATCGAGATACTTGCATTGCAGGCCTTATCATTGCAAATGCAGGGTAAGACAAAAGCAGCCCTGCTTCCTTTGAAACGAGCGCTGGCGCTTACCGAACCGGAGGGCTACATCCGCACATTTGTAGATATAGGTAAACCAATGCAGGAATTACTGCACCGGGCGCTTTCACCAGGTAGAACCGCTGGTTATATTCGTAAACTCCTGGCAGCATTCGACGAGGCCGCGAACATGCAGAACACCCCCACCCTCCATCACACCTCTACACCCCTTAGCGAGCGAGAGCTGGATGTGTTGCGCCGTATAGCCTCGGGTAAGTCAAACCAGGAGATTGCGCGCGAGTTTGTGGTTGCCGTCAGTACCATCAAAACGCACGTTAATAATATTTTCGTCAAACTCGGTGTCCATAGTCGCACGCAGGCTATTGCGCGAGCCAGAGAGCTACGCCTTTCACTTTAAAAGACATAAGCAATCCCCATCCATCGCCCACACGAAACGTTTAAACGAACTGTAACAAACTACCCCAGGGGACAGCACACCCGTAGGGCCCGATTATGCAGATTAACAAATTACTCCAACCATCCGTAGGTGCCGATTATGCACATTGACAACTTACTTCGATCAGCAGTAGGTGCCGATTTATGACTCTGTTGGGAAAATAGGTAGAGACCAGTTGGACCAAGCAACCAGCAAAGGAAAGAGATGTGCGAAACAGGCAGAACAGGCAAAAGCGCTTACAGGACAGCACGATGTTTGTCGAGAAACC
>WNFA01010447.1_pt1 | contig 10451 bp, 13 predicted proteins | sample 5400481 | NCBI WGS metagenome assembly WNFA01 (sample SAMN13153340, study PRJNA577476) | soil metagenome | isolation source: 120 cm saprolite under Douglas fir tree site 2 hole 1 replicate 2 | place: USA:California | collected 2015-04-18 | reverse complement strand
TCGGCATGGCCGGCCACCGCCGTGACGCGTCCGCCGCGGAACGGTCCAATCTCGCGCCATTCGAGCCCGTTATAGAGCGACGTATCGAAAGCGGGACTGGGGATTGGTGACTGGGGGCTCGTGCGGCGTTGAGCGACGGCAGGGTTCGCGAGGGCAACAACGCAGCCCGCGAGGAAGAGGCGGCGGAGGACGGACATAAACTGCGGGGCTCCGATTCGAGTGAGCCGCAATTATATCCGGCCCCCGCCGGACGGTAAGTCTTAGGGCGTCTGCGGCACCGGGGTGCGCGGTGGTACGATCGCCCGGCCGAGCGTGTTGTTATCCGTGCCGAACCAGATCGCTTTCGTCGCCGGATCGTAGATCATGTGGCGCACCACGCCGCCGCCACTCGGCACCTGCGTTTCTTCCGAGAACTTGAGCGTCCGGGAATCGAACGAGACGAACCGATTCGGCCGCGACGTCTCCACAACCCAGACGCGGTCCTCGTCGTCCCCCACCATCGCGTACGGCCGCGCGTCCGCGCCGCCCGGCAGCTGCCACTCGTCGACCTTGCCCGTCACCGGATCGTAGCGGCCGAGGAAGCCGCCCGCGTAGTCGCCGTACCAGATCTTGTCGTCCGACGTAATCACCATCCGCCGCGGCCGCGTTTCGACGCGCGGCAGCGTGATCTCGCGGAGCTGCATCGTCGCGGGATCGACGGTCGCGATCTTGTTCGTGCCGAACAGCACCACCCACGGCCGCCCCTTGGAGTCGAGCTTGATCCCATAGGGCCGGGCCCGCTCGGTGGGAACCTTGAGGAGCTGCACCTGGCCGGTGCTCACCGTCAGCTTGCCGATCGCATTGCCGCCCTGCGCCGTGAACCAGATGTCGCCGCTCTTATCGAACACCATCGTATGCGGATCGCGCACCATCGGATCGGGCATCGGATACTTCTTGATGCTGCCATCTTTCGGATCGAGCCGTCCGATATAGCCCACCAGGTTGCCCGAGAACCAGACGATCCCCGACTTGTCGACGATCAGGTTGTGCGGGCCGGCGCCGGGCTCGAGGTCGAATCGTTTGAACTCGCCGGTCTCCGGAACGAAGTAGGCGATGTAGTGACCCGCCTGACCGCAGAACCAGATCCGTCCCGTCGTCGGGTCGACGTAGGGATCGCGCGGACGGGTGTCAGCCCAAGGCACGGGCCATTCTTTGATGACAGGAGGCTTATCTACGAGAGGAACTGCGACCGTGAGCAAACCCAGCAGTGCGAGACTCTTCATAGTCACTCCCCTGTAAGCATTCTCCGTTGCAACGCCGTCAATCGTCTGCGGACTGAGCCATCGAATATGCGGTCACCAACCCGGACCACTACCCCGCCGAGGATCCTGGGGTCGGACCGGAAGTAGGCCCGCACCTCGCGCCCCAGCGCCTTGGTCAGCCGGTCAACGACCGACTTCTGGGTGCGCGCATCGGCGTCGGCCGCGAGCGTCACACCGGCGTGCACGCGATTGAGCTTCACGTCCAGGAGTACTTGATACTCCTGCGCGATCTCGGCCAGCAAGCCCTGCCGCCCGCGCCGGACCACGGCTTGCAGGAACCGGACGAACTCCACAGGCGCCTCGCCCTTCAGCGCACGCTCGAGGATCTTCCCCTTGGCAGCCTTCGAGACGCGGGGCGATTCCAGGACGGTCTTGATCCGCTCGTCCGCCTCGACGGCGCCCGCCACCGCATCCAGGATCTCATTGAACCGGTCGCCGGCGGCGAACAGCGCCTCGGCATAGTTGCGCGCGATCGTGACGTTCTTCACCGCTTCGTCCCGGCCTTTCCGAGACTCTCGAGGAAGTCCGTTACGAGCTTCCGGTTCGCGTCGGTGTCGAGATTCGCCTCGATCACGCGCGACGCCGCGGCGATGGACAGCTCGACCGCCTCGCGCCGCAGCGCCTGGATCGCCTTCTCCGTCTCGGCGTCGATGTCCTTGCGCGCGCGGTTCAGCAGCGCGTCGTACTCCTCGCGCGCCTTGGCGAGCAAGAGCTCGCGCTCCTTCTGCGCGACTGTCTTAGCTTTGGCGAGAATCTCCTGCGCCTCGTTGCGCGCAGCCGCGATCTGCTTCTTATGCTCCTCCAGCAGCCGCTGCGCCTCGGCGTTCGCCTTCTCGGCGTCCTCGAGCTGCTTCTGGATGCGGCGCTCGCGCTCTTCGACGAACTTGACGATCCAGGGGTAGACGAGCCGCCACAGCCCGACGAGCAGGATGCCGAAGACGACCAGCGTCCAGATGATCAACCCGGGGTTGATCGTGAATGGGCCGCTGGGCGGCGCGCCTCCCGCCGCTTCGTGCGCTTCCTGAAGCAGCAGTAGCACTAGGCCAACTTGAAGAGCAGCGCGAACACCAGCGCGGCGAGCGTGGCGCCTTCGACGAGCGCCGCGGTCAGGATCATCGCGCCGCGGATATCGGCCGAGGCTTCCGGCTGGCGCGCGATCGCTTCGACCGCCTGGCCGCCGATGCGGCCGATCCCGAGCCCGGCACCGATGATGGCGAGCCCCATTCCGATGCCGGCGCCGAGCAGCGCGTTGTTGTTCAAGGCCGCGGTGTCGGAGGCTTGGAGCAGCAAGAGCAGGTTGTGCATGTCGTCCTCTGGTGGGTGGCTAATGTTCGTGCCGCATCAGTCCGATGAACACGGACGTGAGCAGCGCAAAGATATAGGCCTGCAGAAACGCGACGATCAGCTCGAGAACCATCATGAACAGTGTCAGTCCGATCGACCCCACCAGGACGACGCCGCGGACAAACGGTGGCGCGGTCCCGAAAACGAAGATCAGGCCGAGCAGCACCAGAATCACGAAGTGACCGGCAGTCATGTTCGCGAACAACCGCAGGGTGAGCGCGAACGGCTTGACGATCTTCCCGATCAACTCGACCGGCGTCATGATGATGGCCATGATCACCGCGCCCGCGCCTTTCATGCCGGGCGGGACCATGACGATGGTTTTCAGATAGCCCTTCGGTCCGAGCGCTCGAAAACCGGAGATCTCGATCGTGAGGAAGGCGGTGAGCGCGAGGGCCGCCGTCACGGCGAGGTTGCCCGTCGCGGCCGCGCCCCACGGCAGCAGGCCGAGCAGGTTGCAGTAGAGGATAAAGAAGAACAGCGTAACGATGTACGGGGCAAACCTCTCGCCGCCATGGCCGATGCTCGCGATCGCCACGTCGTCGCGGACGAAGAGAACCAGCCCTTCGACTGCCGCACCGATCCCGCGAGGGCCTTTGCCCTCCCGATGCCGCCGCTCAATCTGACGGGCGCCATACCACATCGTGATGAAAACGAGCAACGCCGCGAGGATCATGAACACCACGTGCTTCGTCGGCGAGACGTCGATCGTCGTGCCGGGAATGAGCCAGGGTCCCGGCAGGTGCCACTCGCCCAACCCGAACGGCAGCTCGACGAACTTGCTGTCGCCGGTGTGCTCGAAGATCATCTTGCCGATGTTCGGTTTCTGGAAGATCACCTGAGAAACCTCGTTTCCAGGAACAAGAGCGGCAACAGCACACCGACGTACCCGAGCAGCGCCGGCACGGTCCGCGAGACGATCAGGACGATGCCCACTCCCAGCAACCGGATCCCCATCCCGCCGAGCCAGCGAGCCATGAACTCAGGGTTGGGCGCCCGCATCTTCGGTCGCAGCAGCGCAACCGCCCACAGCTGCGCGATCACCGCGACCCCACCACCGATTGCCGCCGGTTTTCCGCCCAACAGCGTCGCAACCACTACCAACCCCACTCCGAGAGCCGCGAGCAGGGCGAGGGTCTTCACCGCTTCTCCGTGTCCTTCTTCACCCGATAGTAGATGCTCACGAACCCGGCGAATCCGCCGACGAACGCCCCCACAATCGTGAACAGGGGACGGGTATGGACCCACTTATCCAGAAACCACCCCCCTGCGCCAAACAGCAGAATGGCGATCGCAAAGTTGAGCGACATCGCGAAGTACTCGTAGCCAGAGCCTTCGTCTTTTTGCGCGGGAGTCATGTTGCGCCGGGAAACCTAGACGCTTGTGAAATTTTTCGCAAGCAAATCGTCAGACATGCAACGCTATGTGGCGTTTGAGGGTAGGGACTGATTACCTTCGCTGCAATGGCCTCAAACCCGTCCCCCGTCCCCCGTCCCTCTTCCCCGGTTTCCGGCGACGTCGAATTGCTCGAGCGCCTCGCCGCTGCGCGCCAGGACCTGCTGGCGCAGGTCGGTCAGCGCATCGTGGGGCAACGCGAAGTACTGGATGGGATCCTTACGGCAATCTTCGCGGGCGGCCACGCGCTGCTCGTCGGCGTGCCGGGACTCGCCAAGACGCTGATGGTGCAGACGGTCGCGGAGTCGCTCGACCTCGCGTTCAATCGCATCCAGTTCACCCCCGACCTCATGCCGTCCGACATCACCGGCACCGAGATCATCGAGGAAGACCTCGCCACGGGGAAACGCGGCTTCCGATTCGTGCGCGGACCCGTGTTCGCGAACATCGTCCTGGCCGACGAGGTCAATCGTACGCCCCCCAAGACCCAGGCGGCGCTGCTCCAGGCGATGCAGGAGCATCAGGTGAGCGCGGCCGGCCAGACGCACCACCTGCCGGCACCGTTTTTCGTGCTCGCGACGCAGAACCCGATTGAGCAGGAGGGCACCTATCCCCTCCCAGAAGCTCAATTGGATCGATTCATGTTCGAGCTGCGGGTGGACTATCCGTCGCAGGAGGAGGAAGAGGCGATCGTCGCCGCCACGACCGGCGACACGATGGCCGAGGTGAGTCCGGTACTTACGTCCGACGATGTGGTCGCGATGCAGCACCTCGTACGCCGTATTCCGGTTTCTCAGGCTCTCGTGAAGGCGGCGGTCACGCTGGTTCGGATGACCCGGCCTCCCGAGGAGGGCGCCCTGCCCTTCATTAAAGAGTACATCTCCTGGGGCGCCGGTCCCCGGGCCTCGCAGTACCTCGTCCTCGGCGCCAAGGCGCGGGCGGCGCTGGACGGCCGGCCGATGGCTGACGAGGATGATCTCCGCGCGGCCGCGCCGACGGTGCTGACGCACCGCATCGTGATCAATTTCGCGGCAGAGGCGGCGGGACGGACTGCACCGGATATCATCGCCCAGCTGCTCAAAGAAGCGCGCTGGCAGCCGAAATAGCTCTGGCGACCTGTAACTAGGCCGGCGGGCGGGCATGTCTTGGGGCATATACGCCGAGCTTGCCTCCGCCGGGAAGCGTGATGTGCGTGAGCTGCCCCCATCCCTGACTCGTCACGGGCGCGCACGCGATGTTCCGTGTCTTCATCTCCGCCACAAATCCCGCGATGTCATCGGTCATCAGATACAGCTCGTGGCGATCGTTCTTGTCCGAGGGATGCACGGCGACTTCGGCGGGCGGGAGCCCGAAAATCAGCCACCCGCCGCCAACGTCCACGTGCTTGAACTTGAAAAGGTCGCGCAGCAGCGCGCGGTCGGCCTCGGCGTCGGTGCTATAGATGATCGCGTGCGCGCCCGTGATGTTCATGCTAAATCCTCGCTATGTAAAGAACAGATGGGCGATTCTGGGCTCGAGATTCCAGTAGATGAGCGCAATGGCCACCACGTCGAACGCGGCGTGCGCGACCATCAGCATGAAGAGTTGGCCCCTGAGCGCGTAGATCCCGCCAAATACGAGGCCCGTGAAAACGGCCTGCTCGACGCCCGGCAACCCCTGATCCCACCAGTGGCCGCTCGCGAACACCGCGGTCGTAATCAACACGATCGCGATCTTTGCTCTCGGGCTCGTGCCGAGCAGCTTGCCGAGGCGCTCGAACAGGAAGCCGCGGTAGACGGTCTCCTCGCCAAACCCGCCGCCGATGATGGCCACAAAGAGCACGAACGGGAGTGCGGCGGCATTGCCAGCCAGGTAGTGATACGACGCGTTGACCGCCGGAGCACCGAGCAACGGCATAACGACGGCTTTCATAGCGAGCTTGAAGAGCGCACCGAACACGAGGCCAATCGCGATGCTCCGCAGCCAGCTCCTGGGGCGCACGAAACCGATGGCGGCCCATGGAGTGTGAGAGGCCTGTACCCAGGCGAGAACCAGGAGCGCGCTCAGCAGTCCGAACAGCAGCCCTCCGCTATTTCACGCGTCGGTAGGTCCCGCCGTCGACGAACCGCAGCTCACCTACCGTTCCGTCGAGATCGATCGCGAACGACACGTACGCCGGATCCCAAAACGGATCGGGCCAGGTGACCCGGAAGACGTCGTACTGCCAATGCTCCAGCTGGCCCGTCGCGGTGCCGGCCTGAAGGGTCAGGCGTCCATTCGTGAGACCGACCGTCGCCGTCCCGTAGAGACTGTCCGCGTACGTTCCGGTGTACCGCTCGAGCGGGAGCGTCGGGTGGGTGTTGGCGACGCGCTTGCTCTCTAGCGCCCGCCGCGCCGCCCGCGTGCTATCCGCGAGCCGCGCGTACATCGCGCGCATCTCGGCGCTCCAGTCGTGGGCGGGCGATGACGGACCGATGAAACGGTCGAACACCGTATACATCAGAGCGTGCCGCAACTCGGAATGGTCGAGGTTCGTGAGGATTGCGAGGCCGAGGCGCCGATCCGGGATCAATCCGACGATCGCCGAGCGTCCTTCGATGCTGCCCGTGTGGATGGCGATGAACTCGCCGCGATAGTCCTGCAGAATCCAGCCGAGGCCGTACGCCTGGAAATGCGGATGCGTCAACCGGGCCGTCGGATAGAACGGGCGCTGCACGATCTGCTGCGGCCGGAACAGCTCGGCGAAGTTCGGCGCGCTGACCAGGCGCCGCCCGGCGACCTTGCCGCTGTCGAGCACGAAGCGCAGCCATTTCGCCATGTCGGTCGCGGTCGAGAAGATCGCGCCCGCGGGCGCGATATCGTCGATGCCGTCGAGCGCGGCGGGCAGCACGCGCACCGTGTCGCGCACGATGCCGTGCGGCGCGGTGACGTCGCTGATACCGCGCAGCTCGCTCGCGTCAGCCAGGGTCTCCGTCATGCCGAGGGGCCCGAGGATGCGAGCGTGGAGCAAGGACTGCCAGGGGGTGCCCGCGGCGTGGGCGGCGACGTCTCCCGCGAGCGCGTAGGTGACGTTGTTGTATTGGAAGCGCGACCGGAAGCTCGTCTGCGCGGGCACAAAGCGCAGGCGGTGCGTGATCGCGGCGAAGTCCAGCCCGCTCGAGCCCCACAGATAGTCCGGATCTGCGAAGCCGACGCGGTGCGTCAGCAGGTCGCGCACCGTGATCTCGCGCGTCACGTAAGGATCGGCGAACTGCGCGCTGGGGATGTGCTTCTGGACGGGGTCGTCGAACGACAGGCGGCCGGAGTCGGCGAGCATCGCCACGAGCATCGCGGTGAAGGCCTTGGTCGTGGACATGTTGCCGAAGCGCGTGTGCACCGTCACGGGGTCGGGTTTGCCGAGCTCGCGGACGCCGTAACCCTTGATGAAGACCACGGAATCGTCTTTGACGACCACGATGGCGAGGCCGGGGACGCGCCAGTCGGCCATCGATTTAGCCACGTAGGCGTCAAAACCGTCCAGAGGACGCTGCTGCGCGGTTGCCGGGGCTAGACCAAGGAGCGCGAGGACGATGAGCGGACGCAGCGGTGTCGGCGGTGTCATGGTGGCGAAAACGCGGCGTTGATGGCCGACGACACCAGCGCGCACGTACATATCGGCTGCACCTACGGCAACATCCATCAGCAGATCATTCTCGATGCGGACGGGCGCTTCGACGTGCCCGGCGACCACAACATCACGGCCCATCCGGTCGATCGCGGCATTCTGCATCCGGCGCGCTTCAGCGCCCACGTGATGGGCGGCACCATGACGCTGACGGTCACGCTCACCGATACGACGGTGACGCTCGGTCCGGTGAAGCTGTCGTTCGGTAAGGAGCCGACGATGGGGCCGTGTCCGATTTGCCGGCGGGGCGTGGACTAGGTGCCCGAGTTACTGCAATCCGTAGACGACGACATGATTGGAGAACGTCGGCAGGTACACGTGTCCGTTGGCGATCGTCGGCGGTGAGAATTTCGCGTACGTGCCCGCGCCGTCGCGCGCCACGTTCTGATGGTTGTTCCACAGCTCTTTGGTGACGTCATTCGCGTCGAAGGCCCGCAGAATGCCGGGGCTGACGAAACTTTCCGCATCACCGCTCGATGCATATGACGCCCACAGAATGCCCGTCCCGTCCGTGGAGCCGTCGGACGACACCGACAAGACCGCCCCGCTTTGTCCCGTGGGTCCGGCTGGGCCGTAAACCTGATTTGGAGGGTCCAGCAGGCTGCTCGCGCGGTCGAACGGGATGGCGCGCAACGGATCGTTCTCGGACCAGACGTAGATGAATTCCTTCGCGCTCCCGCTGTAGTACGCGGGCTGGCAATGCATGTTGGCGCTGCCGTTCAGGACGACGACTTGCTGCACCTGGTTTGAGGATGACTGAAAACCCCCCATGGCATCCTTGTTCAGCAGATACAGGTTGCCGTCCTTGCCCCCGGTCAGGTAATAGCCGGAATTGGGAATCAGGAACGCACCCATCGTTCCATAATCGACGTCATTGTCATTGAGAAACTGGTAATTGTAGGGAGTGAAGTAGCTCGTTACCCCCAGGGTCGACCCAGCCGGCGTGAGTTTCAACGCGCTTTCGCCGCGATTCGTCGGGCTCGTCGGATCACCGCCATCCCCCACCGTGCCGTTGCCCGTCACCACATACAGGTTGCCCGCATCAGCGGCCATGCCCGCTCCACTCTCCCACAGGCCGCCGGCGTAGCCGTTGGGCGTGTCATTGTAAACGACCCGTTGCTGCAGCGTCGCGGCGTCGTATCCCAGGATCCAGCCGTGATACGGCCCCCAATCGCAGTGGGAGGAAAAGCTCACGTAGACGACGCCGCCCAGCAGCGTCAAACCCTGACGCTGATTCTCTTTCTGGGCATCGAAAGTGATCGTGCCGCTGACGTTGCCGTCACCAGTGCCGCTGACGGTGGCGGTGATGATTTTCGGGCTGCCGGCGATTTCACGGCCGTCGACGATGCTCACCCCATGCAGGTACTGCACGTACGCGCTGCCGTTGGTGCTGCGGGCGACGAAATACATCGTCCCGCTCGTGGTATCGATCACCGGGGTGCCGACGATCCCGATATTGCCGCTGAAATTCGTGTAGTTGCCGCCGCATGCCCCGGTCATGTCAGTGTTTCTCGGCGGCCGCCAGCCGGCCCGGGTGAAGCTCTTTTGCCAGTAGAGTTTGCCGTTGTCGCCGTCAAAGGCGTACACCGTGTTGTTGACGGTGGCGACGTAGACGACGTCATGGCCGCCGCCGATGGCGACACGGCCGACGACCAGTGGCTGGGCATACACCTCGCCGTCCACCGTGAGCGTGAACAGTTTGCCAAATTGCTGCACGTTGACGTTGCTGGTGGTCAGCGCGGTCTCGTGGTCGTTCCAGCCGGCCCGGGTGTTGTCGTTGTGCTGCGTCAGCACAGACACGGACTGGGGATTCGTCGTGCCGGGGTCCGTGACGTTTTCCGTACAGGTAGTGAGCAGCAGAACGGCCATGCCGAGGCAGGCGAGGGTCGCGGAGCGTGGGAGCATGAGGCGGGAGAAAATACCGCTCTCCCGGCGTCTGTGGTAGAATTCCAGTCGAATGATCATCCCGGTAGGTGATCCCGTAAGGAGAGTTCGCCCATGACGCGTCTCCGCTTCGTCATCGCAGCCATCTGTCTTCTGACCTCCTCCCTCGCGGCACAGGAGTCCGCTCCGCCCCCGGTGGTTGGTACCTGGGATCTGACGCTGACGGCGCGTGACGGCCGTCCGCTCCCGTCGTGGCTCCAGGTGCACGTCTCCGGCAACGGCGTGCTGGTGGGCCGCTTCCAGGGTGTCGTGGGGAGCGTCCGCCCGATTTCGCGGCTCACCTACACGAACGACACGCTGCGCTTTGCGATTCCGCCGCAGTGGGAAGCGGGAAGCGCCGATCTCCAATTCGCCGGCGTGGTCGCGGGCGACGGTCTAGCCGGGACGATCACCGATCCGAGCGGGAATCCGTATCCCTTTACCGCCGTGCGGGCACCCGCGCTACGCCGCCCCACCCCGCTGTGGGCTCCCGTGCGGCAGCTGTTCAACGGCACGGATCTGACGGGCTGGCATACTGTCGGCGGCACGAACCAGTGGAGCGCCGTGAACGGCGTGCTCACGAACGCCAAGGGCGGGGCGAATCTCGTGACGGACGCCGTATTCACCGATTTCAAGCTGCACGTGGAGGTGCGGTACCCACCGAAGGGCAACAGCGGCGTGTATCTGCGCGGGCGGCACGAGATGCAGGTCGAAGACTCCGTAGTCACCAATGCGGATGCGGAGGCCACCGGTGGCCTCGGCGCGATCTACGGTTTTCTCATTCCGAATCAGAACGCGTCCAACGGCGCCGGCAAGTGGGAGACGCTCGACGTCACGCTCGTGGG
>WNFA01005650.1_pt1 | contig 10452 bp, 10 predicted proteins | sample 5400481 | NCBI WGS metagenome assembly WNFA01 (sample SAMN13153340, study PRJNA577476) | soil metagenome | isolation source: 120 cm saprolite under Douglas fir tree site 2 hole 1 replicate 2 | place: USA:California | collected 2015-04-18 | reverse complement strand
GAGGGATGTCCGAGGATCCATTTGAGGAAGAACTGCGACCAGCTCGCGCAGCCGATCTCCTGCGCCCACGCGGGCAGCGGCTCGCCGCGGACGCGGCGGAACATCGACCCTTCCGCGAAGGGCCGGTTGACGATCACCGCGGTGCGGCTGTCAGCGGCGGCGGCGAGCAGGCGCCGATCGGCCTCGGGCTCGGCGAGCGAGTAGTTCACCTGGACGAAATCGATGTCCCCCGGCCTGATGATTTTTTCCAGGTCGGCGTGCGCACCGGCGTGATAGTGCGTCACGCCCAGGTAGCGGACACGGCCGGCATTTTTCCACTCACGCAGCGTCGCAAGATGCGTGGGCGCGTCCACCAGGTTGTGCACCTGCATCAGATCGAGGCGCTCCACGCGAAGCTTCCTCATCGAGTCCTCCATCTGACGGATTCCCGCCTGCTTGCCGCTCGTCCAGACCTTGGTCGCGACGAAAAGCTTGGCCTTGACGCCGAGCGCCGTGGCGAGCTCGCCGGTCACGGATTCGGAGGAGCCGTACATCGGGGAGCTGTCGATCACGCGGCCGCCCAGCTCGACGAAGACCTTCAGGGTCTCTTGGGCCTGTGCTTTCTCCTTTGCATCGGAGGCGACGTCGAACACCTGCCAGGTGCCCAAGCCGACTGCGGGGAGAGCTTCGCCGGTTTTCGGGATGCGCCGCGCGAGCGGGCCGTTCGCCACGGGTGATTCGACAGGCATGAGCAGAGCTCCCAACGCGCAGACACCGGTCCGAAGAAAGTCGCGCCGCGCGGAATCCGTTTTCATCAGAGCCGAATCCTAGGCAATCGGGGATCGGCTTGCAAATTGGAGCACCCCGGACCTGTTCCGGCACCCGGAACGGGTCCGAGGCACCGGTCCGGGGCCGGCGTTGCGCGTGCGCCGGGGGCGTCATACCATTCGGCGCAGGGGAGGAGACGATGGAAAAGCACAATTACGACGCCGGCCTGCCGGCGACGAATGCGCCCTTCAACCTGTGCGTGCGCCATGGCGACCTTATTTTCGTCTCGGGTCTGCCGCCTTTCGACGAGGCGTTCTCCCGGGCGGTGCGCGAGGCCCGGGAACAGGGGCGCGCGATTCCGCCTTTTCCGAATCCTCCCTTTGCAGAGCAGGCGCGACTCGTGATGGACAACATGAAAAAGCTGGTGGAGGCGGCCGGCTCGAACATGGATTGCCTGCTGAAGGTCATCGTGTGGCTGCGCGATCAGCGCGATGCCGAGGAATTCGACCGCGTCTACCGTACCTATTTCACGAGCCGCGAGACGCTGCCCGCGAGGACGCGCATCCAGGCTGGGCGCACCCCGATGGACTGCGGACTCGAAGTCGAGGCGATCGGCTACGTGCCGAGGAAGCGGGCTCGCAAAGCCGGCGCGGCGCGCAGACCCAAGGGGGTTCGGTCGGCGAGAAGGAAATGAGTGGGTTCACAAGTAGAAACCAAAGGGGGAGAGGAGCATGAAGGAGATTTGCATGAAGTCCGTCGTTGGGCTCGCAGCTCTGAGCATCGCGCTCACAGGCTACGCCCAGACGCAGAACAAGGCCGAGAAGCGCAACATGGAGCTGGTCGGCTACCACGACCTCCAGGGCCGCAGCGCCTATCAGCCCGTGATCCACAAGCAGGGCGGCCGCTGGATCGCCTACGTCGGGCATCACGGCGACAACCTGCTGAACTCGCTCACCGGCAAGAAGGAGGACAACGGCACATCGATCCTCGATGTGACCGACCCGAAGCAGCCCAAGTACCTCGCGCACATTCCCGGCGAGCCCGGAAAAGCGGAAGACGGCGGGGCGCAGATGGTGCGGATGTGCACCGGTGCGGAACTGCCGCGAGCCGACAAGAACAAAGCCTACCTCCTGCGGCCGCTCGGCAACAAGGCGCAGGAGATGTGGGATGTGACCGACCCGGCGAAGCCGACCCTGATCAAGACGATCGTGAGCGGACTGAAAGGAACGCACAAGAGCTGGTGGGAATGCGATTCCGGCATCGCGTATCTCGTCGTCGGCCTTCCCGACTGGCGTACCCGCCGCATGACTCAGGTTTGGGACCTCGGCGATCCGGCCAATCCGGTATTCATCCGCAACTTCGGATTGCCCGGACAGCAGCCGGGCGCGACCGGCCCCGAGCCCGCCGAGCTGCACGGCCCGATCTCGACCGGTCCGAAAGGAAACCGCATTTACTTTGGCTACGGCACCAACAAGAACGGGGTGCTGCAGATCGTCGACCGCGAAAAGCTCCTGAACGGACCCAAGGAGCCCACCGTCGAGAACCTGCTCTACCCGCAGGTGGGCAGGCTCGATCTGCAGCCCACCAACGGCGCGCATACCACGCTGCCCCTGTTGGGCATGCCATTGCCCGAGTTCGCAAAAGACGCGCAGGGCGCGGTGGGCGATTTCGTGATGATCGTCGACGAGCAGATCGTGAACGAGTGCCGTGAGACGCGCCAGAGGGTGTGGATCGCGGACGTGACGGCCGAGGCGAAGCCGTTCAACGTCTCGAATTTCAACGTGCCGGAGGCGAGCGGCAGTTTCTGCTCCCGCGGCGGCCGCTTCGGCGCACACTCGCCGAACGAGAACCAGCCCACGATGTACGCGAAACGCTTGGTGTTCGTCGCCTGGTTCAACGCGGGCGTGCGCGCGATCGACATCCGCGACCCGTATCAACCGAAGGAAGCCGGCTACTACATTCCCGCGAAGACCGGCAAGACCGACAAGCGCTGCGTGAAGATGCCCGACGGCGCCGAGCGCTGCAAGGTCGCGATCCAGACCAACAACCTCGAGGTCGACGACCGCGGCTACATCTATATTGTCGACCGTGCGAATACTGGCATGCATATCCTGCAGGTGACGGGCGCCGCTCGCCAGATCGCGAAATTCTAAAGAGACCATGGCCAAGAAGAGCGTGCTTGCCAGGCTGGACCGGACGGTCGACGATTTCTCGCGGCGCACGCGTTATTTCCACGAGGAGATGACGAAGGGCCGGGCACGCACATTCGCCATGCAGCACCGGCTCAACACGCGCCAGCGCAATTCCGTGCTCAAGCTGAAAGTGGCGGCCAACTGCCCCGACTGGGATACGCGCATCGGCATCATCAAAGCATGCAGCGAAGAGGTGATCGCCGACCACGAGCACGGCGGCGGAAGGGCTCACTGGGAAATCCTCGAGGATCTGGGAACGCGCATCGGCCTGAAGCGCGGCGAAATCCGCGCGGCGAAGCCCCTTCCCACGACGCAGCTCGCCTGGGTCGCCTGGGAAGGCCTGATGGCGAACCGGCATTGGCTGGAAGGCATCGTCGCCAACACCTGCGCCGAACGCGCGAACGTCCCCGGCTACGGAACCGGCATCATGAAAAAGCACGGCTGGTTCGGCCTGGAGCGGCAGCGCTGGGGAAAACTGTTCAAGCTTTCCGACGATGATCTCGAATTCTTCGAGCTGCACGAAGAGGCCGACATCGAGCATTCCGACGCCGGCTGGCGCGCGGTCGAGCGTTTCGCCAAGCAGCTGCACATGGAAGACGCGGTAGTCGATGCGTGCGAGAAGAACCTCCAAGTATGGGAGCTGTACCTGAACGGGATAGGCGAGGCGGGTGACAGGCTCGGTGTGCGTTGAGTTTGCACGCGGCGCGGCGGTTGCCTACATATAGTTAAATGCCATAGGAGATGAACTTGGAAAAACGAGAAATTCAGAACTTCATCATTTGGTATCTCCCGGCGATCATCATCAACTACTACATCAGTGGGTCGCTTCTTTTCTCTGAAAGAGGGAGTGTCAGTTTCGGCTTTCAGTTGGATTTTCTAGCTTCCCACATCGCGGCGTTCATCTGCGCAATTTGGCTCTTCTTAAATAGCCGCAAACATGGGCTCAATAAGTGGCTATGGGGTATTTTTGGCCTAGGCTCACATCTGTTTGGCGTAATTCTCTACTTCGGATACGTGGCATTTAACAAGCGCGTCGATTCGACGACGTGATGCAGCGCACTGCTTCCTGTTGTGCCGGCGGCGGCGCGGCTCACGCGCAGCGTTAGCTCGCTCAGGACCCACAGGTGTCAACCGCTACCGTCGCCAAGGCCGAGGTTTCGCTGAAATTCCTTTCCCGTTTCCTCGTCGCGCTCCTCACCGCGCTGCTGTGTCATGGCGCCGCCGCGGAGTATCCGTTCCGCCCGATCCGCCTGCTCGTGCCGATTCCGCCGGGGGGCGGACCGGACATCGTCGCGCGCCTCATCGCGCCCAAGCTCGGCGACGCGCTCGGGCAGCCGGTGGTGGTGGAGAACCGCGTCGGAGGAAACGGCAACCTCGCCGGCGAGCTGGTCGCAAAATCGCCACCGGACGGCTACACGCTGCTCCTCGGCATGGACAGTCTGATCGTGATCAACCCGCACCTCTATGCAACGATGCCTTTTGATCCGCAGAGGGATCTGGCGCCGGTGGCGAGCCTGGTGTCGAACGGGTTTTTCATGGCGGTCAATCCGTCGGTGCCGGCGCGGACATTTCCGGAGTTCATCGAATACGCGCGCCGCGCCAACCCGCCGCTGCAGTATGCCTCGGGCGGGAACGGCAGCCAGCATCACCTCACCATGGAGCGGCTCAAGGCGCGCGCCGGGATCGACATGGTCCACATCCCGTACAAGGGCGGGGCGCCGGCGACCACGGCGACCGTCGCGGGCGAGGTCGCGGTGATGATGTCGGGCACGTCCACCGCGCCGCAGATCAAGGCGGGCCGCTTGCGCGCACTCGCTTTTACCGGCACGCAACGCTCGCGGGTGTTGCCCGAGGTGCCCACGATTGCAGAGTTCTATCCCGATTTCGTGATGGTCCAGTGGTATGGCCTGTTCGCGCCGGCGGGCACCCCGGAAGGCGTGCTCGCGCGCCTGCGCACGGAAGTGAACAAGGCGCTCCTACTGCCCGACGTGAAGGAAAGGCTCTCGAACGCGGGCGGCGTCGAGCCTTGGATCACCGGGCCCGAGGAGTTCGCCGCCGAGATCCGCGGCGAATACGCGAAGTACGCGAAGCTCGTGAAGGACGTCGGCGCGAAGGTCGACTGAAGAGGATTGCATGAGACATCGATACTGGACGCTCGCCATGCTCGTACTGTGCGGAGGCGCGTTCGCCCAATCTGCGGCGAAGGCCGAAAAGCACGATATGGAGCTCGTCGGCTATGACGATCTCCAGGGCCGCAGCGCCTATCAGCCGCTCGTGCACAGGCAAGGCGACCGCTGGATCGCCTACATCGGGCATCACGGCGGCCGTTCGCGCAATCCTCTCAGCGGCGGGGAGGAGCAAAACGGCACTTCCATCCTCGATGTGACCGATCCAAGAAGCCCGCGCTATCTCGCCCACGTTCCGGGCGAGCCGGGGAAAGACGAGGCGGGCGGCGCGCAGATGGTGCGCGTGTGCGACGGCTCCGAGCTGCCCAAGGGCGACAAGAGCAAGGTCTATCTGCTGCGCAGCTACGGCGACACGGCGCACGAGATCTGGGAGGTCACCGACCCGGCTAAGCCCGCTCTCCTCACCACCGTGGTCGCACAGCTCAAGGGCACGCACAAGAGCTGGTGGGAGTGCGACACGGGCATCGCGTTTCTCGTCTCGGGCGTCGAAGGCTGGCGGGTGCGCCGTCACCCGCAGGTCTACGATTTGAGCGATCCGGCGAAGCCCGTGTTTGTGCGCAACTTCGGGCTTCCGGGGCACGAGCCCGGCGCGAGCGGTCCGGTGCCGAGCTCCTTGCATGGGCCGATCTCCTTGGGGGTAAAAGCCAATCGCGTCTATTTCGCCTACGGCGCGAACAGCCGGGGCGTCCTCCAGATCGTCGACCGCGAAAAGCTGCTCAACGGCCCGAAGGAGCCCACGCCCGAGAACCTCGTCTATCCGCAGGTCTCGCGCCTGGATTTCCCGCCGCAATTCGGCGCGCACACCACGTTTCCCGTGTTGGGCATGGAGATCGCGGAATTCGCCCAGGACAAGGACGCGCGCAAGCGCGATATCGTCGTTGTGACCGGGGAAACGTTCCGCAACGGGTGCCAGGAAGCGCGCCAGATGGTCATCTTCGTCGACGTGACCGACGAGACGCGGCCCGTCGGGGTGTCGAGCTGGGCCGTGCCCGAGAAAAGCGGCGACTTCTGCAGCCGCGGCGGGCGCTTCGGCGCGCACTCCTCGAACGAGAGCTTCGCCCCGGTCTACTACAAGCGCATCCTGTTCTTTGCGCACTTCAACGCCGGGGTGCGCGCGCTCGACATTCGCGATCCCTTCCGTCCGAGGGAGGTCGCGTATTACATTCCGGCGGTCACGGCAAGAACCGAGAAACGCTGCGTAGGCCAGGGCACCGAAGAGCGCTGCAAGATCGCGATCCAGACCAACAACGTCGAGGTGGACGAGCGCGGCTACATCTACGCGGTGGATCGCGCCAACACCGGGATGCACATTCTGCGGCTCACCGGCGCCGCACGGGAGGCAATGAAATGAAATCGTATTGGATCCGACCAGAATCAGGAAAAACCGTTCTTGAGCTGCGCGACGTGCCCGCGCCCGAGCCCGGCCCGGGGCAGATCCTCTTGCGCATGCACGCCGCGAGCCTGAATCGCGGCGAGCTGATCGTCGGTCACGCGGTCAAGACGGGCGGCCCCGCGAAAGCGGCCGGCGGAGAAGGCGCGGGCGAAGTCGCGAGGCTTGGAGAAGGCGTGACCGCATTCAAGACGGGCGATCGCGTGATGGGGCGCTGCGGCGGCGCCTTCGCCGAGTACTCGCTCATCGATGCGCGCGAAGCTCTGGCGATGCCGAAGAACCTCTCCTGGGAGGAAGCCGCGTGCATTCCGCTCGTCTTCATGGTGGTGCACGACATGCTGATCGCCCAGGGAAAGCTCAAGGCGGGCGAGTGGCTGCTCGTCACCGGCATCTCCTCCGGGGTCGGCGTCGCCGCGCTTCAGACCGCCAAAGCGCTGGGCGCCAAGGTGATCGGCACCTCGGGTTCGGAAGAGAAGCTCGCAAAACTGAAGGCGATGGGACTGGACGTCGGCATCCGCACACGAGCCGGGGATTTCGCCGACGCCGTGATGAAGGCGACCGGCGGCAAGGGCGCCAATCTCGTGGTCAACAACGTCGGCGGCTCGGTGTTCGCCGAGACGATTCGCGCGCTCGCCTACGAGGGCAGGCACGCGACCATCGGTTACGTGGACGGCGTCCTGAAAAGCGAGATCGACCTGGAGACGCTGCACACCAAGCGCCTGACGCTCTTCGGCGTCTCCAATCGCCTGCGCACGCCCGAGCAGCGCGCAGTGACCGTGCGTGGCTTCGCTGCCGATGTTCTTCCTTTGATCGCCGCTGGGAAGATCAAGCCTCTGATCGACCGGGTGTTCCCCTTTGCGGAGCTGCCTTCCGCCAAGGCTTACATGGAATCCAACGCGCACCTCGGCAAGATCGCGGTGCGCATCGCAAACTGAACTACCGTCACTGCTCGACGGGGATTCCGGCTTCCTTGATCACGCGGCCCCAGGTGGCGTACTCGCGCGCCATGTGCTGCGCGAGTTCCTCGGGGGTCGACGGCGTCGGTTCCTCGCCCTGCTTGAATATCGCTTCGTGGGTCGCGGGATCGTTCAGCGTCTTCACGATATCCCGGTTCAGCCGGGCGACGATGTCCTTCGGCGTCTTCGCCGGCGCGACGAACGCGTACCAATTGGTTGCCTCGTACCCGGGGTAGCCCTGCTCGGCGATGGTCGGCACGTCGGGCATGGTCGCCGAGCGTTTCGTGCCGGTCGTCCCGAGCGCGCGCAGTTTTCCCGCCTTCACTTGCGGCACCGCCGTGGTCGCCGAGGCGAACACCGAGGGGATCTGCCCGCCGAGCAGGTCGCTCATCGCCGGCCCGCCGCCCTTGTACGGCACGTGGATGAGATTGGCCTTGGCCATCAGCCTGAACAACTCGCCAGCGAGGTTGCCGGCGCTGCCGATTCCCGAAGTGCCATAAGAAAGGCCGCCGGGAAGGCTGTTCGCCTCCTTCACGTACTCGGCGAGGGTCCTGGCCTGCAGCGACGGGTTGACGACAAGCACGTTGCCCGACACCGTCGCCATCGAGATCGGCGCGAAGTCGCGCAACGGGTTGTAGGGCAATTTCGAATTGAGGTGCGGCGCCACCGCGAGCGCCGCAATGGTGGCGAGCAGGATCGTGTAGCCGTCCGGGGTCGCTTTTGCGACCACGTCGGCGGCGATCGCCCCGCCTGCACCGGCGCGGTTCTCGACGACGATGGTCTGGCCGAGATACTCGCCGAGTTTCCTCTGCATGACGCGAGCCACGGTGTCGGTCCCGCCGCCGGGCGCGAAGCCGACCACGACGGTGACAGGCCGGCTTGGATAGCTCTGGGCGGTCGCGTTCGCGGCCATGGCGAGCGCTGCGGCGAGCGCAACGGTGAGTTTCATGCTCCTTCTCCTCTTTTCACGTACCGCGCCTTTTATCGGGCGCTTATTTTCCCTGAAACACGGGCTTGCGCTTCTCCATGAAGGCTCTGCGCCCCTCGATGTAGTCCTGGCTCTCGAAGCAGGCTTTGACCAACGCGGCGCACGCCTCGGCGTCGAGGGACGCGCTCCCCTTGAGCAGCTCGCGCACGATGCGCTTCGATGCCCGGATCGTGAGCGGCGCGTTCTCCGAGATCATCGCGCAGTATTCGAGAACGAGCGCTTCGAGCTCGGCGACCGGCGCCACCCGGTGCACGAAGCCCATCGTCTTCGCTTCCTCGGCCTTGAACTGGCGACCGGTGATGAGCACCTCGCGGGCGAACGCCGGACCGACGATGTCGACCAGGTTTTTCAGCGACGAGGCGCGGTAGCCCAGGCCGAGCTTCGCCGCGGGGATGCCGAGACGCGCGTCCTCGGCCGCGATCCTCAGGTCGCAGCACAGGGCGATGTTGACTCCCGCCCCGAGGCAATACCCGCGGATCATGGCGATGATCACCTTGTCGCAGGTCTGCAGGCGCTCGGCCACCCGGCTGGCGATTTCCTCGTAGCGCTGGATGCCTTCCGCGGTCGAGCGGTCCTTTTCGTATTGCGAGACGTCGGCTCCGGAGACGAAGGCTTTGTCGCCTTCGCCCTTTAGCACGATCACGCGTACCTCGGAATCGCGCTCGAAGCGGTCGAGCACCTTCGGGATCGCCTCCCACATGTCGATGGAGATGGCGTTGCGCCGCGCCGGATTGTTGAACGTGAGCCAGCCGATCGAGCCTTGCTTTTCCGCGATGATGCGCTCGGTCAGTTCGCCCGCCGCGAAGGCCGGCTTTTTCTGGACGGCGACGAGTGTTTCCTGTGTCATGAGCGGTGTGCCGGAAAGGGAAACCGCGATTGTAAGCCGCTCGGGGGCGGCGCGACAGGGCTTCCCGTTCTATTCGGGCCTCGCCCCCGACTCCTCGATCACGCGCGCCAATCTCTGCGATTCGCTGCGCATGCGGGAGGCGAACTGCTCGGGCGTGTTCCCGACCACCTCGAAGCCGAACCCCTCGAGCCGCTCCCGGACTTCCGGCGCATGCAGCGCACGCAGATACGCGCCGTTGAGCTTGGCAATTACGGAGGCCGGGGTGCCGGCGGGAGCGACCGTGCCGAACCAGCCGGTGAGCTCGAACCCGGGCAAGCCCGACTCGGCGACAGTCGGGAGTTCGGGCGCGATCGCGGAGCGCTTCGCGCCCGCCACCGCGATCGCGCGCAGCTTCCCCGACTTTGCGAGCGGCATGCCGGTCGGCGTGCCGTTCAGCATGATCTGCACTTCACCCGAGAGCATCGCGTTCACCGAAAGCGCGCTGCCCTTGAAAGGCACGTGCACGATGTCGACACCCGCCATGCGCTTGAACATCTCCATGCCCAGATGGAAGGCGCTGCCGTTACCCGAGGAAGCATAGTTGAGCTGACCGGGTTTCGCGCGTGCGAGAGCGATGAGCTCCTCGACCGATGTTGCAGGCACCGAAGGGTGCACGAGCAGCACGTAGTTGACTTCGACCGCCATCGTCACCGGCGCGAAATCGCGTTGCGTGTCGTATGGCACCTTCTTGAAAAAAAGCGGATTCGAGACCAGAGTCGCTTCCGTCGCGCCGAGGAGCGTATACCCGTCGGCGGGAGCTCTCGCGACCATCTCGGCAGCGACGAAGCCCGACGCCCCGGGCTTGTTGTCGATCAGCACGGGCTGCCCGATCGACTCCGAGAGCTTCGCGCCCAGTGTGCGGTTCAGGATGTCGTTCGCGCCACCGGAGGGGGAGGTGACGATGACGCGGATAGCCTTGCTCGGGAATGGGGATTGCGCCTGCGCGAGTGCACCGCAGCAAAGGAGACCCAGCGCGAGGAGACTGCGGCGCATTCTTCAGTAAGGTCTGACCCCGAACAGATAGGGATGCAGGAACGCGAGCACGAAGTACAGCGCGAGCCCGGCGAGCACTTTTCCCCACCCGATTTCGTCGAACCTGAACTGGTT
>WNFA01005649.1_pt1 | contig 10452 bp, 4 predicted proteins | sample 5400481 | NCBI WGS metagenome assembly WNFA01 (sample SAMN13153340, study PRJNA577476) | soil metagenome | isolation source: 120 cm saprolite under Douglas fir tree site 2 hole 1 replicate 2 | place: USA:California | collected 2015-04-18 | reverse complement strand
CTGGATGTGTTTGTGGAAGAGCCTCCCGAGAATTCGCCTCTGGTCGGTCTGCCGAATGTGATCGCCACGCCTCACGTCGCGGGCTCAACCGCGGAAGCGCAGGAAGAGGTCGGCACGCAGGTCGCTGTTCAGGTGCGCGATTTCCTGGCGGAAGGCGTGATTCGAAACGCCGTGAACTTGCCGGCGCTTTCGCCGGACCAGTATCGTCGCGGCCGCCCCTACGTCGCGTTAGCGGAACGCCTGGGCTCGCTCGTGGCCCAGGCGGCACCGGCTCGCCCAGCACGGATTCGCATCCGCTACGCCGGCGAAGTTGCCGAGCTAGGCACCAACCTCCTGCGAAGCGCGGTCTTGACTGGCCTGCTCAACGCAGTGCTGGATGAGAAGGTAAACGTGGTAAACGCGCCCCAGGTCGCGGCCGCCCGCCACCTGGCCGTCGAAGAGGAAACCCGGCGGCGTGAGCACGGCTTCCCCAACACGCTGGAGGTCTCTTCTCTGCCGGATAGGGCAAGTTCCGATCCCGCGGCGGAGTTCTCCGTGGAGGGTACCGTGTTGCACGATGGCTCGCCTAGGGCCCTTCAAATCAACGGGATACCGGTGGAATCGCAGCTCGAGGGCACCATTCTCTACCTCCGCAACCGCGACGAGCCCGGGGTCATCGGCCAAGTAGGCACGACCCTCGGCCAGCTTGGCGTGAACATTGCCACCTTCGCCCTCGGCCGCCGCGAAGCCACCCGCGGTGCCGAAGCCATATCCCTCGTCCGTCTCGATGGGGAAGTCTCCGCGTCGATACTCGATTCGATCCGCCGCATCCGCGCCATCACCGAAGCCAAGCTCCTTCGCCTCGGCAAGTGATCGGCCGGGTTATCCGCCTCCGGCGCTTCCGCGCGCACCTGCCTACTCTAAACCTGTCCCTTAGACAAAGAGTTTAGAAGAAAATGAGAAGGACTTTGCTTGACACCTTCTCGTCTCTGTCCTAAACCGGGAGCAAGTTCCCGTTGCCAGAAAGTGGTGGGACAGGTTCCCCGGCGAACGATAGCCGTGAGTCAAGAAATCTTGCTGTAACTGGCGTGGGCGAGAGGACCAGCTTATGAAAGGTTTGGGGCTTTTAGTGTCGCCTGGCCTATTCATAAGATCGTTCGCCTGCAGCAAAGATATCACTTGACCATCGCTTGACACCGCCTGCCGATTTGTCCTAAAAGCTATGGCAACGTTACTCGGCTTGAGTGGTGGGCAAGGGTTACCCGGGGCTGACTGTCAACGCGGATCTCTCGGACGACGGCTCCGGTCGCTATGTTCAATACCACCCTTTGACGTGCCCCTCCCCCCATTCCCGGCTTGATGTTGTGGCGGTGCGCGAAAGGAGCAGTCCATGGACTGGTCTTCATATAGAAAATATTTTTATCCCGCGCTTCTCGTTCTCATGCTCACCGCCGCTGGCGTGTGGGCGCAGTCCAGTTCTAGTTCACTTCGAGGTGTGGTGACCGATAAGAGCGGCGCTTCGATCGTGGGGGCTCAGGTCACGCTGTCGAATGTGGGACAGGCCCTGCAGCGTCAGATAACAACCGGCCAGACTGGCGAGTATGAATTCATCAGTCTGCCGCCCGGCAAGTATGCGTTGACCGTCGAGATGGCCAATTTCAGTAAGTTTGAACAAAGAAATATTCAATTGCTCGTAAACACTCCCGCAACGGTCAATGTCACTCTGGAAATTGGCGCCGCCTCTCAAACCGTGGAGGTTACCGCGCAGGCCGCAACCCTCAACACCTCAGACGCATCGCTCGGAAATGCCTTCGGTGAAAACCAAGTGAAGCAGTTGCCGCTTGAAGGGCGGAACGTGCCGGATCTCTTGACGTTGCAAGCCGGCGTAGCCTACACGGGCAATCGGTCGGATGTGAATCGCGACGTCGATACGCGCAGCGGTGCCGTCAATGGAGCACGCAGTGACCAGAGCAACGTCACTCTAGATGGTGTGGATGTCAACGACCAAGTCAACGGCAGCGCTTTTACGTCCGTCCTGCCAGTCTCATTGGACTCGATCCAAGAGTTCCGCGTTACGACCACGAATGCCAACGCCGACCAGGGGCGCTCTTCAGGCGCTCAGGTATCGCTCGTCACCAAGAGCGGCACAAACAGTTTTCACGGCTCGGCCTACGAATACCATCGCAACACTTATACCAGTGCCAACGATTATTTCGTTAAGCTTGCGGAGTTGCAGTCTGGTCTGCCCAACCAACCTCCCAAGCTTATTCGCAACATCTTCGGCAGCTCTGTCGGCGGACCGGTCCTGAAAGATCGTTTCTTTTTCTTCGTGAACTACGAAGGCTCGCGCCAGCGAGAGGAAGCTAGCGTTTTGCGCATCGTACCTAGCGACAATCTACGCCAGGGCATGATTCGCTATGTATGTGTCGCCAGCGACCCTAATTGCTCCACAAGCAATCCCAAGGTGAACGTGGTCAACAATCCGGCCCTCGGTCTTGTCGCCACCCTGACTCCGGCACAGATCCAAGCTATGGACCCGTTGGGAATTGGCAACAACCCGGTCATGCTCAAGTATTTCAACTCCTTTCCGGAGCCCAATGACTTCAGCCAAGGGGACCTGCTCAATTTTGTCGGATATCGCTTTAGAGGAGCTGTTCCCACCAACAACAATTGGTACATCGCGCGAGCCGACTACAAACTCACCGGGAGCGGGAACCACACTCTCTTCTGGCGCGGCGCCTTGCGAAACGATGCTCATTCCAACGCCCCTTATCTTCCTGGCACTCCGGCCGAACATACCCTCGCCGATTACAGCAAGGGTTACGCCGTAGGCTACACAGCGGTTCTGAAGCCAACCCTGGTCAATAGTTTTCACTGGGGCTTTACACGCCAGAGCTTTGGCGATATCGGCAATAATGACGCCCAGCCGTTCATCTTCTTTCGTGGCCTGAATGACGACGAGGGAGCCAATAACTCCGAGCTCGCAGTCACACGCAGTCGCTTGTTTCAGACTCCGGTCTATAATATCGTGGACGACCTGTCCTGGGCCAAGGGCAGGCATACCCTCCAATTCGGCACCAGCATTCGCTTCATCCGCAATCCTCGCGCGAACTTCCTTAGTTCCTTTTCCTCCGGCTCGACAAATTCTTCCGGCTTGGACACCGCCGGCATCGTCGGCAACCCCAAGGCCGCTCTCGATCCGGGAAATCACCCGAGCGACGGCCTCCCCGCGGTAAACCCAGCTTTTAGGCTCGGATACAACTGGCCGATCATGGCCATGATGGGAATTGTCAGCGAATTGGACGCCACGTTTAACTTCGACAAGACTGGCAAAGCCCTGCCTCAGGGCGCTCCGCTGAAGCGTCGTTTCGCTGCCGACGAGTACGAGTTCTATCTCCAGGATTCCTACCGGCTGCGGTCGAACCTCACAGTAATCTACGGTTTGCGGTACTCTTTATTCTCGCCTCCATGGGAGACGACTGGGACAGAAGTCACTCCACGAGGATTTCCCCTCGGCGGCGGCAGCCCGATTTCTCTCAGCCAGTGGTTCCAGCAGCGCGGCTCCAAAATGCTCACCGGCGGTTCTTCGGTCACCGATCCCCTCCTCACGTACGATTTATCCGGGCCCGCTAACGGGCGGGATGGCTATTATAAGTGGGACTATCACGACTTGGCACCACGTCTGGCTTTCGCCTATACGCCCAAGCCTAGCGGAGGCTTGCTGCGAAGCTTGTTCGGGGATGGCGACAAGACCGTCATTCGCGGAGGCGTCGGCGTTGTGTTTGACCGCATCGGCGCGGGGTTGCTCAACACCTTCGACAAGCGGGGCTCCTTCGGCCTGTCCACCGGAATTACGGCTCCGGTCCCTTGTGTCGGGCCCAGCAGTCTCGACCCCTGCACCGGCACGCCCATCGCTCCGAGACTCACCGGTCTTAACACTTTGCCAACCGTTGACGGGTCCGGTCAGCCCTTCTTCCCGGCCACTCCAACCGGCGGCTTTCCATTTACTTATCCCCCGGCCGGAACCGGTCTCGCAATCCAGTGGGGATTGGACGACGGAATCAAAACGCCCTATGCCTACACCTTGGACTTCTCCGTCGGCCGTGAGTTGCCGGGAAACATCAGCTTGGAGGTCAATTACGTCGGGCGCCTAGCCCATCGGCTGCTGTCGCAGCAGGATCTGGCAATGCCCTTAAACATCGTTGATCCCAAATCCAAAGTGGATTATTTCACGGCCGCCAAACGGCTTTCGCAGTTGGGGTTTGCCGGCACACCTACGTCGGCGATCAATGCCGGTACCGTCGGCCCGACTGCCGCCTACTGGCAAAACATGGTTGCACCGCTCAAGCCGGGCGACGCCTACTCGCTTGCGTGCAGTGGTGGATTCACAACCGATGTCACGCAGGCCATGTATGACCTCTTCAGTTGTGGCGGGGGACCTGTTGGCGGACCCGGGCAGAGCTTTGGGGATGAAACAACACCACTTGCTCAGTTGGACTACTGGGGTTCCGATTTCAGCGGCAATGCTGGGATCCTCGGACAATCCGGCACGTACTATCCCTCAATTTTCGGTCCCAACGCCTACTTCAACAGCCAGTTTCACTCATTGTACGCCTGGAGATCTACGGGTAACGCCAGCTATCACGCCATGCAGGTCCTTCTCCGCAAGAGGATGTCTCATGGCGTGCAGTTCGATTTCAATTACACCTATTCGAAGTCGATTGACATTTCCTCGGATGCCGAACGCATTGACGCGTACAGCGGGCTGGGAGGTCAAATCATTAACTCCTGGTCGCCCAATCAGCTTCGAGCTGTGTCCGATTACGACACCACCCATCAGTTCAATACCAATCTAATCGTCGAGTTGCCGTTTGGCAAAGGACGCTGGATCGGCCGCAATTCTAACGGCTTTGTCGACGCCGTTGTTGGTGGCTGGCAACTCTCCGGCTTGGCTCGTTGGACTACCGGCTTTCCCGTAACCATCGCCAACGGCGCTACTTGGCCGACTAACTGGCAGCTTGGTGGCGCGGCCACACAAATGGGTCCGGTTCGTGCCCAAACAACCTTGCGCCCCGACGGCTCCGTGAACCTCTTTCCCACGGACTTGACCCCACTTCCCCTCGGTCTCGGCATCGGGCCGTTCCGCCATGACTTTCCCGGTGAGAGTGGCACCCGAAATACGGTGCGAGGCCCAGGCTTTGCCGGCCTGGACCTTGGCCTCAGCAAGCGTTGGAAGTTGCCATTTGGGGAGTCACACAACCTGCTGCTGCGTTGGGAAGTTTTCAATGTCCCTAACTTGAAGCGGTTCGACGTCCAGACGATTACGACCGACATCTCCGCCAGCTCCTTTGGCGTGTACAGTGGGTTGCTGACCAACCCACGCGTGATGCAGTTCGCCCTGCGCTTCGAGTTCTAGGCGAACCGCACAATTGAGTCAACTTCCCGCCGGGAGATGCGAGTTTCCCGGCGGCTTTCTGCTTAGATGATCGCTTGCAAGAGAGCGTTCGGCACGCTAACGTCCGATATTTGGAACATACATCTCCAGCGTGGACTACCACATCTCGACGCCAGGTGCCGCGTCGCCTCGCCCGCGCCTCCGCCAAACTCCCATGAGCCAAACCCAACGAATCGCCGATGCTTACCGTGCCGCGACCCTCAAAGACGCTTGGTACGCGCCTTCGCTCGCCCAGGTGCTAGCACAAATTTCGCCGGAACTCGCCACCACGCCACCCCTTCCCGGGGCGCATTCCATTTCGGCGCTGCTTCAGCATTTGCTCCTTTGGAATGAAAGGGTACGCAACACCTCCGACAGCCATCCGCTCGCCCGTTGGCAGCCCGAACGGGAATGGGCCGAGCCGCCCATTCCCTGGAGCGAACTCCTCGCTCGCTGGAACCAAAGCCGTGACCTGCTCGAGGAGAAGCTTCGCCATTTTCCCATCGAGGATTTGGCGAAACAGGTTCCGGGGCGCAACTATCCTTACGAAACAATGCTCGAAGGAATCGTGCAACACGCCATCTACCACGCCGGCCAAATCGCCATGGTCCTGAGCATGCTCCGCCAGCGTTCCCTGTAGCGCCCGCTTTCCGATTCGATTTACAAATAGTCCTTGACTTCCGCTTGTTAGAATACTAGGTTGCTCTAGGCCTAGACTAACACAAGTTGTGCCGAGGCCCGCAGAGAGTTTCCCATCCATGAAAAATCGCCAACAGCGAGACTTATTTCCCGGCGCGCTGGAGATGATGATTCTCCGAACGCTGAAGCGGCAGCAAATGCATGGCTATGCCCTCGTCCAGCACATCAAGCGAACCTCGAACGACTTGCTTCAGATCGAAGAAGGCTCACTCTATCCGGCTCTCCAGCGGCTTCTCAAGGAAGAGTTGGTGAAGGCGGAGTGGAGGATGTCATCAACCAATCGACGCGTGCGCACTTACAAACTGACCGCCGCAGGGGCAAAGCATCTGGAGCAGGAAGTGTCGCGCTTTGAAACGATGCTCGAAGGGATTACGCGGGTTTTGGCGCCGCGTGAATCATGAGTTTGCTCAAGCAACTATTTTCACGACGTCGTCTCTACGGCGATCTCTCGGAAGAGATTCAGGAACATCTCGAAGAAAAGATCGAGGAGTTGGTTGCGAGCGGCATGTCCAGAAAAGAAGCTACCTACTCCGCTCGCCGCGAATTTGGAAATGTAATGTTGATGGAAGAAGACAGCCGCGCTGTGTGGCGCTGGGCGGCGATGGAAGATTTGTTCATGGATGTGCGATTTGGTGTGCGCATGCTGCGCAAGAATCCGGGTTTCACCGCTGTGGCGATTGTGACGCTGGCGCTTGGAATCGCAGTCAATACGACCATTTTTAGCACGGTGAACGGCTGGATGTTACGTCCGCCGAACATCAAAGATCCCGGGAGAGTAGTCGTGATCTTGAGCACCGACCCGGCAAAAGGGGGATATGGATGGGACCAGAATCCTGTCTCCGTCCCTGATTTCATTGCCTGGCGGGCACAGAGTCAGTCTTTCGAGGACATGGTTGCAAGCCATGGAAGCGATTTCGCCCTCACCGGAGGAACCGAGCCGGAATGGTGCGACGGGGCGCGGGTGTCCGCAAACTATTTCCAAGTGCTAGGGGTGCCGGCGGCCTTGGGGAGGACCTTCCTGCCCGGTGAGGACCAGCCCGGTCGCGCCCAAGTGGCCATCCTGAGCCACGAATTATGGCAGCGACGGTTTGGCTCCAACCCAAAGGTGATTGGGGAAGCTGTGCGGCTCGACGGCGACAGCTACGAGATAGTCGGGATCATGCCGAAGGGCTATCGGTTAGGGTACTACGGCCCGCAACTGTGGACGCCGCTGGTCTTCTCTCCTGAGAGCATTCTCCCTGCCGCACGCGAAGACCATAGCTTGGCCGTCATAGCCCGCCTGAAATCCGGGGTAAGCGTTGAAACGGCAGAAGCTGAAATAGCGGGTCTCGCGCAACGCTCCGAGCAAACTTATCCAGGCACGAGCAAAGGTTGGGGTGCAACGGCGTGGCCGATCCAGAAATACCTGGCCGATGAATTTAAATACGCCATGCGGATGCACATGGGAGCGGTGATCTTTGTCCTGCTCATTGCGTGCGCCAACATCGCGAGCCTGCAGCTTACCCGCGCCGCTGCCCGCCAGAGAGAGATCGCGGTGCGGGCGGCTCTGGGCGCGGGGCGTTTCCGCCTGGTTCGGCAATTACTGGTCGAGAGCCTGCTTATCGCTTTCGCTGGCGGCGGACTAGGCCTGCTGCTTGCTTGCGGGGGTGTGAATCTCTTGCGGAGCGCTCTCACCTGGACCGACTACGTCAGAACGATGGCGCTTGAGGTCACCATTGATCGAACCGTGCTGGCATTCACGCTCGGCGCATCGGTTTGCGCGGCCATCCTTTTCGGTTTGGCTCCGGCCCTTCACGGGACGGCTCTGGACCTGCACTCGACACTCAAAGAGGGTGGCAGGGCGAGTTCACAGAGCAGGGCCCGCAACCGGACACACACTATCCTCGTGACCGCGGAAATCGCCCTGGCGTTGCCGCTACTGGTCGGCGCCGGGATCTTTGCGTTGGATTTTCTGTACAAGACTTACAGCGGATACGGGATCGATCCGAACCAGGTTTTGACGGCGAACCTCTCTCTTTCGAGCACGCACTACAAGGAACCTGCTAAGCAAGCGGATTTCTTCAAGGAGGTCATCCAAAACCTCGATGCGCTTCCCGGCGTCATTTCGGCGAGTGCGACAGATAAGCTGGTGCCCGGTGAGCCGGAGCGGGTTGTGACGTTCAGCATCGCCGGTCAGCCTGCGCTATTGCGCGCGGAAAGAAGACGAGCGGATTACTTCAGGATCGGCACCGAGTATTTTCGCACTCTGCGCATACCGCTGATTCGCGGCCGCGACTTTCTCTCCACCGACAATGCCCAAGCTCCGCCTATAGCCGTCGTAGACGAGGCGTTTGTTCGGCGTTACTTCCCTAACGAGGAGGCGGTCGGGAAGCGCCTTCGGCTCGATACGGGGCCCTCGGACCGTTCGGATTGGAGCGAGATCGTAGGCGTAGTGAGTGACGTCAAAGACTGGCAAGAGGACCGGTCAGGGAAGGTCTACGAGCCTTATGCTCAGAGACCATCCTCGGCCATGACGCTGGTCGTCCGGACGAACTCCGACCCGGCGGCCTTCGCTCGTATGTTGCGCCGCGCCGTTTGGGGCGTGGACAAAGACCAACCGATCACCCATATCCAAACCATGAACCAAGTCATCGCCGACTACGGGGCGGGCGGCGTGACGGTGTGCACCATGATGGGCACATTTGCGGGTTTGGCGCTAGGGATGGCAGTGGTCGGGGTCTTCGGGGTTGTGGCCTATACAGTGGCGCAGCGGACCAATGAAATTGGAATCCGTATGGCACTTGGCGCCGAGAAAAGTGACGTGCTGAGAATGGTTGTCGGCAAAGGAGTGGTCCTCGGGACGGTAGGGGTCGGAATTGGCCTCGCGCTGGCGGCACCCTTGATGTGGCTGCGGCCGGGAAGTGCTGACGAGGAACTGATGCCACTCAATCTGCGCATCAGCGTTCTTGTAGCCGCGGCTTTTCTGATTGGACTCGCGGCATTCCTGGCCAGCTACATCCCCGCGCGGCGCGCGATGCGCGTCGATCCCATCGTTGCGCTGAGGTACGAATGACGGGCAGCGTTTAGGAGCACGCTAACATGGCAGCGCGTCAATACGAGCTGCGGGGGAGTTTGCGTTTAATCTTCTCTCATCGCATGGGGCCAAGGGTCCGTTAAACCTGGCGTCCACAATGGATGCCAGCAATCTTTAAGGAGGTATTGGATTATGGACAGACTAAGAAAGCGGTTTGTGATGCTCGCTGTCCCGGCGGCGCTGCTTTTATTCGCATCGCTCGTTGTCGCCCAGGGGCCACCGGGATGTGCGAACGCATGCTGGCAAGCCTATACGGACGCCGTGAGATCCTGTCACGGTGATCAAACATGCTTAACCAACGCGCGTGCAGCAGCTCTGCGCTGCGTCAAGGGTTGCAACTTACCGCCCAAAGCGCACTAGAGACCTGCATCCGCTGTTACCTTCACAGCCAGTGATTGCGGATGCGGTCGTTTGTGGCCTCGCCTGGGCCGCTTGCGAGTGCTCTCAGCAGTGCTTGGGGCGCCCGGCGCCTGATCACCCGCTCGGCGTCAACCAGGGGATCGGTTGGCTTTCGCTCTCCTCGCTTCATCCGCAACCCATTCAATCCACAGCCTTTAATTTATCACTTGACAAATAGTAACGGATGCGGTAATCTACACCCCAAGGTTGCTGACAGTGTCCCCGTTTAGTCCCTCCTTTCCCCAGCAACCTCGTGTGTTTCCGCAACCCATCGATTTATTAGTCCCTTGTTTTCATACTCTTACAAAACCATTTTCCCGCAACCCCTTTCCTTTCACATCTATACAAAACCCCGGGGGTGTCACCCTCCGGCATGCCGGTTCCAGGCTTCCTCGCCTCTGCGTCTCCGTGGCTCCGTGGCAAACCCCGTGTTCTCAGTGGTTTGCCGCCTCTTTGTCCTCTCTTTGCGCTCTTTTCAACACTCGCTCCCTTTGTTTTCAACAGCTTGCAGCCTCTTTTTGCGAAACACCCGGGTGGGGGGTACTCCTGTCGGTTACCTCAGCCCTTGATCACCCCCATGGGGCGGAGACGCGCGACTTTGCGGGCCAGGCCCGCGCGCTGCACTACTTCGACGACCGCGTCGATATCCTTGTACGCTTCCGGGATTTCTTCCAGGATCCCATCGCGCGTGTCCGAGCGCAGGAAAATTCCCTGCGCTTCGAGCTTTTCCGTTTCGGTGCGCACGTCGCGCCCGCGCTTCGCCGCGGTGCGCGAGAGCGCGCGACCCGCGCCATGGCACACGGTGCCGAAGGTTTCGTCCATGGCGCGCTCTGTGCCGACCAGAACGTAGCTGGCCGTGCCCATCGAG
>WNFA01013637.1_pt1 | contig 10455 bp, 11 predicted proteins | sample 5400481 | NCBI WGS metagenome assembly WNFA01 (sample SAMN13153340, study PRJNA577476) | soil metagenome | isolation source: 120 cm saprolite under Douglas fir tree site 2 hole 1 replicate 2 | place: USA:California | collected 2015-04-18 | reverse complement strand
CGCCGACGCCTGCCAGAACAGGTGCCGGCGTGGGAGCGGTCGGCGCGGCGATCGGTGCCGTGGGCGGCGCGGTCGGCGCGGTCGGCGCGGCGGAGGTGACGGGGACCGACCAGACGACTCGCGGTTCAGGGGTCGGGGCTGCCGCAGCGGCGGGCGCCGGCGCGACAACCGGGGTGGGCGCCGTGGCGGCGTAGGTGGGCGCCGCTGGCTGAGCCGCCTCCTCGATCCCCACCGCGTGCTTGACCCGATCGATCAGGCCGACGTGGGCCGGCTCGGGCTCGGGTGCGGGAGGCGGCGGCTCGGGCTCCGGCTGGGCGACGACGACGCGTTCCCCGGTCCATTCCAGGAACTTCCCGCACGACCCGCAGAACGTGTCGTTGTCCTCGTTGTGGTGCCCGCACTGCTTGCAGACGATCACGCGCTTGTCACCTCCACAGTCTCCGGTACTTTCGATCGTTTGACAACCTGAACTTTGTGCGTGACGTGTGCCGGCTTGGCCGTCGCCACCAGCGCGTCGAGCCTGGTGGCATTGATGGTGGAGGGATCGTCGACGGTGACCCGAACCATGAGCGCAAAGTTCGGCGATCCCGGTAGGGCCTCGCCCGCTTTCGTCGAGGTCGCGACGCCGCCGGTGTCGATGATTTCGGCGGTGCCCCCGGTAAGGGTTTCCACCTGCGCTTTCAGTCCCTTGACGGTACCCCGCATGCGATAGAACTCGAAGGCGTTGGCGAGCAGGGCGCGGCGGCGCTCCACCGACCAACCATCGTCGAGGACAAGCCCGAACCAGGTCCCCAGCCATTCCAGGAAGTCCGGCGGCGTCAGCCAGGGATCGAGGTAGGCGGGCAGGTTGTCGAGCGTGGCGAAGATCGGGGCCAGCGCCGTGTCAAAGGCGGACATGAAGCGCTGCGTGAAGCCGTCTTCCCGGAACAGCGCCGGCAGCGCCTCGCCCAGCGGGTGCGGGCTGATCAGCGCCCGTACGAGCCCGCGCCCCTGATTGCGCGTGGGCGCCTGCGCGATCATGCGCCTTCCACCAGCACCTGGTGCTCGTAGGAGTAGACGAGGGCATTGGGCTCGATAACGAGCCGCTGGACCGCCTGGCCTCGCTGACCCGTCACGGGGTCGGCACCGAACAGCCGGGCGTCCTCGACCAGCTCGGTGCCGCGCAGGCCCTGGAGGACGGAGTAGACCTCGCCGACGTGCACCGGCCGGCCGAACGGCCAGCCGTTGCGATCCGGCCCGCCAGTGATCGGATGGAAGTACTGGTACAACGCCTCCAGAGCATCCGCCTGCAGCCGCGACGGGTTCGCGCTGGGCCGCGGCCGCAGCTTGGCAACGACCGTCACGCCGCGGTAGACCGGCGGCTCGACGAGCACGCGCGTGCCGATCACTCGCGACTCGTCAAGGCGGTGGGCGATGCGTTGCAGCGTCTCCTCGCCGGGCACGAGCTGCTCGAAGCGGAGGCGGCCGTCGTTGCTGCCTGCCGCCGGAACCACCAGGATGCGAACGCCGCCCGCATCCGCGCCATCGCCCGCCGTGACACAACGGACGCGCGCCACTTCTGGTGCCGACTCGCGGGCCAGATGTTCGTAGTCCTCCATCGTCACGGCTCGATCGCGCGTCCGCAGCACAATCGGGCCGCGCACCTTGGCGCTCTCGATGTCTTCGCCGTCGACCCCGCCCTCCGCCGCCCGGCGATTCTGCACCTTGGAAACGTACGGAATGGAGGATTTCAGCACGGTAATGGTGTTGCGCGCGACGTTGCCCTTGCGGCCGCCCCCGATGAGGTAGGAGCGAAGCCGCAGCCGAGACCCCTTTGGCGGCACGGCGCCATAGTTGCGGAACACGCCGTCCGGCTCGCGGACGCCGGGGCCGAGCTGGACCTCACCGCTGACGGCGTCCAGAACGAAATGCCGATCCTCGACGGTGCTGTCGACGAAATGCTGCGCCTGCTTCCACTCCTGCCAGCCGTCGATGCCGCTCACCTCGAGGATGTTGGCGGCGCCACCGGGGACGACCGGCCGGTGCTTGAGCGAAAAGCGCTGCCCAGGGACGCCCTCCGACGCGCCCAGGAGCTCGTTCTCAACCAGCTCGGCGTTCACGGCCTCGGCCGTTCCGCCGATGGTGAAAGCCGTGAGACCCTTGATGATCGGCGACGCGCTGTAGGTCGGTTGGTCAGGTTCTGGCTTGAGCACCCGCGCCCGCAACCAGCCGGCCCGTTGCTGCTGGATGACGGAGACGGTGTGGCTCTTCGGGATATGCAGGACGACGTCGCCGTCGCGGTTGAGTCCGCCGGTGCCATCGCGATCCACCTCGACGGCCGACCACGCGTAGCCATCCCAGGCTTCCCAGACCAGCGGCGGGTTCTCGGGATCGACGCCCACGCCCTCGATGTCGCAGTTGAAGCGCAGCGTCACGGTGCACGAAGGCACGGCCTCCGAGAGGCCGACCAGGAGCACGTCTTCCGGCTTCGGCACCTTGTCGAAGCAGAAGAACGACGTTTTTGCCTCGAGCGCCTCGGTGTGGTCGCTGACCTCCTTCTCGCCGGCGAGCTGCGAGGCAAGGCGGGAGAGGGAGCTGGGGACGATCGGCAGGTCACCGATGGTCGTGAAGACGATCGCCTCGTCGGTCTCGGTGCGCAGGGTGGCGGCCTGGGTTCCCGGCCGGATATGGATGGTCGACGCCTGCGGCCCGGCCAGCCAGAACGTGATCGCGGCCCGTGCCGCGGTTGGCGGAAAGAGCCGGACACCGATCAGCTCGAGGAATTTGATGTAGTTCCGCTCGGGGACACGGTTCAGCCGGTACAGCACCTGGTCGGTCATCCAGGCGAAGGTCTCGATCAGCGTGACGCCCGGGTCCGACACGTTGTGATCGGTCCACTCGGGGCAGCGCTGCTGCACGAGGCGCTTGGCATCGTCGACCAGATCCTGGAAGCGACGATCGTCGAGATTTGGGACTGGAAGTGCCATGCTTACCCTCCTCCTGCAGAATTGTTGTTCGTCATGTCGTCTCAGCCGGGAGAACGTAGAAGGGGAAGACCAGGTTGCGCGGATCGTTGGTCTCGCCGATCGCGTAGCGGATGTCGATGTAGATGATGCTGGCGTCCTCGGTGTCGAAGCTCACGAGGACGTCACGCACCTCGATGCGAGGCTCCCAGCGAAGGAGAGAGGCACGGACGGCCGTCGCCACCCGGGCGGCGGTCTCCGTATCGGCGCTGTCGAAGACATAGTCATGAATCGCGCAGCCGAACTCCGGGCGCATCGGCCGCTCGCCGATCGCGGTGCCGAGGATCAGCCGGATACTTTCCTCGACTTCCTGCTCGCGCGAAACCAGGGCGATCCGTCCGGTCGGGTCCGTCCGGAGGGGGAAGGCCCAGCCGGAGCCGATGAATTCTTCGCTCATTGCGCGATCACCTTCGTCTGGCCGGCCGACCCGATCATCATGGGCGTGCCGGTCGGCACGCACGTCCCGGCCACCGGTGGCAAGGCGAGCAGCACCGGCATCCCGCCGACGAGGACCTTCGTGCTGCCGGAAGGGATGATGCCACTGACGCACGGCCCATTCCCGGCCGGGGGCGGCGGAAAGGCGCAGCCGGCGACCACGTAGGACGCGGGGATGGTGACAACCGGCTGATTGCCGACCATGACCTTCGGACACTGCCCCTGGCCGCCGTGCATGCACGTCACCATGCCGCCCATGTTGTCGATTGGTCCAGGCATCACATCACCTGCAGGGCGCCGCTGTTGACGTCAACCATTGCGCCGGTGACCTTGAGTTGTCCGCTCGCCTTGACTTCGAGCTGCGGTCCGCCATCGAGAGTGGCGCCGGCACCGCCCTTGAGATCGAGTTTGTTTCCAGCGTCGAGCTTGATCCCCTGCGATGCCTTCAGCTGGAGATTCCCCTGGGATTCGAGCGTCATGTCCTGCTGGCTCTGGACGTGAACCTTGCCTTGGGACGAGATACTGATCTCGGAGTTGGTCTCGTTGAGCGAGATTTTCAGCTTGCCATCGCTGCTGATGAAGGCCATGCCGGCCTTGCTCGCGTCGTCGAAGAAAATGAATTGGTGGCCCTTGCGCGAGATGAAGCCACGCCGCTTGACCTTGCCGTTGTCGAACAGTCCACTGCCCAATTTGGGTTTGTCCTGCCCGTTGTGGAGGCTGCCGATCACGTAGGGGCGGCGGATGTCGCCGAACTCGAACGCGACCAGGACCTCGTCATTCACCTCCGGAATGAAATGCGCGCCGCTGTCCGGCCCGGCGCCGAGCTGGGTGATCCGCGCCCAGTCAGACTCGTAGTTGTCGTCGAGCCAGGGGAACTTGAGCTTGACCCGCGCGCCGTTGTTGGGGTCGTTGTTGTCGGTCACGAGAGCCACCACCACGCCGTTGATGGGGGCGCCACCGGCGGATGCGTGGCCGTTCGAGGCGCCCAACGACGCCAGGCCGAGCAGCGAGCGGTCCTGCCTGCCGCTGATCACGAAATGCGTGCGATAGCCCTGGTCGCCGAACACATGGCGCGTACTGGTGAGTGTGTACTTGCCGGAAAATGCGTCGCCGACGACGCCAACGCTGACGGTCGTGCCGGCCTTGAGCTTGGGGTTGCCATTCGCCAGGCCGTCGGCTTCGGCAAAGGCGCTGGAGATCAGTTCGGCGATCGATTCGGCCGCACCATCGACCTCCGACTGCTGCGCGAGCGGCCGGTTGACGGCGGTAAACGTGGGGCCGCCAAACTTGTTCGCCAGGCTCGAGGGGTCGTCCTGCAGCGAGTCGGCCGCCACCGTGCCGGCGTTGCCGGAGCCGATCACGGCCTGCTTCTGCACCGGGTCCCAGCCGCGCACCTTGACGTCCTTGACTTGCTCCGCCGACGTGACCCGCGGCCGGAACTCGATCAGGTCTTCGCCGAAGACGAGCTGCAGGGGATCGCTGTGGTTCTGGTAGGTGCCGCTCTGAGGTGCCCCGGACGCCTCGACCGGCTTGCGAAAGTTGAACTTGCCATCCTCCATTGCCAGCTCGAAGCCGATCTCGCGAGCGCGGGACTTCAAGAAGTCCCAATCAGACTGGTTGGCCTGCGAAACATGGTCATGGGTTCCACTCGTCGAATCGATCTTGCCGATCGAGAGGTTCGCGCGGCTGGCCACGGTCCGGGCGATGTCGGAGTCGGTGACGTTCTTGTAGGTTTCGGTGCGACGTCCGCGATGCAGCCGGTGCGACATGTCGTAGCCACGCAGCACGGTGCGAAGCCGGGTCGCGCCATATTCCGCTTCGAAGCCGGTGACCTCACCCTTGATCAAGGTTTCCGGCGAGCCGCCCGGCGGGGTGACTTTGATCGTGACCGTGTCACCAATCGTCGCGTTGAGCTTTCCCAGGACGTCGCGGTCCGGATCGTGGAACGTGATGGCGAACATGTCTGGCAGGTGCTGGTGATGATCGACCACGATCTGTTCCAGCAGCCCCTCCATCTCGTTGGACAGGGCCGACCCGTTGAGCTGGATGTCCGGCCAGACATGAAAGTTCTGCGCCATTGGGTCAGTTCCCTTTCGCGCCATCCGCGGCTTCGTCGCGGGTGGGGATGAGGATCCGGCTGCCGAGGTTCAGGCGCAACGGGTCATCGATGTCGTTGAAGGCCGCGAGCCCCCGCCAGAGACCGGGGTTGCCGTACTCCTGGGTCGCGATCGACTGGAGAGTGTCGCCCTCGGAGATCAAGTGGGTTGCGCGTGCATGGATCGACCCGGACGTCGGATTCTGCGCGCCGGGTGGGTCCGGGGACTCCTTGAGACTGATGTCGGCCGTCGCCCGCAGCGGGTTCCCGGTGCGTCCGAACATCGTGTACTTGGCGTTGACCGACGCCAGGTAGAACTTGCGCTCGGCGAGGTGCAGGTTGCTCCCCCAGATCAAACGCAGAAGTGGGGGATGGGGGGTATCCCTGCCGATCGACTTGTGGCTTGGCGTGCACCACTTGAAGAGCTTCTCGACATCTTTGGTCACGTCGCCGATGGCGGCTTCCCAGTCGTCAAAGAAGATCTGCATGTTGACCGTCTGCGGACTGGTACCAATGAACTCCGGCTTGGCACCGGCCTTGGTGCTCATGCTGCGTTTGGGGGCGTCCCACTGCGCACTCTTCTGCGCGGAGTATTCGCTCGGGTTGAATTTGAACTCGAGCTTGTCCACGCCGTCGACCTCTTCGAGCTTCGCTTTCACCATCTTCATCGGTTGTAGTTGCTCCTATCCAGCGAGAAATCCGTTGTGGGCGAGCTCGAGGGTCTCCGTGGCCGCTTGGTTCGCGCCGATATCGAGCGACGGTCCATTCCATTTCACGGGGAAGACGCCTTCGAGGTTCCAGGTCGCGATCGGATGGCCCTCGGTATCAAGGGCGGAGATTTCCGCGGTCTGACGTTTGACCTCCACCTTGAGCGTGGCCATCCAATTGGCGACTTTCTTGGAATCCTTGTTGACCGGTCGCGTGAGTTTGACGTTCTGGTACTTGGCACGCCCCGGGATGCGGTGGACGTAGGCATTCTCGCCGCCCTCCTTGTACTCGAAGACGTCGTACTCGACCGACAGGCCGTCGCACTTCGACCAGTTCCCAAGATCGCCGTGACCGTCGATCTTGACCCGGAATCGGAGGCTTTGAGCGTGGGGATGATCGGGCATCGTTTCCTCCTCAGCGCAGGTCGGTCAGGAAGCCGGCGCGCTCCCGATCGACCAGCAGTTCTGTCTTCAACCGGGACCGGATCCGGTCATAGAGCTTGCCAGCGAGCTCATCCATGTCCGTCTCGTCCGTTTTGTGGCCCCCCAGCGACGAGGCGACGGAGCCGATCGCCGACCCGACGGGACCAGCGAGGGATGACCCCGCGCCGGAGGTCAAGCTGCTGACTCCGGCGGAAATCGAGTCGTACCACGCGCCCTGCACCGTCGGCTCGTCGCCGTCGGCCGGATCCATGGACTCCGCCTCCGACTCGTCGACGGCCTGCGTTGCGCGCTGCACGGAGAAGCTACGTGATGGCGCCAGCGGCAACGGCTGTTGTTCCCGCCCTCTCATCGAAGGAACCTCCCTCGTTTCTTGGGCATCTTCCCTCCCCCGCCCGCGGGGGAGGGTCAGGGTGGGGGTTTCTTCACTCTCCCTCTTGAGGAAGGCCAATTGATTTTCTCTGCTCGCTTGCGGGGAAGGGTCAGGGTAGGGGGTATCGTCCGCCGCTCTCATCAAAGAAAGCTCCCTCCCACCATCGGCATCTTCCCTCCCTCTCTGGGGGAGGATCAGGGTGGGGGCATCTGAAGACTCGAATCGTTGAACTGTCGCGCTGGGACGCAGCGGCCGCGCGCCGACGAGCGGGGCAGTCGCCGCGAAATCTGGGGCGGAAACCGCGGAGAACGTCGAAACGCGGGCGGGAGATTCCGCCGCCAGCGGTACCCTCGAGGTCCAGACGTGGCGCGAGGACGCCCTCGGGGCGTCAGCCGGCGTTAGCGACTGCGGGCTTTCGCTCGACCACGACGTTGGCAAGCCGTCTGGGGCAAGGCGCTGCACGGCTGCCGGCGTCGGCGGCGGCGAATCACTTGCAGGCTCTGGTGACGATGTCGCACTCAGCTGGGCGGTCGGCGTGCTCTGCTGTCGGTCCCCGGCTGACGCTTCCGCCGGCCGGTGAGCGAGGGGCAAATCCAGTCGCGGTTCATCGCTTGCGTCAAGGGACGGCGTCGTAGGGAGGCCGAGCGCTGAAGTCTGGGTCTCCCTGGCGTTGGATGAGAGCTCCATCGGCGCCTTCCCAGCCGGGGGGAGGTCCATTGGCACCCGCTGCACCACGGAGTCCATCGGCACGCTCGTCACCGTGGACGTGTCCGTCGATTCCCTCTTCCCCGTGGATGCGTCGATCGGCTCCGTCGCCCTCTGCGGGAGGGTAGCGAGGGGGAGTTCCATCGCCGCGCGCTGCACGCTGTGGTCCGGCACTTGCTTGATCGGAGCCCCCAGGCCCATCCGGCGCGATTGACCCAGGGTCAGCCGTGGCGTGGGGGCCGCCGGCATTTCGAAAGGGTCGTCGCTTGGACTCGACATCGTCGAGGGGGTTGGTACCGCTCTCGACCGTTGTGCCACCGGGGCGACCGGGGTGGGTTCGGCGTCCGGCGGCAAGCTGGTGAGGCGTTGAATCGGCGGCTCTGGCGCGACCACGGGAAGCTCTCGAGCGGCGACCGGGTGCGCGCTCATGGGAACAGGGGTGGGCCGCGCCAGATCCGGCGCGGCCTCATCCCCATCCCACTCCCCCGACTCAGCCACCGCGCCGGCCACGCTACGCTGCACGCGTGGGCGCGGAATCATCGCCGGGCCGTCGCTGCGGGTCGTCGGCCGGGCAAGCGCCAGGACGAGACCCGGTGGTGCTTCGGCGCTGACCTGATGACCCATCGTGTCAGTGCTGACCGATGGATCCTGATGGGTCGCCAGGTCATCGCTGAACTGATCGCTGGGCGCCGTGAGTGGGTGCGCGCCGACCAACCGCTGGATGGGCGGCAGTCCCGCCCAGTCGCGGCGGATCACGGGCGCCGGCACCGGGTGCGGTCCGTCCGCCGCCGGCGCCTCAACCTTCCGTCGAAACGGCCACATTGCTTACGACTCCTGCTCTTCCGCGAGGCGCCGATTGATGCTGGCGACTTCCTCCACGACGCGCTGACGGACCGGATGCTCTAGATCGAGAATCTCTTCGAACGACCAGTGCAGGTGATACGCCACGTACGCGATCTCCTCGAAGAGACGGTCGGTCGCGTACGTCACAACCCCCCCAGGCGACCACCTGCCATGTCAACGGTGAACTGGTGCTTGCAGTCCGGACAGGTTACGGCCGCCTGCGTATGCCCCTCCTGGTTGACCCGGCGGTAGAGATCTTGAAGAAAGGCCAGGTCGGAGGCAAAGAGCCCTTCGATGGTCCCGGAGGTCACCTGTGGCACGGTGCCAAGCTTGGTGACCACCCGGGACAGCAGCAGGACCGTCAGGTAGGCCTCGTTTTCGCGCACCCGCGGATCGCGTTGGGGGAGGATCTCGTCGCGCGCGGTCGCGAGCCGCATGACACCCTCGCGGTGAACCGTGCCCGTCTCGTCGACGTAGCCGCGCGGCAGGGCGAAAGCGAATTCCGTGTGGAGGGCCGAGGCGGAGGTCGCGCGATCGACCTCCGCCAAGCTGGATACCGGACTCACTTGACTCGCTCGAAGCCTTCCATGACGATGGTGGCTTCCTCGGTCACGACATCGTTAGAGCCCGCCTTGAGGCTCCCGGTGGTGAGCTTGGAGGGCCAGGCGTTGATGAAGTTCCAGCGGGCGACCTCGCCGGCTTCGTAGTCATAGAGAATCACGGAGCCGTTCTTGCGGGCTTCCTTGACCTTGCCGTCGAGCGCGGCCTTGTGCCACTTGTAGAGCTCCATCGACACGTTCTTCGCGCGCTTCAGCGTGATCGTCGGCGTTTTGTGCGCGCCCGGGATCTTCTTGATGATCAGCTTGCCATCGGGGCCGTTCTCCTTGAGCTCGGTGACATCCATCTCGGAGGTCAACCCGCTGAGCTCGGTGAACTGCGCGATGGTCGTGCCGTCAACCTCGATCGCGAAGTTACGGGCGGCAAGTGCGTCGTTGTTCGAAACATTCGGTAGACCGGTTGCCATCTATTCCTCCTTTATTCGCTAAGCGATGTGCCGCCCGAGAACTGGGCGATCTTGAAGACGACGAACTCCGCCGGTTTCACCGGCGCGATGCCGATCTCGACGATGAGCTGACCCGCATCGATCGTCTCGGACGTGTTCAGCTCGCCGTCGCATTTGACGTAGAACGCCTCGCCGGGCGTCGCGCCGAAGAGCGCGCCGTCGCGCCAGACACGAACCAGGAAGGCGCTGATGGTGCGCTTGACCCGCTCCCAGAGCGCCATGTCGTTCGGCTCGAAGACGACCCACTGGGTGCCCAGCAGGATGGAGCCCTCGATGTAGTTGAAGAGCCGGCGGACGTTGATGTACCGCCAGGCCGGATCGCTGGAGAGCGTGCGCGCGCCCCAGACCCGGATGCCGCGGCCGGGGAAGGCGCGAATAACGTTGATACCCTGCGGGTTCAGCAGGTCGTGCTCGCTCTTGGTGACCTGCAGCTCGAGGGAGATCGCGCCGCGAACGACCTCGTTCGCCGGTGCTTTGTGCACGCCGCGGGTATCGTCGCTGCGCGCCCAGATGCCGGCCATGTGGCCGCTCGGCGGAACAAAATTCGCCTGGCCGGCGAGGGGGTCGAAGACCTTGACCCACGGCCAGTAGAGGGTGGCGTACTTCGAGTCGTAGCCGGCCTTGTCGACCCGCCATTCGCGGACCTGCTGCGCGTTCATTCCAGGCGGCGCGTCGAGGATCGCAACCCGGTCTCCCATCAGCTCGCAGTGGGCGATCATCGCCAGCTGCACGGCCTTCACTTGCTCGGAGTCGATCATGCCGCGCTGGTACGCGGCCATCAGGTCCGGCAC
>WNFA01011947.1_pt1 | contig 10456 bp, 10 predicted proteins | sample 5400481 | NCBI WGS metagenome assembly WNFA01 (sample SAMN13153340, study PRJNA577476) | soil metagenome | isolation source: 120 cm saprolite under Douglas fir tree site 2 hole 1 replicate 2 | place: USA:California | collected 2015-04-18 | reverse complement strand
ACTGCCGCGCCTTCGCGCCACTCGGTGGTGAGATGCAAAACGTGGGCCGCCGTTTGCTTGGGCAAAAGGTGCCGCAAATGCGTGTGGCCCTCCTTCGAGCGGATGAGGGCGCCGTTGCTGACAATCATGGTTAGCGTGGAATCCAGCTGGTGAGCCACGGTCATGGCAAAGTCGTAGCGCCGCCCGGTGACGAGAGCGACTTCGATGCCTCGGCGCGCTGCTTCCGCGATGGCCGCGCGGTTGGCCTCGGGAAGCTGCCAGCGACTATCCAGAAGCGTGCCATCAATGTCCAGAGCAATGAGCCGCACGGGCATAGCATCATTCTACCTTGGATGCGATGACTCTTGGCCAAATTGAGAAGAAGGTGGATACCCCACCCCCGGTGTTTTTGAAGCAAAGAGTGCGGAATCGCTTGAAAAGGAAGGAGTTGAGTTTTTTTCGGTGCAAAAGAGTGCGCAAGAATGTGAAAAAAAAGAACTTGAATACAAACGCGGGCTGAGAGTTCCTTTCGAGTGCAATGGGAATCTTCCACATTGGGAATTGTTGGCACACACCCCGGCAGTTTTCGTAAGAGTGCCAAACAAAGGAGTTGCGGGATACGGAACTTGGAAGAGAATACGGAAGATGGGAGACAAAAGAAGTAAAGGAAATAAAGGAAATAAAGGAGTAGGGAGCCGAGGCGAACGGGCTGGTCGGCGCGGCCCTTCGCGAAGGCCGCTCTGGGTAAACCCTTCGCAAGAAGCCCTCTGGGTAAAGTGTCGTCGATCAATCACGACCCATGCCATCATGGATTATCTCATTGGTCAAATACTATTATAGTACTAGTATTTAGTGAGTAGGCATCATTTGTTCGAAAGATTTTGCAAGCAGAAGAAAACAAAGGGGTAGAGCTCACGGGGGGCGGGAAGGAAAACTAGAAGTTAGAAAGCAGAAACTAGAAGTAAGAAAATGGGATGCTGAAAGCAGAAACTAGCAGAGACCGGAAAAACAAGAATCTGACCGTGAACAATTCGCGACGCACTTCTTTCGGCGCTGAAGAGCCAAGTGGCTAGCGGACGGGCGCGAACCGACGCGCTCCAGAGAATTACCGAGGCCATACGGCAAAGCGGAGGACATCGTTGGGTTGGTCTGTACCATGTGAAGCATGACCGTGGAGTAATGACCAGTCTGGTGTGGGATGGTCCTAGTGCCGGAATATCGTGAGTTTCCGATCGGTAAGAGACTAATCAGCAGGGCGATAGCGGCTTGCAAGACCGTCAATGTGGGCAATGTGACGAATGAGCCTCATTATGTGACGGCGCTAAGCAACAAAATCAGAAATCATCGTGCCTATCATTGACGTGCAAAGGTCGGTGGTGGTCGGAACCATCGACGTGGAGAGCGAGTTGGCTCGCACATTAAGAGTCAAACCGCGTGAACTATTCAGGGGTGTTCACTGACCGCTGCTGCAAAACGTCGCAGGCGTTGTCCACGAAGGCTGCGGCAGCCTTCACGTCAAGAGCACAAGCGGCGCAACCAAAAAAATGCTCTTCGTATTCCTCGCGCAACACCGGCGAAAGTTCGCCAAGGACATACTTTTCGGCGGCTTGCATTAGCACCGCTTCGTTATGGTCCATTGCTTCTTGCGGCTGGGCGCGTTTAATTGCTGATTTCATGTCCGTGCTCCGATCTGCTTCACAAGTTCCTGCACATCGAACGGAAGTCCGTTCTTCACAAGGCCGACCGGCAATTTCTTCATTGGGAATGTTGCCGCAATCTGGAAGACCGCATCGTCAAGCTGACCCTCGTGTGACCACGGCGTTAGCGGGCTTCCCGGTAGCATTTGCAACACCCCCAGGATGGATGCGCGATACCAGACGGCCATCACATTTGCGCCGGGGCTGCACGCGCTTTCATAAAGCCCGCGACTAACACTTCCACTTTGGCCTGCTGTGGCGCGGGCTTCCACGGCGCGCATCATTGTCCAAACATTTCGTAGATCGTCGGGATTCACGGCGGCAACAGTATTGCCTCGTGCGCCAAAAAAATCGTGGAGCGCCATAGCCCAAGAAACTCTGTCGCTCATGGAGGATTTCCTAGAATTCAGTTCGATCGTGAGCGGCGCTCCGTGCTGGCTTACCTTCTAAGTGAGCGAATAGCTTCGCATGACCAAATGAGCCGTCAATCGGTAATAGACCTGCAATCGTGGTTCAGGCAATTCCCTGATTAGTTCGACGACAATTCCGACACGGTGTCCCAAATTGAACAGCTTTCGACGTTTCTTGGCGGCACCCTGTCCCTGTGAGAACAGGATCTGAAACTTAGCCAGTCCAGATGATGTTGCGTGAGTAAAATTATGAACACTGCGGCCGAGCGGAGCAGACCCAAACAGAGGCTTTTAGATGGCAGGATTGAGAAGCGCCTCCCTGTGCCAGTGCCCGTCTACCTCGCACACCTAAATGAACTCCGCTCTCGTGAGGAAACGGTTACGGAAAACGTCAGTCCCCACGGTGCTCGCGTAATCAGCAAGCGGTTCTGGCGGCCTGGCGAAGAGGCGCTTATTGTCCGCAGGACGGGTGAGTTTCTGCAAGTAGGAAGAGTGGTTTACAGTGAACAAAAAACGGAGGGTCGCGTTTGTCTGGGTGTAGAATTCCTAGATCGCTCGGTCAACTGGGGGGAATCATTCCCGGCTACAGCGTAGCATGACGTTCTTCTTTGCTTGCTAGAGGCGCCGGGTGACTTCTTAACTTTTCCGCGTCGATTCCTGCCTCCGCGTACGCACGAAAAAAAGCCAGCTCACTCTCGAATAAAAACCACATCGCCGCTCTGTGCCCCGCACTCTCTGGCGCTTCACACGTCCAATCATGGATGAACGCTAGGATCGCATCTGGGTATGGCCTTCCTTGACTGCGCCATTCGTTGCGAACTTTGACAACGGATGAGACAGAGCGCCCCGCGAATAATGCCGCCTTACAGAAAGGACTTTGTGAGGGAAGCTACTTAGCTGAATACGTCAGAACTTAACACTAGAAACGTGGAGGACTTCAAGTGCTCATTGTTGGAAAGCTGCAAGACATCTTCAGCCCAATCCGAAATGTAGTGTCCCGATGCCCACTCATAGCTGTTCATTGGTACGGCCGCTTCATACATCGTGACGCCATTCGTCTCGTACGCTTTTCTTATAGCGCCGTCTTCCTTGGTGTTAATGAATAAGCGGCGATGAAAGGGGAACGTCCGGTGAATAATTCCCTGGAGCGCTCATCCTTGCTTCTGGTCAATCCGCAATTTTAGAGCTTCAAGCTCATGCTTGGTCATGCCTTGCAGAGCCATCGCTGTGGCCAGATACAACGCGGGAACGTGTTTTATCTTGCTGCCGTGTGCTACCTTGCGCCGGAGTTTTGCTACTTCGGGGTCAGCGCCCACTCTCAAAAACACTTCATACGCATCGGGGATGGAAAGAGTTTTTTCAATCAGGCCGTGCTTAACCAGAATGCGATGATAAGAAGGCACTGCCAACGCGGATGGATGGGGGTGCGGAGCGCCCTTGTTTTCTCTTCGGTGTTTCATTGCACTATGCTGACACGTTTTCGTAATCCGGTCATTTCTTTGGTGCCCCAGGGGAGGGTTTTCCCAGGTGTGGTAAAACTCGCCATAGAGGTGAGAAATGGCAACAGAAACAACATCGGGATTCGTGCCAACGTCGAAGCCGTTGGAAGACGAGCCACCAGCGCCACCGAATCCTCCCGAAACCAAGTTCATAATTAACCCTCAGTTGTTTCGGGATGGTGCTGCTGATGGTCGTGATTATTCTTTCCCGACTGTATTTGTGCAAGCGGCGGGGGCATAGCTGGGCTTCTGTGTCGCTGATTCCCCCGAGCGAAGGGGAATCAGTATGAAACGAAGAGCATCGACCGGCCTTGCCATAATTACAGTTGGCCGGTCTCCAAGAGACAACACGGGTTTCTTGGTGCAACCCTCAAATCCGAGAAATGAGCAAATAGAGCAGCACGTCTCCCGGTACTCGTGTAGTAGCGCCGCTACTGTTTCGTCGCGGTCCACGTTCCATCGGCGCGCCTTTCCACGTTCATCCGCCCTTGCGCCGAAGCGCCGTCGACCCATCCCGCAAGATGCGCCGTCAACTGAGACTTGTCATCCGTCCACGTGCAGGGAAACGTGAGCTCCACGTAGCCGTTGCGCCAGGTCCCCTGCACAGGCAAATCCTTCCCCATATCGCCAGACACCGTGCCGCTCAATTTGTTTCCGTCGCGGACCAGCTTCAACGTGCCCGTCGCGGCGCCGGTATCTCCCGCAAGTTTCACCTGCCAGGTGCCGGCCGCGTCCGAGCCATTTTTTACCGGTTCGGGCGTTGCGTTGGTGATGCGCACGTTTGAAAAGTAAGCTTCTTCGCCCTGGTACCCCCACAATGCTACAGCGCCGCGGAGGTCCTCTCCCTTCAGCCCGTTGACGACAAGGCTAGGGCCCTGCGATCCATTCAAGAACAGCTTGGCGGTGCGGCCTTTCACCTCGATCTTGACGTGAGTCCAAGTCTCGAACTGAAGGTCCGCATAGCTCTCGTAAACGTAAGGCCATTGGCGCCGCAGCTTGTTCCAATCAAAATCGGGCATCGCAATGTACTGGACAGAGTGGTTGTGCATAGCCTGATCCTCAGAGTGGGAGTTTCCAGGCCGAAGGTAAAAAAGGTCGCCATGGGAGGCGTCCTGCCGCATGCGAAACGCGATGCCCACGAAACCCGGCATGCGGACCCCCGGAGGCGTTGTAATCTTCAGCGCGATGTCGGCTTCGATTGTGCCATCCTGAAAATCGGTGGCGGGCAAGACCGCCACGCCATCCTCTGCCGAAGGGCTGGTAACAAGCACGGCCTTGCGGCCTTTGTATTCCGCTGGCTTGACATCCACGTTTTTGGCGATCAGTCCCGTGACATCCGTCAGGGGGAACGTCTGGGTAGCAGGCGGGGGCGTCGCGGGGTCTTGGCGCATTTGGCCGGCTGATGGCATGGCCGGGCCGATCAGGACAACCACAACCGCGAATCTGCGAATCCATTTGGATTTCATCGATTTCCCCCGAGTCTCATGTCTGTAAACGGGTGAGGTAGGGCTCCCGTTTCCGAGAAATCGGCAATCGATCAAGAAAATACTTGAGCAACATGCTCCGAAAGCTGTGCGAGCCGAGACGCGGAGGAGACGGCGACGGGAAGGACGACCACCCGAACTGGTCTCGGCCAAAAAGGCGTGTGCTAGACTTTCACGGTGATGAACAAAGCCTTGAATGTGGTCGAGCTGGAATGCTCGGCTTGTGGGAAGAAGTATGACGCTTCGTTAGAGCAGCACCTGTGCACGTGCGGGAAGCCGCTGCTGGCGAAGTATGATCTGCGGCGGGCTGCGGCCACGCTTACACTGGAAAATCTGAAGACGCGGGCGCGCACGCTGTGGCGGTACGCAGAAGTTTTGCCGAATGATCCGCCGGTCTCGCTGGGCGAAGGCATGACGGCTTTAGTGCATGCGAAGCGACTCGGCGCATCAATACCTTGTGGTCCCGGTGGGAAGGAAGGGCGTGGCGGAGAGGGAGGCCTGAAACGCCTGTACATCAAGGATGAAGGACTGAATCCTACGGGCTCGTTCAAAGCACGGGGGATGACGGCGGCGGTATCGCGAGCCAAGCAACTCGGGGCAAAGGCGTTGGCGGCTCCCACGGCGGGCAATGCGGGCGGGGCGCTGGCGGCTTACGCGGCGGCTGCGGGGATTCCGGCGGTCATCGTGATGCCTGCGGACACACCCTCGGCCAATGTGATGGAATGCCAGGCGTTTGGTGCGAAAGTCGTCAAGCTGAATGGGTTGATCTCCGACTGCGGCAAATACGTGGCGGAGCACAAAGACCGCGAAGGCTGGTACGACGTCTCCACGCTAAAAGAGCCGTATCGCGTCGAGGGCAAGAAAACGATGGGATATGAACTGTGGGAGCAGTTCGGAGGAAAACTGCCGGAGGTGATTTTTTATCCCACCGGAGGGGGCGTCGGGCTGATCGGCATGTGTAAAGCTTTCGACGAAATGCAGGAGATGGGCTGGATCGGCGCGGAGCGACCGCGCATGGTGGCGGTGCAGGCGGAAGGTTGCCCGCCGATTGTTCGAGCGTGGGAAGCGCATCAAACTTCGGCGCAGTTTTTCCCGAACGCTGCGACAGTTGCATCCGGTCTGCGCGTTCCCGGACCGCTAGGCGATCGGCTGATCTTGAGCATGCTTCGCCAGACGAAAGGCACGGCGCTGACGGTGACTGACGATGAGATGCTTCATGCGGCGCGGGAACTCGCGTCGCTGGAAGGGGTTTTTGCCGCTCCTGAAGGGGCAGCGACAGTGAGCGCAGCACGAAAGCTCGCCGCTTCTGGGTGGATCAAGCCGGAGGAAACCGTCGTCCTGTTCAACACCGGCACTGGCTACAAATACGCCGAGGTCTGGCAACGCGCGCTGCAGTCGGACGACGGAGGATCGGCGTGACCACGCGCAGACTCTATTACGACGATGCATTTGAAAAGGAGTTCACCGCACGAGTGATGCATTGCGAAGTGCTTCCGCCGGATGTGAGCGCGGGAATCACCGGGAGTGTCTGGGGACTGATTCTGGACCGGACGGCGTTTTATCCGACGTCTGGAGGCCAGCCCAACGATCTGGGCAAGATTGGCGACGCCAACGTTCTCGACGTCCGCGATGAAGGCGACGAAATTCTTCACCTGGTCGATCGCAAGCCGTCGGATCCGGATGTGAATTGCTGCATTAACTGGCCGCGGCGCCTCGATCATATGCAGCAGCACACTGGACAGCATCTGCTGTCGGCCATGTTTCAGGAACGTTTCGGTTTGCCGACGGTTTCGTTCCACCTCGGCGCCGAACTCTCGACGATTGACTTGCGCGGCCCGGAACCAACAAAAGAAATACTGGAAGGCGCCGAGCGTGCGGCCAATCAAATTATTTTCGAGGATCGTCCGGTCAATGTGCGCTACGGAACGGCGGACGAATTTGCGCAGTTGGGGGTGCGAAAAGAAGTCGAGCGCAAAGGCATACTACGCGCTATTGAAATCGAGGGAGCCGATTTGCAACCGTGCGGGGGAACGCACGTCAAGCGCACCGGCCAGATCGGCGTCGTGCTGGTGCGGCGCTGCACTAGAGTTCGCCAGGATTGGCGCGTCGAATTTGTTTGTGGTGGGCGGGCGGAGCGCATGGCGCGTCATGATTTCCAGTTGGTGCGAGAGGCCGCGGAAAAATTGGGCTGCGCTCCCGAAGATATAGTCGCAGCCACCATGCGCGCGCTCGCGGAACGCGATGCCAACTTTAAGACGCTTCGCGGCTTGCAAGAACGTCTTGCAGAAACTGAGGCCGCACTGGCATTGCATGCGACGCCGTCCGGCGCCGGCGGATTGCGCATCGTCTCGCGAGTCGTTGAGGGAGTCCCAGCCGATTATTTGGGCTTCTTTGCCACCGCATTCGTAAAATCTGAAAAGGCGATTACGCTATTGGCCGCGGCGGAAGGCGGCCACCTGCTTTTTGCGCAGCATTCTTCTGCCGGCAAAGACATGAATACGCTTCTTAAGGAAATGCTGGAGAAAGTTGGCGGGAAGGGCGGCGGAACGCGCGATTTCGCGCGCGGCCGGCTGAATGACGACACACAAGCTGAGCGCGCGCTCTCCCTCGCCAAAGAAATGCTGGCGGCTGGCTAAATCCTGAGCTATAAGGTCTGCCCAGTCCAATGACTGAAAAAATCACGCGCCGCAAGGCGCTTAAGATCGGCACTACCGCTGCGGTTGGCGCGGCGATTGCGCCGCACGTTTCACACTCGGCGCAGCCTAATTTTACGAAGCCGGATGGTCCCATCACGCCCGCCCCCGAACAGCCCGCTCGTTCCGCGACACCAGAATCGGAAATCTGCTTCATGTCCGCGCGGCAGATGGCGGATTTAATTCGTCAGAAGAAGCTTTCGGCGCGTGAAGTGATGCAAGCGCACTTGAAACAAATCGAGCGTGTGAATCCCAAGGTGAATGCGATCGTCACACTCGTTCCAGAAGATCAGTTGATGGCGCAGGCTCTTGCCGCCGACGAGGCTACAGCGAAGGGCAATAGCAAAGGGCTGTTGCACGGACTTCCCGTCGGCGTGAAAGATTTGCACGCGACGAAAGGCATTCGCACTACTTTTGGGTCGCCACTTTACGCAGAGAACATTCCGAATTTCGATTGCCTAGTCGCCGAGCGCGAGAAAAACGCCGGAGCCATAGTCATCGGCAAAACCAACGTGCCGGAATGGGGGCTGGGCTCGCAGACTTTCAATCCAGTGTTCGGAGCAACGCGTAATCCATACGATTTGACGAAGACGTGCGGAGGAAGTACAGGGGGAGGGGCGGTGGCCCTTGCCTGCGGCATGGTTCCGCTGGCCGATGGCAGCGACATGGGCGGGTCACTGCGGAATCCACCTAATTTTTGCAATGTGGTCGGCCTGCGAACCTCTCCCGGACGAGTCCCCAATCCTCCAGGCACGCACGGATGGTTCACTCTGAGTGTCGCGGGACCCGTCGCCCGCAGCGTTGCCGATTGCGCGTTCTTCTTGAGCGTCCTTGCCGGCTTCGATCGCCGCTCTCCCATTTCCATCGATCAATCTGGCGGCCAGTTTTCCCGATCCTTGGCTGACCGGAATTTCAAAGGCGTGCGCGTCGCGATATTCAAGGATATGGGCTTGCCATGGGAAGCGGAGGTGAGGGAGGCCGTGCAAGCGCAGCGCAAAGTTTTCGAGAGCATGGGGTGCATCGTCGAAGAAGCGGAGCCGGATTTTTCCGATGCCAACGAGTGTTTTGTGGGATGGCGTCACTGGTCCATTGAGGCTCAGTTCGGGGATATGCTGGAAGCCAATTCCGCCAAGATGAATGAATATGTCCACTGGCACGTGGAAGAAGGGCGCAAACTAACGGGTCCCTATCTGGCGCGACTGGACGCCAAACGCACGGCGCTTTACGAGCGCATGCGGGCGTTCATGGAAAAGTACGAATTTTTCATTCTGCCGGTGAACCAGGTCCTGCCATTTGACGTGAAGACGCATTACCCGACGGAAATTGCCGGCGTGAAGATGGAGAACTATATCGCTTGGATGAAGTCGGCCTATTACGTCTCGACCGTAGGCAATCCGGCTATCTCCGTGCCTTGCGCGTTCTCCAGCAGCGGCCTGCCTATTGGAATCCAGATTGTTGGCCGGCACAACGGCGATTGGGGCGTGTTGCAGATGGCCTACGCTTTCGAGCAGGCGACAAATATCGGCAAACGCAGGCCCGGCGTTCTCTAGGGTTTCGGCCTGCGGAAATGCGCAATTTCAAAAGGTGGAGCCCAACCGGCGAGTCATCGTTTCTTGAATCTCTCGCGGAAAAGCTTTGAAGCCTCGGACCGCGTCATCTTCCTGATGGGCGTGCCGCGGTGGTTCTCGAAGAGAGACTTGCGAACCGGCTTTGGATACTGCGTGTGGAATACAAGGTCCCAAAGCCCGCTGGTGATCCCGTAGCCCATTGCCATGCCGCGCGGACTGTGATGATACAGATGGTAGCGCTTGAGATGCCGGAAAAAGCGATTGCGAAACTTTCCGTAATGCAGGAAATAGTGTGTCCACTCCTCGCCGACATAGCTTTGAACGACACCCGCAAGCAGGGCGGGCAGGGTGTATACGGGAAACAGGAAACTCAAAGGTACGGCCACGAAAAAGAGCGGCAAGATATCCTTCAGCTCGCCACTGATGTGCCAGCCGTCAAAGGGTCTCTCATGGTGTTCCCAATGAAGAGGGTCGAGCCGCTCGTGAAGAAAGCGACGAATCAGGCCCTCGCCTGGGGGAAAGCGGCCGTGGAGGACGTAACGATGAAAGAGATATTCCACCAGGGTCCAAACCGGAATGCCTGACAGGTAGAAAACCAACCCGATCCATGGATGCCCGCTGCGCAAGCCAGGCGGTCGGTTACTTCCGGCCGCAGAAGGCGCGCGTTAGTTGCGAGGTAAACCCAGAAGTCTTTCTTTGCGGCGTAGTACACGACTTTGTGTACAAAATCGGGACGCAACAGCGGCTCGCCGCCCGTAGGCGCGAGCACCCGGCAGGGCGTGGTGTGCAACCAGTCGATGGCGCGCCGCGCAGTGTCTTCGGTCATGCCTTTGACGCGATTGTCATACGACCAGCAATAGTGACAATCGAGGTTGCATTTCCACTCGGTGAAAAGGTAGGCGATGATGGGCTGGAAGTCTCCCGGAAGCGCTCGGGACTTGAAGTAAGGAAACATCCAGCCTTTCATGGTCTTCAGGATCTTGGAAGCGGGCCAGTGACGCTTGCCCGTGCGAACTACGGCTTCGTGCGCGGCAATATCCTGCTCATCGAGATCATGAAATAATTCGGGATATTGAGGAAACACAGCTGGGGGTAGCGTTTCGGCCTTCCTGAACTCCGGCCGGTG
>WNFA01021827.1_pt1 | contig 10457 bp, 10 predicted proteins | sample 5400481 | NCBI WGS metagenome assembly WNFA01 (sample SAMN13153340, study PRJNA577476) | soil metagenome | isolation source: 120 cm saprolite under Douglas fir tree site 2 hole 1 replicate 2 | place: USA:California | collected 2015-04-18 | reverse complement strand
CGTCTTGCGTGATCGCGGCAGCCGGTAGGCGACGTGGCTGATACCAACGGATCGGTGGCCTGCCTCGGGCACTCTGCTGAAAGGCTAAACCAACAACGAAATGCTCGTACCGGTAGCTGACGGCTTTCCAGCCGTCGACCTCGAAGGTGTGCGTGCCGGTCGGCCTTACGCGGAGCCGTCGCAGGGCCAGCCCCAATCCCAGCCCCGACACCTTGGCGGTCGCCTCTTTCAGCGTCCAGATCAAGGTCAACAGCTCCGCCGCACTCCCGACCAGGTGGCGCAGGGCTGCCGCTTCGGTCGCCTCGGCGACATGCTCGAGCAGTCGCGGATCGCGAGGGCGAATCGTTTCGATGTCGATCCCGACTGGTGCCAGGGACACCGCGGCCACTCCATATCGGTGGGAGTGACTGACCGAGCAGGAGAGACCAGGCTCCGCGGGAAGGTATGGCCGGCCGTCCGGCCAGTGGGCAATCGCCGCGTGCGCCGGCGCAGAGGTCCGACCTGGCCGAAAATCGGCGTAGGCCTGACGGAGGGCGAGCCGTCCACTCAGGCGGTCGGCCAGCCGATCGTCCAGGACGTGCGACACCACCTGTTCACGGACGCCACAAACGGTCATGCTCTTGGCTGACATGTCGTGGTCATAACCCTCGCGTATCTCGCCGTCCTGGCGATTGCCGCGCTGTGCATTGGCGCCCGTCACGGACCGATTGTCCTCCGAGGACGCAGCGTGCTGTGGTTGAACGGGGTCGTCTTCGGTGCGCATATCCTGTTCCGGCCTTTCCCTGCGCAGGTGTGGTTGCCGATCTTCGCCGTCATTTTCGGTGGTTCGTGGCTGGGCGTTCACACCTGGTTCATCTTCAAAGAAGATCCGGAAAAGCTCGCGAACGCCATCGAAAGCCGTCTGCGCCGGGTGCTGGTCGAGTTCATGCGAGATCAGAACGGCTACCATCTCAGCTTCGGCGGTCGGCCAGCGACGATCCGACTTCGTCGGATCTTGCCGGGGTTTCAGGCGTTGACCTTTAGCGGGAACTGGCAGGACAATAAGGCGAAGGTGGCTCAGCGCTTTTTGAGCAAGTACGGCGAGCCGCTGTTTCCAAGACCACGCTTCAGGGTCTAACGACCAAGGAGGCATCGATGGCAAAGGTCACCAGGGAGTTCACCGTCAAGCGCAATCCCGAGGCGGTCATCGACTACATCTCGGATGTCGAGAACCACCCGGCCTTTATCCCACCGCTGAAGTCAGTCGCGAATATTGCCGGTGACCCCAAACGGAAAGGCTCCCATTGGGATTGGACCTTCGTGATGGCCGGGGTCGAGATCAAGGGCAAAGCGGAGACGGCGGACTACGAGGCGGGCAAGCGCTACTCGTTCAAGACGACTGGGATCGACAGCACCTTCATCTATACCGTCGAGGCTGCCGACGGTGGAAGTCGGGTCACCGCCGACGTCGTCTACGAGGTGCCGCAGGGCGTTCTCGCCAAGATCGCCGATAAGACGGTGGTTGAGCGGATGAACGAACGCGATGCCGACAAAGCCGCGCAGAGCCTGAAGACGATTCTCGACTCTTAGCGCGGGCCTAATGCGTCCCTGATGCGGCCTGCCAGTGGGCAGCGATCCGCTCTGCCGATAACGCGGCTGAGTAGATCGCGACGTCAGAGAGGGCTGCATCATTGAAGAGCCCATCCATTCGCCGGCCGATAAACAGCGGGTCGGCCGTCTGCTTGGGCACGGCGGTGACTTTGAGCATGCCGTCGGGCTTGCCGTTCACGTACAGCTTCGCCGTAGCGCCGTCGTAGGTGGCGACCACGTAGTACCAGGTGTTGAGCGCCAGCGTTGAGTTTGATACGACGGACGGCGAACCGTCGGAGGTCACCCGAAATTCCAACTTGCCGTTGTGATGGCTGTTGAGCAGCTCGAACCAGCTGCTGCCGGCACCCCCGCCCGGTTCGACGTTCTTGGCGACGTAGACCCCGTACTCGGTATCGGCTCGTTTCTTGATCCACGCCTCGATCGTCACCGTGTTCACCTGCAGGCTGGTTGAGCTCAGGACGCTGGCCGCGCCACTCTGCCCGTCAAAGGCGACCGCGGCACTGCCGCCACCGATCGCGCCCGGCTGCCCGAGCGTGTAGATACCCGCGTAGTGACCGTTGTTGGCATTGCCGGTGGCGTCGGCCATGGTGGTGCCGGTTGTCTCATCCATTCGCCAGTAGGCCACAGGATGATCCGCGAGAACCGTGGCGCTATAGGTCCTGGCAACAGTTGCGGACGCCGGCGTCGCGCCCCCGCAGCCAGACATTACGAACGCAACGGCGAAAAGAAGAAGCTCCCTCCTCACACCTATTCAAACGGAGGTCGGCCGGGGGCCCTTGCAAGCACGCGCCCGTAACGACCGATCTCGACGCGCGGCACAATTCAGGCTCGACGACCTCGCTAGTGCGTTGCGGAGGCGGCCTGCCAGTGCGCCGCGATCCGCGCCGCCGAGAGGGCGGTCGGGTAGATCGCGACCTCAGCGAGCTGAGCGTTCGTGAAGAACCCATCGGCGCGACGGCCGATGTAGAGCGGATCGCCATTCTGAGCCGGGGACACCACGGCCGCGAGCGTACCGTCCAGCTTGCCGTCGATATACAGTTTGGCGACGACCCCGTCGTACGTTGCAACCACGTAGTACCACCGGTTCAACTCCAGCGTCGCTGTGGAGACAAGGACAGGATCAACGTCTCCGGTGACGCGAAACTCCAGGCGGCCGTTGTTGTGGTTGTTCAGTAACTCGAACCAGCCTGTGCTCGCGCCGCCCCCGCCGACCACGTTCTTGACGACATAAAACCCGTAGTCAGAGTCGGCCCGCTTGTTGATCCAGAGCTCGATCGTGACCCAGTTCATCTGGAGGCTGGTCGAGCTGGGCACGCTGGCTCCGCCGGTCGCTCCATCGAATCCGACCGCGGTGCTGCCGTCGGCGGCGAAGGGGCCCGGCTGGCCGAGCAGCACGATGCCCTCATAGTTGCCGTTGTTGCCATTTTTGGTGGCGTCGGCCATCGTCGTGCCGGTCGTGTCGTCCATCCGCCAGTACGCCGCCGGGCCGTCCGCCAGCACCAGGGCGCTGTAGCTCTTCGGGGTACTCGCAGGGGCAGCGGCCGAGGTCCCTCCGCAACCCGATATCACCAGGGCGACAAGCAACAAGGGGACGGCCCTCTTCACGCTTGTTCCAACGCGGCCAGTCCGGGGCTCCTTGCCACTGTGGGAGACAATCGCCTCTGTGCCGGCCCCAGCGAGCCTTGCGCGACTTCACCGCGAGATCCTCGCCTGCACGCGATGCGTCGAGGCGGGTTACCTGCCACAGGCGGCCCCGGTCTTGATCGGGTATTCGGACAACCGCATCATGCTCAGCGGCCAGGCGCCCGGCGCGGTCGAAGCCGCCCACCGGCTGCCGTTCCAGGGTAGGTCCAGGAAGGTGCTCGCGGGATGGTTGATCCGTGCGGGCTTTGCATCGGAGGTGCAGGCACGGCGGCAGATCTACCTGACCTCGGTCACCAAATGTTTTCCCGGCAAAGGCACCGGCGGAGGAGACCGACGCCCCAGCCGCGCCGAGGTCGATCTCTGCCGGCCGCACCTTGATCGGCAGCTGGCACTCATCAAGCCCGAGCTGCTGATCCTGGTCGGCGGGCTGTCCCATGAACGGTTTCTGCCTGGTCGCTCGCTCGACGAGCTGGTCGGCCGGGTCTTCGACCTATCAGGTCGCGAGGTTTCAGGCCGCAGCCGCGTCCGGCCGCTGCTGGTGCCGCTCCCGCATCCGTCGGGTGCGAGTCGTTGGCTCAACGGGGTGGAAAACCGGCAGCTGCTGGACCGCGCCCTGCGGCAGCTCCGTCCGATTGTCCGCACGTTGCTTGACGGTCAATTGGTGGGCGCCTAAACTTCCGACAACAATGCCGCGAGATCGGGAGCGCGATGCTGTCGAGCCGGAAGAGGCGCCGCCCGTCCCCCGGACGCAACCGGAGGAACCCCCCGCCGTCGGCAAGTCGGCCGAAGCCATCCTCGCGTCCATCTTCAGTCCTGTCGCCGAGGCGAGCCCACTGGAGCAGCTGGAGCAAACGATCCGTCACCCGAAGAAGCTGATCTACATCGCCATGTCGAACCGCAACTTCTACTGGCGGATGCACGTCTCGAAGCTGGTCCTCGACGAAGGCTACGTGCCCATCAATCCTTTCATGCTTTTCGATTACTACCTGCTGCACACCGTGCCAAAGCAGCTGGTGCGCGAGGCGATCAACAACCTGCTGGCGCGCTGCGACGAGGTCTGGGTCTTCGGGACGATGAGCCTGGGGGTGAAAGTGCAGCTCGGGATTGCAAAGCGACTCAAGAAGCCGTTGCGCTTCTACGACATCGCAGACCTGCCGGAGCAGGTCTACCGCATCTCCGAGAAGCTCGCCCAGGAAGAGGGGCGCGACTGAGCCTCCTTATATGCGGGTGATCAGGTCGCGCTCGAGGCTCTCGCGAGCCTTGAGCACGAGCTTGCGAAGGGCCGGTCGATCGGCCACCGCCCATTCGATCTGGCGCAGCGCGCTGTAGAGGCCCTTCAGCGCTTTGACGGCGTCACCCAGCTCGACGTCGGTCGGCGCCTGCATCTCGGTCAGCGGGCGGCCGCTGGTCCAGTCGTAGGTGAAGTTGACGTAGTCCGTCGAGAGCGGTCGGAGGTTCTCTTCGCCCCGCTCTTTCTCGCGTGCGGAAAACCGGTAATAGATGATGCGGAGCCGCTTCTGGGCGAGAGCGACCCCGCTCGTCGGAAGGCGCCGCCGCGGCCGCGGGCGATCGCGATTGCGGTCCTCGGCCGTGACCATCACCAGCGAGGCGGCCAGCTCCGGCGGCGTCAGCTCCTCCAGCCAGCCGTCGGCGATGGACTGCGTGATGATCAAGCTGTTCTCGCCGTAGATCCGAGACGCGAGCAGGCCTTTATCGGTCGGGACCGCCCCGCCGAGGAAGCCAATCTCGCCCAGCACGCCGCGTAGCGCGTGCATCCGGCGGCGGTATTCTCCCTGACTTCGTTCCGCGTCCTGCTCGGACGCGCGGATCCGTGCCTGCAGCTCTCGCACCTCCGCGTGGTGCGCTCCCCGAGTCGAGCCGCCTCGCCGGCGCCGGCCGCGATGCCAGTGCTCGCTGCGCAGCCGTCGCATCCGAACCCGCAGCGAGGCGATCTCCTCCTCGGCGCGGACGAAGGCGCTGAAGCTCGGCTCGGTGCAACAGGGCTCGCCTTCGGCGTTGAAGCGACTTGCGAGGACATCGGCCAGGCGCTGCCGCAGATTCATCAACCGGTCATCGAGCGACCGCCGGGCCACCATCTTCTGGTACTGACCGAAGGAGCGTTCCATCAGCAGGTCGACTTCTTCCGGCGGGTGATAGCGCAGCAGGTTGAGGGCCATGTTGTAGGTGGGGGCGAACTTACTTTCCACCGTCATCTCGTCGCCGGTGGCCGCCTCGTACACAACGCCGATGTCGATGTCCGGCTCTTTGAGGATCACGCCGTGCCCGATGGGGTCGATCCCTCGTCGCCCGGCTCGACCCATGAGCTGGGTCAGCTCGCCGGAGGTGAGCGGCGCGAAGTCCCGGCCGTCGAACTTGGTAAACGACGAGACCACGCAGGCCCGCGCCGGCATGTGGATACCCAACGACAGGGTCTCCGTGGCGAAGACGACCTTGATCAGGCCGCGCTGGAAGAGGTCTTCGACCAGTTCCTTGAGATAGGGGAGGAGACCCGCATGGTGCATCGCCAGCCCCCGCCGGAGCGTTTCCCCGTCGAGCAGATTGCGGTACAGCTCTGCTTCGTCGGGGTCTTCGATCTGCTCCAGGCGGTTTTGCATCGTCGCCTCGATCTGGGCCTTTTCCGCATCGCTGGTCAGGTCGAAGCCGTGCACGGCGCAGCGCGCCAGCGCCTCGCGGCAGCCGCGCCGCGAGAAGATGAAGTAGATCGCCGGCAGGAATCCCCGGCGCCGGAGACGATCCACCACGGGTAGCAGGTCGTTTTCCGGCGGGCGTCGCAGCTGTGACAGCCGGAAATCGGTCGCCGCCTCCGCCTGCGCCCGCTGGCGCGTCTCGCGCGGGATGCCGCCCTGCTCGTCGAGCAAGGGATAGAACTCATTGCGCATCGCCAGCCACAGTCGAAGCTCAACCGGACGCTTGATGACGCTCACGGTCGCGATGTCGCCGCGCTGCAGGCTCATCCATTCCGCGACTTCCTGGAAGTTGCTGATGGTTGCGGAGAGCCCGATGAACTTGATGTGCGGCGGCGCCTGGATGATGATCTCTTCCCACACCGCCCCGCGCGGGAAGTCATCGATGTAATGGACTTCGTCGAGAATGACGTAGCGGACCCGCTCCAGCCGCTGCGGATCTTCATAGATGAGGTTGCGCAGGATCTCGGTCGTCATCACGACCACGGGTGCGCCCGGGTTGATGGTGTTCTCGCCGGTGACGAGCCCGACGTATCCCTCGCCGTGGAGCCGCCGGTAGTCGCGATATTTCTGATTCGACAGCGCTTTGAGCGGCGTCGTGTAAATCGTGCGCGCGTTGGTTGCAAGGCCGCGAAAGACGGCGTAATCCGCGATGACCGTCTTGCCCGAGCTGGTCGGTGCCGAGACCAGGACGCCCTGGTGCGCCTCCAGCTTTTCGATGGCCTCCACTTGAAACGGATCGAGAGGCCATGGCAGCGTTGCCTGAAAGGCGTCGATCAACGATCGAGGGGCAACCGCTTCACTCAAGGGCTAAACCCATACTAGGTGGCGCTCAACTGGCGCCGACGGCCTAGCGGCGCTTCAGCGGACCAACCAGCTCAGCCGTCGCGGCGCGGTCGCGATCCTTCAGCCAGCGAAGCCGTGTCTCTTCGACCTCGTCGGTGTAGCGCTGCCGGCACCGGCGCATCGCCTTGGCGACGGCATTCCGGACGAGCGGTTCCGGCCCCTTCGCCAGCCGCTCGAGGATCGACTTGGCCGCCGGCCAGTGGAATGAGCCGATGGCACTGGAGAAGGCCATCGCGACATTCCAGCGGACGATCTGGTCGCGGTCACGCGACCATTCCCGCAGGCTCTTCAGCGTCTCCTTGGGATCGACGCGCAGCAGGCCGTCGCCGATCGCGGAAGGGCCGAGGTTGCGGCGGACGTAAGGCTCCTCGTCCCGCATGAGCGGCTGCAGCAGCGCGAGCAATTGTGGGACGCGCTCGGGCTTGTCGCGGCGCGCCGCATACTTCACGGCCTGCACCACCGACCGCCGGAGATTCTCTGAGCGGGACGAGCGAAGAACCTCCAAGCGTCCACGGATCTTGGCGAAGTCGCGGTCGAGCAGGGTGCCGAGCAGACCGCCGGCCGCTTCGCGCACCTCCCAATGTGGGTCGTCGGCGAGCATCTCGGCCGTTTTTAGAACGCCGGCTGGATCCTCGGGATAGCGGCGGGCGAGCAGCAGGCAGGCGACCTGGCGAGCGGTCGGCGAGGGCGACGTCGCGAGCGCGTCGATCCAGCGCGTAACCCGCCATTTCTGCGGAGCGAGTGCCATGGCGAGCCGTTCACCGACCTGCTGGCGGAGGGCGGCGGGGCTTCCGCGCCGCCCATGATGCAGTTGGCCGTCGAGAGCGGCGACCACCCCGCTCGGGTCATCCCGGGCCAGTGCGGCGAGGACAGCGGCCAGTGGGCCTTCCTCCATGGTTCCGACCTCGTCGGCTCGAGTGGCGGGACTCATGTCCGCAGGATCTCGATGCGGTGCCGGTGCAGGACGGCTCCGCCGTTGTGATCCTCGACAAAGTCGACGATCTTGCTGAGCACCGCGTTGGCATGCCGGCTGTCGTTGCTGACGCAGGTCACCCCGATGGCGAGCGTTTGCCAACGATCCAGATCTGCCACCTCGGCGACTGACACGTTGAACCGGCCGCGGATTTGTTGCACCAACGAACGGCTCACCTGGCGTTTTCCCTTGAGGCTGTGATTTTCCGGCAACTGGAAGATGAGCTCGCAGGTGCCCACAACCATGTCTGTCTTATAAGGATACGTAACAACTCGCCAAAGGCTTATGGCAAGCCGGCGGAGTTCTCTTATAGTGGCGGCATGAGCGCGGCCGTTCGTGCGCCGGAGCCTGCCGCGACGCCTAGCGAGTTGCCTGAAACCGTGCCGGCACTGTTTCAGCGCACCGCGCAGCGCCGGGCCGACGCGCCCGCCCTGCACTTCAAGACCGGACAGCGCTGGACGCCGATCAGCTGGACCGACTACAGCCGAGCCGTGAACCGGATGGCCAATGCCCTGCTCGCCGAGGGGCTGAATCCCCAGGACCGGGTGGCGCTCTGGTCCCCGAACCGACCGGAGTGGCAGATCGCCGACCTCGGCATCGCGCACGCCGGGCTGGTGACGGTCGCCATCTATCAGTCCGATGCCGCAGAGCAGGTCAAGTACTTGTTGAATCATTCCGAGTCGAAGGTCCTGATCGTCGAGCACCGGAAACTGCTCGACCAGGTGATCGCCCTACGGCGGGAGCTGCCGGGGTTGCAGCGGGTGATCCTGATCGAGGGCGATGCGCCGGAAGGGGAGGGCTGGGTCGTCACCTGGGAGCAGGCGCTCCGGCGGGGTGATGATTTCGGCCGCGGCCGGCCAGGGCTCTTCACCAGCCGATGGCAGGCGGTCAGGCCGGAGGACACCGCCAGCTTGATCTACACATCGGGCACCACTGGTCTTCCGAAAGCCGCGATCCTGACGCATCGCAATCTCACGTGGACCGCCGTCGCGACACTGCAATGCTTCCGCGGCGATCCCAACGACCGAGTGGTTTCCTACCTGCCGCTGGCCCACGTGCTCGAGCGCGTCGTCAGCGAGCTTCGCCAGCTCTGCACGGGTTGCGAGGTGTACTTCTGCCCCAGCATCGACCAGGTGATGGCGTTCGTCGCGGAAGTCCATCCCACGTACTTCACGTCGGTGCCGAGGCTGTGGGAAAAGATCTATGCGGGAGTTCGGGCCAAGATGGACAAGGTCACCGGCCCTCGCCGCATGATCCGCGACTGGGCGCTGCTGATGGGCGCGCTGCGCACCGCCGCGTATGAGCAGCACAAGCCGATGGCTCCCTGGGTGAAATGGCAGTGGTCGCTGGCCGACCGGCTCGTCTTCTCGAAGATCCGCGAGACGTTGGGCTTCGACAAGATCGAGGTCTGCATCAGCGGTTCGGCCGCGGTCTCACCCGACATGCTGCGGTTCTTCTATGGCCTCGGTATCGAGATCCTGGAGGGTTATGGGCTAACCGAGACGACCGCGCCGGCGACCTTCAACCGCCCGGGCGACGCGCGATTCGGCACGGTCGGGCTTCCCTTGCCCGGGGTCGAGGTCCGAATCGCATCCGACGGCGAGATCCTCGTCAAGGGCAACAACGTCTTCGAAGGTTATTTCAAGGATCCGAAGACGACCCAGGAGACGCTGGTCGACGGTTGGCTGAAAACCGGCGACATCGGCGAGCTTGATAAAGACGGCTTCCTGAAGATCACCGACCGGAAGAAGGATTTATTCAAGACCTCTGGCGGAAAGTACGTCGCGCCGGGCGCTATGGAGACCCAACTCAGGAGTCGAAAGGGAATTTCCCAGGCGGTGGTGCTTGGCGACGGCCGGCCTTTTGTAGCGGCGTTATTCACCCTCGACCGCGATACTGTCGAAGGCAAGGCCGGGCCCGACGATCCCGGCGCGAAACGCCTGGTCGATGAGGCGGTCCAGGACTTGAACCGCGGCCTCTCACGTCCGGAGCAGATCAAGCAATGGCGCATTCTAGACACGGACTTCGTCGTCGGCGATGAACTGACCCCAAGCATGAAAGTCAAGCGCAAGCGCATTGCGGAGAAGTACCGGGCCGACATCGAAGCCGTCTACGCAGAGAAGAAGACCGCCTGAATCAAGTCCTCACGATTTTCGCGACGGTTCTGCGGCGTTCCGGCCTCGTCTGATACGCGAGCTGAACACCACGACAGCGGCGCCAACCAAGGCGGCGCCAGATAGGGCCGATGGTAATGGTCCGCGGCCTCAGCGGATACGCAGGTATGGGTTCCCAATCCGTTCGGCCCCGATCGTTGAATTGGGGCCGTGGCCCGGATACACGACCGTGTTGTCGGGAAGGGTGAGCAGTTGGCCGTGGAGGCTAAGCAACATTTGCTGCGGGCTCGAACCCGGTAGATCGACCCGGCCGATCTTTCCGGCCAGCAGCGTGTCGCCGGTGAAGACGTGATTGCCAACCTTGAATGACAGCCCACCAGGCGAATGCCCAGGCGTGGGCAGTACCTCGAGCACAAACTCGCCGAACGGCAGCGTGTCGCCGGCGACGAGGTACCGGTCAGCGGACTTCAGCATGGCGGTGGCGTCCGACAGGTGCATCGCGGTCGCGGCCTGGGTCGCGGCCTTCACCCGCTCCTTGGCGCCGGTGTGTCCCGGGTGCCCATGGGTGCAACAGATCCAGCGGAC